>Ga0182742_1004606_pt1 | contig 12359 bp, 13 predicted proteins | sample eDN5th37CBELigMG_FD_128880 | JGI IMG/M metagenome (GOLD analysis project Ga0182742, IMG submission 128880) | Enriched Miracle-Growth compost microbial communities from Emeryville, California, USA - eDNA 5th pass 37_C BE-Lig MG (version 2)... ... | reverse complement strand
TATTGGCAGGCGCCGCATTCTCCAGCATCCTGTCCGCCGGCAGCACGCTCCTGCTGCTGTATGACAAGCGCTCGGCCGACGAGATACGCTTCTGGATCATCGGTGCGTTGGGTGGACGCCCCGCCTCCACGCTGGACTGGGCCATTCCCGGCGTGCTGGTCGGCCTGGTCGTGCTGTTGCTGCTGCTTCGCCCGCTGGCGGCCATGGCGCTCGGCGAGAAGGTGGCAACCGGCCTGGGACACCGCCCTGCACTGACACGCGTGCTGGTACTGATCGGCGTGGCAATCCTCGTCGGTACAGCTACGGCTGCGGCAGGCCCCATCGGCTTCGTCGGTCTCATCGTTCCCTTCATCGCACGTCGTCTGGTGGGGCCGGACATACGTCGCACCCTGAGCGTGTCCATGCTCGTCGGACCCTGCACCGTGCTGTTGGCAGACATTGTCTCGCGGCTGGCCGTCAAGCCTTACGAGCTTCCCATTGGCGTGGTCACCGCCTTCATCGGAGCCCCCGTGCTCATCGCCGTGGTGCGCTCCCACCGGCTGCCGAGGTTGTAATGCCGCACTCCTCCCATCTGGCCCCACGCGGCGTCTGGTTCCTGCGACTCGGTTCGCTGGGCTTGCTGGTCAACCAGCGCGGCGCAATCGCCGCCTTCGCGCTGCTTGTGGCAGTCGTCCTGGCCGCCATGCTGAGCCTGTCATCCGGCGAGCCCTCCCTGACCTTCGCCCAGACCTGGGACGCGCTGCTGGGCCGGGGAGACCTGATCGGCCAGTTCCTGGTGCAGGAACTGCGCGTCCCCCGCACAACTGCCGGGCTCCTCAGCGGCGCAGCCATGGGCGTGGGCGGCTGCCTGCTGCAGACGCTGGCCCGCAATCGCCTGGCGACCCCGGGAATCATCGGAATCGACGACGGCGCCACCGCCTTTGCCGTGGCCTCCATCGTGGCCGTACCAACGACCCTGGCGCCGTCGTCGCTGGCCCTGGTGGGTGCCGCCACGGCCGCTGCCCTGGCCTTTGGCCTCAGCGGCCAGGCCGGCTCGCGCGGATATCGTTTCATCGTCGTCGGAATTGCCATCGGCGCGCTGTTCGGCGCCCTGACCAACCTCATGCTGGCGCAAACCGACATCGACGCCGCGAACCTGGCCTACCCCTGGACGGTAGGCAGCCTCAACGCACGCCCCGTCGCGGCCGTCTGGATGCTTGGCCTCGCCCTGCTCGTATGCCTGCCCTTGGCCAAGATGCTGGGGCGAACACTTGCCACCATGCGCTTCTCCGATTCCATCGCCGTGGGGCTCGGCACATCCCTGCAGGCCGGCAGAATCCTTACCCTGGTGATCACGGTGATACTGACCGCCGCAGCCGTTGCCGTGGTCGGGCCGGTCGGCCTCATCGCCCTGGCCGCGCCCGAAGTCGCCCGACACCTGGCCGGACACCGCGGCGTGCCCATCATCGGTTCGGCGCTGTCCGGCGCGTTGATCATGGTGCTGTCCGACCTGGTCGGCCGTCGCCTGTTCGCCCCGATCGAGGTCCCGGTGGGTGTCATCACGGCCGTGATCGGCGGCCCTTACCTTCTCTGGATCCTGTTGCGCAATCCGACTCGCAGAACCGCATGACAAAGTCCTCTTCCTTCTTTTCCGTGGCATCGGGCGAACACGCGACGCTGGAGACACAGGCGCTGTGTCTCGGATATGGCGACAAGCGCATCGTCGATGACCTCAGCCTGAGCATTCCGCAAGGCAAGGTAACCGCCATCGTCGGCCCCAACGGATGCGGCAAGTCCACGCTGCTTGCCGGCATGGCACGCCTGCTCAAGCCGGAATCCGGCGCCGTGCTGCTCGACGGCAAGGCCATCAACACGATGCGCACCCGGGACGTCGCACGGAAACTGGCCCTGCTGCCCCAGGACGCCGTCGCGCCCGACGGCCTGACTGCAGAGGACCTGATCCAGTTCGGCCGACAACCGCACAAAGGCATGCTGCGCCAGTGGTCAGCGCAGGATGCCGAAATCGTCGCTGCCGCCCTGCGGGCCACGGACCTGACCGAACTTGCGCATCGCCCCCTCGAATCCATGTCTGGCGGACAACGCCAGCGTGCCTGGATCGCCATGGCGATCTCGCAGTCCACCCCGCTGCTTTTGCTGGACGAGCCGACATCGGCCCTGGACCTGGGCCACCAGATCGAAGTCCTGGAACTCATCCGGGACCTGGCGCAGGCCGGCAAGACCATTCTCATGGTCATCCACGACCTGCCCAGTGCATGCCGCTACGCCGATCACCTGGTCGCCATGCACGGGGGGCGCATCGTGGCCCAGGGCACCCCGCATGCCATCGTCACCCCCGAGCTGGTGGAGACCCTGTACGACGTCAGGTGCCAGCTCATCCCCGACCCGCATGACGGTACGCCCTTGATCGTGAACCCGGTGCCCCTGCGCTCGGCCAGGGCCGCCAGGCTGGCTGGCCGAGCCGTCTAGATCTCGAGAACCAGACAGGGATCGAATTCCGGGTTCTCCTGCGTGCCATCCTTTCGTGTATAGCCGCGCGGGTTGACGACCACGCGCGGCCCGGTACCCGCCACGAGGTAGGAAAAAGAGTTGTGGACGTGACCGTGCACCACCAGTGCGGGCGGGTACGCGAGCAGGAACTCGTCCATGTCGCTGACAAAGGCAGGATTCAGCGGGTTGCCCCGAAAACGCTCGTGCACCGAATCCAGCGTCACGCCGTGGTGCGAGACCAGCACCACCTTCTTCCGTTCCTCGAGCAGCCGCTGCATGGACGACTCTATCCACTTCCGGCCACGGCCATGCTCGTCGACAGTCTGCCGAGGCGTCAGCGGCAGGGGTTCGCCGGACTCGGGGGAAGCCGACGCCTGAGAGATGACTCGATAATCGAACAGCATGCGCTGCGCGAGCTCCATGGCCTCGTTGTCGGCGCGGTTCATGTCGGTCCAGAGCGTGGCCCCGAGGAACACCACGTCGTCCACCTCGACGCTGTTGCGGTCGAGTACATGGACATTGGCAGGAAGATTCCACCCGCGCAGTTCGTCGAGCGCATCAGGCCACACCGAACCGTAGTATTCATGGTTTCCGGGAACGAAACACACATGCCGGAACCGGTAGCCCGCTTCGCGCAGGAAGTTCTCGAGCACTTCCCGGTGGACGATGGGTGCGATGTCACCGGCAAGCACAAGCACCGTCTCGGCATCGCCCTCCATCGGCGGGATGTCGAAGGGAACGAACTCAAGGTGCAGATCGGATAGAAGCCGGATTTTCATGGATTTGTCGTTCTCCGTTTGTGGCAGCGCCGGGGACAGGCCTGCTGATGCTCATGGCAAACAGCCCGCGACAGGCCGGGACCCGAGCATTATTGATTTGGAAAACCGTTGCAGCAGGCAGGTCGTTTTCGATCTGCCTGCCAGCGCAGGCTTCCAGAGGCCTCTACGCTTCTTTTCCAGCCTCTTCTGGGGCGCATGGATCTGCTTCAGAACGCCCTGACGCCTTCCTGCCAGGCCTCAATCCTCTGCAGACACGCCTGCCCTGGCCAGCAGTTTCTGCGCCATCTCGAAATGCAGCAACTCGACCATCTCGCCGTCTATCGAGATCACACCCTTGCGCGCGTTGTCAGGATGCCGGAACGCATCCACGATGCGCTTGGCCCGTGCGATCTCGTCCGCGCCGGGCGCAAAGCAGGCATTGGCAAGCTCCACCTGGGAAGGATGGATCAGCGTCTTGCCATCGAAGCCCATTTTCCGGGACACGGTGGCTTCCCGGATGAAACCTTCCTTGTCGGAAAAGTTGTTGTACACCCCATCAAGCACCGCAATACCGTGCGCCTTGCCGACCAGCACGATCATGGACAGCCACGACTGGACATGCTCCCGACCCTGACTCAAGTCGACACCGGTGGTCTTGGCGATATCGTTCGTGCCGACGACGAGCGCCTCGACCAGGGCTCCCCTGTCCTTCAATGACTGGACATTTTCGGCAAGCCTGAGGATCCCCATGGGGGTCTCGACCATGAGCCACAGCCTGGGGCGGTAACCGTCCTGCTCTAGACCGGCATATTCGTCGGCCAGTGCCGACGCGTCCTCGAACTTCGGAATGACGATTGACTCCGGCCTGAGCGTGCGCACCAGCTTCATGTCCAGCCGGAAATCCTCCGACACCACGTCGTTCACGCGGATGCTGATCGGCGCCCTGGTTTCGCTACGGATCTTCGGAAAGATATCGCCCAGGCTTGCCAGCACGCTGGCCTTCATCTCCGGGCTGATCGAGTCTTCGAGGTCGACGATGTAGTGGTCGGCGCCCAGCCCGGGGATCTTCACCAGCGCCTTGGACTTCTCCGCCGGAACATAGAGTACGGAACGCATAAGTTCTCCTGAAAGGGGTCAAGGGTATCCCGACAAGCCTTGGATTCAAATCACATACATGATTAATTATCGGGGATAACCCCCCTGCAGTAATCACATATGTGATTGTTCACACCCTCCCTTGAAGAGACATTAGAAAAAAGGGAGGACGACATGAACTCAAGTGAAATGCGAGGCAGGATGGTCACATCCATCCTGAAGCGGGAGTACAGCGATCGGGACAGGGAGTTTGCCAAGAGTGCGCTGTTGGACTGGACCATGGTCGCGCTGGCAGGCATGGACGAGCCGGTCACGCAGGCGATGGGAAGAGGCTTCTCCGAACAACCACTCGCCACTCTCTCGTTCGGTCTGCGGGATGCCTCTTGCGCCATCAACGCCACAGCCAGCCATGCACTGGACTACGACGATGTCAGCAGTGACATGCGGGGGCATCCTAGCGCATGCGTCGTGGCCGCGGCTCTTGAGGCAGCGCATCAGACTCGGGCCGAGGGCATGCGTGTCCTCAACGCGATCTGCATTGGACACGAGATCCAGGCGATCCTGGGCGAGTGCATCGGAGCCAGCCACTACTCACGCGGATTCCATACGACAGCCACCTTCGGCACTTTCGGCGCCATGGCTGCAAGCGCCTACCTGCACGCCCTGACTCAAGACGAAGTTCATAGCGCCATCAACATTTGCGCCACCCAGGCATCCGGCTTGAAGGAGGTCTTCGGCTCATTCCTGAAGCCTGCACAGGTGGGACTGGCAAGCCAGAAAGGATATCTGGCTTGCCATCTCGTTCGCAATGGAATCGCTACTTCCACAGAGCTAAATGCCCTTGAAGGCAGACAGGGTTTCCTGGCTACACAAGGCGAACCGGAACGCCAGGAAAACTCGCGCACGTACTCGGCGATATCCAACGTTTTATACAAGTATCACGCATCGTGCTACCTGACTCACTCGATGATAGAAGCGCTCCGCACGTGCGTCCGGGAGCACCGCATCACACCCGACTCCATTCAGCGAATCTGCGTGCGGGTCAATTCCGGGCATGACGCCGTATGCAACATCCAGGTGCCGCGCACGGGCCTGGAGACCAAGTTTTCATTGAGGTTTCTGGCGGCCATGGTGGTTCACGACATCTCGACAGCCGATGTCGCGTCGTTCACCGACGAACTTGCCGGCCGTCAGCATCTGCACGATTTCGCAGCGAACAAGGTGCTCATCGAGTTCGACGACACCTACTCGCGCAATGCCATGGTCCGGGTGGACCTCTCGAACGGAAGTTCGGTGACGGAAGCCCACGACGTCAGCGTGGCAGAGACCGATCCTGCCCTGCAGTGGAAAAAGCTCTATGCCAAGGCGCTGAACCTGAACCTGGACACGAAGGGATTCAACGTCAGGAACATCGCCGACTCCATAAACGACATGGACAAGGCCGACCCCGCACTGTCCCACTTCACAAAGGCAATCAGCAATGGGTGAGATCAATATCGAAGAGATCCTCGAAAAGGCACGCATCTGGAAGCGTGGAAATCGATTCGAGGATTTCGAAATCGGAAGAAAGTTCAGCCACCACTGGGGCAGGACCATAACCGAATCGGACAACGTCAATTTCAGCGTCCTGACCCTCAACTACAACCCGGTCTATACGAATCGCGAAGTTGCGCTTGCCCGCGGCTTCACAGGTTCCCCGGTCAATCCTTACCTCGTTTTCAACACCGTTTTCGGTTTGAGCGTCGAGGATCTGTCGGAGGGAGGTGGTCCGTTCGTGGGCGTGAACAACCTGCGATTTCTGGCCGACGTCTATCCCGGAGAGACCGTCTATGCAAGGTCGGAAGTCATCGCTGCCCGATTGACAAAGGGGCGTCCCGGTTACGGCATCGTGACATGGAAGACCCAGGGGACACGCAGAAACGGCGAGATCGTCGTGGAGTTCGAAAGAAGCAATCTCGTCAGACAAAGAGAACAGGAGGCATAGATGGAACAAGGTTACTGGACCGAAGAGCGCCGCATGATTCAGGCAGCGGCCAAGGAGTTCACCCACAAGGAAGTCATCCCTGCTGCACGGGAATTCGACACGCCCGACGGGGAGATACCCATGGAGCTGCGCAGGAAAATGGCGGACATGGGGTACTTCGGCATCATGCTGCCCGAAGAGTATGGCGGACTGGGGCTGGGCGCATTCGAGTACTGCATGATCTGCGAACAACTCGCGCGTGGCTGGATGTCCGTAGCATCCCTCGTCGCGCGGGCGCAGGCAGGCTGGATCAAGGACCACATGAGTCCCGAGGACAAGGCCAGGTATCTGCCCATGGTGGTCCGGGGCGACTTCCTGAACGCAAGTGCCCTGTCCGAGCCCGATACCGGGTCCGACCTGGCATCCATCTCATGCCGTGCTGAACTTCGAGACGGGAACTGGGTGCTGAACGGCGCGAAGTACTGGTGCACCTTTGCCGACGGCGCAGACTACCTCAGCATCTTTGCCCGCACGGACAAGCCGACATCGCCCAAACGGCGCTGGGAGGGCATCTCCTGCTTCATGATTCCCAAGAAACGCGGAGAGTTTCCGCCGGGCATGACAGGCAACCCCATCCCGAAGATCGGCTACTTCGGCTGGAAAACCTTCGAACTGGGCCTTGACGACGTAACCCTCCCGGAAAAAGCCCTGGTCGGCGAGCGCGGCAAGGCGTTCCTGATGATGGCCAAAGGCCTGGAAACAGCACGCGCCCACACGGCCGCAAGGGCAATCGGACTGGCCCAGGGCGCTCTTGAGGATGCCATCGAGTATGCCAGCCAGCGCAGGCAGTTCGGCGTACCGATAGCGGAGTACCAGGCTATCCGCTTCAAGATCGCGGACATGGCGACGGAGATCGAAGCCGCCCGCCAGCTCCTGTATTTCGTCTGCGACCAGATCGACAGCGGCAAGCGCTGCGACACCCAGGCGTCCATGGTCAAGCTGTTCGCAACGGAGATGGCCGAGCGCGTCACATCCGAAGCCATCCAGATTTTCGGCGGCGCGGGATATACGAAGCTTTTCTCTGTCGAGCGCTATTGGCGCGACGCACGACTGACCAAGATTTTTGAAGGCACATCCGAAATCCAGAAGCGAATCATCGCAAACAACCTTCTCGGAAAGTCGAAGATCGAAGACATGATCTCCGAAATGGCTTTCAACAAATGAGAGACCAGCATGAACATCACTAGCCACAACAACTACTACGAAGACTTCGTCGTTGGTGACATATTCAAGCACGCGCGCGGGAAAACCATAACGGAAATGGACAACGTCTGGCTCACCAACATGGTGATGAACACGGCAGAAGGGCATTTCAACGAAGACGTCATGGTGAAGGCTGCACAGAAATCCGGCGCCATCTTCAATCAAAGAATCGTTTTTGGTGGCATCAATCTGTCGATGGTGCTCGGCCTGGCGTCGCAGGATACAGCCGAGAACGCAGTTCGTGAATTGACGCTGGACAACATCCGGCTCAGCCATCCGGTGGTACATGGTGACACGCTGTATGCATACACGGAGGTAATGGAAAAGTCCGACGCGCATCAGTTCGCGGAACATGCGGATTGTGGCCTGGTCAAGTTCAGGCATCTCGGTGTCAACCAGAACAACAAGCTCTGTGTTCAGGTCGAGCGCACTGCCCTGATACTGAAACGCGGGACCGCGTCATGAACGATGACAGCCTGCCGCTGCACGATGTGGTCGTTCTGGACCTGACGCAGATGCTCGCGGGGCCCTTCTCTACCATGATCCTGGCAGACCAGGGCGCCAGGGTAATCAAGATCGAACCGCCCGGGGGAGACAAGACCCGCTTTACGGGGCCTCACCCGGAAGGAGCCATGCCCCCTGCGGAAGGCGGCTATGGCGCCTATTTCGCTTCTGTGAACCGGGGCAAAAAATCCATCGTCATGGACCTCAAGCAGCCTGACGACAAGGCGCTTTTCATAGAAATGGTGAAGGCGGCGGACATTGTCGTGGAGAACTATCGCGAGGGCGTCATGGACAGGCTGGGGCTTTCCTATGAAACGCTATCAGCCATCAATCCGCGAATAGTCTATGGCGCCATACGGGGTTTCGGTGACACACGTACCGGCAAAAGCCCCTACGGGTCTTGGCCCGCCTACGATCCGATCGCCCAGTCCATGGGAGGCATAGTCGGCATCACCTCTCCGGAAGTCAACGGCGAGCCGACCAAGATCGGCCCCGGCGTGGGCGACATCATCCCTGCAATCTATCTGTCGTCGGGGCTGTTGTCTGCCTATGTCTCCGCACTGAAAACAGGCAGGGGAAGGTTCGTCGACGTGTCGATGGTGGATTCCGTTCTGGCTGTATGTGAGCGGATCGTCTACCAGTACAGCGTGGCCGGGGTCGACTCCAGGCCTGACGGCAACATGCACCCTCTTCTTTGTCCTTTTGGCATCTTCAGGTCCAAGACCGGGCACTTCAGCCTTGGCATTCCACGAGACAACTTCTGGGACGAGTTCGTGGCTCTGAGTGGTCTGCACGAACTCAAGGACCGCCCCGAGTTCACGGGGAATCACAACCGGGTCACCAACCGAACCCTTGTCGTGGAGAAGATAAACGACTGGGCAAAGGACAAGACCAATGAGGAACTTGTAAGCCTGTTCGGAGGAAAAATCCCCTTCGCTCCGGTCTATTCGGCTGCAGACATATTCGGGGATCCCCATTTCTCGGCGAGGAAGATGCTCCTGGACGTGGATTACCCCGGCCTGGAATCTCCCATAAAGGTGGCTGGCAATCCGATCAAGTACAGCTACCCCATGCACACGAACACAGAGCGCGCACCACTGGTTGATGAAAACAGGAATGAGATTCTTGCCTCATTCCGTAAAACTTGAGAGGTTCAAATGAAAGCAAAACGACTTCGCCGCTGCCAACTGTCCGTGCCGGGTTCGAGCGAAAAAATGCTCTCCAAGGCAGCCACGCTCGGTGTGGACTACGTCTTCATGGATCTGGAAGACGCCGTCGCGCCATCGGAGAAAAAGCCGGCTCGTCAGAAGATCGTCCAGGCCCTCAACAGTCAGGACTGGGGCCGTACCGTCCGGGCGGTCCGCATCAACGACCCTAGCACCGAGTACTTCTACGAGGACATCGTGGAGGTGGTGACGGGTGCCGGGCATAACCTGGACGTCATCATGATCCCCAAGGTCATGGACCGGGACGACGTGGTGTTCGTGGATCGCCTGTTGTCCGCCCTGGAGCATAAGCTCGGCATCAAGCACAGGATCGGTATCGACGTGCTCATCGAAGAGGTGCAGGCACTGCACAACGTCGAACGCATCGCCAGCGCATCCTCCAGGCTGGAAGCCTTGATTTTCGGCATGGGCGACTACTCCGCCAGCCAGGGGGTTTCGGTAAAGGAAATCGGCGGCGCCGGCGGCTATCCCGGCGACATATGGCACTACCAGCGGCACCGCATCGTCATCGCGGCCCGATGCAACGGACTGGACGCGGTGGATGGACCGTTTGCGGACTTCAGCGCACCCGAGAACTACCAGGCGGAATGCCGCAAGGCAATGGTGCTGGGGATGGTGGGCAAGTGGGCGATACACCCAAGCCAAGTACCTCATGCGCACCAGGTTTTCTCGCCATCCCAGGAAGAGGTCGACAAGGCTCGAGGCATGAAGGAGGCGTACAACGCTGCCTTGGCGCAAGGCCTTGGTGCTGTGCAGTACGAAGGAAAGATGATTGACATCGCATCCGTGCGCCTGGTCCAGAACGTTCTAGACAAAGCCGACCTGATCGGAATGTAAGTCAACTATAACAAGGAGGAGACATCATGAAACGGACAGCGCTCGTTGCGTCCATGCTGGTCGGACTGGCTTGCTCACCGGCCAGCCATGCCTGGAAGCCGTCGGGGACCGTAAAAATTGTTGCAGCACAGGCCCAGGGCTCGTCGAACGACCTGACAGCGCGTTCGTTGGGCGAATACATGACGGAGCACTTCAAGGAAACCTTCATCATCGAGAACAAGGCCGGCGGCGGCGGGATGATCGCTGCCGACGCCGTCGCCAAGAGTGCGCCCGACGGCAAGACCCTGCTGATCACCTTGCACAGCAATCTGGCCCAAGCGCCTGTCATGCTGAAGAATCCTCCCATCGATCCCGACAAGGATCTGATACCGATTTGCGCCTATAGCACGGGCTTCGGCCTGGTTGTCGCCAACGCACAATCAGGAATCGACAATTTCGAGGACCTGATTGCCAGGGCCAAGAAGGAGCCTGTGCCGACTGGAAACTATGCGATTGGCTCCGGGTGGCAGATCATGCTGGCTCAGCTTGCCGAGGACACGGGGGGAGACTTCAACGTCGTCAACTACCGCGGTACCGGACAAATGGTCCAGGACCTGGCAGGCGGCACGGTCGTCCTGGGTGCCGGCTCGCTTGCAGGACTCAAACCCTTCCTGGATTCCGGCAAGGTCAAGCCGATCGTATCCCTGAATCCCTTCAACTTTCCGTCGGACGACTATCCCGACCTCAAAACCTTCAACGAGCTTGGTTTCAACCATCCCGTCTACTCGTCCCTGGTGGAGATGAACATGCTGCTGGCGCCTGCCGGCACACCGGCCGAAGCAGTCGATGCATACGCAGAGGCCTGCGTGGCAGCAGCGTCAACGCCGCGAATGAGCGCAATATTGCAGGATCAGATGGGAATGCCGGCAGGATACGAGCCGATGCGCGGCGAGGAGCTGAAGGCTCTGATCGGCAGAACCTGGCCGGTGTATCGTGATATGACCCGATCAGTGGGCATTCAGCCCCAATGATGCCTGGCACTCGTTGAAACGATCGATGATCTGGACCTTGTTCGTGTGAATTCTCTCGACGGGTCCGCCTACACCGATGGAGATGGGCTGACGTTCCACAGTCAGGGGAAAGGCAATCACGCCAGCTCCATCGGTGAACTGCCCATGGCTCAGGTAATAGGCGTTCCTGCGGCAAAACCCGATATTCTTCATAAAGCTACGGCTGGCCGGCTCCCCCGAGGCCAGCCGTATCTTCTTGGCGATGCTGTCGACCAGAAGATCGTCATACTGCTGCGCGATCGCAATACCGCAGGCCGACTCGCTGACATCCCGCACGACGCCTTGAGGTATGGCCAGCTGAATGCTTTTGAGCGAATCCTTCTTGTAGAAATACCTGACCGCGAATAGGTCCGCAGGGCACGCCAGGATGATGGTCTCTCCCGTTCTTTCCCACAGCGACTGGGCAAGTTTCGCAACGGAACTGTAAAGCCGGCTGGAGAGCAGGTCTCCATCGAGTTGACTGCTCAGAATCTTCGAGCGTGTCGACAGGTAATACTTGTGACGTGTCTTGTCGAACAGCAGATACCCTTCCCTGACCAGAGCCTCCAGCAGATAAAACGTACTCGACTGAGGCGCGTCCAGATGCTCCTCGACTTGCTTGGCCCTGACGCCTTCCTTGTTGCTGGCAATGAGTTCCATCACCATGAGCGCCCTGATGGCGGATTTCGGCATACGGCGTATCCTCCTCGGCGCGCATTTTAGGAGTCATTCCGACGCCCCGGCATGGAGACATACCCTAGCCTCTGCGGCCGCATGAAAGCCGGCAAAAGCGCAAAGCCTTTCGAAACAGAACGAGAACGACAGGGCCAGCCGTCCTGGGCGTCTGCCTCGATATGCAGCGAAATGCATATTGCCAGCCCTGCCGGCACAGCCTATAAAGAATCGCAAAACGAGTCGCTTGCGCCTTACGCAAACAAGTCGATCAGTTTCAAATGTCCTAGCGGAGATACTCGTGGCATCCCTCATCGTGACCGACAGCTTCACCGTGACAGACGAGCATGGGCAAGAGCATGGCGTCATTGAGGTCAGCCGCGTTGTCGGCGATCATGCATCCAGCATGGAAACTTCCTACTGGCTGGGAGACGGCACGCATGTGGAGCGCTTGCGCAGCGCCCTCTCCTTCGTCAACCCCGACACCGGCGCACGATTCCAGCTGGTAGGTCAGGCCTGATCGCTG
>Ga0182742_1004605_pt1 | contig 12360 bp, 11 predicted proteins | sample eDN5th37CBELigMG_FD_128880 | JGI IMG/M metagenome (GOLD analysis project Ga0182742, IMG submission 128880) | Enriched Miracle-Growth compost microbial communities from Emeryville, California, USA - eDNA 5th pass 37_C BE-Lig MG (version 2)... ... | reverse complement strand
TGGCAGCACGCTTCCGCGATGTTGAACTGGGTGGGTACCAGCCAGCGGAATGTTTGGTAGAGCGCCTGATATTGGTCGTTCATGGCCCTATGTTGTGAGCATGTTGCAGCGTGAACGGGTCAGATCGCCCGTCGCCCCAGGTGCAAGCATGACCTAGAGGGCCGTGAACTGCAACATCCCCGTTGCGTAACGGGGACGCATAAGGGTTATCACGGGTGTTTGCTTTGGCGGCGCAGCGCCGAAGGCAGGGCGGGCAGGGTCAGCGAGCGCTGGCGGGGGCCGGGCTGGGTGCGCCGTTCGGCCTGCATGGCGGCCCAGTCCAGCAGCTGGAGCTGGCCTTCGTGGGTTTCGCCCAGGGCCGACAGGCTTTCGACCCAGTCTCCATCGTTGCAATAGAGTATGCCGTTGACGTCGCGCAGCTCGGCCTTGTGGATGTGGCCGCAGACCACGCCGTCCAGGCCGCGGCGGCGGGCCTCGCCCGCCAGCGCTTCCTCGAAGTCGGTGATGAACGACACGGCGTTCTTGACCTTGTGCTTGAGGTATTGGGACAGCGACCAGTAATGCAGCCCCAGCCGGTGGCGCAGCCGGTTGAAGTGATGGTTGACCCACAGCGCCAGCTGGTAGAGGCCGTCGCCCAGGTGGGCCAGCCAGCGGCTGTGCTGGACCACCCCGTCGAACTGGTCGCCATGCAGCACCAGCAGCTGCAGGCCCTTGGCGGTGACGTGCACGTCCTCGTCGAGGATTTCGATGTCGCCGAAGGCGTAGCCGGCGAATTCGCGCGCGAACTCGTCATGGTTGCCGGGAATGAACACCACCCGGGTGCCGTTGCGCGCCTTGCGCAGGATGCGCTGGATCACGTCGTTGTGGGCGCGCGGCCAGTGCCAGTGCTTGCGCAGCTGCCAGCCGTCGACGATGTCGCCCACCAGGTACAGCGTGTCGGAATCGTTGTGGTCCAGGAAGTCCAGCAGGAACTCCGCCTTGCACCCGGCGGTGCCCAAGTGAATATCGGAGATCCAGAGGGTGCGCCAGTGTGCAGGCTGGATGTCGTTCACGGTCGCGTCCCCAAGGGCTGTGGTTGTTCATGGCAATGAAACCACCCCGCGATGACGGGACCGTGAAACCTTTATGACGCTGTTGTGACGTTAGTGTGCTGTCCCGTAGATACGCCCGCACGAAATTCCCCCCTTGACGCCAGGGCGTCGTTGCAAATCCTCGCGATACCTACGGGTATCGCTGCGGTTTGCGCCTAGCCCTGACGTCAAGAGGAGAAATTTCGTCATGCGGACGCATCTACGGGACAGCACACTAGCGCGCTTTTTTATGCGGCGGCGCGTTGCGCAGCCGCGTGCCCAGGATGCGGTCATGCAGGAACTGGCCGTCGGGATCGAACCACGACCAGATGAAGATGGTGAAGGGCGCGGCCACGATGAACATGTCCATCGACGGCCAGCCGGTGGCCTGGGCGGCCGCCCAGACCAGGCCGGCGCCGGCCAGCACCAGCGGCCAGGCCAGGACGTAGCGCAGGATCAGGCGGGGGGTGGACGGAATGCTGCCGTCCTGCTCGACCAGGCGGATGTTCCAGGTCTTCATGGGCAGCGTCTGGCCGCGGCGGCGCCAGCACAGCACGAAATAGGCGCCGATCGCGACGAACAGCCAGGCCTGGCGGGCGCTGCGCAGGTCCAGCGCGTTCCGGCTCTGGGTCAGCGTGTCCATCAGGTAGCCGGCCAGGAACACCACGCCGAACAGCAGCACGGCTTCGTACATCATGCAGGCGAATCGGCGCAGCCGATTGGGGGTCTGGTCGAGATGGGCGTCGGTCATGGACGCGTATTATGCCCGGAATGCCGGCGCCGGCATTCCGGCCTGTGCGTGGATCCTTTTAGTGTGAACAGGCCCTAGGCGTCGACCGAATCTTCCAGCGTCGACAGCGGCAGGTCGCGGCCGTCCTCGCGCACCCGGGTCTCCAGGCCCATGGCGGCCAGCAGCGACAGGAAGGGGCGGGGCGGCAACTGCTCGATGTTGGCCATGCGGCGCACGTCCCAGGTGCCGTCGGCGATCAGCAGGGCGGCCGCCGCCGCGGGCACGCCCGCCGTATAGGAGATGGCCTGGCTGCCGATCTCGCGATAGCTTTCCTCGTGATCGCAGACGTTGTAGATGAAGATCTCGTGTGCCTTGCCGTCTTTTTCGCCGCGCACCAGATTGCCGATGCAGGTCTTGCCGGTATAGGTGGGCGCGAGCGAGGCCGGGTCGGGCAGCACGGCCTTGAGCACCTTCAAGGGCACCACTTCCAGGCCCTCGGCCGTGCGCACCGGCTTCTCGGACAACATGCCCAGGTTCTTCAGCACGGTGAACACGTTGATGTAGTGCTCGCCGAAGCCCATCCAGAAGCGGATGTCGGGCACGTCCAGGTGCTGCGAGAGCGAATGCAGCTCGTCGTGGCCCGTCAGGTAGGCGGTCTGGCGGCCCACCACCGGCAGGTCCCATTCCTTGCGGTACTGGAACATCTGGGCGGAGGTCCACTGGCCGCCCTGCCAGGACCAGACCGTGCCGGTGAATTCGCGGAAGTTCACCTCGGGATCGAAGTTGGTGGCGAAGTAGCGGCCGTGCCTGCCCGCGTTGATGTCCACGATGTCGATCGACTCGACGCGGTCGAAGTAGTCGTCGCAGGCCAGGCGCGCATAGGCGTTGACCACGCCGGGGTCGAAGCCCGCGCCCAGGATGGCGGTGACGCCGGCGGCCTGGCAGGCCTCGCGCCGCTTCCATTCGTGGTTGGCGTACCAGGGAGGCGCTTCGCAGACCTGGTCGGGCTGCTCGTGGATGGCCGTGTCGAGGTAGGCGGCGCCGGTGCGCAGGCAGGCCTCCAGTACCGACATGTTGAGAAAGGCCGAGCCCACGTTGATGACGATGCGGGCGGCGGTCTTCCTGATCAGCGCTTCGGTGGCGCCGATGTCCATCGCGTCCAGGCGGTGCGCGCGCAGCAGGCCGGGCTGGCGCAGGCTGCCCTTGGCGTGCACGGACTCCAGGATGGCCTGGCATTTTTCCAGGGTGCGCGAGGCGATGTGGATTTCGCCCAGGCGGTCGTTGTGCTGGGCGCACTTGTGCGCGACCACGTGCGCCACGCCGCCGGCGCCGATGATGAGGATATTGGGCTTCATCTGGACAACTCCTTGTTGTGGATGGCCTGGCCGGACGCTCAGGACAGACTGTCGACGTAATCGCGGTAGCCGAACTGGCGCACCACGCGTTCGGTGCCATCCGGGTCGCGCACGACGATGGCGGGCATGGTCAGGCCGTTGAACCAGTTTTTCTTGACCATGGTGTAGCCGGCGGCGTCGCGGATCGACAGCCGCTGTCCCACGGCCAGCGGCTGCGGGAAATCGAATTCGCCGAAGATGTCGCCGGCCAGGCAGGACTTGCCGTAGACCAGGCAGCGGTGCGGCCCGGCATCGGGCTCCACGCGCGCCTGCAGGCGGTAGATCAGCAGGTCCAGCATGTGGGCCTCGATGGAGGCGTCCACCACGGCCAGCTGCTTGCCGTTGTACGAAGTGTCCAGCACCGTCACTTCCAGGCTCGCGCTGTCGGTGATGGCGGCCTCGCCGGGCTCCAGGTAGACCTGCACGCCGTACTTCTCGGAGAAGGCCCGCAGGCGCGCGCAGAAATCGTCCAGCGCATAGCCTTCGCCGGTGAAATGGATGCCGCCGCCCAGGCTCACCCATTGCACCCGCGCCAGCAGCTCGCCGTAGCGCGCCTCGACCTCGCCCAGCAAGGCGTCGAAGCGCGCGAAATCGCGGTTCTCGCAGTTGTTGTGGATCATGAAGCCGCTGACGCGGTCCAGCACGGCCGCGATGCGCGCCGGATCGCTTTCGCCCAGGCGGCTGAACGGGCGCGCCGGGTCGGCCAGGTCGAAGCCCGAACTGCTCACGCCCGGGTTCAGGCGCAGGCCCACCGGCAGCCCGGCCGCGCGCGCGCCGTAGCGTTCCAGCTGGCCCAGGCTGTTGAAAATGATCTTGTCGGCGTACGAGACCACTTCGTCGATTTCATGGTCGGCGTAGGCCACGCTGTAGGCATGGGTCTCGCCGCCGAACTTCTCGCGGCCCAGCCGCACTTCGTACAGCGACGAGGACGTGGTGCCGTCCATGTATTCGCGCATCAGGTCGAATACCGACCAGGTGGCGAAGCATTTGAGGGCGAGCAGCACCTTGGCGCCGGAATGCCGGCGCACGTGGTCGATGCGCCGCATGTTCTCCATGAGGCGCGAGCTGTCGATGAGGTAGTAGGGCGTCTGGATCACGATGTCCCTTGTACGTAAGCGCAGGCCCGGCGGGGCGCGCGCAATGACGGAACCTGTCCGGCTTGCGGCCGGGCGGGCGCGGGGGCGGGCAGCAAAAGCGGCCCTCGGTATCCGGGCTAGATGCTCGGGAAGTGCTCGGGATGAGGCCGGCCACGGCCGACGGCCAGGCGAGCGCGGGAATATTCCCGGCTATCTGGGGTTTCCGGGGTTTCCGGGTTTTCCGGGGTTTCCGTTAGGGAGGTGTTCAGACGGACTGAGACGATCCCCAATTGGAACAGGGCGTCTGGCGACATGGCGTCCTCTCCAACCAGCAGATGTGGTTCCGGCGCAAGGCCGGGCGTAACCGATTATTCTAATTCAGTACGCGCGCAAGCACAAAAGCGGCGCGGCGCGATTGGCCGCATTTCGGACCAGATGACCGCATCATGGCCGCAATTCGCGCCATGCGATCGATGCGCAGGCCGTCTTGGCCGCCGCCGGCCAGCGAGTACATGCTGCCGAGCGCGACTGGCTGCGCCGCGGCGAAAAAAAACCCGCCGGTAAGGGCGGGTCTTAAAAGGGGCTGTGCAGCCCCCAAGGGGAAAATCGTCGGGGCCTTGCGGCCCGGGCCATGCTCAGGCGGCGGAGTGCGCGTCTTTGGCGCTCGTCTTGCCGGCCAGGGCACGGACGCCGTGGGCCAGCTTACGCAGGCCGGCGGCCAGCGCCCGCATCGGGTGCGGACGGAATTGTTCTTCAATAGCCTGGAGCATCAGTTGGCGCTCGAGTTCGTCGGTCAGGCGGATGGTGTTGTTCGGGTTGATCACGTTAGCCTCCACGGGCTTGCACAGTTGTTTCGCTACTAGGGATAACCCGAATTATAGGGGTTAACCCTGAACTTGTGCAAGAGGCTGGTGCATATCGGCAACACCACCGTCCGATGATGCACCAAAACGGCACGGCGCAGCACCATAAGCAAAGATAGATGCACTATGTTGCTGCGCGTTGACAGGCAGGCGAGGGGATTCAGGCGTCGCGATAGCCGGCCGCGACCAGTTCGAAGCCGAACAGTCGGCAGTCCAGCGAGCCGTTGTGCAGGGGCACCCGACGCTTGGGCTTGAGGCGCATCTGGTTGGGCAGGGTCAGGTCGCTGGTGATGGCGTGCAGCTGCCAGCCGGCGAAGTTGCGCTTCAGGCAGGCCGCCCAGTCGCGCCACAGGTCCGGGTCCTGTTCCGTCCCCATGCGTTCGCCGTAGGGCGGGTTAGTGACGATCCAGCCGTGGTCGGCGGGTGCCGTGATGTGGCGGGCGTCGCCGACTTCGAAGCGGATCGAATCCGCCGTCAGCCAGGCGCGCTCGGCGTTGTTGCGGGCGAACTCGATGGCTTGCGGGTCCAGGTCGTAGCCGACCAGCGGCGCTTCCAGTTGCGGCAGGATGCGCGAGCGGGCGTCTTCCTTGAGGTCGCGCCAGCGGTAGGGATCGTGGCCGCGCAGGCGCTCGAAGCCGAAGGGGCGCGAGATGCCCGGCGGCACGCCCAGGGCGATCCAGGCGCCCTCGATGAGAATGGTGCCGGAGCCGCAGAACGGGTCGAGCAGCGGCGCGGCCGGGTCCCAGCCCGCCAGCGCCAGCATGCCGGCGGCCAGGTTCTCGCGCAGCGGCGCCTCGCCCTTGTCCAGGCGCCAGCCGCGCTTGAACAGGGATTCGCCGGACGTGTCCAGGTACAGCGTGGCGGTGTGGCCGGTCAGGAACAGGTGCACGCGCGCGTCCGGGCGCACCGTGTCGATGCTGGGACGTTCGCCTTCGCGTTCGCGCAGGCGGTCGCAGATGCCGTCCTTGGCGCGCAGGTTGCAGTATTGCAGGCTTTGCACCGGGCTCTTGATGGCCGAGGTGTCCACGCGCAGCGTCTGCTCGGCGCCGAACCAGCGTTCCCAGGGCGTATCGCGCGCCAGGTCCAGGATGTCGTCCTCGTGCGAGATCTCGGCGTGCGCGACCTGCACCAGGATGCGGGTCGCCAGGCGCGAATACAGGTTGGCGCGCTGCACGCCCGACCAGTCTGCGCTGAACGAGCAGCCGGCCCGGCCGATGCGGGCGTCGTCGAAGCCCAGCGCCTGCATTTCCGCCGTCAGCGCTTCTTCCAGCCCCTGGGGGCAGGGCGCGAAGACCGGGAACAGCTCGGCCTGGCGCGGTTCGCGCGGGCGGCGGGGGCGGACTTCGACGGCGGGTTCGTGGCGCTGCGGCGCGTCGTCGGGCTCGGATTGCTCCAGGTAGCCGGGCGGCGGGGCGTCGTCCTCGAACGGGTCGTAGAAGCGTCCGGCCGGGGTGGCCGGGGCGATGTACTGGTCGTCGCGTTCGCGCGGGGCGCGGCGCGGGCCGCCGGCGCGCTTGCGTGCCGGGCCGCCGGCCTCGTCCTGCTTGGACCGTGGCGCGGGCGCCGGATTCTTCTGCCGCTCGGCGGCTTCGCGGGCGCGTTCGTTCTGCGCCACCAGCCGGGCGCGGGCGCCGCTGCGGGTGCGCTTGCGGCTGTCTTCGGCGTGCGCGTCGCGCGCGGTTTTCTTGATGGTCAGCGTCTTGCGCGGACGGTCCTGGTCATCTGAGGACATACGAATCCTGGCGAATGCAGAGGTAGGGGGAATCAGAAGGGTTTGACGACGACCAGCGCCACCACCACCAAGAGCAGCAAGACGGGAACTTCGTTGAACCAGCGATAGAACTTGTGCGTACGGGTGTTTTCGCCCCGTTCGAATTTGCGCAGCATCGAGCCACAGGCGTGATGGTAGCCGATCACGAGCAGGACGAAAAAGAGCTTGGCGTGCATCCAGCCGTTGCCGGGCCCCATGCCGATGCCGTAGCCGATGTACAGCCACAGGCCGAGCAGCACGGCGACCACGGCGAGGATGCTGGTGAAGCGGTACAGGCGGCGCGCCATGCCCAACAGCGTGGCCTGGACGGTGGGGTCCGATTGTTGCGCCAGGTTCACGTAGATGCGCGGCAGGTAGAACAAGCCGGCGAACCAGGAGGCGATGAAGACTATGTGAAAGGTCTTGACCCAAAGCATGGCCATGGCGCGATCCGTCCGAGGAAAGCCGCATTGTAAGCTGCGCGGCCACGGCAGGCCCGCGTTCGCGCGGGCCCGCGGCCAGCCTTCGGATCAAGGTTCAGATCACATACAGATCCACGTACTCGTGCACCGGCATGGCCTCCAGCGCGCCCTGGTCCAGCGAGGCCTGCAGGATGCGCGCCTGCTGGCGCGGCGGGAACATGCGCGCCAGGTTGGTGCGGAATTTTTCCTCCAGCAGCGGGATGCCTTCGGCGCGGCGGCGCTTGTGGCCGATGGGATATTCGCAGACCACTTCGTCCAGGCGGGCGCCGTCATTGAATTCCACCGTCAGCGCGTTGGCGATGGAGCGCTTGTCGGGATCGTGGTAGTCGCGGGTGTAGGCCGGGTCCTCGACGCAGACGATGCGGTCGCGCAGCGCGTCGATGCGCGGATCGCGGGCCACCGAGTCCTCGTAGTCGGCCGCGGTCAGGCGCCCGAACAGGATGGGCACGGCCACCATGTACTGGATGCAGTGGTCGCGGTCGGCCGGATTGGCGAGCGGGCCTTTCTTGTCGATGATGCGGATGCACGCCTCGTGCGTGCGGATCGTGATCTTCGCGATGTCCTCGGGACGCTTGCCCGCCGCGGCGAGCCGGCGGTGGATGTCCATGGCGCATTCGACGGCGGTCTGCGCATGGAATTCGGCCGGGAACGAGATCTTGAACAGCACGTTTTCCATGACGTAGCTGCCGTAGGGGCGCTGGAAGCGCAGCGGCTGGCCCTTGAACAGCACGTCGTAGAAGCCCCAGGTGGGAGCCGTCAGCACCGAGGGATAGCCCATTTCGCCGGTGCGGGCGATCAGGGCCAGGCGCACCGCGCGGCTGGTGGCGTCGCCGGCGGCCCAGCTCTTGCGGCTGCCGGTGTTGGGCGCGTGCCGGTAGGTGCGCAGGCTTTGTCCGTCGACCCAGGCCAGCGAGACGGCGTTGATCACTTCGTCGCGGCTCAGGCCCAGCATCTGCGCCACCACGGCGGTGGAAGCGACCTTCACCAGCACCACGTGGTCCAGGCCGACCTTGTTGAAGGAATTCTCCAGCGCGATGCAGCCCTGGATTTCATGCGCCTTGATCATGCCGGTCAGCACGTCGCGCATGGACAGCGGCGGCTTGCCGGCGGCCACGGCGGTGCGCGAGAGCCAGTCGGCGGTGGCCAGGATGCCGCCCAGGTTGTCGGACGGGTGGCCCCATTCGGCGGCCAGCCAGGTGTCGTTGAAGTCCAGCCAGCGGATCATCGCGCCGATGTTGAACGCGGCCTGGACCGGGTCGAGCTGGAACTGGGTGCCGGGGACCTTGGCGCCGTGGGGAACGGCGGTGCCGGGCACGATCGGGCCCAGCAGCTTTCTGCACGCCGGATATTCCAGCGCTTCCAGGCCGCAGCCCAGGGTGTCGATGAGGCAGTTGCGGGCGGTCTCGTAGGCCAGGCCGCTGTTGATTTCGTAGTTCAGTACGTAGTCGGCGATGTCGACCAGGACCTGGTCGGGATCGGGACGCACGTTGGGTATCGGGGCAGACATGTCGGAACCTCTCCTGAGTGAGTACAGGAGGCCCGGGGCCCGCGCGGCGCTGCCGGTTTCATGCGCGGGCCCATGGGTCGCCTTACTTGCGCTTTTCGATCGGCACGAACTTCTGATCTTCCGGACCCACGTAGTTGGCGGTGGGGCGGATGATCTTGTTGTCGATGCGCTGTTCGATGATGTGGGCCGACCAGCCCGCGGTGCGCGCGATGACGAACAGCGGGGTGAACATGGCGGTGGGCACGCCCATCATGTGGTAGCTGACGGCCGAGAACCAGTCCAGGTTGGGGAACATCTTCTTGATGTCCCACATCACGGTTTCCAGGCGCTCGGCGATGTCGAACATCTTGGTGCTGCCGGCCTTCTTGGACAGCTTCTTGGCCACGTCCTTGATGACCTTGTTGCGCGGGTCGGACACGGTGTAGACCGGGTGGCCGAAGCCGATCACGACTTCCTTGGCCTCGACGCGGCGGCGGATGTCGGCCTCGGCCTCGTCCGGGGTCTCGTAGCGCTTCTGCACTTCGAAGGCGACTTCGTTGGCGCCGCCGTGCTTGGGACCGCGCAGCGCGCCGATGGCGCCGGTGATGGCCGAGTACATGTCCGAGCCGGTGCCGGCGATGACGCGCGAGGTGAACGTGGACGCGTTGAACTCATGCTCGGCGTACAGGTTCAGCGAGATGTGCATGGCCTTGACCCAGTCCTCGCTGGGCTTCTCGCCGTGCAGCAGGTGCAGGAAGTGGCCGCCGATGCTGTCGTCGTCGGTCTGCACGTCGATGATGCGGCCGTTGTGGCTGTAGTGGTACCAGTACAGCAGCGCCGAGCCCAGGTTGGCCATCAGGCGGTCGGCGATGTCGCGCGCGCCGGGGATGTTGTGGTCGTCCTTCTCGGGCAGCACGCAGCCCAGCACCGACACGGCGGTGCGCATCACGTCCATGGGGTGGCTGGCGGCGGGCAGGGCTTCCAGCGCGGCTTGCAGCTGGGCGGGCAGGCCGCGCAGGCTGCGCAGCTTTTCCTTGTAGGCCTTCAGTTCGGCCTTGTTGGGCAGCTTGCCGTGCACGAGCAGGTGGGCGACTTCCTCGAACTCGCTGGCGTCGGCCAGGTCCAGGATGTCATAGCCACGGTAGTGCAGGTCGTTGCCGCTTCGGCCGACCGTACACAGCGCGGTGTTGCCGGCGACCACGCCGGACAGCGCCACCGACTTCTTGGGTTTGAAGCCGGCCTTTTCTTCCGGCTTGGCGTCGGTCTTCGCTTCCTGCTTCTTGGGAGCCATGCTCATGTCTCTACTCCTTTCCTTTCGCGGGGGTCGATGCAATGGGTGGGTTTGCATGGCGCCGGGCCGTGGCCGCGGCGCCGGTTATCGTCAGGCCTTGCCCTTCTGGAACAGCGCGTCCAGTTTCGATTCGAATTCGTGGTAGCCGATGCGGTCGTACAGTTCCTCGCGCGTCTGCATCAGGTCGACCACGTTCTTCTGGTGGCCGTCGCGGCGGATGGCGGTGTAGACGGCTTCGGCGGCCTTGTTCATGGCGCGGAAGGCCGACAGCGGGTAGAGCACCATGCCCACGCCCACGCTCTTGAGCTCTTCAACCGAGAACAGCGGGGTCTTGCCGAATTCGGTGATGTTGGCCAGCACCGGCACCTTGACGGCCTTGACGAAGCGGTCGTAGGTGGGCAGGTCGTAGGCGGCCTCGGCGAAGATGGCGTCGGCGCCGGCTTCCACGCAGGCCAGCGCGCGCTCGATCGCGGCGTCCACGCCGTGCGAGGCGATCGCGTCGGTGCGGGCGATGAGGTAGAAGTCGCTGTCGGTGCGGGCGTCGGCCGCGGCCTTGACGCGGTCGGCCATTTCCTCGGTCGAGACGATTTCCTTGCCCGGACGGTGGCCGCAGCGCTTGGCGCCGACCTGGTCCTCGATGTGGCAGGCGGCGGCGCCGAACTTGATCAGGCTCTTGACGGTGCGGGCGATGTTGAACGCCGACGGGCCGAAGCCGGTGTCGATGTCCACCAGCAGCGGCACGTCGCAGACGTCGGTGATGCGGCGCACGTCGGTCAGCACGTCGTCCATCGTGTTGATGCCCAGGTCGGGCAGGCCCAGCGAGCCGGCCGCCACGCCGCCGCCAGACAGGTAGATGGCGCGGTAGCCGGCGCGCTTGGCCAGCAGCGCGTGGTTGGCGTTGATGGCGCCGATGATCTGCAGCGGGCTTTCTTCGGCGAGCGCGCGGCGGAAGAGGGCGCCGGCGGATTCGGGTTTGGACATGGGTGGTCTCCGTATGTATGTGAGGCCCGGGTGTTCTTGGAAGCCCCGGATGGCACGATGGGGAAGCGGGCTGCGGGCCCGGAACATAAAGCTGTCCCCTTCGCGCGGGCAAAGGGACAGGTTTATGCCGCGCATGCGCGGGCAGCTAGGAATTGGGCCCGAAAACGGGCCCAATCCTTTCATCCTGCGCTGCTTACTTCAGCAGGTCCTTGACGCCGTCGCGCTCTTCGAGGAGCTCTTTCAGCGTGAAGTCCAGGCGCTCGCGCGAGAAGGCGTCGATTTCCAGGCCTTCGACGCGCTTGTATTCGCCGTTTTCGGTCGTGACCGGCACGCCGTAGATGATGCCTTCGGGGATGCCGTAGGAGCCGTCCGACGGGATGCCCATCGTGACCCACTTGCCGTTGCTGCCCAGGACCCAGTCACGGACGTGGTCGATGGCGGCGTTGGCGGCCGAGGCGGCCGAGGACAGGCCGCGGGCTTCGATGATGGCGGCGCCGCGCTTGCCCACGGTGGGGATGAACGTGTCGCGGTTCCAGGCGTCGTCGTTGATCAGCTTGGCCAGCGATTCGCCGCCGACGGTGGCGAAGCGGTAGTCGGGGTACATGGTGGGCGAGTGGTTGCCCCACACGACCAGTTTCTCGATGTCGGCCACGGCCTTGCCGGACTTGGCGGCCAGTTGCGACAGGGCGCGGTTGTGGTCCAGGCGCAGCATGGCGGTGAAGTTCTTGGCGGGCAGGTCCGGCGCCGACTTCATGGCGATGTAGGCGTTGGTGTTGGCGGGGTTGCCCACGACCAGCACCTTGACATTGCGGCTGGCCACGTCGTTCAGGGCCTTGCCCTGCGCCGTGAAGATCTGGGCGTTGACCGACAGCAGGTCCTTGCGCTCCATGCCGGGGCCGCGCGGGCGGGCGCCGACCAGCAGGGCCACGTCGGCGTCCTTGAAGGCGGTGCGCGGGTCGCTGTGGGCGGTGACTTCCTGCAGCAGCGGGAAGGCGCAGTCATCCAGTTCCATGATGACGCCCTTCAGGGCCTTTTGCGCTTTCTCGTCGGGGATTTCCAGCAGTTGCAGGATGACGGGTTGATCTTTACCCAGCATTTCGCCCGAGGCGATGCGGAATAGCAGTGCGTAACCGATTTGGCCGGCGGCGCCGGTGACGGCGACACGCAAGGCAGGCTTGGACATGGACGTTCTCCGTAATGGTTTGGCGAGAAAAAATCTCACCAATCAGTGTAATCG
>Ga0182742_1004604_pt1 | contig 12360 bp, 15 predicted proteins | sample eDN5th37CBELigMG_FD_128880 | JGI IMG/M metagenome (GOLD analysis project Ga0182742, IMG submission 128880) | Enriched Miracle-Growth compost microbial communities from Emeryville, California, USA - eDNA 5th pass 37_C BE-Lig MG (version 2)... ... | reverse complement strand
TTTTTGTACTCAAAAATCGAGGAGGAATGAATGATGAACACGGTAGTGACTTACGAGGAATGGAGACAAATCTCTGAAAGCTTCTCACACCAGGATCAGACGAAAGGGGCGAGTTCCGTATTAAGCTGGGCATTCAGCACTTATTCGGAAGACGAAATCGTCTATTCTGCCAGCTTCGGCGCCGAATCGATCGTATTAATAGATCTTATCCAGCAGATCAGGCCGGATGCCAGAATTGTGTTTCTGGATACGGGGTTACACTTCCCGCAGACGTATGAGGTAATCGACAAAGTCGAAGCGCGTTACCCCCAATTACGAATCGAACGGAAGCAGCCGGCGTTAAGCCTTAACGATCAAGCGATTCAGTATGGGGATGCTTTATGGCGCAGTAACCCGAACCAATGCTGTCATCTCCGTAAAGTACTTCCCCTACAAGAGGTGCTATCCTCATCGCTTGCCTGGATCTCTGGACTTCGCAGAGACCAGTCTCCCAGCAGAGCGGCTACTGAATTCGTAAACCGGGATGAGAAGTTCCGTAACATTAAAATTTGTCCTCTAATTTATTGGACTTGGGAAGATGTATGGGCTTATATCCGGGAGAAGCAGCTTCCCTATAACGAATTGCATGATCGCCAGTATCCGAGTATCGGATGCTTCCCTTGCACTTCACCGGTCAGCACGGATGGCGATACCCGCGATGGCCGCTGGGCGGGATTGACGAAGACGGAATGCGGTTTACACACGCGGTAGAGGAAGAGAATAGCGGCGCAGCAGCATCGTTGGGCATCATGTATGTCCCGTGCGTTCATGAAATACAAAAATACACAGGAAAAGGTTGATTCCAATGACTTACTTACCAAAACCGCACGGAGGAACCCTCATACAGAGGTTTGATCCGACCGTCGATGTTACAGCAATCTCGAAGGAAATTGAAATTGATGCGATCGCATTAAGCGATCTGGAGTTGATCGGGGTTGGGCTGTTCAGTCCCCTGACCGGTTTCCTCGGAAAAAGAGACTATGAATCTGTAGTGGAACATATGCGGTTATTCGATCAAACGATCTGGCCGATTCCCGTCACGCTTCCTGTACAACCCAATGTCGCGGACACGCTTCATGCGGGTGACGAAGTGAAGCTTGTTCATCATCAAGTCGTTTACGGCGTGATCAAAGTATCCGAATGCTATGAACCTGATCTCGAGAAAGAAGCTATAAAGGTGTACAAAACAACGGAGCTTGCGCACCCGGGGGTGAAGAGACTTTTTGAGAGAGGACCGGTTTACGTTGCGGGGGAAGTAACGTTGGTGAAGAAGCCGGATAAAGGCGTGTTCGGAGATGTCTGGCTGGAACCTAAGGAGACTCGGGAATTATTTGCGGCGAAAGGGTGGAAAACCGTCGTTGGATTTCAGACAAGAAATCCGATTCACCGGGCGCATGAATACATACAGAAAGCCGCATTAGAGACGGTGGATGGATTGTTTGTCAATCCGCTGGTCGGGGAAACGAAGTCGGATGATATTCCCGCCGACATTCGGTTGGAGAGCTATCGGGTGTTGTTAGCCAACTATTATCCTGCCGAACGGGTTCATCTTGGGGTATATCCCGCAGCGATGCGGTACGCCGGTCCGAGGGAAGCGATCTTTCACGCGATTGCCCGCAAAAATTTCGGATGCACTCATTTTATCGTTGGGCGGGACCACGCTGGCGTAGGAAACTACTACGGAACCTATGATGCACAGCATATCTTTAGCCATTTTACACAAGAAGAGCTGGGCATTACGCCGCTATTTTTTGAAAACAGTTTCTATTGCAACACCTGCGAAGGAATGGCATCCGACAAAACTTGCCCGCATCCGCCGGAAGACCGTGTGATACTTTCCGGCACGAAAGTAAGGGAGATGCTGCGTTCCGGTGTGTTGCCGCCTTCCTCGTTTAGCCGGAAAGAGGTTATCGAAGTGTTGATCGCAGGGATGAAAGAACAAGAACATTCTCAGACGTAGAAAAAGGAGTTGAACCCATGTCCAATACAGCGAATCTTACATGGTACGCCGCATCGGTGACGAAGGCGGACCGCCGTTCGAAACAGGGGCACGGAAGCTGTGTGTTATGGTTCACCGGTTTGTCGGGATCCGGCAAATCGTCCATCGCGAATACGGTATCCGCCAAGCTGCATCGCAGGGGCGTTAGGGAATACGTGCTTGATGGAGATAACATACGCCACGGGCTGAATCGAAACCTTGGCTTCTCGGATGCGGATCGGTCCGAGAATATTCGGAGGGTCGGTGAGGTCGCGAAGCTGTTCGTGGACAGCGGAACGATTGTGCTGACCGCATTCATCTCACCGTTTCGGAACGATCGGGCCCAAGTGAGGGCTTTGTTCGAGGAGGGAGAATTCATTGAGGTATTTATCTATTGCTCCTTGGAAGAATGTGAGCGGCGCGATCCGAAACAATTGTATGCGAAAGCCCGCAGCGGACTCATTAAAGATTTTACTGGAATTCATTCTCCGTATGAACAGCCGGATCAACCGGATCTATTCATCAACACAGAATCTCTCACGGTGGAGGAAGCGGCGGATACCATTCTGAATTATCTTGAGGAAAAGAACCTGATTTAGTACAGGGGGGTGAGAGCGTATGAAGGGGAAAGTGATCTTGGTCGGCGCCGGTCCGGGGGACCCCGAATTGATTACCGTGAAAGGCTTGCGATGCCTTCAGCAGGCAGATGTCGTTCTGTATGACCGGCTTGTTAATACAGAGCTGCTGCAATATGCAAAAAAGGATGCCAAATTGATATATTGCGGGAAGCTGCCAACCTGTCACGTGATGAAGCAAGAAACGATCAACCGTCTGATTGTGGAATATGCCAAAGCCGGGCTCCAGGTGGTTCGGTTGAAGGGAGGCGACCCTTACTTGTTCGGACGCGGCGGAGAGGAAGCGGAAGAATGCGTTAAGCATCATGTGCCATACGAGGTTGTGCCGGGGATTACGGCCGGAATTGCGGTTCCGGCATACGCGGGCATTCCCGTGACTCACCGAGCGGTCAGCAGAAGTGTAACCTTCATTACCGGTCATCAAGCAGGCGGCGAGGAAGCGGAACACCGGTGGTCGCACTTGGCGAAAGGAACCGATACGATATGTGTTTACATGGGAGTGTCCCAGCTCTCAACGATAGCCGAAAATTTGATTCGCCACGGAAAGTCGCCGCAAACCCCGGCGGCTCTCATCCATCTTGGGACATTAGAGAATCAAAGCATTATCACAGGTACACTATCAACGATAGCTGAGCAGGGGAAAAACGCTGAAATCAGCAATACAAGCATCGTTGTGATCGGGGAAGTTGTACGGCTGCATGATGCCTTATACAGCCAACCGGTAGAAGACTGGGCACAGCGAAAGGTTGTTCACGGGTAGATGTGATGAAAGCAATCCTCTACATCGGACATGGGTCACGCAGCAAGCGAGGAGCGGAAGAAGCCAGGGCTTTCATTCAAGGGGTGATGAACCGGACGAATGAGCCCGCCATCCAGGAGTATGGTTTTCTGGAGCTTGCCGAACCGTCAATCGAAGCGGCATTTGAACACTGCATCGATCGGGGAGCAGAGGAAATTGTCGTTGTGCCATTATTTCTGCTCGCAGCGGGACATATCAAACAAGATATCCCCCGAATCTTGTCTTCCATGCAGCTCAAGTATCCGTTCGTTCGGATCCAGATGAGAGAGCCGTTCGGCATCCAAGATCGAATGCTTGATGCAATGGCGGATATGGTGAGAACCGTTGCAGGGCGGGTATTGCCGGAAGACCGTATTCTAATCGTCGGCAGGGGAAGCAGTGATCCCATGATTCAGGAGGATTTCGCTGCGATCGTGAATGGAATGAAGGGACGGCTGGAGGTTGCGAGCATCTCCGTATGCTATTTGGCCGCTGCGAAGCCAACGCTGCAGGAAGGTCTAGAGAGGATCACGAAACATGCGGCCGGAAGAATTGTGCTGGTCCCTTATTTATTATTTTCAGGCCTTCTTCTTACGGAAATTGATCGCTATGTACGCGTATTAAAAACCAACGGTTATGACATTGTGCACACCGGGCCGCTGTGCCGTCACCGCGTAATCGAAGATTTGGTGATAGAGCGGGCGGCCCGGGAGCATTCGATCATTTAAGTAGATATGCGAGGTGAGGATGGGAGTTGCTGAATGTATCGAACAGCCCATTAAGTCAAGAGCAAGCAGAGTTATTCAATCGCTTGATCGAGACGTTATCAGAATTCCAGAAAATATGGCTTAGCGGTTATTTGGCCGGTTCCGCGCAGCTGCAGGGCACTCTGCTGCAAAGTTCGCAGGCGGGAGCAGCCGGTCCAGAACAGGGTAGAGAGGTTACGATCCTCTACGGTTCTCAATCCGGCAATTCCAAGGGAATCGCCAAGAAAGCAGGAAAATTGCTGGAGGAGAAAGGTTTTCAAGTGAAGGTCTCTTCCATGCATGAATTCAAACTGAATCAACTGAAGAAGGTCCAAACGCTGCTGATCGTTGTAAGTACGCATGGGGAAGGTGATCCGCCGGATCAAGCGGTGTTATTCCATGAGTTTCTGCACAGCAAAAGAGCACCCAAACTCGACGGTCTTCAATATTCGGTGCTAGCTTTAGGCGACAGCTCGTATGAATTCTTCTGTCAAACCGGTAAAGAGATGGACTTGAAGCTCGAGGAGTTAGGCGCCACTCGCATGTACCCCCGTGTGGACTGTGACGTTGATTTTGACGAATCGGCGGAGGAATGGATCAACGGGGTGCTTGGCATTCTTCAGCAATCGAATCAAGCGAATAATGCGCGCCTAGTCATTGCGCCGCAGGCTTCACTTGCCTTCTCGCCGGCGGAATCTTCTTTTTCACGGACGAATCCTTTTGCAGCGGAAGTGCTTGAAAATATCAACCTTAACGGTCGCGGTTCCGAGAAAGAAACTCGTCATCTGGAATTATCGCTTGAAGGGTCCGGCATCACCTATGAACCGGGTGACAGCCTCGGTATCTACCCGAATAACGATCCGGAATTGGTTGAACGGCTGCTCGATCAGTTGAGATGGGATCCGGAAACCTTGGTGACGGTCAATAAGCAAGGGGACGTCCGTACGTTCCGGGATGCTTTGACTTCTTACTACGAAATTACCGTATTAACGAAACCTCTGATTGAGAAAGCGGCACAATGGCTGTCATATGACGGGCTGTATTCACTCCTTGCCGCGGGTCATGAAGGTCAGCTGAAGGCGTATATAGAAGGCCGAGATCTGCTGGATTTCGTTCGCGATTATGGACCTTGGGGAAACAGTCCGCAGGAGTTCGTCTCTCTGCTTCGGCGAATCCCCGCCCGACTCTATTCCATCGCCAGCAGCCTCTCGGCTCATCCGGAAACGGTACATCTCACCATTGGTGCCGTGAGGTATGAAGCGCACGGCCGGAAGAGGAAAGGGGTCTGTTCGACACTCGTCGCCGAACGCGTGCAGCCTGGAGACCGCTTGTCTGTTTTCGTACAGCCCAACGAGAACTTCAAACTTCCCAAAGATCCGAACGCCTCGATCATCATGATTGGACCGGGGACAGGGGTTGCGCCGTTTCGCGCCTTCCTGCAGGAGCGGGAAGAACAGGGAGCGGCAGGGAAGTCTTGGCTGTTTTTCGGGAACCCGCATTTCATGACGGACTTTCTATATCAGACGGAGTGGACGCGATGGCTGAAGGAAGGAGTTCTGACGAGAATGGATGTGGCGTTCTCTCGGGATACGAAGCAGAAAGTTTACGTCCAGCATCGTATGCTGGAGCGTAGCAGAGAGCTTTATGAATGGCTTCAAGAAGGAGCGGCGGTGTACATCTGCGGCGATGAAAAGTGTATGGCACGGGATGTGCATCATACATTGATCGAGATTGTTGAGAAAGAAGGAGGCATGTCCCGGGATCAAGCGGAGAAATATGTTGCGGAACTCCAACAGCAACAGCGCTGTCAGCGGGATGTGTACTAATCATGACAAGCGGGAAAGGAAGAGGCGACGGATGGAAGAAGAGTTGTTGAAAGCTCCGGAGGGTCCGCCAAGCGATGTAGAACGGATTAAGCGCGAGAGCCGTTATTTGCGCGGAACCCTGGAAGTGTCGATGCAAGATCCGCTTAGCGCCGGTATTCCGGATGATGATAATCGATTGTTGAAATTTCACGGCAGTTATTTACAGGATGACCGGGATCTGCGGAATGAACGGCAGCGGCAAAAACTGGAGCCTGCGTATCAGTTTATGCTGCGAGTCCGGTTGCCCGGCGGCGTGTCGACTCCGGCGCAGTGGGCCGTCCTGGATGATCTTGCTGAAACCTATGGGAACGGAACGTTGAAGCTGACAACCCGTCAAACCTTCCAGCTGCACGGCATCTTGAAGTGGAACATGAAGCAGACCATACAGACTATACATTCCACCTTGCTAGATACTCTAGCGGCCTGCGGCGATGTGAACAGGAATGTGATGTGCACCTCGAATCCATATCAATCCCATATCCATTTCGAGGTGTATGAATGGGCCAAAAAGCTGAGTGACGCGCTGCTGCCCCGTACACGCGCGTATCATGAAATATGGCTCGACGGAGAGAAACAGTTCAGTACGCCGGAAGTTGAAGAGGTCGAGCCGATGTACGGCCCTACCTACCTGCCAAGGAAGTTTAAGATCGGCATTGCCGTTCCGCCCGCCAACGATATTGATGTATATTCGCAGGACTTAGGGTTCATTGCAGTGGTGGAGAACGGCGAATTGCTAGGGTTTAACGTTGCGATCGGCGGCGGAATGGGGATGACGCACGGAGATCCGAAGACGTATCCCCAGCTCGGCAAAATCATCGGCTTCTGCATACCGAAACAGATCTGCGATGTGGCGGAAAAAGTCATTACGATTCAGCGCGACTACGGCAACCGCTCCGAACGGAGCAATGCCCGTTTCAAATATACCGTCGATCGGCTTGGTTTAAAAAATGTGAAAACGGAATTGGAACGCCGTCTCGGTTGGAAATTGGGGAAAGCGAAAGCATTCTCCTTCGAGCATAACGGGGATCGCTATGGTTGGGTGCGAGGGTTGGGAGGAACATGGCATTGCACACTGTTCATTGAAGGCGGCCGTGTTTCGGACCGCGGGAAGGTGATGCTGAAGACGGGATTAAGGGAAATTGCCAAAATCCATCAAGGGGAATTCCGGTTGACAGCGAACCAGAATCTTATTATTGCGAACGTATCCGAGCAAGACAAAGGAAAGATCGAAGAACTCCTTGAACGTTATGGACTGACCAGCGGACAGTACGTATCCTCACTCCGCCGGAATTCCATGGCTTGCGTCGCACTGCCTACCTGCGGACTCGCGATGGCGGATGCGGAACGGTACTTACCTAAGCTCATTGATAAGATAGAACCCATTCTCGATGAGTACGGCCTTCGTGAACAGGAAATCACGATTCGAATGACAGGCTGCCCGAATGGATGTGCGCGCCATACACTCGGTGAGATTGCCTTCATCGGGAAATCCCCAGGGAAATACAATATGTACCTCGGCGCTTCTTTTGATGGCAGCCGGTTGAGTAAATTATACCGCGAGAATATTGGCGAGGAAGAAATCCTTCGCGAAATGCGGGTGCTGCTGTCGCGTTACGCCGAGGAACGAAAGGAAGGGGAGCACTTCGGAGATTTCGCCATACGCGCAAAGATCGTGAAGGAAGTGACGGACGGAACAAACTTTCATGCGTAAATGTTAATGCAAATCTTCGGAAATTATGCTACGATGTCTTTTACAAAAATAGAAAGATAGACATCGGATAGGAGTTAGAATTAGATGACAGAGGCTGGAGTTCGCCAAGGAAACACCCCCTTGGCCGCCAAGGAGCTGAATTTATTTCAGTTGACTTGGCCTATTTTTTTGGAACTTGCGTTATTTATGTTGATGGGAACCGCCGATACGCTAATGCTTAGCGGTGTGTCGGACGGAGCGGTTTCAGCCGTCGGGGTGGCAAACCAGTTCATTTTTATCGCGATTTTAGTGATGGAAGTTGTTGCGCACGGAGCTTCGATTGTCGTGTCTCAATATTTGGGCGCAAGGCGCCCGCTGGAGGCCGCCAAGGTTTCGGCAATCGCGCTGACGTTAAACTTGATTGTTGGACTAATTGTCAGCGTCGCTTTCCTGCTTTTCGGAGACATGCTAATGCGGGCAGCCAACCTGCATGGGGATATTCTTGCAATGGCGCAAAGCTATCTTGGGATCGTAGGCGGATGGCTGTTTATCCAAGCGATCATTAATACATTATCAGGCATTATTCGAACCCATGGGTTTACTCGCGAGTCCATGTACGTTTCCCTTGGCATGAATGTCTTTCACGTATTGTTAAATTATATGCTGATCTTCGGTAAATTCGGTTTTCCGGAGATGGGGGCAGCTGGTGCGGCGGTTTCCACTGCTGTGAGCCGAGGTTTAGCGATGATTGTGTTTTTCTGGCTGTTGTATCGTGTGATGGAGATTCGGATTCAGTTTAAATATTATTTTTCAATTACGAAAGAGTACGTACGGAAAATTCTCTCGATCGGCATTCCAACCGCGCTTGAATCTATGACTTACAACGCTTGCCAGACGGTATTTTTGTTCTACATTACGTTCCTCGGCGTCCAAGAGCTTGCGGCGAGGCAATACGCGATGAACATTTCGCAATATATTTATTTATTTGGGGCTGCGTTAGGGATGGGCACCGCAATCGTTGTCGGCCGTTATATCGGCGCAGGCAAAACCGAGGACGCCTTCCATCGAGTACTCAAAAGCGTTCGTTGGGCGATCGGAATTACCGTCCTCGTAGATATTGTTGTGGTCTTCTTCCGCGAACCGATCGCGGGTGTGTTCACCGATGATCCGATCATAGCGGCCCTTACCGCGCAATTGATTCTTTTGAGCTTGCTGCTAGAGTCCGGGCGAAGCTTTAATTTGATTCTGGTCAATGCGCTGCGCGCAACCGGCGACGCAAAATTTACGGTTTACATGGGATTCATCTCCATGGTTGGAATGAGCTTGCCTCTGGGATATTTCCTAACATTCACATTGGATTTCGGACTTCCGGGCGTATGGCTTGCGATTGCCGCTGATGAATGGCTGCGGGGGATCGTCATGCGGTACCGTTGGAAAAGTCGAGTATGGGAGGGAAAAGCGCTCGTCTCACCGACGCACACCGAAACCGAAACAAGTGCGGTGTAAATCGGAACGTTCTTTTCTGTGGGGAAATATGGTATTGTATAGTTGTAATTAAGATCTTAGGAGGAAGCAGGATGGAACAAAAGAAAGTAACCATAAAGATTAATGACAATGGCTCCATCCGCGTGACGGGCGACGTTGAATTGGTCGATGCGGAAGGGAATCCGTTCGAGGTGAAAGAATCGTTCAGCCTCTGCCGGTGCGGGCAGTCTTCTAACAAACCGTTTTGCGACGGGACCCATAAGAAGATTGGTTTCCAAAGTGCGCCGCGTGCCAACCAACCATAGAGCCATGTTTACCGGTATGAACGTGGTATGCGAAGAGTACTTTTTCAATATTTGAAGCGGATAATGTCAAATGATCTTCCGATGGCAGACGTACAGGAGCCTTACTCCTGTGCGCCTGCCATTTTTCATTGTATATCGCCGGTTCAACTGGCAAAAATACCTGTAAATCATAGGAGGTGAACTATGCTGCAGGAATCAGTTTTAGCGGCACATGAGTCATTAGATTTGCATGAGATGCTCAATTTTAAAACCTTATGCTTAGCCAAATCCAAGCTGATGCAAGGGCTCGTCTTCGACCAGGAATTGAGATCATTAATGCAAAAAGACGTAGAGCAGACCATACAGGCGATCGCAGAGCTTCAAGAGGTGTATTCGCAAGCTCCTTTCCAAACCCCGGTTCCGGAGCTTCGACCAACGCCGATCCTAAATTAGAGGTGTAAACAGAATGAATCACGATTATCAGGATCCGATAAATGCACTGAATATTCCGGAGTTGGCCGATATGACCTTCGCAACAGACTTTCTCATGCGGGCGAAGAACGGGGTGCGGAACGCTGCGATCGCTCTAACAGAGTCAGCTTCTCCTCACGTGCGCGCACTGCTGCGCAAACAACTCCACGAGGCGATTGCTATGCATCAAGAGATCTACGATCTTATGGTGCGAAAAAAATGGTTCCATCCCCATCATCTCGGGGAGCAGTATAAGTTGGATCAACTATCGGCCAACAACACCGTCATGATTGGGCGGATGAATTTGTTCAAAGAGGACACTTCGCGGAAAGGAATGTTCGATCGGACGCCGGATCAGGGCATGGGAGGTGAGCAGGCATGAAAGCTGTCACATATCAAGGCATCAAGAACATCGCCGTCAAAGAAGTTGCGGATCCGAAGATCGAGAAGCCGGATGATATGATCGTAAGATTAACGTCTACAGCGATATGCGGATCAGATCTTCACTTGATTCACGGATTGATTCCGAATTTGCCGGAAAATTATGTAATCGGCCATGAGCCGTTAGGGATTGTCGAAGAGGTCGGCCCGGAAGTGAAACACCTGAAGAAAGGGGACCGCGTCATTATCCCTTTCCAAGTCGCTTGCGGGGAATGCTTCTACTGTAAGCACCACTTAGAAAGCCAATGCGATCATTCGAACGAGCACGGAGATATGGGGGGCTACTTCGGATATTCCCATACGGCAGGCGGATATGCGGGGGCGCAGGCGGAATACTTGCGCGTACCGTTCGCGAACTTTACCCATTATAAGATCCCGGAAAACAGCGAAGTACCGGATGAAAAGCTCGTATTGATTGCGGATGCGATGACGACAGCCTTCTGGAGCGTTGATAACGCCGGCGTGAAGGAAGGGGATACGGTGATCGTGCTTGGCTGCGGTCCGATCGGACTTCTTGCTCAGAAGTTTTGTTGGTTAAAAGGAGCTAAGCGGGTCATCGCAGTAGATTATGTCGATTACCGTCTGCAGCATGCGAAGCGTACGAACCATGTGGAGATCGTAAATTTTGAAGCCGAAACAAACATCGGCAACCACCTGAAGGAGATCACGAAGGGCGGCGCCGACGTGGTGATTGACGCAGTCGGTATGGACGGCAAGATGAGCGATATGGAGTTTCTGGCTACAGGTATGAGGTTGCAAGCTGGTGCGATGGGGGCTATCGTCATTGCTTCCCAGGCGGTTCGCAAAGGTGGAACGATTCAAGTAACAGGCGCTTACGGCGGGCGATACAACGCATTCCCTCTAGGGGATCTATTCCAACGGAACATTACGGTTCGTTCCGGTCAAGCGCCAGTCGTTCATTACATGCCTCATATGTACGAACTGGTTGCGACAGGCAAAGTGGACCCGGGTGATATCATTACCCATGTGCTCCCTCTAAGCGACGCGAAGAAAGGGTACGAGGTATTTGATACGAAGACGGACAACTGCATTAAAGTCGTATTAAAGCCGTAATATTCTCGGAAAGGGTGGCCTTTCGATGTATGTATTGCATGAAACGCTTGAAGTCCATGAAATTGCTGCTTTTAAGAGCACTTGTTTAACAAAGTCGAAGACCGTTAAAGGGTTGGTCACCGACCCGGCATTGAAGGAGATCTTACAGTCCAACGTCAATATCTTGACGCGACAGCTTGAGGAGCTGCGAGGGATAATGGCGAATTCCATTCAATAGGAGGAAAGTCCATGAATCCGCTAAGTGCTATATTAGAGCATCTTACAGGGATGCACACGTTAACCGATCAAGTCATTGCGATGGACTGCCTCATTGATGCGAAGAGCGGGGTTCGAAATTTAGCGATGGCCGTGACAGAAGCGGGAACGCCCGAGGTGAAGGCGGTTTTGGTAAAGCATCTGGATGAAACGATCGATATGTACGAACGGATTGTTTCCTATGTAATGGACAAAGGAATGTACCATCCGTGGAATGTTCAAGAGCAAATCAGGTTCGACCTGCAGACGATCGACACCGCGTTGAAAGCGCCGACGTTGTAATACGAACGAAAACTGCCCCTTGCGTCTAAACGGACAAAGGGGCAGCCTTTCCGCAATTTGATACATTAAAGAAAGGATCCATAAAAATGTGCCGTAATATTAAAACATTGTACAACTTTGATCCTCCCGCTTCAGATGAAGAGATTCGGAAGCGGGAAGGCTTAATCGCTTCGGTTCGGATCGGGAAGGGCCGGATGATGTGCCATGTCGGAGGATATAGACGGAGCCGGACGAATCGACTTAAAGCTCTATTGTGTGAAATAGGAAACCTGCGATCCTAAGCATGGACGTTTACCTAACCTTCTGCATAAGATAAAGGACCTAAATAAAGGACCTT
>Ga0182742_1004603_pt1 | contig 12361 bp, 9 predicted proteins | sample eDN5th37CBELigMG_FD_128880 | JGI IMG/M metagenome (GOLD analysis project Ga0182742, IMG submission 128880) | Enriched Miracle-Growth compost microbial communities from Emeryville, California, USA - eDNA 5th pass 37_C BE-Lig MG (version 2)... ... | reverse complement strand
GAAGGCGTCGACCGCGCCATCGCCTGCGGCCTGAACTTCTACACGGCGATGGCCTTGGTGCAGGTCGTCGCGTTCTTGGGGGTCGCCTACCACGCCCTGCCCCACACCGAGTTTCAAGGGGATTCGTACACCCTGATCGTCCGCCTGCTCTGGCTTCAGATCGCCACCGCGCCGTGCTATGGGTTCTCGGTGGTCGTCTCCAGCGTCCTTCAAGCGGCCCGCCGGTACGACTTCATCCCCCGGTTCGAGTTCGCCATCACGATCCTCCAGTTCCTGATCCTGGTGGTGGGCCTGAAAAGCGGGTTCGACTTCTTCACGGTGATCGTCGCCCGAACGCTCGTGCAGATCGGCCTGTCGCTCGGCCCGGCGGTCTGGGTGATGATCCGCGACCTCGGCCACCCCCCCCGGTTCCGAGGCGCCCGATGGGCCGACTACAAGGCGCTTGGGCACATCAGCTTCTATATGGCGTTGATCCAAATCAGCGTGGTCCTGGCCGACAAGGTCGACACGACCATTCTGGGCTTCGTCATCCAAGACGATCCGGGACGAGCCAACGCCATCTATGACGTGGTGAGCAAGCCGTTCTTGCAGCTTCGCCAAACCGGATGGATGCTCGCCTACATGGTCATGCCCGCGGTCGCGAGCCTGGCCGCGGCGCGCGACGCGCGGGGGATGGAGCGGATCAAGTACGACGGCACCCGGCTCCACGTGGCCGCGCTCTTGCCAATCGGTTTGCTGGGCTGGATTTACGCCACGCCGTTTTTGACCCTCTGGATCGGCGACCGCCTGGGCCTCGGCGCCGGCGCGGCCGACGTGGCGCCCTTGATGCGGCTGTTCCTAACCGCGTCGATCCCCCTGGTGCTCTCGGTTCCGGTGCAGATGGCCATCGGAATCAACAAGATCGAGGTCATCGCCCTGGCCGCCCTGGGCGGAGCCCTGGTGAATTTGCCGGTCAGCTACATTTTGACCTCCTACATGGGCGTCGTCGGGGTAATCTGGGGAACGGTGGCGACCACTTTCGTCTCAAACCTTCTCGCGCCCGGGATTTATGTCTTTCGGATCCTGGAGATCGCGCCGCGCGTCTTCTTCCGGCGGACCCTGGGCGCGCCCCTGGCCGGCGCCGCGGCGCTGGTGGCGGCCTCTTGGGTGATGGGACTGGTTCTGCCGATGAGCTACCCCGGAGCGACCCTCGCCACCCGCTCCCTCCCTCTTCTCATCCACCTGGCCGGGGCCACGGCCGCCTACGTCGTCGGGTATCTGTTGGTTCCCGTCGGCCGCGACGACCTCGCCCAACTTCTGAGCAAGCTCCGCCGCAAGCGACAGGCCCGGACGGCCTGAAGCCTCTTCGCGGCCCTCGCCTCCCCTGGGACCGGTCCCCCGAAACGCCCGGCCCGACGTTGGGATCTTTACCTCCGCCCGTTCGATCGCGTATTCTGCAAGATAAAACGAACGCGATGGCCATCGCCGATGGGTTCGGCGAGGGCCGGTTGGAGGAATGACCAATGATCGGAAAGGGTTTTCGGCTTTGGGTTTGCGCTCTGAGCATGGGGGCGCTGGCTTCGTTTTCGGGCGCGGCGGCTCGGGCCGATTCGCCGTTCGCGGACAAAAACCTGGAAACGGCGGTTCGCGGGGTGTTGAAACACCAGCCGGACGCCGAATTGACCGATGATCTGTTGAAGAACGTCTACGTTCTGGAAGCCGTCGACAAGGAGATCAAGGACCTCGCCGGCCTGGAGAAGTGCAAAAACTTGGCGCTTCTGCGGCTGTCGAAAAACCAGGTCGCCGACTTGGGCCCCCTGAAGGGACTGACGAATTTGACGTCGCTCGACCTGGCCGACAACGCGGTGGCCGACCTGGCCCCCCTCGCCGATTTGAAGGGGCTGCAATATCTCGAGCTGTCGAACAACAAGATCGTCGACGTCGGCCCGCTCAGCGCGTTGACGAAACTCAACGCGTTGTACTTGGAAGGCAACCAGATCCAGAATATCGAGCCTTTGGGCGGGCTGGAGAAACTGGCGTCGCTGTCGCTTGGAAAAAACCAGATCCAAGACGCCGGTCCCTTGGCCGGGCTGTCAAAGTTGACGACGGTCGACCTGAGCGACAATCAAATCCAGGACATTACCCCCCTGACCAAGCAAACCGACCTGAAATTGCTCTTGATTCAGCGCAATAAGATCGATGATCTTATGCCCTTAATCGACGCGGCGAAGGCCGACGCCGAGGGGCCGAAGCTGTTCGCCCCGTACTTGCGGCTCCACCTGGAGGGCAACCCTTTGCCCGAGTCGAGCCGTTCCTCGCAAATGGAGGCCCTCAAGGCGGCCGGCGTCCGCGTTGAAGGGTGATTATGGCCGAGTTTTTCGATGCCCTTGGGCGTCTGGACACGCAGCAACTCGTCATCCTGGCGATCGCCCTGCTGATCGCCTTCGGCTTCGAGGTGGTCAACGGCTTCCACGACACGGCCAACGCCGTGACCACCGTTATTTACACCCGGACGATGAAGGCCACCCCCGCGGTCCTATTCTCCGGCGTCTGCAACTTCCTGGGCGTGATCCTGGGCGGAACCACCATCGCCTTCAGCATCGTCCACCTGCTGCCGGTCGACACCCTGATCGACGCGGCCTCGAAATCGGCCATCCTGATGGTCATGGCGCTTTTGATCGCCGGCCTCGGCTGGAACCTTCTGACCTGGTGGTTCGGCATCCCCGTCTCCAGTTCGCACACCCTGATCGGCGCCATCCTCGGCGTGGGTCTGGCCAACGGCCTGATGAGCGGCGAGGGACTGGCCGCCGGCGTCAACTGGGAGAAGGTCGGCGAGGTCGGCCTGGCGCTCTTGATCTCGCCTTTGCTCGGCTTCGCCGCCGCCGCGGCGCTTCTGCTTCTGGCCAAGAAAAACATCCCCGACCCGGAACTCTACGCCCCTCCGCCCGAAGACCCAAACGCCCGCCCCCCGCGCTGGATTCGGGCCGCGCTGATCACCACCTGCGGCGGCGTGAGCCTGGCCCACGGCTCCAACGACGGCCAAAAGGGGATGGGCCTGATCATGCTCGTCTTGATCGGCCTCTTGCCGGCCGGCTTCGCGTTGAACCTAGACGAATCGACCGGCGCCCTGGAGACCCACGCCGCCGCCTCAAGCCTCCGCGAGATCATGGTCGCCCGCGGCACCGCCATCCATCACGCCGAAATCGCCGAACTCGATTCCATCCTCGCCGCGCTCGAGGGAAAGACCTCGCTTCGCGAAGTCCCGATGAGCCAGCGACCGGCCCTCCGCTCCTCCATCTCGAAGATCGACAGCGCCCTGGAGCAATATCACCGGATCGACTCCAAGGCCGAATCCGCCGCGATGGCCGGCCCGCGCCGGGAGCTCCGCCGGGCGATCGAGTACGTCCCCGGTTGGGTCATCCTTGGCGTGGCCCTTTGCCTGGGAATCGGCACGACCGTCGGCTACAAGCGGGTCGTCGTCACCATCGCCGAGAAGCTCGGCAAGACCCACATGTCCTACGCCCAGGGCGCCAGCGCCGAGATCGTGGCGATGGCCACCATCGGCCTGGCCAACGTCGCCAGCCTCCCGGTCAGCACCACCCAGGTGCTCTCCTCCGGCGTGACCGGAACCATGTGGGCCAACCGCTCGGGCGTTCAGTTGGCCACCGCGCGCAACATCGCCCTGGCCTGGCTCCTCACCCTCCCCTGCTCGATGTTGGCCTCGGCCTGGGTCTTCGTCTTCGGCCGCCTGGCCTGGGGCTAAGCGGTTGAATTTGGCTCGGCGGACATCGCCCGCCGGTCCAACCGGTTTGGGTTTTGGTCGACCGGCACCTCGAATCCGACGGCTATTCTCCGGCGGGCAATGCCCGCCCTACAACCTTGCTGGAAAAGGGTTTTCGTAGCAGGGCGGGCATTGCCCGCCGGCCCAACCGGTTTGGGATTTGGTCGACCACTCAACCCCCCGGCGCGACCTTGTAGAGATGAACCTGATAGCCCGCGAACCGATCCGACCAGGCGCCGCCGTGGGCCTCCACGGAGCGATCCTCGCCGATGACCTCGATCCGGGCGTCGGTCTTCTCCGGCAGTTGAAACGACGCCGTCGTCTCCCCCGGTCGCAACGAGACGGCGAAAGCATAAGTTGACCCATCATGCTTCTTGGTCATGAGCGAGATGGGAACGTCTTGATTGGACGATTCGACGCGCGCGCCCGGGTCCGCGTCGGGCGAGTTCAGGATCGGGGCGAGTTCGTGGATTTGGCGGTTGATTGAGGCGACTTCGCGGGCGGCCTCCTCGTCGGCCAAGAGGCCGGCCTCGATGAACGTGGGTTTGAACTGGTGGCAGAAGTAGATGATGCCCTTCGCGCCGTGGATGAGCGCCATCCAGACCTCGGCGCGGATTTCGGCGGGGGTCGCCTTGCGCTCGACGTTGTTGATGCCGGTCGTCTCGATGCAGCACCAAACGGGCTTGCGCCCCTCGGTCCACGTCTTGAGTCGATCGACTCCGAAGGGAACGCGCCAAAGGTTGCCGGCGATCGCCTCGTTGTCGTGGCTGGCGGGATAGATGTCGAACGAGACGATGTCGCCCCCTTGAACATATTTCGGATAGTCCTCGGGATGGTTCGTCCGCGTCCCCCGTCCGTACCAGCCGTCCCAGGCCACCCCCTGCCCCAGATTCAGCAGGACGGGCCTCGACGGATCGGCGCGGCGGATCTCGCGATATCGTTCGACAACCTTCTCCGGGGTGATCGGCGGTCCATACCCCTTCCCCTCCCCCAGCGATTGGGCGTTGTCGGGCTCGTCGCCCTGAAGCCAACCGACGATCGTGGGACGGTCCTTGAAGCCGAGCGCGGCCCGGTTTTGCCCGGGGAACACGACGATCCCCGCGGCGTCGAGCTGCTCGGCCGTCGGCCCGCGCCAGAGGCCAACATACACGTTGACGCCGATGTCCTTGTATTTTTGCGCGTTGGACGGCGATTGCAGCCAGACGGCGATCGGAAAGAAGTCGGGCCGTTGCGGCAATCCCCGAGAGAACGAGGGCTCGTCGGCCCGAACCCCCGCGCCCAGGGCCATCGCCGCCACCAACGCGCCAAGCGTTCCAAGTCGCATCCGCCCCTCCGGTTGCATCTCTTGGGGAAGTCGGGATTTTCCGCCCCTACGAGGCCGCGACCGGTTCGTCCTTCGCGCCCGGCAAGCGGATCGGCATGCATCGAATTCGGATGCCGGTGGCGTGGAAGACGGCGTTGGCGACGGCGGGGGCGATGACGGTGATCGGGGTCTCGCCCGCGCCGGCGGAGGGAACGTCGGGGTTGTCGATCAGGTGGATGTCGAGCGTCGGCAGGTCGGCGAACCGAGGGACGCGGTATTCGCCGAACGAGGCGTTTTGAATCACGCCGTCGGCGAACTCGATCGACTCCCGAAGCGCGGCGCCCAGGCCCATGATGATCGCCCCCTCCACCTGCGTCAGCACATAGCCGGGGTTGATGACCTTGCCGCAGTCGAAGACCTGGCAAACGTGATCGACGCGAATCGTCCCCTTGTCCCGATCGACCGAGACCGACGCGCAGGCGGCGACGTAGCTTCCCTTGTCGAACCCGCAGGCCAAGCCCGCCCCCTTGCCGGACTCGTTCGACTTCGACCGCGACGGCCAATCAAACCGCCGCGCGGCCTCTTCGAGCACGGCCCGCAGCCGGGGATCATCCAGATGATCGAGGCGGAATTCGAGCGGGTCTTTCTCCGCCAGCGCGGCCAGTTCGTCCATGAAGCTCTCGCGGCCGAAGGTGTTGGCCGTCGTGGCGAGCGCCCGGTACGAGCCGTGCCGCAGCGGGGGCTTCGACGGGATGAACCGGGCGTCGGACTCGCCGACCCGGTAGGGGGTTTGAACTTGCGCCCCGCCCGAGTTGATGTTCAGATATCTCCACGTCGCGATCCGTCCATCGGCGTCGAGCGACGCCTCGGCCTCGATCGCTCCGGCGGGCCGGAACAAGGCCCAGGTGAACTCCTCGGCGCGGGTCCAAACCAGGCTGACGGGCTTTCCCGCCTCCTTCGCCAAGCGAGCGGCCTCCACGGCGCACTCGCCGGAGTGCTTGCCGCCAAACCCGCCGCCGAAGTCGGGAACGATCACCCGCGCTTTATCTTCCGGCAATCCGAACGCCCGGGCCAACTCGCCCCGAACGCCGAAGGGAACTTGGGTCCCGGCCCAAGCCGTCACCCCGCCGTCGCTCCACTCGGCGACCACCGCCCGGGGCTCCATCGGCGCGTGCTGGATGTACGCGACATCATACGATTGCTTGAGCGACCTATCCGCTTTGCTCATCTGGTCCTGAAACGGGCTCGGCGGAATTCCCCCTTCGGCGTGCTCGCGGAGGTACTTGGGAAGCTCGGCGCTTGAGGGATGGGGCTCGAAGGTCCATTCGGCGGTCTCGGCGATCGCGGCCAAAGCCTCGCGCGCCTTGGCCGTCGTACCCGCGGCCACGCCGACGAAATCGCCGTCGCGGACGGCGACGACGCCCGGCATCTTCTTGGCCGGCTCCAGATCCACCTTCTTCAATTTCGCCCCGTAACGCGGCGCGCGCAACACCTTGCCGTAAAGCATGCCGGGACGAACGATGTCGGACGGGTAACGATGCGATCCGGTGACGATGTCTCGCTCCGTCGGCCTGGAGACCGATCGTCCCATCGTCCTCCACGAATCCACGGGCGTGAGCGCGGCGTCGCCGACGGGCGCGCGTTCGAGCCGCGCGGCGGCCTCGGCGTCGTTGGCCAGATCGGCGTAGGAGACGGTTTGGCCGGTCTTCTCGTCTTTGGCGAGTCCGTCTTGAACGTCGATCGACGCGGCGTCGACGCCGAATCGCTTGGCGGCCAACGCCGTCAGGAGCGCGCGGGCCGACGCGCATCCCACGCGGATCGCGGGGACGGTCGCCGGGGTGGACCGACTGCCGTAGGTCCCGCCGTCGTCGGGCGTGATCGCGGCGTCGGCCATGACCAGATCGACGCGGTCGAACGGCACGCGCAGCTCCTCGGCCGCCGCCTGCGCGAGTTGGGCGCGAGAGCCCTGGCCGCATTCGACCTTGCCGGTCATCACCGTTAAGGATCCGTCCTTGTCGATGTGAATCCGGGCCGCGATCGAGGTCGCTCCGCCGCCCCCTCGGCGTCCTCCTCCACCGCCGCCGCGGCGGGTCTGCTGGCCGCTCGCGAGGTCGGTCGCCGCGGCGATCAAAAGACCGGTCCCGAGCACTTTCAGGACGACGCGGCGGCTGGGCTCGATGGTTGGAACGTCGCCGAAGCGGTATTCGACCAGATCGACCGGCTCATCGTAATCGGCGTCGACGCCGGCGGCTCGCAGGGCCTCGATCATCCAATCGTTGCGCGGGGTCATGGCTCACCTCCCCTTCAGCTCGACGGCCCGTCGCACGGCCCGAACAATGCTCGAATACCCACAACATCGGCAGATGTTTCGATTCATTCCCGCGATAATCTCGGCGTCGGTTGGGTTCGGCCGGCGCTCCAGCAGTTCGACCGCCGAGACGATCATCCCGGCCGTGCAGAAGCCGCACTGAATCGCCTTCTCGTCGAGAAACGCCTGCTGGACGGGGTGGAGCGCGTCTCCGTTGGCGATCCCTTCGATCGTGACCACGGTTTTCCCATCGGCCCTGGAAACGGGGATACGGCATGCGTTGACTCGTTTCCCCTCCAAGAGAACCGCGCACGCGCCGCACTGCCCCTCGCCGCAACCGTATTTCGTCCCGGTCAGCTCCAGATCCTCGCGAAGGACCTCAAGCAAGGGGCGTTCCTCGTCGGTCTCGACCGTCCGCTCGTCCCCGTTGACCGTGAACCGGATCGTCCGCTCGGCGCCCATGAGCCCCCTCCTCTCCCCCGCCCCCGGGTTATCGACCGTATGAAGACCGCGCGGGATGTCAAATCCACTGTGCCCGTCCGGTCCCGCCGGGTCAAGGGCGGGGCGAATGGTTGAGAACGAAAGCTCGTGGCGGCCGACTTAACCCAATCCGACGGCTCCTCGCCGGCGGGCATAGCCCGCTCTACAATTTTGTCCGCGCTCGGAGAATATTGGTCTTGGAGGCTCCAGACAATTTTCGGAGGGGATGGAATGGGATTTGGCCGATGATTAGAATGAAACCGTCTCGCCTTCAACAACGCGCTATCCGAGGGGAACGTCATGTTGTTGTACGTTCATCTTGGCCTGATGGCCTTGGTTGTTCTGATTACGGCGGCGGTTGTCATTCCGAATTGGGGGACCGCGGATCGGCCGATTGGGGCCGTTTTGGTCGCGTCCTTGCCGTTTTGGGTTCTCGGGGTGTTGAGCGCGCTTCTGCTGTCGGCGAAGGGAGCACCGACCATCGAGTGGATCTTGCCTCTGATCGCCGTGTTGATCGCCGGGATTTGTTGCCGCTCGGACAAGGCGTTCAAGGGGCTCCGCTGGGGGTTGACGGGAACCGCCGTCGTCCTTTGGCTGAACTTCATCTTCCTCGTGAACGGTGGGATTGGCTTCACGGCGAATCCGGATCAGACCCGGGTGTCCGAGAGGTTGATTCAGAAGTCGGAAATCCAAGCGGCGGGCGAGGCGATGCGGGCGAAGCTCGCCCCGGACGCCGATTATCCGGCGGGGCCGGTTGGCGAGATCCTCGACGATCCCCACTTCGACACCGTCGATACGCTGACCGCTCGATCGGCGTGGCACACGCCCCTGACCCGCCTTTATCGCGAGGACCGCGCCAAGGCTCCGCTCTGGTATCCGGGGGGCGAGGTCGCCGAAGCCAGTCGGAAGCTGGAGGTCCGGACGCGCTGAACCGCGACGCCCGATGATCTTCGCCTTGCCCCTTTAGGCGTCCTTATCTATATATTCCTCCGTTCGCCAACCAACCCAACGGAGGCGGGGTCCATGTCCACGCGCGTTACCGGTTCCTTTTCGGTGAAGATGATCCCTCAGGAGCCGAGCGAGACGACCAAGGAGACCGCGATCGGCCGGATGTCGCTTGAGAAGCGGTACGAGGGCGAGCTCGCGGGAGTCGGCCGGGGCGAGATGCTAACCGTCCACGGCGCTGTGGAGGGGTCGGCCGGTTACGTCGCCATCGAGCGTTTCCTCGGCACGCTTCAAGGCCGCGCCGGCGGCTTCGCGCTTCAGCACAACGGGATCATGAACCGGGGCGAGCCAAGCCTCTCGGTCGTCGTCGTGCCCGACTCGGGATCGGGCGAGCTGGTGGGCCTCACCGGCCGGATGATCCTCTCGAACAACGACGGCGAACATGCTTATGAATTTGAGTATGAATTGCCGCAAGGGGCTTGAGGACGTCGGCTCGAAAGAAAAGTGCGAAAAAGCGGAGAACCTTCCTCCGGCTTCTTGTGTCCGGCTCGATGTGGCCGAACAGGACATAAGGAGTTTCAAGATGTTTAACGACGCGCTGCTTGAGAGCAAGTTCGCGCGGATCGGCGCGAGGCTCAAAGTTTCCGACGGCTCCCGGCGCGGATTCGCCCGGGGCGGGCCGGTGGTTCTCGACGTGCGGAGCGACCGCGACGGCGAGTTCTTCGAGGTGAGCGGGACGCCGAATTCGGCGTCGGAGATCGAGGTTCTCGATGTCCGTCGCGACGACCGCCACTTGCTGCTGATGGTTCGCGAGCCGACCGGCAAGCACAAGTACCTTTGCGGCCACGACGAGCGCCATTGGTTCGTCGCCGCGATCCCCGAGAGCGCCCCCGTGGGGACCGTCGAAGCCGCCAAGGAGGCGCTCAAGCCGGCCGAAGTTCGCGCCGCCCAGGCCAAGAAGGGGCTCAACGCCCGCGCTGGGAACAGGCGGAAGAACGCGGCGAACCGGCGCCAGGGCGAGTGGTTCTTCATCCCCGCCCCCGAGTTGAAGGTCGACGAGAAGCTCGTGATCCGCGACGAGCCCATCAGCCGGGGCAACGGCGGCAAGCCCCACCGCTGCGAGTTCTGTTACCGAACCGGCGGCGAAACGGTTTACGTCTCCCAAAACCGGCCTCGGGGCCTGACCACCGACGAATACCGCCGCCTGCTCGACGCCAAGCCCGGGGCCAAAAATTGGGGCTGGCAAATCCGCCGTCGCGACGCCCTGGTCTACGCCAAAGGACGCGTTCGACACCCCGATCACCGCGTGATCACCCTCCACGGCTGGCACCGGGTCTTGATGAACACGGAAACCCAGGCCGCCGCCATGCGGAACCTGGCGTTCATCGATTGACGCGAGCCCGGTCCGGGCGTCATCCGTTGGCGGAAGCGCTCGGTTGGTTCAACGAGCATCCGCCGGTCCCGCCGTTTCGGGTCATGCGAAGGAGGCGATCGGCCCGGACGCCAATCGGGAGATTGGCGTTCCCGGGATCAACTGGTCCAGCGCCGGCTCAGGCCCCCAGGGTCGATTCGAGGTCGGCGAGGATGTCGACGACGTTGTCGAAGCCGGGGAGAAGCGGGTTGGTGGTTTCGGCTTTCAGCCAGCCGATGACCTTCTTCTCGGCCGAGATGACGGTCGAGTGGTTCCGACCGCCGAAGTACCGGCCGATCTCGCTGTAGGAGAGTCCGGCGTGCTTGCGGGCCAGATACATCGCCAGCATTCGGGGATAGGCCAGCGTTCGGACTCGGCTGTTGGACTTCAGGCCGTCGGCGTCGAGATGGAAGTAGGCGCGGACGGCGTTCTCCACGTCGCGGAGGGCGACGGCCTGGGTCGTGTTGCGGATCGTTTCCCGGAGCGCCGCGCGGGCCGCGGTCATCGTCACCGACTTGCCCATTAAGGACGCCTGGGCCAGCACGCAATGCAGGGCGCCCTCCAGTTCGCGGACGCTGGTTTTCACGTTCTCGGCGATGTAGTCGATCACTCCCGGAGGCACGACGACGCCGCGCGCCCGGGTCTTGGAGCGAAGGATCGCCTTGCGGGTCTCGACGTCGGGCGCCTCCAGCTTCACCACCATCCCGCCGAGGAACCGGGTCGCCAGCTCGTCGGTCAGCTTGGCGATCTTCCGGGGGTGCTGGTCCGACGACAGGATGATCGGCGCTCCGCGTTCGATCAGGGCGTTGAAGGTGAAGAGGAACTCGTCCTGCGTCGCCCGCTTCGCGGCCAGGAAGTGAACGTCGTCGACGATCAGGGCGGCGGCCCCCCGATGCCGGTTCCGAAAGCTCGACAGCGAAGCCGTCCGCATCGCTTCAAGGAAGCCGTTGGTGAAGCTCTCGGCCGAAACGTGAAGCACGTTCAGCCCCGGATGCGCCGCGCGGAGGCCCACGGCGATCGCCTCAAGCAGATGCGTCTTGCCCAGCCCCACCCCGCCGTGGATCACCAGGGGGTTGAACAATCGCCCCCCCGACTGGATCATCTCGCGGGCCGCCGCGAAGGCGAGTTGAGTCGTCGGCCCCACCACGAAATCATCGAGCCGGCGCATCACCCGGCCCGACCCCGGCGCGGGCTTCGGCGCCGAAGCCCCCAGCAACTCTTCGAACGACTCGCGACGACCGGCTCCCCCCCGATCGGGCGAGGCCGGCGGCCGAGGCGCCCCCGGGATCGGCACCGTCACCTTGGGCCGACGTCCCCCCCCGGCGGGCGCCTCCTTCTCGGGAACCACCTCGGCGTCGCCGACCGGCTGGGCCTCGTCCTGGATCGAGTACGAGACCGGCAGCGATCGACCCACCACCTCCCGAACCGCGTCGGCCAGGCTCGCCGCGAAGCAGCTCCGAATCCGGTCGCGGAAGTAGGCGTTGGGAACCTGGACCTCAACCGAGCCGCCATCGCCGGCAAGGCCCATCCGAACCCCATCGCCAAACCAGAGGCCGAACCGGTTCTCCCCCACCCGATCGGCCACCGCCCCCCGCAGCGCGCCCTCAAGCTCTCGCGAAACACCACGCTCCGCCGGCGCCGGCACCCCATGAATCGTCTTAACCTTTCCGGCGTGCCCCGACATCATCGCGCTCCCTTCGCAAGGCGTTCCCTCGACGCGACCCACACTCCATGGTCGCGACATTTTCGCCAACCGCTTCGGTCGACTGGGAAGATATGCGCCCTACATGAGAGGCTGTCAAAGACACAAAGGGGGCAATCTGGCTGAAATGGGTCGTGAAAAACGGCCTCTGCGGAATGCGCCAACGAAAGCCGTATCAAAAGCGCAAACCCAACGGGCGAGCCAACTTCAACATAGCGAAAGGCTATCGAAAAGCGCGATTCCAAGGACGGACGGACGGAAACCGCGCGAGAATCGCTCAAGCCAAGCCGCCAAGCGGGTGAACCGAGTCTTCTCGAACATCTTCACGGAACGCTTTTGACGAGAAGCCCGAACCCGCGCGTGGAAGTTGGCGCGCTCTTTTGTAGCCGGCCTCTGTGAGGCCGGGATCGGCGTGGGATCGCGAAGGCTTTCGCCCCCTTCTCCCCTCACGG
>Ga0182742_1004602_pt1 | contig 12361 bp, 10 predicted proteins | sample eDN5th37CBELigMG_FD_128880 | JGI IMG/M metagenome (GOLD analysis project Ga0182742, IMG submission 128880) | Enriched Miracle-Growth compost microbial communities from Emeryville, California, USA - eDNA 5th pass 37_C BE-Lig MG (version 2)... ... | reverse complement strand
ATTATTCGGTCTCTTGGAATACCCATTTCTTTTGCAATGTGAGATATGCCAACTGCTTTACTTAAGCCTTTTCTAACGATTTCAACGATGTGGAATGGTGCTCCCCAACGTCGATGGTCAATAAGTTCAGCATGTACATCTTCTAAATGTTCTCTAATGGTTATGACATTTTCCTCAGTAGCATGAATTAATAAACTAGTCGGGTCCTCGTTTAAATTGCCTCTAAGATTTCCAATTAAAACATTTGGATCACCCATATTAAATATATCCATAAAAGCTTTATCTTCTGTATGAATGTACACATCATCCATCACTTCTGCTATTAAGTTTTGATACTGATATTTATCGACTGAATCCACTACATCATATACAACATTTAAATCCAAAGGTGAATGAATCATTTGCCAAGATGTATTTTTTGGATGATGTACTAGGGCACCATTAAAGTTTACAATTGGTGTGGTTAACATCAACTCGTTATAATAGATGGAGCTTGCGCGAAAAGGTCTTCCAGTTGCAATCATTACTTGGTGACCAGCCTCTTTAGCTTTCATCAACGTTTGTTTTGTTTTATCAGAGATCTTTTTTTCATCGGTTAATAACGTACCGTCTAAATCTAGAACAATCAAATGTCTCTCCATAAAGGAAAACTCCTTTCTCCTATTCAGTAAATTTTATATCTTGATAGAATATTAAGTCAAAGTATTGAACTACACGTATATTTTCATCTATTTGAACAAGTATATTATGCGCGACATGAATATAATATAACTATGATTACATGACGAAAGTTCTCGATTTTTGAATATGATTCTCAATTAATGTATCATATTGATGAGATACAGTTAACATTAAGTGGAGAGGGGAAACAAAATGGCTATGGATCAAGATATGAAAGAAAGCATCCTAGGTGCACTAGAAAATGTAATTGACCCTGAGTTAGGTATTGATATTGTAAACTTAGGATTAGTATATGATGTAGATTTAGACGAAGAAGGAACTTGTATAATTACGATGACACTTACGTCAATGGGTTGTCCATTAGGTCCAGTAATCGTCGACCAAGTAAATACAGCTTTAAGTGAATTACCTGAAGTGAAAAAAGTAGATGTAAATATTGTTTGGCAACCTGTTTGGAATAAAGATATGATGTCAAGATATGCAAAAATGGCTTTAGGAATTCGTTAAACCGTTAACCACAAAAAGTAACACTTCAAAAAAGAGTGTTACTTTTTTTATCGAATAAAAAATCGAACTTATAGAGAAAACAAAAAAACCGTCCCAATTTCATGGAGACGGTTTTTTAATCGATACGACAAATAGAAAGGGGACAGTTTTCACAACAGATTTCATCTTTTAAATACTGTAAATCATGAATTGTGATGTAACCTTTTTCCATCGAAATGATTTTTTGCTTTCGAAGGTCACCTAACATGCGATTGATCATTTCTCTACTTGTTGAACAAAGATTCGCAATGTCTGTATTAGTTAAGTTGAAATTTATATAAACCACATTATCTGAAATGGATTCACCATATGTGTTAGATAAACGAATTAAAGTAGAATAAAGGGCACCTTTTTTGCCGTTCATTACTAAATCACGAATTAAACTTTGGTTCTTTATATTTTCATTTTGTAACCATTTTAAATATTCGATAAGTAGTGCAGGTTGTTCAGTTAATAATAATTCAAGAGAAGATTTATCTAGTAAATAAACTTCTGAAGGAAATAATGTATTTGCAGATGTTGTGTGTACAATTTCCTTATTAAACAATGTGGTTTCACCTAAAATACTTCCTTTCCCACAAATACGGAAAGTTAATTCCTTACCACTTTCTGTTTCTTTACTAATTTGAATTTTACCTTGTTTTACGAGGTATATATTACCAGCGGAATCGCCTTCCTGAAAAATTTGAAACCCTTTGTCAAACTTTAATAATTGTCCGTGTTTTTCAAATAGACTGTGGAAATTCAATGATGTATTTTCTAAAAGCACCAATTGGATCACTTCCTTTAGACAGGTTATTGTACAGACATTCATCATACAATCTTTAAAACGATAAGAGCAATAGCAAATCAAAAAAATATATATGTAAAATACTACATTTAAATCATATCATAATCCACTTTTTCCAATTGTGAAATTTTTGGGAGTATTTTTTGCAAAAGTTTACAAATCATTTTATAATTAAAATGGTCAATAAAGGTCAAACTAACGTTAAGGTAAAATCAATTAGTTGAGGTGAAGAATCATGCAATTTCAACAACAAGATAATCGCAAGCCTTTAGAACAGTTTGGACGTAATTTAATCGAAGAAGTTAAAAATGGAAAAATGGATCCTGTCATTGGACGCGACGAGGAAATTCGTAATGTAATACGAATCTTATCTAGAAAAACTAAAAATAACCCGGTCTTAATTGGAGAGCCCGGTGTTGGGAAAACTGCCATTGCAGAAGGATTAGCTCAACGAATTGTAAAAAAAGACGTACCGGAAGGACTTAAAGATTGTGTACTCTATGAGTTAGATATGAGTGCGTTAATTGCTGGTGCAAGCTATCGTGGTCAATTTGAAGAACGTCTAAAGGGCGTATTGAAGGAAGTAAAGGAATCAGAAGGTCGAATCATTTTATTTATAGATGAAATTCATACCATCGTTGGTGCTGGAAAAACAGATGGAGCAATGGATGCAGGGAATATGTTAAAACCAATGTTAGCTCGAGGCGAACTACATTGTATTGGGGCTACCACTTTGGATGAATATCGTATGTATATTGAAAAAGATCCTGCTTTAGAACGTCGCTTTCAACAAGTTCTTGTTCGTGAACCATCTATAGAGGATACTGTATCGATTCTACGAGGTTTAAAAGAACGATTTGAATTGCATCATGGTGTTCGGATACATGATCGAGCAATAATTGCTGCTAGTGAATTATCAAATCGCTATATTACAGATCGATTTTTGCCTGACAAAGCAATTGATTTAATTGATGAAGCCTGCGCCATGATTCGTACAGAAATCGATTCAATGCCACAAGAGCTAGATACTGTTACAAGACGTGTAATGCAGCTAGAAATTGAAGAACAAGCATTAACTAAAGAAAAAGACGAGGCAAGTAAAAAACGCCTTGAAACGCTTAAAGAAGAGCTACAATCTTTAAAAGAGAAGCAAACTAAAATGAAACAGCAATGGGATGAAGAAAAACAAGGATTGCAAACAATTCAAAATAAGCGAGAACAATTAAATCGTTATCGTAGAGAATTAGAAGATGCGGAAAGTAAATATGACTTAAACAAAGCAGCAGAACTGCGTCATGGTAAAATTCCAGCACTTGAAAAAGAATTAATCCAATTAGAAAATGCTTTGAAAAAAGGTTCTGAAACGAGAATCCTTAGAGAAGAAGTAACAGCTGATGAGATTGCTTCAATCATTTCTAGATGGACAGGTATCCCTGTAACGAAGCTAGTTGAGGGAGAAAGAGAGAAATTACTGAAATTGAAAGATACACTTCATGAACGAGTTGTTGGGCAGGATACCGCCGTAAAACTTGTTACAGAAGCTGTATGGCGTGCTCGAGCAGGCATTCAAGATCCGAATCGACCAATTGGTTCATTTATTTTCTTAGGACCAACTGGGGTTGGGAAAACAGAACTAGCGAAAGCTCTTGCTGCACAGCTATTTGATTCTGAAGAGCATTTTATTCGTATTGATATGAGTGAATACATGGAAAAACATAGTGTTTCTCGTTTAGTTGGTGCACCACCAGGATATGTAGGCTATGAAGAAGGTGGACAACTGACAGAAGCAGTTAGGAGAAATCCGTATTCTGTAATATTGCTTGATGAAATTGAAAAAGCGCATCCGGAAGTAGCCAATATACTTTTGCAAATATTAGATGATGGCCGTATTACTGATAGCCAAGGAAGACTTGTCAACTTTACGAATACAGTTGTTATTATGACCTCTAATATCGGATCACAGTATTTGTTAGAACAAGATCCTTCTAATGAAGAAGCTGAAGACTCAGTAATGACTGAATTACGCCTTCATTTTAAACCTGAATTACTAAATCGTGTAGATGACATTATTATGTTCCATGCATTAAATTCAGACCATTTCACAGCTATTGCTTGGAAGTATATTAATCAACTGCAATCCCGAGTAGCTGAACAAGAAATTCACCTACATGTAGATGAATCTGTTGGAAAATGGGTAGTTGAACATGGAGTGGATCCTCAATTAGGAGCAAGACCGTTAAAACGATTCATTCAACGTAATTTGGAAACGTTAGTTGCGAAGGAGCTACTGAAAGGGGAAGCTATTCCAGGCGATACACTTTTTGTCACGGTTGAAGAGGATGGTTTGAAAATTAATAAATAAATAAAAATCCAGCTACATTGATGAACATATCGATTTAGCTGGATTTCTTTATATAAAAAAATCCTTCATCTTAAGATGAAGGACATTTTTATTGAACATTTAAGTTGTAGAAATAACGATTAATGATGATCTGCTTCTGGAGTTGGCTCATTTGGAATGATTGCACTCATAATAATTACTAATACAGAGAAAACAAGTGAGATAATAACTCCTGTTACAAAATCAAAACTAGCACCTAATACTGAGCTTACTACATAGTTTAACATTGTAACTAGTAAGAAAGACCAGATAAATGTTGCGATATATTGCATTAATTTCACCTCTAAAAAACATTATTAAATAGTTTATTTGTATTTTACCATATAATATCATACCACATACACTAAAAAAATAACAACACGTTTTGACAATGACAAACATTACTATTGTCGAGTAGAAAAATGTGAGCTATAATTAAGACCAAGTACTAAATGTTAGTCATAAAGAAAAACTTTAAACAATGAGGATTATTTTAGACTTACTGTTGTTAAAGTTTTGGCCTAAATAAGGGGGAAAGACTATGAACGCAGGTATTATTGGGTTAGGAAAATATGTTCCTGAAAAAGTGGTAACGAATTTTGATTTAGAAAAAATAATAGATACAAACGACGAATGGATTCGAACAAGAACTGGAATACAAGAAAGAAGAATTGCAGAGCATGAGGATACATCTGATTTAGCATACAATGCAGCACTACAAGCTTTAAAGAGTGCAGACATCTCACCAAGCCAAATTGGGTTAATCTTAGTTGCAACTGTTACTCCAGACCGTTCTTTTCCTAGTGTAGCTTGTCAAATTCAAGAAAGACTTGATGCAACAAATGCAGCAGCAATGGATGTTTCAGCAGCATGTTCGGGTTTCATCTATTCACTTGCAACTGCAAAACAATTTGTTGAAAGTGGAACTTATGAGTATGTCTTAATTGTAGGTGCAGAAAAGCTTTCAAAAGTTACAGACTGGGAAGATCGTAATACAGCAGTATTATTCGGTGATGGAGCAACTGCAGCTGTAATTGGAAAAGTATCTGAAGGTCGTGGAATTCTATCATTTGAATTGGGTGCAGATGGCTCAGGTGGTAAACATTTATTTTTAAATGATGAACGCCACATTTCCATGAATGGACGTGAAGTTTTTAAATTTGCAGTTCGTCAAATGGGTGAATCTGCAGTTTCAGTTATTGAAAAAGCAGGATTAACAAAAGAGGATGTGGATTTCTTAGTTCCACACCAAGCGAATATACGTATTATGGAAGCATCTCGTGAACGGTTAGATTTGCCTGAAGAGAAATTATCTAAACGTATTCATCAATATGGCAATACATCCTCTGCTTCAATTGGTATTGCTTTATCAGATGAGTTAGAAGCCGGTAAAATAAAAGATGACGATATTGTTGTTTTAGTAGGTTTTGGCGGTGGCTTAACTTGGGGTGCTGCAGTTATTAAATGGGGTAAATAAATTGATTTCATAGAATGGAATATAGTAATTTTATAGTAAGATTAAAATTTTTTTAAGAAACGTTAAGCCTCCGGCGGAAGCTACAGATTTTAGATTAATTGGTGACTTACTACACCATAATCTGTTGATTAAGTGGGGAAGTCTGGACACAAATACGCCAAGGCGCATTTGAATAATTAGGGGGAAAACTTGATTATGAAAAGAAGAGTAGTAATAACGGGAATTGGTGCCGTAACTCCTCTAGGAAATACAGCTGAGGAAACATGGGGAAATATTAAAGCTGGTAAATCCGGAGTTGGACCATTAACACGTATTGATGTAGAAAAATTTCCTGCAAAAGTAGCTGCTGAAGTAAAAGATTTTGACATTGAACAATATGTAGAGAAAAAAGAAGCAAGAAAAATGGATCGTTTTACTCATTATGCACTTGCTTCCTCAATTATGGCGGTTAAAGATGCAAACTTAGAAATCAATGAAAACAATGCAGATCGTATCGGCGTTTGGATTGGTTCTGGTATAGGTGGTATGGAAACTTATGAAAATCAATTCATGACTTTCCAAGAGCGTGGAGTTCGTCGAGTGAGTCCATTCTTTGTTCCAATGATGATTCCTAACATGGCTTCAGGTCAAGTTTCAATCTATCTAGGAGCAAAAGGGATTAACTCATGTTCAGTAACAGCATGTGCATCAGGTACTAACTCAATTGGAGATGCTTTCAAAGTAATCCAGCGTGGGGATGCAGACGCTATGATTACAGGTGGTGCTGAAGCTCCTATCGTGAATATGGCTGTTGCAGGCTTCTGTGCAAGTACGGCTTTATCTCTAAATCCAGATCCATCTACAGCATCACGTCCATTTGATGCGAGTCGTGACGGTTTTGTTATTGCTGAAGGTGCAGGAATTTTAGTATTAGAAGAATATGAATTTGCAAAAGCGCGCGGTGCTAAAATTTATGCAGAAATTATTGGTTACGGTGCGACTGGAGATGCTTATCATATCACAGCTCCTGCTCCAAACGGTGAAGGTGCTGCACGTGCTATTAAACAAGCGATAGAAGATGGTGAAATTGACCCATCTCTAGTTGGTTATATTAATGCACATGGTACAAGTACGCAATATAATGACTTATTCGAGACAATGGCTGTAAAATCTGTATTTGGTGAACATGCATATAATCTTGCAATGAGTTCAACAAAATCAATGACTGGTCATTTACTTGGTGCTGCAGGCGGTGTTGAAGCAATCTTTACCGCCCTTGCATTAAAAGAAGGAATTTTACCACCAACTATTAATTTAACAACTCCAGATCCAGAATGTGATTTAGATTATGTACCTGGAGAAGCACGTGAGGCAAGTATTGAATACGCAATGAGTAATTCTTTAGGATTTGGTGGACATAACGCTAGCTTATTATTTAAAAAAATAGATTAAGTAGCATAAATCAAGATAAATAGAAAAAGCCCTTAGCATATCGCTAAGGGCTTTTTTATATCATTTAGTAATAGGGATTTTCCATTACTATCTAAAAATCCGCTGCACAAAAAATATTCGAATAATTCCACAGTGAAGGATGATTTTATTCTACTACGATTTATGATTTTCTTGTTTTGCTATGGTATGTGTGTGATTTCAGTTGGTAATATCATTTTATATTTAAATTACCGGACACTTGGCTACACTTGGCAAGCTGTTTGGACGTTTATTTTCAGTACCAATGAATTTTATATTGCCATTGGTTCATTTATTTTTTTATTTATTTGCGTGTACGGCCTAAACCCATCGCGTTCTCCATTCTCTTAAGCGTTGCCTGAGCAATCTCGTTCGCTTTATCTCTACCTTCATCTAAAATTTGGTCAAGCTCTGGCGAGTCAATAAGATCGTTAAAGCGTGCTTGAATAGGAGACAAATGTTCAATCAAACTAGTTGCAACACCTTCTTTAAATGCACCATAACCTAGCCCTTCATACTTTTTAACCAATGAATCAATCGATTGACCAGTAACAGCAGATTCAATTGTTAATAGGTTTGAAACACCTGGTTTGTTTACTTCATCAAATGCTACATATCCATCAGAATCTGTAACGGCAGATTTGATTTTCTTCTCAATTTGTTTTGGTGTATCTAAGAATCGAATTGTTGCTTTAGTATTTGGATCAGATTTACTCATTTTTTTCGTAGGTTCTTGTAATGACTTAATGCGCGCACCTGCTTTTGGCAGTTGAATATCAGGAATAACGAAAACATCACCATAGCGCTTGTTAAAACGTTCTGCTAGGTCACGTGTTAGCTCAAGGTGTTGTTTTTGGTCGTCACCTACTGGCACGATGTGTGTATTGTATAAAAGGATGTCTGCAGCCATTAGTGGAGGATATGTTAATAGTCCTGCTAAAACTGTTTCTTTCCCATGTGATTTGTCTTTATATTGTGTCATGCGTTCTAATTCACCAATTGTTGCCACACATTGTAAAATCCATCCTGCTTGAGCATGTGCAGGTACTTCGGATTGGATAAATAATGTAGATTTCTTTGGATCAATCCCTGTTGCTAAATAAGTAGCAGCTAATGTTCGAATATTTTGACTAAGTTCCTTTGGATCTTGTTGAACTGTTATAGCGTGTTGGTCAACGATACAATAAACAGTATTTCCTTCATCTTGTAATGCAGGGAATTGCATGAATGCTCCAATATAATTACCTAGTGTAATCACACCTGTCGGCTGAACTCCCGAGAAAATATTTTTCATCTTAAATTACCTCCGTTATTTCTTCAAAATAAAAAGCATCATGCGTCCATACGTGTAAAACGTAATGGGACGAATGATGCTAAAATCCGCGGTACCACCCAGCTTGTCGAGGTTAACTCGACCACTTATCACTTTGTAACGTAAAGTGTACGAGCTTTACTACTTCCGTTCATAAAGCTACTCCAAAGTCCATTCCATTTGAATTGTCATCTGTTTACACCAACCACAGATTCTCTTTGCACGAATATCAAATGTACTACTCTTTGTCATCGATTTTCAATATTTGAAAAGATTATATAAGAAATAAAAACTCTTTGCAAATAAATTTTCTTAACCTAAAGAATGAAATATTTATACGATGGGTAATCTTTTAAAGTACGTTATCATATGGCAATTGAGGTTGAAAATTAACAGAATGTTAAGATACTTCTCGATTAATACGTTGTAATTGAGAATTATAATTCTTAAAATTACATGTTTTGTCAGCTTGAAATTAGGGTATAAATATATATGTGAAATGTTACAAATAAAAAGAATATGGACTATATAAGAGAAAACACGTATAAATATTTGAAATTTATCACTTTGTTTTTTTAAGATGCTATATCCAAATGGCATTATTTGTTGTATAATAATTACATTGTTCTAAATTAAATTAATTCTAAATTAATAAATTTTGTAATAGATCATCATACTTGAAAGGAAGTGTAATCATGATCGTAACATTATTTACTTCACCTAGTTGTACATCATGTAGAAAAGCTAAAGCATGGTTAGAAGAACATGAAATTCCATACAGAGAACGTAATATATTTTCTGAACCATTATCAATTAGTGAAATTAAAGAAATTTTAAGAATGACTGAAGATGGTACAGATGAAATCATCTCTACTCGCTCGAAGATTTTCCAAAAATTAAATGTTGATGTCGAAAGTTTACCGTTACAACAATTATATGAATTGATTCAAGAATATCCAGGATTGTTACGCCGTCCAATCATTATTGATGAGAAGCGATTACAAGTTGGATATAATGAAGATGAAATACGTCGTTTTTTACCAAGAAAAGTTCGTGCGTTCCAATTGCTTGAAGCTCAAAAAATGGTAAATTAATTTTGGTATAGATGAATCGGTAAAATCCAAAATTCATAGGATTTTATCGGTTTTTTTATCTTTAATAATGTCGAAATTTTGTTCCAATTTTCAAGAGTTTTGAAGGAAATATCACTTGATTTCATGGTGAGAGTCAACTACAATTTCAATATTCAAATAATTTTCTTTTGTAGATGTTTTTCCTTTTCATTTTAAGTCTAAACATCATACAATAGAGTTATAGAATCGTTCCCATAGAATATGCTTTTATTATATGGGTAGTGATTTACATGATTTGGATTGTTTTACTTTAATCAGTTCGATGATTGCGAATAATAAAGCACATGTAAAGTAAATAATAAAAGTTAACAATTCAAACATACTAATAACGCTTTCCGTGTTTTTCAACGAAGACAAGAAGGGAGTTGAAGTTTAATGGACATCGAACGCGTAAATGAAAATACTCTAAAACTATTTATTTCTTATCGGGATATTGAGGACCGCGGCTATAGTCGAGAAGAAATATGGTACAACAGAGCAAAAGGCGAGGAACTATTCTGGGATATGATTGGTGAAATCAATACCGAAGATTATTTCGATCTTGATGGCCCAATTTGGATTCATGTCAATGCATCTGAACAAGGATTAGAAGTTATCGTAACCCGTGCTAATATTACTTCCGACGGTGAACCTCAATTACTTTCAGGTTTTGATGAACATCGTGAATCCACGGATCATAAAAATAAAAATTCTTTATTTGATTCAGTGGATGAAGAGTCATTAAACAACGGTTTCCATCCTTACATGCATGTATATACATTTAAGTTCAAAGATATTGATGAAATCATTCCTTTAGCCAAACGTGCAATTACTTTCGGTATACCTTCTTCTTTATATAGATTTGAGAACAATTATTACATTACAGTAGATTGCACTTCAATTGATGACAAAACACAACGTCAAAATATTAAATCTGTTGTCAATGAATACTTAAGCAGCTCTAAAGTATCCGTTTACCGACTCATTGAATATGGTGAAATCATAATGCAAGATAATTGTTTCGAAACTGTACTACAATATTTCGATTAGTTGTATGGCCAAAATTCGTATAGGATTTTGGCTTATTTTTTTTGAAGAAATCGCTAAAAAAGAATTTTCGATGAGTTAGAAAGTTGTTGTTGTCATGTAGACCCTCTATTTATAAAATTGTTCTAAAAGGAGGGATTTTATGCTCGTTGCGCTAACAGATCAAAATGAAAGACTGGTTCTGCAAACATCTATGCCTAAAGACTTCTTAAGAAAACTGCGCACGGATCATCAATTTTTCTGTCCACAATGTAAAAATAATGTTCAATTAAAAATTGGAACCATTAAGATTCCCCATTTTGCTCATATAACAAAGAGTGATTGTGAAGCTCACTTTTCTGAAGGTGAGAGTACACAACACTTATTAGGCAAGGAGCAGTTATATCGATTATTTCAACGTTTAGGATTTAGAGTTGAATTAGAAAGCTATTTACCTACACTAAAACAAAGGCCAGATCTACTAGTGAAAATGAAGGATGGTAAACTTTTTGCAATTGAATATCAATGTAGTCCAATCTCAAATGAATATTTATTGTCCAGAAACAGAGGTTATTTATCAGAAAACATTTGCCCTATTTGGATACCAATTACACCACGAAGTAAAGAGGGATTCTCACGAATAACAATCATTTCTTTAAGTGACCAGCTTCAGCAATTTATACAATCCACGAAAAATCAAAATTACCTAATAACATATAATCCCCATCTGAAAAAATTTATCTATTTTTCAAATTTACTTCATCTAAAAAACAAACAGTTTCTAACGAAAGTACAAATGCTACCTATAGACATTCAACAATTTCCTTTCTATTTACCCAAAAATTTAACAAGAGATGAATTTTTACAATATGTAAAAACATATGTTGGTTCGAAGGAAAACTTCTTAAAATATCGACTACTCATTAGCAAAAAGGGAATAAATGATTTGTTCCTACGCAGTATATATGAGTTGCGTTTAACCCTTTCCTCCTTACCTTCATTTATTGGAGTACCTATTAGAGGAAATGAATCCTTAGGATTATTTGCAGTAGAGTGGCAAACGAATTTATTTTATTTTGTGTATGCCAATCGACTGGAGATTGATTCATTACATAGACAAGCTATTCTTTACTTTTTAAAATGGGCAAATTTAAATATTACGAGTGAATCTATAGCTACAGTTCGCCATTATTGTGAATTATTAAAACAGTTAAAGATACAACATATTTATAGTTCAGTAGAGTACGAGAAATTAGTAGAAAGTTTGTACACTCAATTTCTTGCATAATATTCTGGAAATTGAGAAAATAATAGAGAATTTTATTTTAGAGAATGGTCTGGAGGCTATTATATGGCAAAACAATTATTATCACGTGAAGAAGTACCTGTTGAGTTAACATGGGACTTAACAACAATTTTTACAACGGATGACGAATGGGAAAAAGAATTCAAAGAAATAGAAAAATTATTACCTGAAGCTGACAAATTCAGAGGAAAAGTTGCTGAAAGTGCAAAAAGCCTATATGAAACATTACAATTTAGCGATGAAGTTTCTCAAAGATTCGGGAAACTATATGTTTATAGTCAT
>Ga0182742_1004601_pt1 | contig 12362 bp, 11 predicted proteins | sample eDN5th37CBELigMG_FD_128880 | JGI IMG/M metagenome (GOLD analysis project Ga0182742, IMG submission 128880) | Enriched Miracle-Growth compost microbial communities from Emeryville, California, USA - eDNA 5th pass 37_C BE-Lig MG (version 2)... ... | reverse complement strand
AGTGTTGTAGTGCTCGAGCCAGCTGTCCAGGGCGGCGGTGCGTTGGTCGTTGCTGGTCCAGCCGGTGGCGTAGGCCCACTCGGTCTGCAGGGTGCGGTTGAACCGTTCGGCCTTGCCGTTGGTCCGGGGCCGGTAGGGGCGGGTGCGGAGGTGCTTGATCTCCAGCTCGGCGACGGCTTCGGCGTGGACCTTGGAGCGGTAGCCGGTGCCGTTGTCGGTCATGACCCGCTCAACGGTGATGCCCTGGTCAGCGAACCAGGCGATGGCCCGACGGAGGAACCCCACGCAGGTCGGGCCCTTTTCGTCGTCGAGGATCTCGACGTAGGCCAGGCGGCTGGTGTCGTCGACGGCGACGTGGCAGACGTCCCAGCCGGCGCCCCGGTTGCGGTTCCCGGTGCGGGTGCCGGTGGCGCGGTGGCCGGGCTTGTTGAAGCGGCCCAGCTTCTTGACGTCGATGTGGATGAGCTCGCCGGGGTGGCGCCGGCAGTAGCGGTTGGGGGGCTCCACCGGGTCCAGGCGGGACAGGCGGTGCAAGCCGAGACGGTGCAGGACGGCGCACACCGTCGAGGTCGCCAGGTCGAGCTCGGCGGCGATGCGGGTGGAGGTCCACCGGCACCGCCGCAGCTGCTCGATCAGGGCTTCGGTCGCCGCGGGCGTCCGCCCCGGAACCGACCCGGGCGCCGAGGACCGGTCGGTCATGGGCTCCCCGGCGTCGTAGCGGGCCAGCCACCGGTAGGCGGTGCGCTCCGAGCAGCCTGCCGACTCGGCGGCGTCAGCCACGGTCCAGCCCTCATCACGGACTCGTTGGCACAGCAGTGTCCGGCCGTGCGGGGTCAGACGAGCGTTAGCGTGCAGTTGCATCGGGCTCCTTGTGGTGAGGGTGGGTCGCACCCCCAATCCTCAAGGAGCCCGTACTGACGAACGTGGATGGCATCTACACCTAGCGCCGCGATGGCGCGCTCGGTGGACGCAGCTCTCTCGGGCACGTTGTCGAGCACCGCGACGTCGCAGCCGAAGCGGGCCAGGCCGAGGGCGATGCCTTGGCCGATGCCGCCGCCCCCTCCGGTCACGACGGCGACCTCGTCGTTCAAGAGGATGTCGGAGGGGTCGAGGATCGTGTGCTCGACGTCTCTGGCGATGTCCATCACGTTGTCGGGATCGACGACCATCGGTGAGCCTCCAGCCTCGGTGCCTCGCGACGGTCTACCAGAGGACCTGGACAGCGTCCAGGGACCGTCACGGCCGCGGGCGGCTCGCTCATCACCCTTGGCCGACGGGTGACGACCCTCGTCGAGACCCCTGGACGGCGTCCAGGCCCTCCTTTAGACTTCGCGTGCTGCTCGGCGTCAGGACGCCGGTCTTCCAGCGTTGGCACCATCGGCGAGTTCGCCTGACCTGCCCACGGACCCGACGAAGGAGTCGATGATGTTGCCGAAGGACATGCGATCCACGTCGGCGGTGGACCCGGAGCTGGTGCCGTGGGCCCGGATCGAACGGCCGTGGGGGACCACGTACATGAAGCTGTTGCGCTGCTCGGTGCAGGAGAACACCTTCACGAACATCGTGCGGTACCCGGCCGGCATCCAGTTGCCCACGCACCTCCATACGGGGCATGTGCACGCCTTCACCTTCGAGGGGCGCTGGCGCTACTTGGAGTACGACTGGGTGGCGGGCGCTGGCCACTACGTGAACGAGCCGCCGGGGACGGTGCACACGCTGGTGATCGAGGAGGAGACGACCGCGCTGTTCGCGGTGCACAACGCCTTCATCTTCTTCGGCCCGGGTGGCGAGTTCCTCAAGTACCAGGACGCAGCCGTGACGTTGGAGGACTGCCAGGCGGTGTTGGCTCGCGATGGCCTGGAGCTCCCCAAGTTCGTCTACGAGTGAGGAGGCGAGGATGACCACGACGCCTGGCGTCAGCGAGACCTACCGCCCCGCGTACGAGCCGCCCGAGCTTCCGGAGATCTCCCTGGCGGCGGAGCTCGCGCTGCTCCTGCGGGTGCTCTCCCAGTACGGCTATCGCGACCTGCGCGCCGGGCACGTCACGGTCGCGCAGCCGGACGGTTCCCTGCTGATCAACCCGCGCGAGCTCTGCTGGCCGGAGGTGCGGGCCTCGGACATCGTCACGATCGATCGCGACGGCGTGAAGCTCGCGGGTCGGTACAACCCCACCATCGCCTACGGCATCCACCTCGAGCTGCGCCGCTTGCGCCCCGACGTGGGCGTCATCGTCCACAACCATCCCACCCACGCGGGCACATGGGCGGCGTGCCTGCGCGTGCCGCCCATCTACGACCAGACATCGGCATCGATCCCCCACGAGCTGGTGCTGGTCGACGAGTACGCGGGGAACTTCACCGGGATGGACGAGGCACGCGCCGCCGCGTTGGCCTTCGGCGACGCCGAGTGGGGGCTGCTGGCCAACCACGGTGTGTTGATCACCGCGCCGTCGATCGGCGACGCCTTCATGCGCGCCTACACGCTGGAGTGGCGCGCCCACCGAGCCTGGGAGGTGGAAACCCTCGGGGGCGGACGAGCGATGGACCCCGACGTGGCGCTGGCCTACGGGCGCCACTTCGAGCCCATGGGCAAGAGCTGGTGGGAAGCGGCGATGCGCATGGAGTTGCATCGCGATCCGTCGGTGCTCGAGTAGCCTGCCCCGGGTCCCCCGGTCTCCGAGAGGAGCCATGCCCAAGCCGGTTCGCCAGCCTCCTTCGTTGTCGCGCGACGAGATCGTGCGGCGGGCGCTCGCCCTCCTGGCGGAGCGGGGGTCGATGGCGCAGGTGAGCATGCGGGTGCTGGCCAGCGAGTTCGACGTCTGGCCGAACGCGCTCTACCAGTACTTCCGCGACAAGGACGAGTTGATGTCGTTCATGCTCGACGAGGTGCTGTCGGGCCTGGCTCCGCCGCGGGGGAACCTGCGCTGGGAGACACGGGTGTTGCGGTTCAGCCTGGAGTTCCGGCGTCGGCTGATGCCCTATCCGGATCTGGCTGCGTTCCTGTTGACGGGGCGCGGGTTGACGCCTCGCGTCCGGATGATCAACGCCCAGACGGTGGAGATCTTCCTCGGTGCGGGTTGGTCGCCGGACGCGGCGGCGCGTGCCTTCGCGGCGGTGCGCACGTTCGTGCTGGGCTCGCTGCTGCTGGTCGGCAGCACTGGGGATCCGGTGCGACGCCGCCGTGAGGTGGTCGACCCGTCGGCGCTCACCGAGCGCGACGGGGTGGTGGCCGCGTTGGCGGAACTGGACCAGGAAGAGGTGTTCAGCTTCGGCCTGTCGCGCCTGCTCGACGGTCTGGCCGCCGAGCAGGACCGGGGCCGCTGACGCTTCCCTGGACGGTGTCCAGGCGCCGGCGTAGCATGACGCGGGTGCGTGTGCTCGAACCACTGGCGTCCGGTTTCGCGTATCCCGAGTGCCCGCGCTGGCACGAGGGGGCGTTGTGGTTCTCCGATCAGCACGCCGGTGAGGTGGTGGTCGTCGCCCTCGACGGCTCGGCCAGGGTGGCGGCGCGGGTGGAGGGGCGGCCGTCGGGGCTGGGTTGGCTGCCGGACGGGTCCCTGCTGGTGGTGTCGATGCTGGACCGGCAGCTCCTGCAGTTGGATGCGGGGGAGCTGGTGGTGCGGGCCGAGTTCGGGCAGTGGCATGGCGGTCCGAGCAACGACATGGTGGTCGACGCGCTGGGGCGGGCCTATGTGGGCAACATCGGCTTCGACTTCTACGCCGGTGAGTCGATGCGGCCCACGGTGCTGACGATGGTGGATGTCGACGGTGCGGTGCGGGTGGTGGCGGAGGACGTGGTGGTCCCGAACGGCATGGCCATCACGCCCGAGGGGCGGTTGATCGTGGCCGAGTCGTGGCGCCACCAGCTGACGTCGTTCGCGATCGAGCCGGACGGGACCTTGACCGATCGGGCGGTGTTCGCCGAGCTGGGCCAGGACATCCCGGATGGGATGTGCCTCGATGCGGAGGGAGCGGTCTGGTATGCCAGCCTCCACGACCGCTTCGAGGTGGTGCGGGTCGCGCCCGGGGGGACTGTGCTGGACCGGGTTTCGTCGGGCACTCGTGAGCCGATCGCCTGCGCGCTGGGCGGCCCACGAGGGACGACGCTGTTCGTGTGCACGAGCGACCACCTGCGCCCGGAGGAGAGCACCACGGCCCGGTCGGGGGCGATCGAGGTGGTCGAGGTGGACGTGCCGGCAGCAGGCTGGCTCTAGGGAGCGAGGTTGGCCATGTCCGTGCTGAAGACCCCCGTCTGCGACCTGCTGGGCATCGAGTACCCGATCTTCGCCTTCACCCACGTCCGGGAGGTGGCGGCGGCGGTGTCGCGCGCCGGGGGCATGGGCATGTACGGCGCCGCCTACTTCGAACCGGCGCAGGTCGAGGAGGACGTGGCCTGGATCGCCGAGCACACCGACGGCAAGCCGTTCGGGGTCGACGTGCTCATCCCGGCCAGCTACGAGCAGACCACGGACGAGTCGCTGGAGGCGATGGAGCGCGAGCTGCGCGAGCGCATCCCGGTCGGGCACCGCGCCTTCGTGGAGGCCGAGCTGGCCCGCCTCGGCGTGGACGAGATCCCGCCGGGGGAGCCTCGGGCACCGGTGTACCCGTTGGGTACCAGCGCCGCGGCGGCTCGCCTCCACCTGCGCTCGGCCATGGACCACGGCGCGGCGCTGCTGGTGAGCGCGTTGGGCGCGCCGCCCGTCGAGGCGGTGGAGGAGGCGCACGAGCGCGGCATCCGGATCGGGGCCATGGTGGGCAGCCCCCGCCACGGCGAGAAGATGGCCGGTCTCGACCTCGACCTGATCGTGGCGCAGGGCAGCGAGGCCGCCGCCCACTCCGGCGATCTCACGACCATGGTGCTGGTGCCGCAGATCGTGGAGCTGTTCCCCTCGGTGCCGGTGCTCGCCGCAGGGGGCATCGCCACCGGCCCGCAGGTGCTGGCGGGGTTGGCGTTGGGCGCGCAAGGGGTGTGGACGGGGTCGGTGTGGCGGACGGCGGCGGAGAACCACGACGATCCTCCCGGGGTGGTGGCGCGGCTGTTGCAGGCCTCGTCGACGGACACGGTGAAGTCGCGCTGCATGACGGGCAAGCCGTTGCGGCAGCTCCGCTCGCCGTGGAACGAGGCGTGGGAGGCCGAGGGTGCCCCTGATCCGCTGCCGATGCCGTTGCAGCGCATGTTGATCGAGGACGCCGAGCAGCGCTTCGTGTACCACGACCGCGACGACCTCATCGTGAGCCCGATCGGTCAGGTGGTGGGCCAGCTGCGCGAGGTCCGCCCGGCGCGGACCATCCTCGAGGACCTGGTGGCCGGGTGCGAGGCCGCGGCCGCCCGGTTGGGCCTGTGAGCACCACCGGCGGATCCTCGCCGTTCGAGGATGTGGTGGTGTTCCCGGCGTGGTTCGGGCGGCGGGCCGCGCTGACGCCTGATCGGACGGCGCTGATCTTCGAGGGCACGGCGTCGACGTACGCCGAGGTGTGGGCCGCCGTGGAGCAGATGACGGCGACGCTGGCCGCGCACGGGGTAGCCGCCGGGTCGCGGGTGGCCTACCTCGGGGCGAACAGCCCGGTGGTCTACGTGACCTGGTTGGCGGCCAACCGGCTGGGGGCGGCCTTCGTGCCGGTGAACAACCGGTGGACCGCAGCGGAGCTGGAGTGGGCGCTGGTTCACGCGGGGGTGGTCGTGGCCGTGGCCGAAGCGGAGCACCGACCGGTGCTCGACGAGCTGCGCGATCGCCTCCCGGAGCTGCGGGCGGTGCTGGCGGCCGAGGACGACCCGGGGAGCCACGCGCCGGCATCGCCGCCGCTCCTGCAGCTGCCGCAGCTCCACCAGGACGACGACGCCCTGTTCCTCTACACGTCGGGGACGACGGCGCGTCCGAAGGCGGCGGTGCTGACCCACGCCAACCTGTGGTGGGGGGCGATGAATACCGCCGCCTCGCTGGAGCTGGGCACGGACGAGGTCACGATGGTGCTCGGCCCGATGTTCCACATCAGCGGGTTGTGCTCGACGAGCCTGCCGACCTGGATCCGGGGCGGGACGGTCGTGTGCCAGCCGAGGTTCGTCGCCGGCGACGTGCTGCGGGCGGTGGCCCGCCATCGCGTCACCAGCATCGGGGCGGTGACGTCGCTGCTCCTGCTGCTGGCCGAGGAACCCGGCTTCGACACCGAGGACCTGTCGAGCCTGCGGAGCATCTACACCGGTGGCGCGCCGATGTCCGAGGCGATGATGGAGCGCTACGCGGCTCGGGGCGTCGCGGTGCAGATGGCCTACGGCGCCACCGAGACGGCGCCGTCGATGGCGATCGTGCCCCGCGAGGACGCGGTGACCAAGCGCCGCTCCGTCGGCAAGCCGGTCATGTTCATGGACGTGGTCCTGAAAGACGGCGAGGCGGTCGTGACCGAGCCCCGCCGTCGCGGTGAGGTCTGGGTGCGGGGCCCCGCGGTGTTCTCCCGCTACTGGCACGACGTCGAGGCCACCCGGGCCTGCCAGACCGAGGACGGGTGGTTCCGCACCGGCGACGTCGCCGAGTGGGACGAGGACGGCTTCCTCTACCTCGTCGATCGGCTGAAGGACATGATCAAGTCCGGCGGCGAGTCCATCGCGCCGGCCGAGTTGGAGGCAGAGCTGGCGCTCCACCCCTCCGTCCGGGAGGTGGCGGTGGTCGGCGCCCCCGACGCCCGGTGGGGCGAGACCCCCGTCGCCGTGGTCGTGCCGGAGCCGGGCACCACAGTCGACCTCGAGGAGCTCCGCAGCTTCGCGTCGGCTCGCCTGGCCCGCTACAAGCTGCCGACGAGGCTCGTGGTCGTCGACGAGCTGCCCCGCTCCTCGACGGGCAAGGTCCTGCGCTACCGGGTGGCCGAGGCCCTCCGGACCGCCGAGGCACGAAGCGAGGAGGGATCGTGATGGGGGTCGCCGAGCGCGTCGAGACGGTGCGCCGCGTCGTGGAGGAAGGGTTCAACCAGGGCATCGCCGACGTGGCGTCCCGGTGCGCGCCCGACTTCGTCAACCACGTGTGCGTCTACGGCGTGCCCATCGGTCCCGCAGGGCTCACCGAGCACATCGAGCTCGTCCGGCGGGCCTATCCCGACCTGCACATCGTGGTCACCGACGCCGTGGCCGACGCGTCGACCGTGGCCATCCGCTGGGACAGCTACGGCACGGCCGCCGGCAGCTACATGGGCCTCGACGCCTCCGGCCGGGCCTTCAAGAGCGCACAGATCGCCTTCTACGCCTTCCGCGACGACGAGCTCGTCGAGTGGACCGGCAACTTCGACTCCCTCTCGATCTACCGATCGGTCGTCCACGGCGAAGCGCCGCCCGCCGACCGCCAGCCGCAGGACCCGGCCGTGTGGACCCGCGCTGCTTCCGCCGGCGCGGGCGAGGTCGGGGAGGCCAGTGGCACGGTCGTGCGTGGCCTGGTCGACGGGTGGCTGGGCGAGCGGGATGCGCCGGTGTCCTCCCTGGCTGGTCTCAGCGCGTCGAGCCGCCTCGACGTCGCCGGGATCCTGTTGCCCGACGGCCTCGACGGCTTCGAGCAGCGCCGCCGCCAGCTGCACGAAGCTTTCGCGCCATCGGCCGTCACCGTCGAGCGGATGGTGGCGGGCGACGGCATCGTGGCCGTGCGCTGGCGGCTCGAAGGCCGCCACGTCGGCCCGTACCTGGGCATCCGCGCCACTGGCCGGCCCGTGCGACTCGTGTCCAGCGCCATCGCCCGACTCGACGACGGCGCGCTCGTCGACTGGCGGGAGATCTTCGACGACGAAGGCTTCCTCGACCAGACCCGCACGAGGTACCTCCTCGAACAGCGCTGACCCGCGGCGGCCGCAGCGGCGACGCCGCGCTCAGGCAGTGGGGTCGATGAGGACCTTGATGAGCTGGCCGGCCCGGAGGAGCTCCAACGCCTGCACCACGTCGGTGAGGGGCATGGTCGACACCCAACCGTCGAGGGGGTAGGCACCGGCCACGACCTGTTCGATGACCGACGGGAAGTCACCGCAGTAGGCGTAGCTGGCGCGGACGTCGATTTCGCGGGAGAGCAGCTCGGTGAGCACAGGGCTGGCCATCGGCGCCCGCGGCGACGCGACCAACGCCACCGTGCCGTGCGACCTGGTGGTGGCCACCGCAGACCGGAAGGTGGTGGAGCCGCCCGCCGTGTCGAAGGAGACGTCGGCGCGTCGACCGCCTGTCACCTCGCCGAGCGCGGCGACGGCGTCGAAACCCTCACGGCTCGGATCGACGGTCGTCGCGCCCAAGGCCTCGGCCACGGCCCGGCGTTCGGCCGAGGGCTCGAGGACCACGCACTCGACGCCGCTGGCCCGCAAGGAGAGGAGCACGCCGATGCCGATCGGTCCGGCGCCATGGATGGCCGCCAGCTGACCCCGGTGGACGCCCGCCCGGGCGACGGCGTGGTGCGCGACCGCGAGCGGCTCGACGAGCGCGGCGTGGCGCGGGTCGACCGATGGGGGCAGGCGATGGATCATCGTTGCCGGCACGGTGGTGTGCTCGGCGAGGCCACCTCCTCCGGTGGAGATGCCGTGGAACGCGTGCCCCTCGCACATGTTGTAGTCGCCGGCCCGGCACCAGGTGCACGTGCCGCAGCGGACGATCGGCTCGATGGCGACGAGATCGCCCTCCTCGACGCCGTCGGCGCCGTTGCCCACACCGACGACCACGCCGGCCGCCTCGTGGCCGAGGATCAGCGGCACCACGGCGCCCGTCAACGGATGGGGTTGCAGCGGGATGGCGCGCGGACCGTCGAACACCTCGTGCACATCGGTGCCGCACAGGCCGTTGTACGCGATGCGGACCTTGACCTCGCCGTGGCGGGGTTCGGGCTCCTCGACCTCTTCGACCCGAACGTCGCCCTTGCCGTAGTACACGGCCGCCTTCATCGCCGTCCCTCCTCGCGACCAAGCCGAGCCACGCTCGGCCACCACCTTCGTTGCCGGTTGCTCAGCTGCCGCCGAGGGCCATTCAGAAGTGCCTCATGGTAGTTGTCGAAGACGCTCGTGGTGGTTCTCAAGGGCTTCCCTGTGCTGCGCGTGACGTAGCTGGACAGCGTCCAGGTAATGCGCTATCGCGCGCAGCGCTGGCCGGGCCGCGCCGTTCGTGCGACGTTCGGTGCTCAGTCGTGACTGATCATCTCCGCGATCGTTCTGGGGGATGGCGCTACCGCGAACGGGGCGGGCGCAGCGGTCTGCGCCGGTACTCCTGCCACGTACGAACCAATGCGCAGTCGTCAATGAGCGCGAGCGCGTGCACAAGGCCGGTAAGAGGCAGCAATCGGGAGTCACTCGCGGAAGCGACATGTGCGAACAAGGGGAAGCTGAGTGAAGAGAGGTTCGTGGGTCGTACGGGCGGTTGCCGCCTTGTCGCTGTTCGCCTTGCTGGCGGCGGCGTGCGGTGACGATGACGATGCTGGCGACGGTGGTGGCGGCGCCGGCACCACGGCGGCGTCGGGCGCTGGTGGCGCGGGTGGTCAAGCCAACGAGGGCGATGACGCCGATGCCGACCCGACGGGCGTGCTTCGGTTGGTCATGGGGAACAACGCCCTCTCGGGAGGGCTCACGTGGGATCCGACCACGACCAACTCCGCGGTCCACTCGATCCTCCAGGCGGCCTACGGCAGCCTCTTGTGGAAGGTCGGGCCGGACTCCTACGAGCCGAACCTGGCCCGGCGGGTGGAGATCATCGACGCGCGGACGATCGAGGTGGACCTGCGCGAGGGGATGGTGTTCAGCGACGGAACGCCGGTGGACGCCGAGGCACTGAAGTTCAACCTCGAGCGCTTCGCCACTGAGGGCAACACTCGCGGCTTGCGCTCCGAGATCATGAAGGACCTCGACCGGGTCGAGGTGACGGGCACCCACACCGCCACCGTGCACCTGAGCAGCCCCACCTCGGGCATCGTCTACGACCTGTTCGCGGGCCCTGAGACGAGCCTCATCTCGCCGACGGCGATCCGGTCGGGTGTGGACCTCCGCCGGGAGCCGGTCGGCGCAGGTCCGTTCCTCCTCGAGTCCTTGCAGCCCGACGTGCGGATCACGATGGTGAAGAACCCCGATTACTGGAACGCCGACGCGGTGCGTCTGGCCGGCGTGGAGTTCATCGCCTTGACCGCAGGGCCGCCGGTGGTGAACGCGCTGCGGACCAGCGAGCTCGACGTGGCCGCAGTGGACGTGAGCTCGGCGCGGTCCTTGAGTGACCCGATCGAGACCGAGCAGATCCCGCACCCGGGTCCCTTCATCGTGAACGTGTGCAAGCGGGATGAGCCGTTGAGCGACATCCGGGTGCGCCAGGCCATGTCGCACGCCGTCGACCGGGAGGCGCTCGGTGAGCGGCTCTACGGCGGGGCGACCGAGCCGGTGTGGTCGCTCCAGCGGGAGGACGACCCCCGCTACGACCCGGACCTCGACGACTTCTACGCGCACGACCTCGACCGGGCGCGGGAGCTGCTGGCTGAGGCCGGCTACCCGAACGGCTTCTCCACGTCGATGCTCAGCGTTCCTGGCATCTCCACCACAGCGGCGGAGGTGCTCCAGGCGCAGTGGGCCGAGGTCGGCATCCAGGTGGAGCTGAGTCAGACCACGAACAACGTCCAGGACTTCTACATCGACGGTCGCGCCCCGATGTTCCCGATCACCCAGACCCGGGGCGGGGTCGACGCCTACACGGTGCTCCTGCTGCCCGGCGCGTTCGCCAACATCTGTGGGTACAGGAACCCGACGATCGAGGCGGCGGTGGCCGACGTGATGGCGGTTCCGCCCGGCAGTGACGGGCGGTCGAGGCCTGGCAGGCGCTTTCCAGGCTCGTGCAGGAGGACCTGCCGTTCATCCCGCTGGTGTTCCACAGCACGGTCGTGGCTCACAACAGCGATCGTGTCGGAGGGCTCGAGTGGCTCGTCGACGAGTTCGGCAACCCGATGCCTCGGCTCGACAAGGTCTTCATCAAGGCGACCTGACCCGTCGCGGCGATCGACGCGACCCGCTTCGCGTCAAGCGAGCTCGTCAAGAGGCGAGGCGATGCGCCGGTAGGGTGCCGTGCTCGGGGGCGCACCGGCATGGCGCCCGGAGATCACGGAGGTGCGGTGCAGATGAGGGTGGGGACGTCGCTGCCGTTGGCCTTCTCCAAGGAGGCTGCCGACAGGCTGCTCACGCGCGACGCCATCTGTGAGATCGCGGCGGCGGCCGAGCGGGCTGGCTTCGACTCGATCGGCGCGGTCGAGCACCCCTTTCCCGACGACGACTGGTTGGCCACGGGGGGCCACCACGACCTCGATCCGCTGGTCGCGCTGTCCTTCGCCGCGTCGGCCACCAGCACCATCGGCCTGCGCACGTCGCTGCTCGTGCTCCCGTACCGCAACCCGTTCCTGGCGGCGCGGTCCATCGCCAGCCTCGACGTGCTCTCGGGTGGGCGTGTCGTGGTCGGGGTGGGTGCCGGCTACCTCGAGGCGGAGTTCCGGGCGCTCGGCGTCGACTTCGCCGAGCGCAACGAGCTCCTCGATGAGGGCATCGTGGCCATGCGCAAGGCGTGGACCGAGGAGGGGGTGCACCTGTCGGGGCGACACTTCGAGGCACGCGGGCACACCATGTGGCCGCCCCCGAAGCAGGCCGGCGGCCCCCCGATCTGGGGCGGCGGCAACAGCCGCCGGGCCATCCGCCGAGCCGTGGAGCTTTGCGACGGCTGGATGCCGATGGCCTACACCCCGCAGTCGGTGTCCCGGCGCACGGGGCGCTTGGCCACCTTCGACGACTTCAGGGCCCGCCTCGACTACGCCGCCGAGCACGCCGCGGCGGTCGGCCGGGACCGCCCGCTGGAGGTGAGCTTCGGCCTGCGCGCCTTCCCCCTGCCCATCGACGACGACGGTGGCATCGACGGCTTGGTGGCCGCCGCGGAGCTGATGGCCAGCCTCGGCGTCACCGAGACCAGCCTGGACGTGACGGCGGCCCTGCGCATGTCGTCGACTGACCCCGGCGCGGCCGGGATGCAGGCGACCTCGGTCGCGGAGCACGTGGCCGCGCTGGAGCGCCTCGGCGAGGAGGTCGTGCCGCGCCTGCACGCCGTCGAGGTGAAGGGCTTGCTGCCGGTCCGGCGGTGAGGCGGGCGCTGCGGCGCGGTGCTGACCGGGCGCTGGTCATCGACGCCAACTGAGGGGCTTGGCCCCACGGCTACAGCGCCGCCAGCGCCTCCCGTGCACGCTCGACGTTCTCGATGAGCTGCTTCGCCGGCGAGCGATGTCGTTCGGCCTTCTCGACCATCGACACCTCCTGGTTCACATGGAGGCTCACGGCCCGTGGGTCGATCGTCAGGTGGGTGGCGCCGAGGTCCCTCCACCGGGCGGCGGTGTCCCGGATCTCGGCGGT
>Ga0182742_1004599_pt1 | contig 12367 bp, 2 predicted proteins | sample eDN5th37CBELigMG_FD_128880 | JGI IMG/M metagenome (GOLD analysis project Ga0182742, IMG submission 128880) | Enriched Miracle-Growth compost microbial communities from Emeryville, California, USA - eDNA 5th pass 37_C BE-Lig MG (version 2)... ... | reverse complement strand
CTGCCCGCCCGCTGGTCGCAAGTCTGCCGCTGCCCGCCGCTGGAGCCTACGCCCCCAAACAGCCGGGCCTTACTGCCAAAGGCGTTAATCCGTCCTGCGACGGATACCGGAACTCATCCGAAGGGCGCAGATGCGTCCACCCATTGCGCCGCATCGCGCGCCAGCTGACCTGGCGCAGACTGACGCAGGGCCAGCGTGTCCCGCGACAGGGCCGTGGCCCACCGGGGCCACGTCGCCCGTGAGCGCCGCCGGGCAGCGGGGCGCGGCCATCGGCAAGCCTGGCGACCGCCGCGCGTGACCGGCCTGCTCACGCAAGGCAGGCCCCGCGACTGAAACAACGTTCGGGTGATGGAGCAGGCAATGCAACAGGCTGGTTCTGTCAGGATGGAAGAGGCGCCCGCACGGGTCGCCGACGCCGCCGGCCCCATGGGCGCGGGGCCGCTACGCGCCATGGCCTGGGAGATGGTGACCCTGGCCTTTGCGCGCCAGGCGCGCGAAACGCCTGACCGGACAGCGGTGCGGCGCGGCGACGTCCTGTTGACCTACGCGGGCCTCGACGCCGCCGCCAACAGGCTGGCGCGTCAGCTGATGGCGCAAGGCGTCCGTCGCGGCGACCGGGTGGCGCTGCTGCTGCCGCGCGACGTGGACGCGGTCGTCGCCATTCTGGGCGTGCTCAGGGCGGGCGCGGCCTATGTGCCGGTCGATATGGCCTACCCGGAAGCGCGCATCCATTTCATTGTCAGGGACTGCGGCTGCCGGGTCGCGATCACCACCTCCGCCGGCCTGTCCAGGTTGCCCGCCGGGGTCGCCAGCCTGGCGCTGGACGCCCAGGCGCAGGCCATCGCCGAAACGCCAGGCGATGCGCTCCCCGCCGCGTCGGGACCGGACGACGCCATCTACGTCATCTACACTTCGGGATCGACGGGCCAGCCCAAGGGCGCGGCCGTCACGCACCGCTCCTTCGCCAATCTGCTCCAGTGGTACATCCGCACGCTGGGCCTCAATGGCGGTGACGCAACGCTGCTGGTCAGCGCGCTGGGTTTCGACCTGACCCAGAAAAATATCTATGCGCCGCTGCTGACCGGCGGGACGCTGTATCTGCCGGATTTCGATGTGTTCGACCCGGAAGCCATTGTGGCGACGGTCGAGAAACGCTCCATCACCTTCCTGAACTGCACGCCAAGCACGTTTCTGCCCCTCGTGGAGGGCGCGGCGGCCGGCCGCATGGAGCGTCTGGCGTCGCTGCGCTGGGCGGTTCTGGGCGGCGAGCCGATCCCGATCCGGCGCCTGCTGCCGTGGCTGGATCACCCGGCGTGCCAGGGGCAAATCCTCAACAGCTATGGTCCGACGGAGTGCACGGATATCTGCGCCGCCTGGGCGATGGGCGCCGCGAACTGGGAGGATCCGGCGCCCCTCGGCCGGCCGGTCGACAATGTGTTCCTCGCGGTCCTCGATGAGGCGCGCCATCCGGTTGGCCCTGGCGTGGAGGGCGAATTGTGGATCGGCGGCATGGGCGTTGGGCTCGGTTATCTCGGCCGGCCGGAACTGAATGCTGAACGCTTCATGACGTTACGGCTTCCCGGCCATGAGGGCCGGATGTACCGCACCGGCGATCGGGTCAGCTGGCGCGCCGACGGCGCACTGGATTTCTTCGGCCGCCTTGACCATCAGACCAAGATCCGCGGCCACCGCGTCGAACTGGGGGAGATCGAGGCCGCGCTGTGCGCCCACGCCGACATTCGCGACGCCTGCGTGGCGGTGCGGGATGGCGCGGCCGAACCACGGCTGCTGGCCTGGCTGGTGATGCGCGCGGGCGCCGCCATGCCGCCGGAGGCCGGATTGCGGCGTTACCTGGGGGAAAAACTTCCCGAACACATGATCCCGGTCGCGTTCGCCGCTTTGCCGGCGTTGCCGCTGTCGCCCAACGGCAAGATCGATCGCCAGGCTCTGCCAGATATCGCCGCGCCGGCCCCTGAACCGTTGCCGCCAGCGCGGGGCGGGGAGACAGCTGACAGCCAGGACATGGAGAACCTCGTTCTCGGCGTCTGGCGCGACGTGCTCGGGCAGGCCCCGGCAAGCCCGGAGCAGAACTTCTTCGACGCCGGCGGCACGTCGGTGGGCCTGGCGCGGGTTCAGGCGGCGATCAGGGCGCGGCTGGGCCGGGACCTGGCCGTTGTGGAGCTGTTCGCCCATCCAACCGTCGCCAGCCTCGCCCGCCTGCTTCGTCAGACGCAGGACGCGCCGGCGGGCCGGCGGAAAGGCGCGCCGGCGGTCGGCCTCAGACAGGCCGAGGCGTTGCGCAGGATGGCGCTGGTCAGGGGAGGGGGACGATGAACCACGATCATGACGGCGTCGCAGGGGCGGTTGGCCTGACGGATAACCGCGACGCGGCTGACCTGAACACGGATAACCTCGACGGCGTGGCGATCATTGGCATGGCCGGGCGGTTTCCCGGCGCCGATGACGTCGGAACGTTCTGGCGCAATATCTGCGCCGGCGTCGATTCCGCCAGCCGCCTTGACGCGGGTGAGCTGGAGGACAGCTACACCGCCGATGAGCGGGCGCAGCCCGATTATGTTCCCGTCCGTCCACTGCTCGCCGACGTTGACCAGTTCGACGCCCAGCTGTTTCGCATGCGCCCGCGCGAGGCGTCGCTGACCGACCCGCAGCACCGGATTTTCCTTGAGATTTCGTGGTCGGCGATCGAGGACGCCGGCTACGACCCCCTGGCGCTCGCCGGGCGCGCCGTCGGCGTGTTCGCCGGGTGCAGCCACAACACCTATCTGCTGCGGCACGTCTGTGGCGACCGGGCGGCGGCGGAACGGTTCACCAATGATTTCCAGGTGGGCGGCTATGAGACGCTCACCGGCGCCATCGCCGACGCCCTGGCGACCCGCGTTTCCTACAAGCTGGACCTGCGCGGCCCCAGCATGACCATCGCCACCGCCTGCTCGACCTCGTTGACGGCAGTGGCCCAGGCGGTTCAATCGCTGCTGCTCTGTCAGTGCGACATGGCGCTGGCGGGCGGCGTGTCGGTCACGTTCCCGCAAAAACGCGGTTACTTCGCCCAGGACGGCGGCATGGTGTCGACCGACGGCGTCTGCCGGCCGTTCGACGCCGGCGCCAATGGCACGCTGTTCGGCTCCGGGGCGGGGGCGGTGCTGCTGAAACGTCTGGAGGACGCCGTCGCCGACGGCGACCATATTTATGCGGTCATTCGCGGCGTCGCCGTCAATAATGACGGCGCCTCGAAGGTTGGCTTCACGGCGCCGAGCGTCGGCGCCCAGGCCGAGGTGGTGGCGACGGCGCAGCTGATCGCTGGCTTCGACCCGGCGACGGTGGGCTACGTGGAGTGTCACGGCACCGCGACGCCGCTGGGCGATCCGATCGAGGTCACCGCGCTGGCCCGCGCCTTTGGCGAGGGCGGCGGCCCCGGCCGCACCTGGCTCGGCTCGGTGAAAGGCAATGTTGGCCATCTGGACGCGGCGGCGGGCGTCACCGGCCTGATCAAGGCGGCGCTTGCCGTCAACCACGGCGTCATTCCGCCGACCTGTCACTTCACCACCCCCAATCCGCGCCTCGATCTGGAGAAAACCCCGTTCGCCATCGCCGGCGCCCTGGTGGACTGGCGCGAGCCGGACGGTCCGCGCCGCGCCGGCGTGTCGGCGCTCGGCGTCGGCGGCGTCAATGTGCACGTCTGTCTGGAGCAGGCGCCGCCGCGCCTTCCCGCGCCGGGGGAAGCCACCCATTCCGTGCTGATGTTGTCGGCGCGGAGCGCGGATGGCCTGAAGCGGGCGCGCGCCGCGCTGGCGGAAACACTGCGGGCGGCGCCACAAACCAGCCTGGCGGACGTCGCCCATACCCTGGCGACGGGGCGCGGCGCCTTCGCGCATCGCGCCGCGATCGTCGCCGACAGCGTCGCAACGGCCATTAACCGTCTGGAAGCTGGCGAAGGCGCGGGAATTGTCGTGGGCGAGGCGGCCGTCACTGACCGGCCGGTGATCTTCATGTTCCCGGGGCAGGGCGCGCAATATCCCGCCATGGGCCTTGGCCTGTACGAAAGTGAACCGGCGTTCCGGGAAGCCGTCGACCGCTGCGCCGACATCCTGAAGCCGGGTCTGGGGCTTGATCTGCGCGCGCCGCTATATGGCGCTGGAGCCCGTGACGGGGAGGGGGCGGAAACCATTCGCCAGACCATCCTCGCCCAGCCGGCGATCTTCACGGTGGAATATGCCCTGGCGCAGCTCTGGCTCAGCCGGGGGGTGCGGCCGGCGGCGATGATCGGCCACAGCATTGGCGAGTTTGTCGCGGCAAGCCTCGCCGGCGTGCTGACGCTGGAGGAGGCGCTCGGGCTCGTGGCCGTGCGCGGCCGGCTGATGCAGGCGGCGGCGCCAGGCGCCATGCTGGCGGTGCGACTGCCGGAGGCGGAACTCCAGGCGGCGCTGCCGGCGGATGTCGATATCGCGGCCGTCAATGCCCCTGGCCTGACGGTGGCGGCGGGGCCGTTCGAGGCCATCGAACAACTCGAAGGCGCCCTGAACGGCCTCGGCGTCATGCACCGGCGGCTCCACACCAGCCATGCCTTCCATTCCGCCATGATGGAGCCGGTGCTGGCCGATCTCGCCGTCGCGGCGGCGCGGATCACGCCACAATCCGCGACGATCCCCTATGTGTCGTGCGTCACCGGCGACTGGATCACCGAAGCCGAAACCGGCGCCAGCGACTACTGGGCGCGCCACTGTCGCGTCGCCGTGCGCTTCAGCGACGGCGTCGCCGCGTTGTTGCGGCGCTTCGAGGCGCCGGTGTTGCTCGAAGCCGGCCCCGGCGCGACCCTGCTGAGCCTGTGCCGGCAGGGCGCCGCGAAGGGGCGGAACATCGCCGCCGTCGCCTCGCTGCCCGATCCCGGCGCCGGGGCCGACGATATCGCGACGTTCCATGGCGCCCTCGGCCAGCTCTGGCGTCATGGCGCGAGCTTCGACCGCGCCCGCGCCTGCCCGGGCCAGCGTATTTCGCTTCCCGGAATTCCCTTCGAACGCCAGCGTTACTGGGTCGCCGCGCCAGAGCCCGCCGCGACCGCGGAGCCGGCAAACGCGGTTCCCGCCGCGCCATCCTCCCCAGCCTTCCTGCAAGCGGATCCTGTCCAGATGAATACGCACACGCCAGTTGTCAGCGCCGGCGACGCCGGGGCCGGGCTCGCCAGCAAGGTCGCCGGGCTGTTTGAAGAGCTTTCCGGCGAGCGCATTGCCGAGGCTGATTACGGCATCCCGTTCCTGGAGCTGGGTTTCGATTCCCTGTTTCTCGCCCAGGTCGCGACCCAGGTGCAGAAGACCTTCAGGGTCAAGGTGACGTTCCGGCAGTTGCTGAACGACATGCCGTCGATCGCCAGGCTGGCCGAATTTCTCGCCGACAAGGTCCCCGCCCCGGCGCCGGCTGTCGCCGCCGTAGCGCCGCCGGCCCCGGTTCAGACCCAGGCCGTATTCCAGGCGACCCCCGCGCCGCTTGCTGCGCAGGCAGCGCCTCCGCTTCTGGCGCCACAGGCGCCTGGCGCCGGCATGGGCGTGGAAGGTCTGTTCCGCGACCAGCTTGCGGCCTTGCAGGGGCTCATCGCCCAGCAGAACCAGATCCTGCTCGGCCAGGCCGGCGTCGCGCCGCCGTCGCCGCCCGTCGCGCTCACGGCTCAAGCCGCCGCCGCGCCATCCGCCGCCGCCCCGATTCAGGCCGCGCCGCAGGTGGCCGCCGCCCCACCCGCGCCGGCTGCCACGCCATCGCGGCCAGCGGAGGCGGCAGAGGATGCGGGCGCATCGCGTCATCAGCTTTACCGTCCCGGCGGCGGCGCGGCTGGCGGCGAGATGACCGCCGCGCAGGCGGCGTTCCTGGCCGATCTCATCGCCCGCTACACGGCGCGCACGCCTGGCTCGAAGCGCATGACCGATGCGCGCCGCGACGTCCTGGCCGACCCCCGCACCGCCGCAGGGTTCCGTCCTGAATGGAAGGAAATCGTCTATCCCATCGTCTGCAGCCGCTCCAAAGGCAGCCGGATCTGGGACGTGGACGGCAATGAATACATCGACGTCGTCAATGGCTATGGGCAGACGGCGTTCGGCCATGCGCCTGATTTCGTGCTGGAGGCCATGCAACGGCAAATGCGCGACGGCTTCGCCATTGGCCCGCAATCGCCGCTGGCAGGCGAGGTTGCCGAACTGTTCGCGGAAATGACCGGCAACGAGCGCGTCACCTTCTGCAACACCGGCTCCGAGGCGGTGATGGCGGCGATGCGCGTGGCGCGCGCCGTGACCGGGCGTGACCGCATCGTCGTCTTCAGCGGCGGATACCATGGTCAGTTCGACGAGGTGCTGGTGAAGGGCAAGGCCCGCCAGGATGACGATCCGCGCGGCCTGCCGATCGCGCCGGGCATCCCCTTCGGCTCGGTGGGCAACATGGTGGTGTTGCCGTGGGCGAAGCCGGAAAGCCTCGACTGGATCCGCCAGCATGGCGATGACATCGCCGCCGTGATCGCCGAGCCGGTGCAGAGCCGCCATCCGGACGTGCAACCCGCCGAATTCCTGCGGGAGTTGCGCGCGATCACGCAGGCGGCCGGCTCCGCGCTGGTGTTCGATGAGGTGGTGACCGGTTTCCGGGTGCATCCTGGCGGCATGCAGGCGGTGTTCGGCGTTCGCGCCGATATGGCGACCTACGGCAAGGTGGTCGGCGGCGGCATGCCGGTTGGCGTGCTTGCCGGCAAGCGCAGCTTCATGGACGCCCTCGACGGCGGCGCCTGGCGCTATGGCGACGACTCGGTTCCCGAGGTGGCGCCGACCTTCTTCGCAGGCACCTTCGTGCGTCATCCGATGGTGATGGCGGCGGCGAAGGCGGTGCTGCTGCACCTGAAGGAGCAGGGACCCGCCCTGCAGGAGCAGCTCGCCGCCCGCGCCCAGGGACTGGCGGATCGCATCAACGCCGAGCTTGCCCGGCGCGGCATTGGCGCCCGGGCCGAAAGCTACAGCAGCTGGTTTTATCTGGCGCTCGGCGGTGAGGACCGGCTGGCCAGCCTGTTCTACCATCACATGCGTCTCATGGGCGTGCACTGGCAGGAGGGATTCCCCTGCTACTTCACGACGGCGCATTCGGACGCCGACATGGCGTTTATCTACGATGCCGTCGTCAAGACCCTCGACGCGCTCCAGGGCGCTGGTATCCTCACCGGATCAGGCGTTGCGGCTTCCGTGGCGGCGCCGGCGACGGCGTCCGTTTCTGCTCCAGTTTCCTGGCCGATGTCGTCGCCGCTGACCGAGCCGCAGATCGAGGTCTGGCTGGCGGCGCAGCTGGGGGATGAGGCGTCCTGCGCCTTCAATGAATCCATCTCGCTGACGCTCTCGGGACCGCTTGACCGGCAGGCCCTGCGCCAGGCGCTGGACGCGGTCGTGGCGCGCCATGACGCCCTGCGGGCGCGCTTCGCGCCGGATGGCTCGCAGATGCTCATTGAGGCGCCGGCGCCGGCGCCGCTGACGGAGCGGGACTTTTCCACTGACGCCGCCGGGCTGGCCGGGCTGACGGACGACGAGGCCCGCACGCCGTTTGATCTCGTCAACGGGCCGCTGATGCGGGCGACGCTCGCCAGACTGTCGCCGACGGAGCATGTGCTGGTGTTCACGGCGCATCACATCGTCTGCGACGGCTGGTCGACCAACGTCATTCTTGACGAACTGGCGCAGCTTTACCAGGCGCGGCGCCAGGGTCGTGAGGCGGATTTGCCCGCGCCGCTACCATTCCGCAGCTATGCGCTGGAGCAGACCTCGCGCGTCAATCCTGCGACCCGCGACTGGTGGATGGAACAGTTCCGCGTGCTGCCGCCGGACGCCGACCTGCCGGCCGACCGGCCCCGCGGCGACGTGAAGGACTGGTCGGGCGACACGTTCTGCGCCCACATTCCGGGCGATCTGCTGAAGCAGGTGAAGCAGGCCGGCGCGAAGCAGGGCGCCACCCTGTTCTCCACCCTCGCGGCGGCGTTCAATGTGGTGCTGTGGCGGCTCACCGGCGAAACCGATCAGGTGATGGCCATCCCCACGGCCGGGCAGAGCCTGACGGAGGGCGGGCCGCTGGTCGGCCATTGCGTCAACTTCCTGCCGCTACGCGCGCTTGTTGATCCTGACGCCCCAGTCTCGGCCCTGCTGAAAACCGTGCAGAAAGCGATGCTCGATATGAACGAGCATCAGGACGACACTTTTGGCGCGCTGGTGCGGGAGCTTGGCGTCGCCCGCAACCCCTCCCGCCTGCCATTGACCCAGGTTCAGTTCAATCTGGAGCGCGTGGGCGAAGGGCTGGACTTTGGCGAGGTCGCCGCCCGGGTCGCCACCAACGCCAAGGCGTTTGTCAATTTCGACATCTTCCTCAACATCATCGAGGAAGCCGACGGCTTGCGGCTGGCCTGCGATTACAGCACCGGGCTGTATGACGCGACAACCATTGCCCGCTGGATCGGTCACTTCGAGCAGGCGCTGCGCGCCATCGTCGCTGACGCCGCCCAGCCGGTGAAAACCCTGCGCCTCATGGACGCCGCCACGGTCGATCACCTGGTCAATGGCCTGAACGCCACCGCGCGCGATGGCCTCGACCTGCGGCCGGTTCCCCTGCAGGTGGAAGACGTCGCGGCCCGTCACCCGGACGCCATCGCCCTGGTCTGGCGCGACCAGATCATGACCTATGGTCAGCTTGACGCCGCGACCGGCGCTCTGGCGGCGCGCATCGCCGCCGTGGCGCCTGGCGGCGGCGGCCGGGTTGGCGTGCTGGTGGAGCGTTCCCCCGCCATGGTGGTGGCCATGCTCGCCGTCATGCGGGCCGGCCACGCCTTCACCCCGCTTGATCCGGCGCATCCGGAAAGCCGGTTGCAGCAGGTGGTTGACGCCGCCCGCATCTGCGCCCTGGTCTGCGATGACCCGGCGCGGGCCAGCATCGCCGGCGGCGCGCCGCTGGTGGATGTGCGGGCCGGCGCGGCCCCCGATGGCAGCGCGGCGCAACTGCCGGATTGCGCCGATGCGTCCGCCGCTTACGTCATCTTCACCTCCGGCTCGACCGGGGCGCCGAAAGGCGTGGAGATTGGCCACGCGGCGCTCGCCAACCTGCTGTGGTCATTCGCAGAGCGTCCTGGCTTCACGGCGGCGGATTCGATGCTGGCGGTGACCACCACCACCTTCGACATCGCCATGCTCGAGCTGTTCATGCCGCTGGTCACGGGCGGGCGGGTGATCATCGCCGACCGTCAGGCGGTGCAGGACGGCTTCGCCCTGGCGCGGCTGATCGCCGAGAAGCGGCCAAGCCATATCCAGGCGACGCCGTCGCTGTGGCGCATGCTGGCCGAGGCGGGTTTCCAGCCCTGGCCTGGCCTGATCATGCTGTGCGGCGGCGAGCCGTTGCCCCGTGATCTCGCCCGGGAGCTGTCGGGCGGCGCCGGCGCGCTCTGGAATGTCTATGGGCCGACGGAAACCACCATCTGGTCGAGCGCCGGACAGGTCCGGCCAGACGATGACCTCATCACCATCGGCGCGCCGGTGCTGAACACCGGGCTGTACGTCATCGACGCCAGCGGCCAGCTGGCGCTGCCCGGCGCCTCTGGCGAACTGGCGATCGGTGGCCTTGGCCTCGCCAATGGCTATTTCGGCCAGCCGGACCTGACGGCCGCCGCCTTCCGCCGGCATACGCTCGACGATGGCGCGTCGCGTCGCCTGTACTTCACCGGCGACATGGCGAAACGGCTGGCTGACGGGCGCATCCAGCACCTCGGCCGCCGCGACCTGCAGATCAAGCTGCGTGGCTTCCGCATCGAGCTGGAGGATATCGAAAGCGCCCTGCGGGCCATCCCCGGCGTGGCCGACGCGGCCGCCGGCGTGGTCGGCGCTGAACCGGATCGTCGCCTCGCCGCCTGGGTGGTGATGACGGGCGGGCAGCCCCTCGATGAAACGGTGCTGCGCGAGAAAGCCCGCCAGGCGCTGCCTGACTATATGGTTCCCGCGATCTGGAGCCGTCTCGACGCGCTGCCGCTGACGGCGAATGGCAAGCTCAACCGCAAGGCGTTGCCGCAGCCGGAGCGCGCGGCGGCAAAACCGGCCCTGGTAGTCGCGCCGCCCCAGAACGACACCCAGCGGCTGCTTTGCGCGATCTGGTCGGAAGTGCTCGGCAGCGAGGCGGTCGGCATCGACGCCGACATCCTCGATCTGGGGGCGGATTCGATCCAGATCTTCCAGATCGTCGCCCGGGCCCGCCGCGCCGGCGTCAACCTGGCCGCCAGGGACGTGCTGCGCTGCCGCACCATCGCGGCGCTCGCCGGGGCCATTGACACGACGCCAGGCGATATGGCGGCGGCGCCCGCGGGCCCGTTGCCCCGCCTCGCCGACTTCCGCCGGAGGTAACCCAATGAACATGAGCCATCAGGGGAGCGCCGCCTTGAGCATGCCTGAGCCGCTGGAATTCGGAGCGACCTGCGCGCAAGCTTACTATTGGCGCCGCTGCCAGCGGAGCCCGGGAGATCCGTGCCTCAACATCGCCGCGCGCTGGCGGCTGGAAGGGCCAATACAGATCGCGCTGATGGAGCGCGCCTGGCAGCAGGTGGTCGACCGTCACGAGGTATTGCGCACGGAGTTCGTCGAACAGGACGGACAACTCGTGCAGCGCGTGCTTCCCCACGCGCAATTCCGTATCCGGCATGTGGATTTGCGTGGCGCGCCGCCGCCGGAGCAGGAGGCGCTGAGCGAGCGGCTGGGCCGCGAGGAGGCGGCCGCGCCCTTCGACCCGTTCCGGCCGCCCCTGCTCCGGATCACGGTGTTGCAGCAGGCGGACGACAGGGCGCACATGCTGCTCACCACGCATCATCTCGCGGGTGATTGTTGGGCCAACCTGACGCTGGTGCGGGAATTCGCCGCCATTTGCGACGCGCTCTCGCTGGGGGCGACGCCCCATTTGCCAGACCCTCCCATGCAGTTCGGCGATTTTGCCTCGTGGCAGAACGCCTGGCTGGCGGCGGGCGGCGCGGCGGCGGTGGAGCAGTACTGGATAAAGCGGCTGGACGGACTGGCGAACTTCATGGTTCCGACAGACCGTGCGCCGCCGGCCCATCCGACCCGGCGCGGCGACATCTTTGGCATGATGGTTCCGGCTGGCGTCGCGGAGGCGACGCTGGCGGCGGCGCGGGCGCGGGGCGCGACATTCTTCGCCTTCGGCCTCGCGACTTTCGCCGCCCTGTTACATCGCTGGAGCGGGCATCAGGATATCCTCGTCAGGACCCAGATCGCCGGGCGCGATGAACTCGAGCTCGAAACCGTCGTTGGCCCGTTCATCAATACCCTGGCGCTGCGCATGGCCTGCGCGCCGGAAACCCGTTTCGCAGACCTGCTGGACGAGACCCTGGCGACGGTTGGCGAGGCGCTGGAAAATGGCGCGCTGCCATTCGAGAAACTGACGGAGCGCATTGTCCTGCCGGCCAGCGATCGCCGGGGCGCGCTGCATGGCGTCAATTTCCAGGTCCTGAACAGCGCATTTCTCAAGGATACCCGCGCCGGCGCCGTGGCGCTGCGGGGTTTTCCCAGCCTTTCGCCGGGCGCCAAGCGCGATCTCGACGTCTATCTGGTGGAGCGGGAAGTCGGCTGGCGGGCCCAGTGCGAATATGATCCGGACCTGTTTGATGAGGCGACCGTCGCCTGGGTCGTGCGGTCATTCGTCGAACTGCTGGCGGCTGTCAGCGCTGACCCGGCGCGGACGCTCGCCGATCTGCCCTTCACCCCGCCAACGGGGCTGCCATCCGGCGCCGGGCGTCGGCTCCAGTCTGCTGCCGCCCGGCCCGTTGCGGTCGATGTCGTTGCGGTCGAAGTCATGGACAGCGCGTCGCCCGCCGCGCCGGCGGAGGACAACAGCGCCCGGGCGGAGCGCCTGGTGCAGTTGTGGCGCGCGGCGGTGCGTTGCGATGATCCGCCGCCCGGCGCGAGCTTTTTCGAACTGGGCGGCGATTCCATGCGGGCGGCCCGCCTGGTGGCCCGTATCCACGATGCATTCGGACAACGGGTGGGCCTGGCGCGGTTCTTCCAGAATCCGACCCTGGCGGGGCTGGCGGAGAGGCTCGGCGTGGAACTCGACAGCGGGCCATCGACGCCGGTGACGGAGCATGGTGACGACGGGGACGAAGACTGGCGGGTCATGGAGGTCAGCCCGCGGGGCTCCCGGACGCCGGTGATCGGCGTCAACAGCGTGGAAACCCTGTTCGCCCTGGCCCGCGATTTCGGCGAGGACCGGCACATTTTTGGGGTGCGGCTGTTCGAGCCGGGCAAGCCCCATGGCATCGCCGGCAAGACGTTTCCCGAAATCGCCGCCGATTACATCGAGG
>Ga0182742_1004597_pt1 | contig 12369 bp, 12 predicted proteins | sample eDN5th37CBELigMG_FD_128880 | JGI IMG/M metagenome (GOLD analysis project Ga0182742, IMG submission 128880) | Enriched Miracle-Growth compost microbial communities from Emeryville, California, USA - eDNA 5th pass 37_C BE-Lig MG (version 2)... ... | reverse complement strand
CCTCCACCGCCTTGCACCAGATGAACTCCTCGATGTCGGGGTGGTCGACGTTGAGGATGACCATCTTGGCGGCCCGGCGGGTCTTGCCGCCCGACTTGATCGTGCCGGCCGAGGCGTCGGCCCCGCGCATGAAGCTCACGGGCCCCGAGGCCGTGCCGCCGCCCTTCAGGAGCTCCTGGGACGAGCGGATGCGGGACAGGTTGATGCCCGAGCCCGACCCGCCCTTGAAGATCGTGCCCTCCTCGACGTACCAGTTGAGGATCGAGTCCATGGTGTCGTCGACCGAGAGGATGAAGCAGGCGCTGGCCTGCTGGGGCACGCCCGGCACGCCGATGTTGAACCAGACCGGCGAGTTGAACGCGGCCCGCTGGTGGACGAGCAGGTACTTGAGCTCGTCGCGGAAGGCGGTGGCCTCCTCGTCGTCGACGAAGTAGCCGCCGGCGACGCCCCAGTCGGCGATGGTGTCGACCACCCGGTCGATCACCTGGCGCAGGGACCGCTCCCGCTGGGGCGTGCCGAGGGTGCCGCGGAAGTACTTCTGGGCGACGATGTTGGTGGCGTTCAGCGACCAGCTGACGGGGAACTCGACGCCCCGCTGCTCGAAGGCCACGCTCCCGTCGCGGTGGTTGACGATCCTCGCGTCCCGCTCTTCCCAGGCGAGGGTGTCGTAGGGCGGGACGTCCGGGCGCGTGAAGTGGCGCCGCAGACCGATCCCGGTGCGCTCGGGAGCCAGGGACATGGACCCTCCTCGGGGTTCGGGCACAGCAGGCGGGCGGGGTACCGGCGCCGGAGCGGGCGCCGGAGCTGCGGAGAGCGGGCGATCCTGGCCGGGCGCCTCCGGGCCCCGGGGGCCGGGTCCGGCAACGCAACGGCTCGACAACTCAACACAACATCTTGTGGACCCCCGGCTCTTCCGGGCCATCGGGCCACAAGATGTTCGGGCATTACACCACTGTAGTTCCAAGGGTGTCAACGCCCGAGGACCCGCTCCCCCTTCCGGCCGGGCGGGCCGAGCGGGACCTCGGCCGTCGGGCCACCCTCGGCCCGGCGGCAGCCATGGCGCGAGGACGCAGGTCAGGGGGACGGCATGACGAGCGCCACGCCACGACCTGCTCGAAACCCCCGTGGGGCCGCCGGCGGCATCCTCCGGCCCCACCCATCCGCGGCCCTCACGCCATGGCCTTGCGTTCAGACCAACCTAGGCCCGCGAGGCTGTGGACTGGAAGAGGCACAACCCTGTGAATTCGCGGTGGATTGCCGGGCCGCTTGTCCACATTCGCCCGCCGCCTGGCCGCGGCGCCGACGACGGGTGCGAGGATGCCGGGCCGTGGAGGTGCTCTACCCCTCGGACGGCCCTCGCCGCGCGGTCGACCCCGCCGCCCTCTACGCCGATCCCGCCCGCCGCCGGCCCGGGCGGGCGCGGCCGTGGGTGCTGGCCAACATGATCGCCAGCGTCGACGGGGCCGTGGCGGTGGACGGGCGCTCGGGCCCGCTCGGGGGGCCCACGGACCGCGCCGTGTTCTCGGTCCTGCGCGGGCTGGCCGACGTGGTGCTCGTGGGCGCCGGGACCGTGCGGGCCGAGCGGTACCGCCCCCCTCGCCGCCCGGAGCTCAGGGTGGCCGTGGTGAGCCGCCGCCTCGACCTCGACTGGTCGAGCGACCTGTTCCGCTCCGGCCGGGCCTTCGTGGTGACCACGACGGAGGCCGGGCCTGTGCCCGACCACGTGGAGGCGCTGCGGGCGGGCCGGGACGAGGTGGATCTCGCCGCCGCGCTGGGCGAGCTGGGCCGGCGCGGGGGTGAGGTGGTGCTGTGCGAGGGCGGGCCGTCGCTGAACGGCGCCCTGGTGGTGGCCGGCCTGCTCGACGAGCTGTGCCTGACCGTGGCCCCGCTGCTGGTGGGCGGCACCTCGGGCCGCGTGGCGGTGGGACCGGCGGCACCCCTGCAGGGCCTCGCCGTGGCCCACGTGGCCACCGCCGACGACGGCTACCTGTTCCTGCGCTACCTGCGCTCGGCCTGACCGGCGCCCGAGCCGGCCGAGCCGGAGCCGGCCGAGCCACCCGAGCCGCCCGAGCGGCGCTTCGGCGCGGTGGCCTTGGCCAGCAGCGTGAGCTCGCGCTGGAAGTCCTCGGCCGCGCCGAACCCCTTGTAGACGCTGGCGAAGCGCACGTAGGCGACCTCGTCGAGCTGGCCCAGGAGCTCGAGCACCACCGCGCCCACCCGGGCGCTGGTGACCTCGTTGCCCTCCATGCGAACCCGCTCCTCCACCTCTGCGGCCAGCGCCTCGAGCTGCGCCACCGTGACCGGCCGGCCCTTGGTGGCCGCCTTCACCCCGGCCACCACCTTGGCTCGCTGGAACGGCTCCCGCTCCCCCGAGCGCTTCACCACCAGGAGGGGGAGCTCCTCCAGCCGCTCGAAGGTGGTGAACCGCCGGCCGCAGGCGAGGCACTCCCGCCGCCGGCGGATGGCCGCGCCCTCCTCGGCCAGGCGCGAGTCGACGACCTTGTCGTCGAGCGAGGAGCACGCGGGGCAGCGCACCCTGCGACGGTACCCGGCGACGGCGCCTCCGGGGCACGGCGGCTCACCGCCCGCCGACCGGCAGGACCAGCTCCTGGCCGACCCGCAGCACCGGGCTGCCCCCGTTGGCGGCCACCACCGCGTCGACGAGGTGGCGGACCTCGCCCTCGGGCTGCAGCGCCCGCGCCACCGCCCACACGGTGTCACCGGGGCGCACGACGTGCACCAGGGCGGTGGGCGTCCCGGAGGCGGGGGCAGAGACGCCTCCGGGACGGTCCTCCGCCGCGCGGCCGGGGCCGCCCACGACCCGGGCGCCCGACCACAGGAGCGCCAGGGCCAGCAGGGCCACGGCTGCGACGGCCAGGCGCCGGCGCCGGTAGACCGCCGCGTCGAGGCGCCGGCGCCCATCAGGGTGCGGGTGCGGCAACCGGACGACGACGTCGTCGACGTAGTCGCCGAGGGGCTCCGCCGCGGCGGAGGCGGCGCTGGCGGAGGGGACGGCGGTGAGGGAGAGCGCGGACGCAACAGGCATGGTGCGGCTCCCAGGAGAGAGCGGGACGGTGGCGAACGGCTGTTCGACGGGCGCCCAGCGAACCACGAACGGCTGTTCGCCGTCAAGGCCGGCGGCGAACAGATGTTTGACCCGCGCCGTCCCACCCTGTACCGTCCGGCGCGGAACACGTGTTCGGTCCTGCCGCGGCAGGCGGGCACCCTCCACCACCGCATCCACGGCACCGGTCCCGGTGCACCCATCAGGAGGGCAGAACGATGGCCGAGGCGGTCCTCACCCCACGACAGCGGGAGATCCTGGCCGTGATCGAGCGCACCACGCGCCAGCGCGGCTACCCACCCTCGGTGCGGGAGATCGGCGAGGCGGTGGGCCTCACCTCGCCGTCCACGGTGCACACGCACCTCGCCACCCTGCAGCGCCTCGGCTACCTCCGCCGCGACCCCAGCAAGCCCCGGGCCATCGAGATCCGCTACGACGCCGACAGCGCCATGCCGGTCGAGCGCCGCCCCGCCCGGCACGTGCCGCTGGTGGGCGACGTCGCCGCCGGCACCGACGTGCTGGCCCAGGAGAACATCGAGGAGCTCGTGCCGCTGCCGGCCGACTTCACCGGCGAGGGCGAGCTCTTCATGCTCCGGGTCCGGGGCGACTCGATGATCGAGGCCGGCATCCTCGACGGCGACTACGTGGTCGCCCGCCAGGAGGCCGCGCCCGCTCCGGGCGACGTGGTCGTCGCCGGCATCCCCGGCGAGGAGGCCACCGTGAAGACCTACCGGCGCCGCGGCGCCAAGGTGGTGCTCGAGCCGGCCAACGCCCGGCTGAAGCCGATGGTGTTCGACCCGGCCGAGGTGCAGCTCTACGGGAAGGTGGTCACCGTGCTGCGGAAGCTCTGACGCCGGCGCCGGCCACCGGGCCGTGCTGCACCACGTCGGCCAGCACCGCGTAGGCCCGCTCCACCGCGGCGCGAGCGACGTGCTCGTCGGCGGTGTGGGCCAGCGTGGCGTCGCCCGGGCCGAAGTTGGCCGCCGGGATGCCGTGGGCCGCGAACCGGGCCACGTCGGTCCAGCCGAGCTTGGCCCGCACCTCCAGGTGGTGTCGCTCGATCATGGTGGCGAGGAGCGGGTGGGTGAGGCCGGGGGCGGCCGCGGGGGCCAGGTCCACCACCTCGAAGCCGTCGCCGGCGGCGGGGTCGAGGTCGGCGGCCAGCAGGGCGCGCACGTGCGCTTCGGCCTCCTCGGGGCTGCGGTCCGGCGCGAAGCGGTGGTTGACGGTCAGCACGGCCCGGTCGGGCACCACGTTGCCGGCCACGCCGCCCTCCACGGCCACCGCCTGCAGGGCCTCGCGGTACTCGCAGCCGTCGATCACCGGCCGCCGCTCCACGTAGCCCTCGAGGACCCGCAGCACCGCGCCCAGGCGGTGCACCGCGTTGCGGCCCATCCACGGGCGGGCGGTGTGGGCCCGGGCACCGCCGAGCGTGAGCCGGGCCCGCAGCGTGCCCTGGCAGCCGGCCTCGATCGCCGCGCCCGTGGGCTCGCCGAGCAGGGCCACGTCGCCGGCGAGCAGCTCGGGGCGGGCGGCGAAGAGGTGGCCGAGGCCGTTGTGCCGGGCCTCCACCTCCTCGCAGACGTAGAACACGTAGGTCACGTCGACGGCGGGCTCGGGCACCCCCGTGGCGAGGGCGAGCATCACGGCCAGGCCCGACTTCATGTCGGCCGAGCCGACGCCCCACACCGCGTCGCCCTCCACCCGGGCCCGGGCGTTGCCGTTGGCCGGCACGGTGTCGGTGTGCCCGGCCAGCACCAGCCGGGTGGCCCGCCCGAGCGTGGTGCGGGCCACCAGGTTGTCGCCCACGCGCTCCACCGACAGCCAGGGCGCGGCGCGCAGCGCCGCCTCGAGGCGGGCCACCAGCGCCGCCTCCTCGTGGCTCGGGGAGGCGATGTCGACCAGCTCCGCGGTGAGGGCGAGCAGGTCGGGGGGGCTCACGGCCGCCGCGCTCGCACCGGGTCCCGCCGTCACACCGTGGCGCCGTGCTCGCGCAGGAGGCTCTCCAGGCGGGCCTTGTCGTGGCGCTCGCCCTCGCTCAGGTGCTTGATGATCAGCGCGCAGGGGAGGCCGAATTCGTGGTTGCCGAAGCGCCGCGGCCGGGTGGCCGAGATCACCACGCTGTTGGGCGGCACGGAGCCGCGGCCCACCTCGGCCCCGGTCTGGGCGTCGATCACCGGCACCGACCCGGTGAGGATCACGCCGGCGCCAATCACGCTCCCCCGCCCCACCCTGGCGCCCTCGGCGACGATCGAGCGGCTGCCGATGAAGCAGTCGTCCTCCACCACCACGGGGGCGGCCTGGGGCGGCTCGAGCACGCCGCCGATGCCCACGCCGCCCGACAGGTGGCAGTTGGCGCCGATCTGGGCGCACGAGCCGACCGTGGCCCAGGTGTCGACCATGGTGTCGCGGCCGACGCGGGCACCGATGTTGACGTAGCTCGGCATGAGCACGACGCCGCGCTCCAGGAACGAGCCGTAGCGGGCCGACGCGCCGGGCACCACGCGCACGCCGGCGTCCTTGTAGTCCTTCTTCAGCGGGACCTTGTCGGCGTACTCGAAGGGGCCCAGCTCGATGGTCTTCATCTTCGAGGCCCGGAACAGCAGCAGGATGGCCAGCTTCAGCCACTGGTGGACGACGATGCGCCCGCCGATCACCTCGGCGACGCGGGCCTGGCCCGTGTCGAGGAGATCGACGGCCTCCAGGATGAGCGCCTTGGTGGCCCGGTCACCGGGCTCCACCTCGCTGCGGTGCTCCCACAGCTCCTCGATCTGGGCTTGCAGGTCGGCCATGGGGGCCGAGGCTAGCCGGGGAGGACCTCGGGAACCCCCAGGCGACGGGCGACCAGCGCGAGCCGCTCGTCGGGTTGGACCACGGCCACGCGGACCCACGGAGCCGAGGCCGCGCCGTACAGCTCGCCGGGGCTGACCAGCGCCCCGCCCTCGGCGGCCAGCCGCTCGGTGAAGGCCCAGCCGTCGCCCTCGGGCGTGCGCACCCAGAGGTAGAAGCCGCCGTCGGGCAGACCCACCTCGGCGCCCGACCACGCCTGGAGGACGGCAGCCATGGTGCGCAGCCGTCGCAGGTAGACGGCCCGCTGGGCCTCGACGTGGATGTCGTCGCCGAGGGCCACCACCGCGGCGGCCTGCACCGGCCCGGGCACCATGAAGCCGCCGTGCTTGCGGACCTCGCTCAAGTAACCCACGAGGTCGGGATCGCCGGCGTAGAAGCCGGCCCGCACACCGGCCAGGTTCGAGCGCTTCGACAGCGAGTGGACGGCCACCACGCCGTCGAGGCCGTGCTCGAGGATGGAGCGCCCCGGGCCCGACCAGGTGAACTCCACGTAGCACTCGTCGCTGAACACCGGCACGTCGTGGTCCCGGCCCCACGTGGCCGCGGCGCCGAGGTCGTCGAGCGCGCCGGTGGGGTTGCTGGGGCTGTTGACCCACAGGCACAGGGCCCGGGCCGCGTCGGCGGGGTCGACGGCGTCCAGGTCGAGGGAGCCGTCGGCGCGGGCGGGCACAGCCACCGCCCGGCAGCTCGCGAGGATGGCGCCCATCTCGTAGGTGGGGTAGGCCGTGGCCGGGTGCAGCACGGTGTCGCGCTCGGGGCGGCGCAGGTGCAGCCACTGGGGCAGCGTGGCCACGAACTCCTTCGTGCCGACGCAGGCGGCCACCGCCCCGGCGGGCACGTCGACGCCGAAGCGCCGCGCCATCCAGCCGCGGGCCGCGTCGCGCAGCGCGGGCGAGCCGATCGACGCCGGGTACCCGCGCTCGGCTCCCGACGCGGCCAGGGCGGTCACCACCTCGGCGGGCGGCGGGTCGCACGGCGTGCCGATCGACAGGTCGACCACGCCGCCGTCGTGCGCGGCCGCCTTGGCCATGGCGCCGTCGAGGCGGTCGTAGGGGTACGGCGGCGGGACGAAGCCGCTCACCGCGCGTCACCGGCGCCGGCGGCCCCCACGACGTAGTCGGACAGCTTGCCGATCGACGCGGGCTCCAGGCGGGCTCGCACCCGCACGCCGGCGTCGCCGTGGTCCTCGGACAGCACCTCTCCCTCCCGGTGGACGGCGGCGAGGATGTCGCCGCGCTCGTACGGTACGAGCAGCTCCGTGACCGTGGCCAGGGCCCGGAGGCGGTCGCCGATGGCCTGGAGGAGGTCGTCGATCCCCTGCCCCGTCAGGGCCGACACGCCCACCGAGCCGGGGTGCCGGTCGAGCAGCCGCTTGGCCTCGGGCCCGGCGACGTCGACCTTGTTGAAGGCCAGCAGCTCGGGCACGTCGCCGGCCTCGATCTCGCGCAGGACCGTGCGCACCGCCTCGATCTGCCCTTCGGGGTCGGGCGCGGCCGCGTCGACGACGTGGAGCAGGAGGTCGGCCTCGGCCACGATCTCCAGCGTGGAGGTGAAGGCCTCGACCAGCTGGTGCGGCAGCTTGCGCACGAACCCCACCGTGTCGGTGAGCAGCACGACCTCGCCGCCGGGCAGCTGGAGGCGCCGGGTGGTCGGGTCGAGGGTGGCGAAGAGCCGGTCCTCGGTGTGCACGGCCGCGTCGGTGAGCCGGTTGAGCAGCGTGGACTTGCCGGCGTTCGTGTAGCCGACGATCGACACCGACTGGAGGCGGCTGCGGCTGCGGGCCTTGCGCTGGAGGCGGCGGGTGCGGCGCAGCTCGCGCAGCTCGGCCTCCAGCCGGTTGATGCGGGCCTGGAGGCGGCGGCGGTCGACCTCGAGCTGCGTCTCGCCGGGACCGCGGGTGCGGGTGCCGATGCCGCCGGCCTGCTGCGCCTGCGCGGCCTCGCGACCGCGGCGGAGGCGGGGCAGCCGGTAGCGCAGCAGGGCCAGCTCCACCTGCGCCCGCCCCTCGGGGGTGCGGGCGTTCTGGGCGAAGATGTCGAGGATCACCGCCGTGCGATCGATGGCGGTGCGGCCGAGCAGCTTCTCGAGGTTGTACTGCTGGGCCGGCGACAGCTCGTTGTCGAACACCACGGTGTCGGCGTCGACCTCGAGGCACACCTGCCGCAGCTCCTCCGCCTTGCCCTTGCCCACGAAGTAGGTCGGGTCCGGGGCGTCGCGCGCCTGCAGCACCCGGGCCACCTCGTCGGCGCCGGCGGTGTCGACCAGCTGGGCCAGCTCGTCGAGCGAGGCCTCGGTCTCCTCCACCCGGGCGGGCGGGATCGTCACCCCCACGAGGACGATCTTCTCCCGGAAGGTGCGTTCGATCAGGCTCATGCGTCGGCCACCTCCACCGTCGCGACGAACGTGGCCGGCCCTCGCAGGGTGACCGACGCACCCACGAGCACCTCCACCGTGCCGCCGGGCATCTCCACGCGGACCTCGTCGTCGACCAGGCCCCAGGCGCGGGTGGCGGCCGCGGCCGCGCACGCGCCCGTGCCGCACGCCTCCGTCAGCCCCACGCCGCGCTCGTGCACGGCCATGCGCACGTGGTCGCGCGCCACCACCTCCACCACCTCGACGTTGCGGTCGGGGTGGGCGAGACCGAGCTCGAGCACGTCGCCGCCGAGGACCACCAGGTGGGGGTTCCCGACGTCGACCAGGCTGGAACGTCCGTCGATCGGCTCGACCGGCGCGGCGCCCATGTCGACGCTGGCCCACACCGTCAGCGGGTCCTCGGTGGCCCGGGCGTCGACGATGCGCAGGCCGGCATCGGTGCGCACCCGGACCTGGCCGGCAGCCAGGCCGCGCCGGCGGAGCTCGGCCTGCACCAGGCAGCGGATGCCGTTGCCGCTCATCTCGGCGAGGCTGCCGTCGGCGTTGAACAGCACCATCGCGATGTCGGCGTCGGGATCGGCGGCGCTGGTGCCGATGAGCAGGCCGTCGGCGCCGACACCGCGGCGGCGGTCGCACCAGCGGCGGGCGTCCTCGGGCGTGAGCGGGCGCGGCGGGTCGAGCGCCACCAGGAAGTCGTTGCCCAGGCCGTGGTGCTTGGTCAGCTGCACGGGACCCACGCTTGCACGCAGCGCTCCACCGCGGCGACCAGGTTCTCGGGATCGCTCGCGTCGAGCCACCGGATGCGGGGGTCGCGGCGGAACCAGCGCTCCTGGCGGACGGCGAAGCGCCGGGTCCGGGCCACAGCCAGGGCGACGGCCTCGTCGAGCGAGCACGCGCCGCGCACGTGCTCGAGCAGCTCCTTGTAGCCGAGTGCCTGCGCCGCGGTGGCCGACAGCCCTTCGGGGCGAGCGGCCAGGGCGCGGACCTCGTCGAGGAAGCCCGCCTCGAGCTGGGCCCGGTAGCGGGCCGCGACGCGCTCGGCCAGCACCGGCCGCGACAGGGCCAGGCCGACCTGCGGGACCGGGGAGGGGGCGTAGGCCTCGAGGCCCGGCCCGAACGACGAGAAGGGCCGGCCGCTGCCGAGGGTGACCTCCAGGGCCCGCACGACCCGCCGCCGGTTGGTCGGTTCCATGCGGGCCGCGGCCACCGGGTCGAGGGCCGCCAGGCGGGCGTGCAGCGCGGCGGTGTCGGGCTCGGCCTCCAGGGCGGCCCGGACGTCGGGGAAGGTGCCCGGCGGCTGCAGGCCGTCGAGCAGGCCGCGCAGGTAGAGGCCGGTGCCGCCGACGAGCACGGCCCGCCGCTCCCGGGCGGCGATGTCGTCCAGCGCGTCGGCGGCCGCGGCCAGGAACTGCGGGAGGCTGAAGGGCTCGTGCGGCTCGACGAGGTCGAGCAGGTGGTGGCGCACCTCGGCCCGCTCGGCCGGCGTGGGCTTGGCCGTCCCGATGTCCATGCCCCGGTACACCTGCATGGAGTCGACCGAGACCAGCTCCACATCGGGGTGGCGCCGCGCCAGGGCCAGCGCGAGGGCCGACTTGCCGGTGGCCGTGGGGCCGACGATCGCGGCGACGACAGGGGCCAGCCGGCGGCGGAGGTCGGCGCCGACGTGCGGGCGCACGCTCAGGAGGCCGCCACCGGGATGCGGGTGCGGTGCCGGGGAGCGGCCACGACGTCGAGCAGCTCGCCGGTGAGGTGGTGGGCCCCGGCGCCGGTGACGCGCACCATGGCGTAGGTGCCCACCCGCAGCGGGGCGGGCGGCGGGAAGTGGACCAGCTTGCCCTGGCGGGTGCGGCCGGTGAGCCGGCTCGGGTCGCGCTTGGACGGCCCCTCGACCACGACCTCCTCGATGCGCCCGACGCGGGCCTCGTGGCGGGCGCGGCTGGAGCGCTCGACCACCACCCGGAGGCGGGCGAAGCGCTCGGCCGCCACGTCGGCGGGCACGGTGTCGGTGCGGGCGGCCGCCTCCGTGCCGGGGCGGGGCGAGTAGAGGAAGGTGTAGGCGCCGTCGTAGGCCGCCTCGGCCACCACCTCCAGCGTGGCGGCGAAGTCGGCGTCGGTCTCCCCGGGGAAGCCCACGATGATGTCGGTGGTCACGGCCAGGTCGTCGACCGCGGCCCGGGCCGCGGCCAGGCGCTCGAGGTAGCGCGCCGCGGTGTAGCCCCGGTGCATCTCGGCCAGCACCTTGTCGCTGCCGGCCTGCAGCGGGAGGTGGAGGTGCTCGCACACCGCAGGGACCTCGGCCATGGCCGCGATGGTCTCCGGGCGGAGGTCCTTGGGGTGGGGGCTGGTGTAGCGGACGCGGCGGATCCCCGGCACGGCGCCCACCCGGCGGAGCAGCTCGGCGAACAGCGGCCGGGGCCGGGCGGTGGCATCGCCCGCCTGGCGGGCGGCCAGCTGCAGGTCGCGGCCGTAGGAGTTGACGTTCTGGCCGAGCAGCGTCACCTCGGTGACCCCGTCGGCGGCCAGCTGCTCGACCTCGCCCACCACCTCGTCGAAGGCGCGGCTGATCTCCCGGCCCCGCACGGCCGGCACGATGCAGAAGGCGCAGCTGTTGTCGCAGCCGATCTGGATGGTGACCCAGGCGGCATGGCCGAGCTCGCGCCGGGCCGGCAGCGCGGAGGGGAACAGGGCGTGGTCCTCGGCCACGGCCTCGTCGAGGATCTCCACCACGGGGCCGTGCCGCCGGGCCTCGGCCAGCAGCGCGCTGGCCCGGTGCACGTTGTGGGTGCCCATCACCACGTCGACGTGGGGCGCCTTCACCCGGACCTCGTCGCGGTCCTTCTGGGCCAGGCAGCCGGCGACCACGATCTGCAGGTCGGGCCGCGTGTCCTTCATGCGGCGCAGGTGGCCGAGGTGGCCGTAGAGCTTGGTGTCGGCGCCCTCGCGGATGCAGCAGGTGTTGAGCACCACGACGTCGGCGTCCTCGATGCCGTCGGCCGGTGTGTAGCCGTCCTCCTCGAGCAGCCCCGCGATGCGTTCGGAGTCGTGCTCGTTCATCTGGCACCCGAAGGTGCGCACGACGTAGCGGCGGGTCACGGGCAGCCAGGTTAGAGGGCGCGCCCAGGCATCCCGGAGCGGCCGAGGCCGCCGGCGCGGCGCGTCAGGCCAGGCGGTCGAGGGGTTTGGCGCCCGCGTCGTCGTCCCGCTCCGCGTCGGACGTCGCCGGCGGCGCGCCGGCCGCGGCCGGCCGGTGCTCCACCCGCAGCGCCAGCGCGGTGCGCTCCAGCCCGGCCACGTCGAGGTGGACGAAGGAAGGCACGCACACCGGATCGAGCCCATCGTGGCGGACGAGCTCGCGGGCGATCACCACCGCCTTCATGGCCTGGTTGAGCGCGCCCGCGCCGATCACCGTGATCCCGCAGACCCCGTCCCGCCGCAGCGCCCCTGCGAGCGCGCCCGCGACGGCATGGGGGTTGGAACGAGTCGAGACCTTGAGGTTGTCCACGTTTGCCGCCCCTGCGCGAGCCCTCCCCACGAGGGCTCGCGTCGAGCGACAGTCAACCACGCGACCCAGCCCCGGGCGGGCGGGAAACGTGACCCGTTCGGGGGTTCTGCAGCGCCTTGTCAGTCGAGCGAGATGGGTGCCTCGTCGTCGGCCGTGAAGCCCTCCTCGGACTCGGACCGGTCGCCGAGACCCACCTCGCTGCGGACGCGCTCGCTGATCTCGACCATGAGCTCGGGGTTCTCGGTGAGGAACGTCTTGGCGTTCTCCCGGCCCTGCCCGAGCTGCTCGCCGTCGTAGGTGTACCAGGCCCCCGACTTCTTCACGATCCCGAGATCGACGGCGATGTCGAGCAGCGAGCCCTCACGGCTGATGCCCTTGCCGTACATGATGTCGAACTCGGCCTGGCGGAACGGGGGCGCCACCTTGTTCTTCACCACCTTCACGCGGGTGCGGCTGCCGACCACCTCGACGCCGTCCTTGATGGACTCGATGCGGCGGATGTCGAGCCGGACCGACGAGTAGAACTTGAGCGCCCGCCCGCCGGGGGTGGTCTCGGGCGAGCCGAACATCACGCCGATCT
>Ga0182742_1004596_pt1 | contig 12370 bp, 11 predicted proteins | sample eDN5th37CBELigMG_FD_128880 | JGI IMG/M metagenome (GOLD analysis project Ga0182742, IMG submission 128880) | Enriched Miracle-Growth compost microbial communities from Emeryville, California, USA - eDNA 5th pass 37_C BE-Lig MG (version 2)... ... | reverse complement strand
TTAGAAAGACATATTTATTTGGGATATATAGAACTTAGTAACAAGATGCATATTAATCAATTATATTTTTTATTTTAGCTTTTATATTTTATTTTTATTCTTTGCGTGAGCCTAAAAAGGGGGATTTATATCTCTTCTCATAATTGAAAGAAAATAAAAATAAAAACAACTTGATCCAGGAAATTATTGAAAAAGGCGTCTAAAACTCCAAAACGTTTTCTTAAACCTATAGTGAATTATTGGATTTTTCTTTTAAAATTAAATTACAGTATGTACAATACATCATCAATCTTTATTTGTTTTTACTTTTTATTTTCAATATTATACATGCAGAGTCTTTTTGGTAAAAAACAACAACAGAGTGAAGGGAAATCCATAAAAAAGTATCTTTCAGAAAGTTTAATAGGGCCAGTTTCACAAGCAGGGAATATGACCCAAGACCAGAAAAGTATATTTATTTAGATTATACATAATTCTTCCACAGATGATCTTTTATCTCAGATTAATAGTACTGAAAGCTCATCAGTAAATCCATTTGCAAAAGGACAAATGCTTTCAAATGACCCAACAAACCGATCTGATATGCAGGTCAAGAGTGAAGCGCAACCTTTAAAGGAAATTCCAAAATGTAATCCTGAACCATCTCCAAACACAAACTCCTTAGCATCAAACATGAAGCAGGAATCTTCTCAATCACGAAACATTTTGGAATTTATACAAGGTGATTATTTTCAAGGAGCATCCAGTGTTACTAAAAGTTTTGCTTTTGGTACCTTTAAGAATGTCGAATCAGAAGGGAAACAATCATTTGCAAGAGAATCTTCATTTGCCACTAACCCGAAACAATTAGCCTCAACTATTCGTAGGCAGAGAATAGGAAGTCTTGAAATTAATATTAAAGAAACAGCTCCACCAAATGACAGTGGCCTTGTATATGACTATATATTACATCATAGCGAAGTAAACTCTCGTTCTGGAACAAAAGCTAAAGGAAAAATATTTATAAATAACTATTTAGGTAAGCCACTTTATTAATTATCTGACACCTTATAGATATGGATTCGATAAAATCGGATGATCTAAGCCATTATTCTAGTCATGACAAAGATTTCAGCCATCCTTCTAGATGTGAGTATCTTTCAAGAATGATTTTAATACAATAGCTTTTTACTCTCCAGTCAAGAAAAATTCCTTTGAAATAAAAAAATATAAAAAAGAGGAAGATCAAGCTCAAGTAATCGATCCAAATGCGAGTATATTAGAAAATGTCCAAGTATTTAGTGAAAACTACTATGGAGTTCAATCAGAAATCGACAAGGAAACTCTAGATTTAGTTGAAAATCTAACCTTGGATGACGAAGAAGACCGTAGAAAAATGAAAGAGATAGAAAAACACAACATAAATAGAAAAGAAGAAGATAAAACAAAAATTCCAAATGAAAAATCTCAACAATGTAAAAGCTCAATACAAAGTGAGAATGTTGTAAAACCTTTCAATTTTGAACCAAAAGATCAACAACCTGAAAAGGGAATAAATATATTTCATCAAATTCATTTTACCTTGGAGTATCACAAAACAGTTTGCCCTAGCATCCCTGTAAAGAAAATTGAAAAACTTGAAATTGGTTTAAGAAAATCCGAGCCTGAAATGGATACTACTAATAATCAAAAAGTTGAACAAGTTCACCAAAATAAGGGCAAACAAAAAAGTCCATCAATTGAGAGAATGTCAGATTTAGATAAGAACAATGTCAATATTCGAGTCCAAGAGTTTGAATCACCTCTTAGAGCAATCGAAAAAGGAAACCAAAATGACACTGCCGTGGTTTCTTCAACTGACAAGGATACTCAAGGAAATAATAACTTTAAACAGAAATTTATTGAAGAAGACGAGTTATTAAAAACACAATTTGAAAAAAAATCAATTTCACCAATGACAAAACCAGAGAATCAAATTCAAGAGAATGACACTATAGAAACGGAATTACCAGAAGAATTAGATGAAAGAAAATCATTCAAAGCTGAATCTATTTCGCTTGACAGCCGCTCTTCTTATTCTTCAACTAAAGGGAGCTTTATTGAATCATCTCCTCTTAAAGAAAAACTAGAAGAGTCAAATCAATCAAAAGGAGAAAACTTTGAGATTAAGAGTCCTACTTCTAATAAGAAAAATGAGTTAGAAGAAACTAAGGAAGAGACTGATGTGAGTCCAGATCAATCACAGAGAAGTTTTATTTTATTTCAAGAAAGCTTTGCTTCTGCTACAAGTAAGGAAGTACAAAATATGTACTTAGGAAGTCAGACAGATTTTAAAGATGAGGATCTGAACCATACTCAAAAGAGAAACACTATAAGAATACTTTCCGGACATGATGCTATAAAAAATGATCGAAATACAGCATACACCCTTGAAAAAGCTATCATTAAACAACATGATAAGCTAAAGGAAACAAATGAAGATTTGAATAAAACGGATGAAGAAGAAAATTTAAATATGCTAAATTCTGAAAATTTAGAATCAAAAGGAATGATGAAAGTACCAAAAGATCCATTAGATGATTTTGACAATGAAGATAATGGAGAGGGACAAACAACTACCTCTCAGAATCTTCAAGATTATTTGATCGTTTCTCAAAATCCACTTATTAGTTCTTATAAATTAAATATTACAAGCATTATCCCATGTAAAGGGGTATCGGAACAGCTTTATTCTACAGAAGGCAAAAAAACAAAAAAATATGATGTTACACTCATTAAAGTAAATCTTTTTCTCTCTAATTCTATTATATCATTTTTTTTTGTAAAAGGACTTGAAAATTATTAAACTTATATTAGTTCGCTCCTCCTGGCTATATATTTGTTGGAACAACATCATCTACTATCTTGATATTTGATGCAAATGAAAATCTTCTCAAAGTATTAAAATACAGTGACGGTCCACAGCAAATGGTTACTGCTCTTGACTTTTTTGTTGATGATACTGATACACCTCTAATTGTAGTAGGATTTTCTGGCGGACATATAGTAGCTTATGATCTTAAAACCTTCAATGTTTTTAAAGCGATTACAAATGTGCAAACTGGAAAAATAACTTCAATCAAAATCATTAAGCCAGATCCTCTTTTATTTATGTGCAGCGATGAGTCTGGTCAAGTTGTTCGATATCAAGTTCAAAAAATGTTATGGTTTAATACTGAAGAGCATCGATTCTTAGTAGAAAGCGGTACTATTGCCTTTGATATCCAGTGCCTTGCGAAAGAAATGAGAGCAAGGAGTTCAACTTCTCTTGCTGAAGAAGGAGAACTTCGGTATATATTTGCCCTGGCCAAGTTCGAAAAAATCCTTGTTTTAGATTCAAGGGATTGTGTTACAAGTGATGTTGCAAAGTCAATATTTGTTTTTAATAAACCTGAATACATACCAGACGGAACAATGCCAACCCTTTCTTGGGGGAATGGTTCTTTCCAAAACTTCACAAGAAAGACATTTCTTGCAATTGGATGGGGCTCAATTATTCATTTACTAAAGTTTACTTTCGTTGATTCAAAACCGGCATTTTTATATGTTGGGTATTTTAAACTTGAAGGAGCTTTGATTAGGAACATTACTTGGGTTCATGAAAATACATTAGCTGTTATTGACCAAAATGATATTCTTTATTTTATCCAATCTGAAGATTTTATTGAGGGCGAATATCAATATTCAAACGATAATCAAAGTGAAAATAAAGAAGAAAGCAAAAATAAAGTCTATACTTATCCGTTAGGAGACAAGCTCAGAGCAAAGCTCTCCTTTGCAGACTCAAAAAAAGTTTTGAGAATTTTTTATGGTGGTTCAATTCATACATCATGGAAAACTCACGAAATGCTTATCTTAGGGGAAAGCTCAGTTTACAAGGTTAGACCAATGTCTGCTTTAGAATACTTGGATAACTTATGTAAAAATAATGAATGGCTAAAATTCTTAACAGTGGGATTACAAGTATACAGGCTTAACATAAAAGAGTTTAGAGTTCCATTAGACCTAGCAAAAAGAAGAAACTTTATGTTACCGTTCTTTAGAGAAAAAATAGGAACATATCTTGAAGAACAGTTCAAAAAAGAAGGTGAAAGTAAAGAGTATTATCAAGAATTTATGCTTTCATTAATTGACTTTTTTGTCGAAATTGAGGATTCTGAATTTCTTTTTAATTTCTGTTTGAGGAAAGTGACAGAATTTTCTCTACAAGACATATTTCTTGAGTGTTTAGAGCCATTCCTATTAAATGGAAAGGTTAAATATATTCCTGATGGACAACTCAAGTCTGTGATCATATATTACTGCAACAATGACAAAAGAAGTTTAATGCAAAAATTACTTCGAAACCTTGATATTGAGAAACAAGATTGCTTTATCCTCTTACATTTATGTCTTGAATATAATTTCTACACAGTTCTTATTGATATCTGTAGCAAAGTCGACGATAATTATATTACTCCATTTATTAAACTCACCAATGATTATTATACAGCAAAGGCTCTCAATCAGGAAACAGAAGCCCGAAACTATGGATACAGATGCCTTTGGTACCTCAAATTATGTATAAATAAAAAATTGATCCCAAAGTTTGAACTTGAACAAGTCAAGCATGACAGATGGAAAAATATAATGTTTCAGCTTATGGTCATGATTTTTGAGCCCAAAAATTTACAATTATTATTTGAAGTTGATGGGGAGCTCAGTATTTGTCTAATGCTCTTGTTCTTTATTGGAGACCTTGCTGAGTTAGTTGAAGAGAAATATGGAGACTTTCTCATTGGGCAAGTTTCTTCAAAAGAAGGCAATAGTGATGATATACATTTCCAAGTTTATCAAGCTTTGAAAAATGGGTTAAAAATGTTTTCATCGGATAAACAAAAAGATTTATATTTCCACCAACTTGGATTTTTCCATGGTAAAGTAGCTCAGTTGCTAAGATATGCGTTTTTAGATAGAGAATTATGCGTTGAGATTGTTAAGAGATTTATCAACAATCCTTACTTCATAACAGATAGATTGCTTTTATCTTGGGAAAAAACTAGACTTCAATATGAAGGAAATTCAACAAAAGAGATTCAAAATTACTTTGAAACAAAAGTTACGCCTCAATTTATTTCATCACAAAGGATTGCAGTTATTTTAGATCTTCTAAAATATTGTCAATTTACCCTTACAAGCCAAGATATTTCAAGTTTATTAAACAGAGCTCATGAATCAAATTTGTAATTTTAAACTCTTAACTTAGCTAAAACTTTTAAGAATTGAAGTAGAATGCATGCTTTTAACCATGAAAGGAAATTATAGAGATTGTTTGGATACTTATCTTTCTGTAAGAGCCCCATTCCATCATAAGGTATTCTCATAATTAAAAAGAAAAAAATAATCCAATAGTCTAAAGTGTTTGAATGGATTACACAAACATTTAGGATATTTATCGATAAGCCAGACAAACTTCAACATGAAAAACAAGGAATTGAAGAATTAAAAATTGCCTTACTAGATAGATTCCCACTTTTAGTAATATATTTATTTTATAAAAATCTAAAGTTATAGCTTTCTCTTGATAAAGAACAAACAAAGCTAATCATCGATGAATTTTTAATTGATAAAATAAGAATTGTTTTAAGAAAATTGAGACTAGATTCAAAACTTCAACTAGAGGTCCTCGAAAAATTTATTGCAAAACACGATGAAAATAAAAAAATTGACGCTGAACTTTTGATCCTTCATATTCACCTCCTAGCTCTAAGTGGAAAAAAAAATGCAAAGAGAATAAAAGACGTAATTCAACGGTCTAATAGATACCCTCTGGACGCATGCCTTGAAATATGTCAAGAAAATGACATAAAAGATGCATGGGCATACCTTGAATTGAAAAGAGGAGAGGTATATAAAGCTATTGGGATAGTAGTTGAAGTAATTTAAATTTTATCTCTTTTTAATGATAATTTAAATAGTCTTTGGAGAAATCAATAAAAAAATATTTGTCTAGAGAAAGTTTTAAGTATAATGACAAAAAAGAAAAAATCTCTTCAGTTGTCAAGACCCTTCTTGATTACTTATGCCAAATCAATAGAAATCCTGAAGTATGATTTCCAAATGGATCATTTATTTATATTTTTTAGAAAGTTTGGTTTGAAACAATCTCGAGGTTATATCGGTTAATGGAAGAAAATTTAGAAAGGCTGAACAGAGAGAATAAAAAAATAATATGTGCTGAATTTGAAGCTATGAAAAGTAATGTTATTGAGTTGATGCTAGACAACTTAGCAAACTTAGACACTAGAGAAATGCTTAAGGTACAAAATTTAACAAGTTTTATTTTTTTTATATTCTAATTTAATTTAAGGCTGTGAACGACAAAACTTTACAAATCCCAGAAACGCTAAAAGGAAAGGTCTTGACTCAATTAGTTTTACAAAATGCTCATGAAAATTTCATATTGGAGTTTTGTGAGTCCCTTGTGAGAGAAGATATTCTTCTTTTCAATAATATTCAGTTATTCCCAAGAGCTGTAACATACATTTTTAATTTATACTCACAGGAAGTTAGATTTGTGGAACATACCAACTTCCATCATGTCAAACTTGTTATAAAACTTTTCATCGAGATGATTATGCTCTTTGGTTTGGATGTGGACATCTTTTCCATTCGTCACAAAATTGCTGTCCAGGAGGTAAATGTCCAACTTGCAAAACTTCAATACCAACTTTAAGTATGATCATCTCTGTAATTAATGACATTCTTAGTTCGTAAGTTTACATTGTCTAAAACGCAAGCTAATCGAGCATTGAGTTCTCAAGTAATCTTTCTTTTTTGAAATGTTACGAATTCAAAGGGAATAAACAATATTGGAGAACAATCAGGAGAAAAATCAGAAATTATCTTAAAAACTACAAAAGACTCTCACAAGGACCAATATAAATATAAAATGACTAGATTCAATCAATTCTATAATTTTAAAGTCAAGAAGCAAAAAGAGGTAGGCGCTTTTCTTTGTGAATTTATTAACTTGTGTAAAGTTCAACAAAGTGGCAGAGAAATACCTTTCTTAGGTTACAGAACCTTTGATAATATGTTCTGATAATTAGAGTTGGTTTTAATGCCATATTAATTGTTTGGCTTAAGTTCAAAGAAAAAGAAATATTCTTGAAATAATTAAGTTTTTAGCAAATCGCAGTTACTTTTTATTTCAAGATATCATTTTAATAATTTTTGCAAGTTTGATTTTTGGTTTCCTATAATGTGTATCTCTTATCCTTACATGTTTTTTACTGAGACAAAAATTTTTATTTTATTTATAGGGAAAAATCAACAAATATAAATTATCCAAATAATCATAAAAAGTTGGTTAATAAAAAATAATACCGGAGATTTACAAAAAAAATTCAATTTTTTATAAAATGATTTTATCTGTAAAAACGCAAGAATCAAAAAAATAAAATTTATTGCATAATTTTTTTAATGCATATTGACCGAAATCGTGGTTTTTGTTCCTCCAATTCTATTGCTGCAGTGACTTTTGTTTGGCTGATAATTGGTTTTGATTATTATGTGTTTGTTTTCCTTTTCCTTAAAAGACTCTTTGAAATTGTAAGTTGTTGCTATAAATTTATTAATTCTTTAGTCTCTTCCAATCTCAATTTTTATTATGTTCGAGTTTCACATTTTTGTAGTTCTTCTTGTTTGGTCTTATATCAAAACTATTTTGACTGGTCCAGGATATTTATCTAGAAATATTGTAAATTTCCTAATACTTTAATAACATTATTTCAATACAGAATGATCATTTTCAAAACGTTGAGTATTTGAAAGAAAAACAAAAACGATTACTTCGTTATAAATTAAACTACAAAAAAAATGATGTTCCAGAAATTCTCCAGGCAAGAAAAGAAGATGATGGTTTCCTTTTTTTTTATTTTGAAAACATTTAAAAGCTCGGGATCTTGAGAACATAAACGAAGACGAAGAAAAACTAAAGCAAATTGCAAAAGAGTATCAATTTAGAATATTATTTGAACTTTTTAAAAGCCCAATTCTTCAATTAAATGATATCGGTTATTGCTTTAAATGTAATGCTGTAAAGTTACCCAGGGCTCATCATTGTAGGCAATGCCAAAGGTAGAAATACGAAATAACAAAAAATTTTTAATGACATAGATGTGTATTAAGAATGGATCATCATTGCCCTTGGGTTGGAAATTGTATTGGGAAATATAATCATAAATACTTTATTCTTTCTTTGATATATGCTGTCATACTGTTACTACAGATATTCATCTGGGAAGCTCTTTTTTATTATTTAAACTTTGAAAATTTCAGAGAAGTGATTAAGCTTATTTCAAGGTATAATGTATATAGGGTCTAAGTTCTGAGGTTCGACTTATTCTCATGGTGAGTTCATCTTCATCAATTGCTGTTTTCTTCGCTTTAAGCATTCTTACAGGTTTCCAAATATATGCTGCAACAAAGAACATTACAACAATAGAAATACATCTGAAAGGGATCTTACAAAGAGTAACTTTTTATCAAAATTAGTTTTCAAAGTTAATAGAATCCTTTTAATAAAGGAGCTTCAAAGAACTTGGAGAGTTTATTTGGAACAAATAAAAAACTTTGGTTCCTTCCAGTTGAACAAAAGTTCCCATCTGAAGAAGAGCATTTATTATTGGAAGAATTCTAATTTAGTTTTTAATTATTTTCTATGTAAAATCTCTTGTTAAAAAAATAATAACCTTGTCCAAATTGAGGGTCTTATTCAATTAAATATTTAGTTTTGCTTGGAAACTAATTTGATAATAATATCTTCAAAATTTTGTGTCGAAATTGAAACTCTTATCAACAATTTTTCAGAAAAAAAAAATTACAGAAATTAATGTGTTTATAGATAGAAGATTCCTTGGACCTCTGAACAACAAAAGAATATAATCATTTAAAACAATAAAATTATAACTAATTAACAAGGTAAAAAATGTAATAGTGAGGTAAACAGTTACAAAAATTCTACTGTCCTAATGAGAAAGTTTGTAAAGCGCTTCAACAAATTTTTCTTTATAATATAAGTTTAGCTTATGTTCAGAATCAAGCCCTTGAAATTTATTGTTTGTAATCAGAAAATTCTGTTTTAGTTTCTTTTGTTCTCTATTTAACTCCCCAAGCTCTTTCGTGATAATTAATGTTTCATCCTTTTCTTCTCTATTCAACGCTTTAAAATTTTTTTCTAATCTCATTATTTCCTTTAACACATCATCCTTAAACTCATGACAAATTTCATTTTGTGTTTCTTGAATGGAAATCATTTTCTTTCGAAAATTGTGAGTCAATATTCTGTCCTCTCTTAAAACTTCCTTTAAATTGCTTAATCTCTCCTAAAATTAATTTAAGAAAAGGGGAGGATGAGGGGTTTTATATATCTATGTTTCATAGTTTTTTTTTATGTTCCTTAATCCATCGAAAATGCAATGTATACAGTGGGAAAACTTTTTTCTAAAAAATTTACTTACTTCTAATATCTTGAAGTATTGGTTGAGTGATAAACTTTCTGAAATTGGATGTTCAACCTCTTCTGATTTTTTTATTTTTTGTTGTGGTACTTCTATACAATTTCTTCAAACAAAATTCCTTAACCTACCTTTACTATCCTCATGATTTGTTTCTTGTGACGTATAAAATGTAAAATGTGAGCATTTCCCTAACATAGAATTTTTCGTTTTTTACAAATTAGTCTTAAAAACTAAATAAATTTTAAAGAAAAAAAAACCTCGCTATTTGTCATATGAAGCTCTGAAGAAAATAGATATTTTCCATTGATATATTTTCTAGAAAGTCTAAGTTTGATGTAGAGAGGTTTCACAAAATTTAAATTAAAATTTTTATGAAAATGAAAATGCAAATCTCATTGGAACATCAAACTTAGATAAGGCGTTCATTGATAGAAAAGTTTGCTATTCTCCAATATTTTTTTATACTATAATTTGAATTTAAAATTTGTAATGAAAGTTTTTTTTTTTTCTTCTTTGTTTTTTTAAATTTCACATTTTAATTAAGAGTCTTGGAAATTGTTCTTTTTTTTCTTTCTTTCTTTCTCTTTTCATTGCAACTCACATGGCTCCAATTTGACAACTTCAAAGTTCAATACTTTTTTATGCGAAAGTTTATTTTTTATCCCTTTTTTCCCCGTCATTTCAGAAAAATCAAAAATGACAACGGTTAAGACAAACAAAGCAACAGATTTTACTCCTCGAAAGCTGTTCAAAGTTCATTCTAAATAGTTTTAACAGCTGATGAGTAATGTTTTTCATTATGCATTCCATTTTTTTCATTTTAATGTTTAAAAATTGTTGACCTATAATAAAAATTCAAAAATTCAGTTGCCGGCAGCACTTCCTCGCTTGTTGTTCCGTGTTTCAGTTGCATAAAAAAGTTAGTTCTAAGAAAAGGCATGCAAACTTCAGAGGATCCTTGTGATCGTTCAAATGATCCAAATCAAGAGGAAGATATTCCTTCTTACCACAGTTTTTGTAAAGGACTTGATTCTCAGAACTCCCAAAAATCATTTATTGCTCTTTCACAAACTATGCATCATCATCATCTTCTTTCTGAAACTATCCTTGAAGCAGATTATAAAATGAGTGCGCAGTTCAACCCTTTTTCTCCCAAAAAGATGATAAAAAAACAATCTCAGTATTTTCAACTTGATAAAGAAAATAAAGCAGATTATTTGGCTTTTTTGGAAGGAAATGAAAAAAAATTAAAATCATTAGATCGGATTTCCCCTAAAGAGTTAATAGTAAGCAACATTCCTGACCAAATCAAGTTGAACTTTAATTTATCGGACAAAACAATTGATTTTCCCCAAAGGAAAAAACCTCATTGTCATTTTATTTTTCCAACAGAAGATTTTTGTAAAGGTCAGGGACCCAAAGCTGAGACGCAAAGTTCCCACTTGGGATTGTCGAGTCCTAAATACTTTGCTTGTTATGAAGATAGAAATTCTGATCAAGTACCTATATTTTCCATCTTGAAAGATAAAAAAAACTTTGATTTAAACTTTATAACATCAGACACGCTTCAAAATCTCATGATGACCTCAAATCAAGTGAGAGTGATACTATTAGATTGTCGATACGAATATGAATTTTTGGGAGGACATATTCAAGGGGCGATTCATATTCCAACACCAGAAACGTTGCAAGCCACTTTATTTGATAAAAGTATAAGAGAAGGCATAAAAGTGTATCTGGACAAATTAAAAATAAATAAACAAGCAAGCAAAGAACTGGAAACCGCAAATGCCACAAAAAGCGAAGGAAATAAAGCAAAAATTCCTATCATCGTGTTTTATAGTGAATTTTTCCAAAAGAGAGCCTCCAGGGCACTAAGGTATTTCCAATCTCAGGAGAAAGATTCGGAAAATAATCAATGGTTGAATTCGCCATATCCTTATATTTATATCCTCGAAGGAGGGTACAAAAAGTTTCATTCTGACTTTCCTGGAGATTGTACTAGGGACGGTGGTTATGTTGAGATGCTTGATATTCGCTATAAAAATCACTTTTTGCAAGCCAAAGAAAATGAACAGAAAGCATGGAGAATTAAAAAAAACCCTGAGCTTAATAAACTGGGAAATTTAATTTTACAAGGCTCAAAAAGAAAGCTTGATTTTTAAAAAATCAAACACTATCTCAATCAATGTTTTCTTACGTAAAATGTTTGTTTAAATATATTTCAATATTGGTACTTGGCGTTCCTAAAATTCATATTGAGCTGAATTATCAATGCCAACCCAATTTACTTTCAATAAAATTGAATTGAATCTTATGCAAGAATTAAAGTTACCTTTCAAATTTCATTGTACAACTTGTAAATAAAACAGCTTTGCTTTTCTTCTTAAACTTGGTTATGTAAAATCATTTTTATTGTGTTATAAAATTACAGGAAGAAAGTTTTTCTCACTATGATTTTCAATTATAAACCAATATTCCACTTTGGATTCTTTTATATTTGACTTTTGTGATTTAAAATAAGTTGAAACGTAAAAAAGAGAATTGAGAATTATACAACTTTTTGGATTTTTTGAACTGTGAAAACTTTAAGGAAAACTTATTAAAAAAAAAGCACCAAAAAGTAACCTTTAAAGAATTGGTTCAGAGACCAGAATTACATGTACTAAAAATATTCAGAATCACAAATTGTCATTTTGAAGCATTCTAAATCATTTCTTGAGGAGTACTTTCACATAAGGTTCAATTAAATCAGAAAAATAACTTTTCCTCTTTGTGGATGTTGAATAATTAAATTGACTTTATCAACATTGGATTACTGATAATTGACTTTTGTAACAAATTCTGTT
>Ga0182742_1004595_pt1 | contig 12370 bp, 15 predicted proteins | sample eDN5th37CBELigMG_FD_128880 | JGI IMG/M metagenome (GOLD analysis project Ga0182742, IMG submission 128880) | Enriched Miracle-Growth compost microbial communities from Emeryville, California, USA - eDNA 5th pass 37_C BE-Lig MG (version 2)... ... | reverse complement strand
TCTGATAAAAAGAATTTGTATAACAATATTAGAGGGTGACTGAAAAATTTCAAATATATTTAGCCAGAGTGGCGCCTCTTTTTTCCTCAATCTAGATGTTTTTTTGTTGAATCCGTCTGAGATAGGGGAATCTCCCTTCCACAATTTAAAAGAAACCTGATTGATGCGGAAAGGCTTGACTCTTGCGTGATCAGCAGTTTAGGTGAATACTCGCAAAAAGCGAAGGCAGATGGAGGCTATCCAGTCCGCCCCTCGGAAAGCAAGCACCTGGAGTGGTAATCCACGTCCAACATATAAAAGTTTGCTAAAAGCAAAAAAGAGTGTCCCTTGGGACACCCACTAAAAAACAAACTATCCGATCCTTTCAACAAGATGGAATAAAAACCTATATGTTAATTGATAAGCCTCGGCAATGGTCATCGATTCATTAAAACCATCGACATGGTTTAGAGCGAAATTCACATTCCAAATCCCCTCATTAGAGTCAAACATTAAGTCGACTCGTTTATTATCTCCTGTCATTTTTTCTTCGAAATAGGCCTTAATGAGGGTAGCATGCTTTTTTTGTAGCTTCAATCCTAATAGGATATTATATGTACCAAAAACATCATCCACTTCAAACGAAACAGCATCGACATTAATGAAATCAAACCATTTTGATTCAAGATACATAAATTCATTTTGATGTTTTTTAAAATACTCAATTGGTTGATTTAAAAATTCGCTTGTTTCTTCACTTAAAAATTCTTCTGTTTCTTTATCACTACGTTCAATATAGGCTTCTGAAAAACGTTCATTTGTATCTTTTTCAATCAGCTTAATTTCGTCAGTGAAAAGATTGTTTTTTTCTACAAACTGTTTTTCTTCTGGATAAAGTTCTAGAACTTGATTTCCATCAGCTTCGATGGTAGCATTTAACCATTTTTTAAGTTTCTCCATCATTCTTACTTCCTTCCTTTTCGTTTAGGGCGATTCTGAACTTTCTTTCGCCCATCACGTTTCCCTGTTCCTCCAGATTGGGAGACAGATTCTTTCTGATTTTTATTTTTTCTTGGCGACCGCTCTGTGCGAGGCCCCCGATTTCGGCTGCTTTCACTGTCCATCATTTGCTTATCTTTCCGGATGGGGTTCGTGTTTTTTCGATTCCGAAGTTTAGGACCTTCCTCTTCTTCCAGTCTATTTTTTCGTCCAATTCTGGCTTTCTGACTTTCAGTCCCTCGTGAATCATTTGTTTCTTTTTCTCTGTTGCTGTTTATCATTCTAGAAGTTTTTCCCGGATGCTTTTGCCTCTTATTTTTATCAGTTTGGCCCTTTTTTGTAGACCGAGTTTTATTGGGAGCCTTTTCTTCAACGTCAGTATTTTGAATATTTTTCTTTTCAATATTAATATTCAATACCGATTCTATTTCATCAAGTAACGAACGGTCTTTTGCTGAATAAAGTGTGATCGCCAAGCCTTTCATTCCCGCACGTCCAGTACGACCAATTCGATGAACATAACTTTCAGCATCCAAAGGGATATCATAGTTAAACACATGCGTAACACCTTCAACATCCAGTCCTCGAGCTGCAACGTCTGTGGCCACGAGTAGTTGAATGTCTGCATCTCGGAACCGTTTCATTACCTTTTCTCGTTTTCCCTGTGAAAGATCGCCATGAAGTTCATCACAAGAAAACCCATCTGTACTAAGGGCATCATAAAGTTTACTTACTCTCCGCTTTGTTCGACAGAAAATAACTGCTAAAAATGGTCGGTGTGTTTGAATAAGCTCAATCAATGTCGCTTGCTTCGCACGATCGGTCGTATATAGTGCGATTTGTTGTACATTTTCTGCTGGCCTTTGCGTTTTTTCAATTTGAACATACACTGGGTCTTGCAAGTGTTTCCGTGCTAATTTTCGAATTTCTGGTGGCATTGTCGCTGAGAACAACATCGTCTGTCTAGTAATCGGGGTTTGATTAATTATCTTTTCTACTTCATCAAGGAAACCGATATGAAGCATTTGGTCAGCTTCATCTAACACTAGGAAGGATAAATTCCCCAAATCAATCGTTTCTCTACCAATGTGATCTAGTAGTCGACCCGGGGTACCAACTACAATTTGAACGCCCTTGTCTAACTTCCTTAATTGTTTTTCAACATCCTGACCACCATAAACAGCTAATACTTCTAAACCCTCAATATCATTTATCAGTTTATTTATTTCCTCAGTAATCTGCAAGGCTAATTCTCGAGTTGGAGTAACAATTAGTGCTTGAATAGATGTCGAGTTTTCATTTTTTATTTTTTCTAATATAGGTAAAACAAATGCTAAAGTTTTCCCAGTACCTGTTTGGGCTTGGGCAATCAAATCTTTTCCTTCACTTATAATAGGAATCGCCCGTTCCTGTATTGGAGTGGCTTGTACAATCCCATTTTCGCGCAATTTGCTTACGAAAAGCCCTGATATTTTTAATAAATTAAAATCAGTCAATCATTAGACCTACCTTCTGTATACTTAAAATTATAACCTTATCAATAATGAGTGTTTATCTATAAAAAAGCAAATATTCATGTTCACAAAAAATAAACAACGTGACTAGTCACGTTGTTTTACACTTTAATGGTTATGTACATGAGGACTTTTAGATGGATTTGTGATAATAAACTCCTCTTGAGGTACATAGAAGTACTGAATCCAAACACCATCTAGAAACTCTTCCCGCGAATCAAGTAATACGTCAATTCCCTTTTCCGTGTGTACGATCTCATCATGTTCAGTTGCTGTATCGAGAACAATTTTATAATGGGCATGATCTCCATGCATATAATCAATCGCAACACGAATCATTTTTCCTTCTGCTTCTCCAGTTGCTAACATTTCCTTTAACACTTTCGCGGCATTCCGATTAATCTTGCACTTCATCTAACAATCCCTCTTTCCTTTCAATCCATCGCTCTTACATTATCATAACCATTATTATATGTACAAATTAGTTTTATTTCCTATTCGAATTTCCATTTATCTATGTATCGTTTTCATTAGTACGTTTGAACTGTTCTTGTCTCTTCACTTTCTTTCATTTTAACTTTTTCGATTTTATCAACAAACATTTGAAAGACTTTTTTCTTTTCTTCTAAATCCTTTATAACCTCTTTTAAATGATTAAATTTTTGTTCAAAAGGTTGATGATAAAGCTCACGGATGTTGCGGATAATTTCTTCGTTTACCGTAGATTGAACCACTTGTTTAGTTATGCTAAATTTATATGAATATATTTGAAGTTCTTGCTTCACCCGTTCATATTCTTTATCAATCTCACTCAATAAATCTGTAATCTCCTCTTTCCATTCGTCTAATGATTTCTGCACATGCGGCTCCATAGTTCTTCCCCTTCTATTATTAGATTCAAATTGTCCTAACTTTACTATAACAAAACTTTTTTTCAATTCCTTTTCTATAACATTACAATCTCCTATCGATTACAATGAAAAGTGGTCCCAAATATAAAATTGGGACCACTTTTAAAAAATGCTTAACTCATATCTTTTTGACAGCATTTCTAAAAACTCTATTCCACCTATACTATTTCCTTTCTCGTCTAACGCTGGGCCAAATATTCCTATTCCAAAACGGTTTCGAACTGCACCCATTATCCCACCAGAAACACCACTTTTTGCTGGTATCCCAACTCGAATCGCAAATTCTCCGGATGCATTGTACATTCCACATGTTACCATAAAGGTTTTGCACAATCGCGCTACTTCAACAGGAATAATTTGTTTTTCTCTAACTGGGTCAAAACCGTTCATCGCAAACACAAGTCCGATTCGCGCTAAATCTAAACAATCCATTTCAATCGCACATTGCTTTGTGTATAAATCTAATAGATCTTCAACATCTTCATCAATAATTCCATCTTGTTTCATATAGTAACATAGGGATCGGTTAAGAAAAGCTGTTTCGAATTCAGATTGAGCAACTTCGAGTGAGTAAGTAATAACATTATGCCCTGCTAAATCCCGAATAAAGGAAATGAGTCGTTCTAACCTTTCCTCTACATTGACACCCTTGATTAAATGGGTAACAGCCAAGGCTCCTGCATTGATCATCGGGTTCAACGGCTTCCTTGAATGGTTTGTTTCAAGTTTTATAATTGAATTAAAAGGGTCACCTGTCGGTTCATATCCAACCTTATTAAATACACATTCTTCCCCACAATCCATTAGTGCCAAAGCCAACGACAAAACTTTTGAAATGCTTTGCAAGGTGATTTTTTGTTCAATGTCCCCTGCGGACAGACAAGTTCCATCTGCGTGATAGATCGCAACTGATAAATCATCTCGATTGCCTTTTTGCAAGGCAGGTATGTAATCAGCGACTTTCCCATGTTTTGTTACTTTTTTCGCTTCCCTTACTAATCCATCTAACTCTTCACTTGATATACATGGCACAATGATTCCCCCCACATTAACTTAGAGCTGTTAATATTACCCCAACTGTAATCAGAGCTATTCCAAAGCCATTAAGTAGACTGATTTTCTCACCTAAGAAGAACACAGCTAAAACAGCTGCTACCACGACACTGAGTTTATCCACTGGAGCAATTTTGGAGACCTCGCCCATTTTCAATGCAAGAAAATAAAAGACCCACGAGCTTGCACCTGCCACTCCACTTAATACAATAAACAATAATGCTTTGCGGTCTTCCATCACTTCTGGAATCTTTCCCAAATTCCCTTGGAATAAGACCACTCCAAATAAAAAAATTGCCATGATAACTGCTCGAATGAGAGTAGCTGTATTTGAATCTACTTCTTGCAAACCGATTTTCCCAAAGATTGAGACAAGTGCTGCGAAAACGGCTGACAAAATTGCAAAGATAAGCCAAGACATTCGGATACCGCTCCTTTTTCATTCGAAATTTTTTCATCTCCATTATTCTTTCAAAATGACCATCTAAAAATGCAAAAAAAGAACGATGATCATATTAAGACCTCGTTCTTCTTACCGTTAAATCTCGAGTCTAAAAATACTAAATATAATCCGTATAAACATGCTTCATGCCAACTTTAATTTCGCCAATCAATAACTGATCGACGATTTTCTCTATTTTACCGGGCATATTGCCTAAAGTTCCTGAAAAGGTTTCGGCAGGTACAGCTGCCAAACGGTAGATAGCTTTAACAATCATGTCTGTATCTTCTTTCATTAACCCAATTAATAATGTTGTTAAGTCAAATCTCATAATTGCCGTTAATGTACCCACCCAGACCAAAATCAATAAGTGCAAGTTGTTCTGTTTCACAGTCATATCGTAAATTTCCAGGATGAGGGTCTGCATAAAAGAATCCCTCTATAAAAATTTGTTGAACAAATGATTCGACTAGCAGATTGGCAAGTTTTGATTTGATTTCCTTAGGCATGTTTAAGACAACAGGATCTGTTATTTTTACCCCAGTCATTGCATCCATTGTTAAGATACGAGATGTTGTATATTCCCAATAACCGTTGGCACTTGGATGGAAGAATGATTGTTGAATTGAAGTTGAATACTTTCGCAATTATGGGTTTCTTGTAGATAATCTCGCTCTTTCTTGAACGATTTAGATAATTCATTTACGACCTCTGTTAAATGATACTCTTCTGCCAATTTGTATCGTTTCTCAAGAAGTACAGCTAAGTCTTTGAGAATTTCAAGGTCAGTTATAAATGACTTTTTGAATTCCTGGACGCTGTACTTTGACTACTACCGTCTCACCAGTTTTTAATTGTGCCGAATGAACTTGACCGATGGAGGCAGCAGCCATACAAGTTTCACTAAAGGTAGCAAATAGATCCTCAATAGGTTGATCCAATTCCTTTTCAATGATTGCTCTGACTTCCTCTATGGATACTGGGGGCACATGATCCTGTAATTTTTCTAATTCTACTATCACATCAGTAGGTAAATAATCACTGCGAATACTTACTATTTGTCCCATTTTTATAAACGTTGGCAAGCTCTTCTAATAGACAACGAATAGGGTTTCCATATTCTTTGCTCGCTCTAAATTCATGCGACATTCTTTCTTGAGAATTTAGTAAGTGGTGAAGACCAATGTCTTCAATTACATAACCGTAACCATATTTCGCGATTATGGATACAATTTCACGATAACGGTTTAATTGACGAATTCGCTTGGTAAGCATACCATTACCTATTCGCTATTTTTCCCTTATTATATCACTCTGCCAAATTGCTAAAGACTTAACAAAAGGACAAATAATTGACATTAAGTATATTTCTCTAATATTAATTGACAGTCTTATTTTTTCTGAAGTCTAAAAATTTCAATTGCAGACTCGGTTTAAACAAAAATCTGGACAACAAATTAATGAATTGTTTCTATTTTCACATACCTCTACCTTTTATTAACACGAGGAGGATAGGCAAAAACATTCTATGCCTTGAATTCACTCATTCGAAAAACCTTTCATTCATAATCAGATTGGAGTTAGTTAGAAATGTCTACTACGAGACCAACGGTTTATGACAGAACCAAATGGAAACAATACCAGGTAAACAATCATTACTTCTATAAAAGGAGAGTAACATGAATTCTAAACAATATCGTACGGAATATGATTCTATTGGAAAAATCATGGTTCCTGCCCAGGTTTATTACGGATCACAAACTCAACGAGCGGTAAATAATTTTCAGATTAGTGGTACAGTTCTGCCAAGAGGGTTTATAAAAGCACAAGGAATTATTAAAGCAGCCGCCGCTACCGTAAACATGGAATTAGGAAAACTACCGACTGATATTGGTAAAGCCATAATTCAAGCTTCTGAGGAAGTAATTGAAGGGAAATGGGATGAACATTTTGTTGTTGATGTCTATCAAGCAGGAGCAGGCACTTCCCAAAATATGAATGCCAACGAGATTATCGGAAATAGGGCGTCTGAAATTTTAGGAAGGCTGTCAAGTACAAACCGTGTTCATCCAAATGATCATGTCAATATGTCTCAATCTACCAACGATACTTTTCCGGCGGCAATAAACATTTCTGCAGTAGAAATGATTACGGAGAAATTACTTCCTGCCCTTTGTAATCTACAAGTAGAATTAGAAAAGAAAGCAGAAGAATTTATGCCTATTTTGAAGTCAGGACGTACTCATTTACATGATGCTGTTCCTATCCGATTAGGACAAGAGTTCTCAGGTTATGCAGAAACGGTCCGCGCATCAGCTCAACAAATAGAAAAATGCTTAAATGCTTTATATGAAATAGGTTTAGGTGGGAGCGCGATTGGAACCAAAATGAATGTTGACCAAAAATATCCATCAAAAGTTATACAGGAAGTAGTGAAACGGACAAACCGCCCTTTTCGGGCTCCTGAAAATTTGTTTTATTTTACGCAAAACACAAGCGCAGCCATTCGCACAATGTTAGCATTGAAAGAATCTGCTGTTCATTTAATTAAAATTACGAGCGACCTCAGGCTTCTTAGTTCTGGTCCTAGAACTGGGTTGGCAGAAATCACACTTCCATCTGTGCAAGCTGGTTCAACGATTATGCCCGGAAAAGTAAATCCCGCCATCTTAGAAATGACTCATATGGTTTGTTGCCAAGTCATCGGGAACGAAGCAGCGCTTTCTACTGCTGGACTATCAGGGCAGTTAGAAATAAATGTAATGATGCCTTTAATTGCACACACTTTGCTCCAATCACTTCAAATCCTCTCGAATGCGGTGTCGACTCTTGTCACAAAGTGTATTAGCGGGATTGGCGTAAATCAGGAAACTTGTACGAGATTTTTGGAAGATAGTTTAGCATTAGTCACTGCCTTAAGTCCCAAAATTGGATACGACATGGCTTCGCAGATTGGTAAACAAGCAGATGAACAAAATAAGACTATTAAACAAATCCTGCAAGAAAAAGGGATGTTCACAGCTGAATATGAAAAATTACTCGATCCTAGGAGCATGATATAATGCCTTAATTCAATGATCTGTCACCTGCCAAGCTGATTCCTTCATAAAATATTAAAAACCTTTCTTACTGGAGGAAAAAATGTTTAACAATTACGGTTACTTCTCAAATGTAAACTTTCGCCACCAACCTTATCCGGGTTTTCAAGGAGCACGATTTGGCGGCTACCCTCATCCTAATCACATGCCAATGCTTCCGTCTATTCGACAACAACCAACAAAAGGGCAAGCGACCTGGACAGATGGCGGACAGGTTACGCAATGTGGGACTCCGTGGTCGACTAACGAGTACATGACAGCGGCAGTTGGGACAAATACTCCTTATCAATGCGGACAAATTCTCAAAATCCGAAACCTAGACTCTCCTACACAACGTGAAATCTTAGTGAAGGTTGTAGACCGGGTTCCTAATTATCCTGCAACTAAATTAAACCTACATCGTAGGGCATTTACAGCTTTAGGGGCAGACCCCAGTGTTGGTGTAATAAATATCGAAATCGTCTCTTCACCAGAGGTTGAGGAGGAAGAATGGGGAAAATATTTACTAGAAGTCACGCAAGCAGCCTATCCAGGTTATCGGGTTACCGACTACCGTTTTATTGAATCAACAAATATGTCTGCCACACAAACGAAACGCACTTATGAATTTAATCTGCACAACGCACAAGGTATGTTAAAGGTCAGAGGAAATGTCATTTACAATCCGACTACCAAGCGCGTCATTTCATTTGATATTTTTGAGGTGTAAAAAGTTGGAAGAAAAAGGATGGTGCCTGGCACCATCCTTTTTCTTCCATATATTCTCATCCGTAAGGCAGGTTCTCTTCTACAGCGATCTTGTAGTTAAAGACTACGCTTAACCTTAGTTTACTCTCGTGGGGTTTTATTGTTGATTTCTTGAAGTGTTTCTTGGATTTTGAAGAAAACAATTAATAATTCACAATAAATTCGCATGATAAACGGTCCCAAGACCATTGTAAACAAACCGGAAATGACTTGAGCTCCCCCACCGTAAGGACTCGCTGCACCTGCAAAAATTTGAATAATCCCAAATAAGACCGAAAGAGCAGCTCCAATCCAAAAGACAAATTTAATAATGGATGGTGTAATCATCTTGTCAAACTGTAAAAATTCTTTCATTATCAAACTCTCCTCTCTATGCCCTCCTTTTAAAGTATGAAAATCAAATTGTTATATGACGGTTTTCTAACCGACCGCAAATTGGATATTAGGGAATTTCTGGATGGTGCCAGACACCATCCAGAAATATGGGAATAAAAAACTAGATAGCAATGTTCTTGCTATCTAGCATATTGGCCCTTTAACTTTCGTTTATGATCCATTCCGGTTTTTCGGTGAAGTAATTTTCTTTACAAATTTACCTATTTCTTTAATGGCAAGTCTAGATTCCAACATTTTCCCGCTTGCCTGCCATACATGCCACATTCCTTTCCAAACCTTCATTTCGACAGAAACACCATCATCATGTGCTTTTTTTGCAAGCAATTCGGCATCACTACGCAAGATTTCAATACTTCCTACTTGAATGAACAAAGGAGGAAACCCAGTTAAATCAGCAAAAACCGGAGAAATAAGTTCGTGATCAAGCGGGTATTTTCCTGCATATGCTAGGGCCGCCGCTCTAGTTCCTTCTACATTTAAATAGGGATCTTTAAGTTTGTTCCTTCGGTAACTGTCTCCACTACTAGTTAAATCGACCCATGGAGAAAGACAAATGACTCCTCCAGGAAGCTGATAACCAAGATTTCTAAGATAAAGTGTGGATGCAACACTCAGTCCTCCACCCGCTGAATCCCCTGCAAATAAGATATTACAAGCATCGTAGCCTTGATCCAATAACCATTGATACACCATAATTGTATCTTCAATTGCAGCCGGAAATGGGTGCTCTGGGGCTAAACGATATTCAGGTAAGAGGACCTTGACCCCAGATGATTTCATAATCCTTGCAGCCAACGAACGATGCGTGTTAGCTGAACAATATCCATAGGCTCCACCATGGAGATAAAGAATAACCTTTTCATCTGTTGAATTCTGTTCTGTTGTAAGCCATTCGGCATATAAACCACCAATATACACCTTCTCTACGTTGCAATCAGCCGGAAGTTTTGACCATCTATTTGCTATTTCATCGATCCTGCGCCTTCTTTCTCCAACATCAATCTCTTTCAATCCTTTTAAACGTTTGACCGCAATTTTTATTCCTCTCTTTAAAATTTTACTTCGCAAGCTTGGCAAATGAACCTCCTCCTCCCTACATTGATAAGCGTATTTAAATCCTTGACACTTTTATTTTACTAGGAAACCTTCAAGGAGGAAAATTTGAATTCTTTCTTTTGTTAATATTCAAAAATAATCCTTAATTAATCCCATTCTCTTTTTGCTCTTCTCGCATAAATCCAATGTTTCCCACTGTATTGTAAATAAAACCAAAATACTCATTTCAAATGCAAAATAAAAAGCATTCATTCGAATGCATCAAATGAATACTTTTTACCAGTTATTTGGTTTATAATTATTCTGCTTTTTTAACGACTTCCATTTACATGTTGAGAAACTATTTCAACAATTTCATCCTCGATTTGCTTTCCTTTTTCCTCATCAAGCAAATTATTTAATAGAATAGAAAATATAACAGTTTCACCTTGTTCTGTTTTTAAATAACCACACAGTGAGCTAACGGTTGTAAGCGTTCCCGTTTTCGCTTTTATATTTAGTGTGCCCATCCTATCTCTTAATGTTCCACCGATCATTTTTTCTTTGTAACCAGCAACAGGTAAAGATTCTAAAAAAACAGGAAACCATTTTTCTTGTTGGATATGAAATAAAAGGCTAGAAAGCTCATTGGCTGGGATTAGGTTTACATGAGAGATACCAGAACCATCCCTAATCATTAATGATTTTACATCAACACCTAATTTTGGTAGTTGTTCATACATTACTTCAATCCCCTTTTCCCAACTCCCCTCTCCTTTTTTCACTCTCCCCAATTGCTTTACCAACATTTCCCCATGACCATTATTACTCAATTTCAAAAACGGAAGGAGTATTTCAGATAATGGTGCTGAAAAATGGTTGGTTAGGATGTTTGAATCCTTAGGTACCTTTCCTATCTTCGATGTACCTGAAATGTTAATTCCTTGTTTAACTAATTCTTCCCTGAACAACTCAAGAACATATTGTGTAGGCTCCCAAATCGCTACCCACTCTTTTTCTGCAGTTACTCCTAATGGTAGAAGCCCCTTTATGATGATTGTATTTGTACCATGTTCTCTGCCGATGAAAAGTTCTTTCTCGCTATCTGGAGATACCGTTACCACCTGATTAATGATTTTTAAATTCTTCGTTTTATTTGATACTTGTATTTTTGCAGGTTCACCAACCCGATTCCCTGAAGAAATCGTAACTAAAACGGTACCAGTATCATAATCATCATCTGGGGAGACAGTAAGGGCTGAAATTTGTGCCCCATAATAGGCACTTTCATCGCTCCATACTAAATCCTTTGATAAACGAATATCGTCAAACCAACTATCGTCAGCGATAAGGTCACCTTCAATATTAGTAATTCCTGATTTCCTAACGTCTTTCGCTAATTGACTAAGATTTTCTTTTAAAAGTGTTGGATCTCCATACCCTTTTAAATAAAGATTCCCATCTAAGAAAGTTCCGGATTTTTCCCCTTTAATTCTTACTTCTGTTTTAAATCGATAATCCTCCCCAAATATTGATAAAGAAACTGCAGTTGTTAACAACTTTAAGTTGGATGCAGGTCTCATGCGAACATCGCCATTATATTCAAATAAAACCTCTCCATTACGTGCAGAACGAATACTAATACCCGTTAAAGCTCCTTTTAATATAGGTTCTTCTTGTATGTATTTTTGCATGTCTTTTTGAAAAGTTTCATCAAATCCACCAGCGAAAGATTTTGTTGCCGGACATGATATTAAAATCATTGCTACTAATACGGAAAAAACAAATTTGTTTAAAAAGCATTTGTTTAGACTATCCAATCCATTCACTTCCAACCTTCTTTTTTACTAAATAGGATTACCTGTATACACGCTTCTACTACAAAATGTTCTCGTCAAGCCCTGATAAACGATTTACTTCAAAAGTTGCTTCCTTTGCTATAGACCAATAATTGCTCTAAGCAGTGTTTTATCTTACAGAGAAAACCTTTTTTCAAAAGGTTCTTTTTCAAACAATGTTGCTAATTAATATTGGATGATTTGGCTATGATTCTATTCCAAATTCGTTTACAAGATGAGAAAACAATCATGATCTCTCGCTCTCACCCCAGGAATGAAAATAAGTTTCCTTCCCCATAATGTAGAGACTACAAACAGTGAGTATATTACGTGGCTCTTAATGGTGGGTTAGACCCTG
>Ga0182742_1004591_pt1 | contig 12383 bp, 13 predicted proteins | sample eDN5th37CBELigMG_FD_128880 | JGI IMG/M metagenome (GOLD analysis project Ga0182742, IMG submission 128880) | Enriched Miracle-Growth compost microbial communities from Emeryville, California, USA - eDNA 5th pass 37_C BE-Lig MG (version 2)... ... | reverse complement strand
CAATATTATTAATCTGATTTTTTCATTTTTCTCATGACTTCGGGAAAGCAAATCATTTTGCTCGACCCTTTTAATATTCTGATCAACATGATGGGTATTTTTAATTAATATTGATCTTTATGAACAGAAGGAAAAAAGGATCAAAACTAAAATAACAAAGTTCTTCGTAATAATGAAGTTGGAATTATCATTATTATTTTTTAGAGTGAGGTATGGATACTCAGTCCCACCCATCGGCCTTTGGTCCATGTAAGGAATAAAAAAGAAACTAAAAAAATAGAAAAACATAGGAAGTAGAAGTGAATGAGAATCATTTAAAAACAGAATGGTAAATACAGAAATGTGGTTGACTCCCTTAAAGTTACAAAAAATAAAAAGTATTTCTCCCTATATGTGTTTTTCTATTTTTCATACCTCCCACATAAAAAATAACTTGATATCTCCCAATTACCAATTAAAAGAAAATCAGTAAGCAATATTTTTCTAATTTCAAACGGCAAAAAACACAAAATAACCAAATCATGGAAGTAGATTGGCATAGTCAAAGATTAGATACAAAGTCTTCTGTAGCTTATCTATATGGAGTATTTTCATACCCATTTCCTCCTTTCTCATAACACTCCCTTTAGACTACCGACAGTTTCCATAGAAGCCCACAGTTAGTCCGATTCGAGACAACATCTTCCCCTTTGACTTTTCGAAGACCAAACAGAGTCCTAGAAGTTGGAAGAATGACAGCCCAAGGCAGATACACAACAAGCTTCGGGCAAATCCTTGAATCAACCTATCAACTCTTAGATGAGATTAAATCGAATCCTAAACAAAGTGTTGTTGGCACTCATCACCAATTCAAGTCCAGTGATGCGAGATTATCTGCTAATAGTGTCTTTAATCAGACATATCGAAGTCCTTTGAAACTTAGCACACAAAGTGACTATCGAAACGAAGAGATTATGAACTCATATGGAAAGAGAAGTGGACAAAAAGGTCCAAGGAAAAATGTCAAGCTTATTATAGATGATAGTTACAAGCTTATTAATGAGATAAAGGCCTCATTAGAGAGCTCAAGGATTAATTTTGAGAAAGCTAGTCATCAGGTTGAATCATTTGTGTATAGAGATCCGTTAAGAAGCCCGGATAGTCAGGTTAATATAGGTACTCACATGTATACTGAGAGTGGGGATGAAAGAGCAAAGAGTAGAGTTTATTATCCAAAAGATAAATATGGAAGAAAAATCCCACAAAGTAATGAATTGGGAAATCAACAAAGTTTCCATTTAGAAGGAAGTAAGGAGAATATTTCGATTTTATGTTATTAATTTACAGAACCTGCTCATTCTTATGCTGTATCGATTAATAATGAGAATATGGGAACATACTATGGAGGACAGAAAAATGCAATGCCTTTACAGTCTTCTATTGCCCAGGAGAGGTTCGGAAAACAGGCATCTCCAAGCCAAGACGAAGGATCAATGACTAAAGAAGAATTACAGAGAGAAGAAAGAGAGGGAACATCGTCATTTAATAGAGGCAAGAGGAAATCAGAGAATGAACAAGATCTACAGATTGAAGAAGTAACTGAAGTGATAAGTAAAGTGAAGAATTCAAGGAAGAAACCAAGTGGTTCATCAGAAATTTATATAATGGAGAATGGTTTACCTGAGGAAAAGAGTGGATCTTATCATTTAGTAAATAAAGCAGAAAATCCAAGCAAAGTGAAAAATACAGCAGGGCATATTAAAATCGAACTGGAGTCGCAAGATAAAATTCCAAGTCAAATTTATAGTCAATTTGATGTGGATATTCCTGAAGAGAGACCAGTAGAAAAAGACACTGATAGCGAGGATATAAATACTGTGCTTGGATTTACAAGAGAGAGAAATGAAAATGATCTAAGCGCAAAGAAGAATAAGAAAGAAGTTATTAATATAGATGACACAGAAGAGTTCCCCATGCCCAATTCGGCTCTTAATCTCGATCCCCAGCCTCAACCTCAAGTACAGAACGAGAAAATAACTCTAACAATAACTTCATATAAACCTAAGACACATAAAGAGCCGAGAATTCCTTTACAGAAAAGTTATGATGGATTAAAGAATTCCATAAGATCGATTGATTTGAATCCAATGGAGAAAAGTAATGATAATTTTGGAGGATCAATGTACTCTTCAGGGTATCATATTAGCTCTGAACAAACAAATCTAAGGAATAGTAAAGTTATAAAGAAGGATGGAAAAAGTAAACAATCAGTTATTAGTCCCAAAGGAGGTCAAACTATAAATCAAAGATATTTTCAACCAAAAATCGGATCAGGAAAGGCTTTCGTTAAATAAAGAAATAAATAATTTGTTTATATTTTCCATGTAAAAAATTTGATCGAGGTTATTTACATTCCCAACATTGTTAAGCAAATATTAAGTTTATCTAGGCATTTTTTATCGCAATTTTCCAAAGAGAAAGCTCAATTTTTCCAGTTTAATAAATTTTTGTGCAAATTATCTCATAAAATTATAAAGGAATTCATACTATTCTTTAACTAGGGAACTATAATAATTCATGTTATAGATAAGCCTTCATTTTTCGGATAATATTTATATGTTATTTCCTTGATCATTTTGAAGAGGCCCGCGAATATAATGAGCAGGAGGGAAGAATACGGGACCATAGAAACTGGATTTCCATTTATAAATGCTTTCAACCCATTTAAGTACCAAGAATATGAGCAAGAACACGGCAATATAAGCTATCTTTCCAGTTCTACAAGAATAAGCTTATTTATATTTTATTCTAAGCTTACGTTGAGTCAACAGCGAATTTGGGGATATTTAAGAGAAGGATGAAGAGGATTCCAAGGGCTGAAATAGTTCCTGACATAATATAACCTTCAGCACCAAATTGAGATCTTCCCTGGGAAATTTTTTACATAAGAAAAAATGACTTTTACTCCAGAATGGAACCATTCAACATTTCCATTTCTATCAACGTTATTGAAAGGAACGCCATGGATTATATTGTAGACAATTCCTGACATACAAATGAAATACACGAGCTATAACAATTAAAAGATTTTATCAAAGAAAATTACCATTGAACCAATGAACCATAATTTAGTGTTCAAGAAGAAAGGTCTAAATTTCAAGAAAGCCAAAACACCAACGGCAAGGACTGAACCAAGAACAACGAGGACAACCAAAAGGTTCAAAATAGATTCTTTATACTCAACCTGATATTCTGTTAGGATTTTTTGTATAAGATTTTATATTACATTTCTTCCTGTTTTCTTATTAACGTGTTCAAGCAATTTTTGGCTGGTTAAAGTTCCATCACTCATGGAGATTTGCCAGAGGTAGTTTCTAAAGTATTCAGCTCTATTATTATTTAAGAAACAAAATGGTTTTGAAATATACTTTTCATTTTCTCTAAGTCTGAGCATTTTTGGAGTAGAAACTAAGAGATGGGGAACTGTTCTGAAATTAAACTATTTTTTTTATACTAAATAGAGAAAGGAATGATCTATACAGCCATGAAAATGTTTCTCATTGATTCTTCAAACACAACTTTGACGAAATAAACCGCTCTCTTTTTATTCGAGCCATCTGAGTGGGGATATATTGCTCCACCTTGCTTGTAAAGAGAAAATACCTTATTGAGTTCTTCTTCAGTATCTCTATAAAAGTGACAGGGTTAACTTTTTAGTAATGTATTATTCTTATTACTCGCACATTGCGCAGTTTGGAGCTGTGAAGAAAACAACAACATCATAAGGTCTTGGGGATTCATCAACAAAGTACCTGTTATTATAAGTGATGATATATTAGGAATTTACTTATATTCGTATGCTGATATGGCAGGAATAGTAGAAGAGGCTTCCATCTTGTTTCTGAGCTCCTGGGATTTTCTTGTACCAACATCAGAGCCCTTAGAATCATGAATATATTTGAAAGGAATGGATTACTTGAACGAGAATGGCTGTTAATAAGAATACTAGGAGGATTCTTGTCAACATAGAAACGTGTATCTAGGTATTGATTAAATTTCCAATTTTATATAAGATTTAATATCATATAGAACAAGTGGAAACATGCAAAATTATTTTTAACCTTCTTAAGAGCAATAGAGAAAAGGAAGTAAACTTTTCTTTAAAATAACCAAGACTTGATCATTTCTTTATTTCTAACATATAAATGAAAAATCCATAAGAAGTCCTATTTATGAAATTTCATTTTTAAAATAAAAAAGATTGATTTTATAGAAAGAAAAATATTTAACATTTTCTATACATACTCTAAATAAACTTTCTAAGGAAATTAACAAGATTTTCACTGTTTATAGTTTTCATTTCTGCATTTTTAATATTAGGCTGGATAAACCTCATTTTATCTACAAGAGTGTCATAATAGTTTGAATGTCCAACAAATAGAAAAGAATTCTCCTTTCTAACAGCAATCCATATCAATAACAGGGCTATTCTGTCCTTCACTTTCTCTTTCTTTTCCTTTACATAATTCGGCTCATGTCTATTATTCTTATCATAATTCAATTCATGACTCCACCAATTCTCTTTCGCTATAAACTCAGAATTTATTGCGCTATGTGTCTCTTGTATTATTGATAAAGGAGTTCCAATGTCACATGGAGTGTCTAATCTTTCCCTTAGAAGACATGTCAACATAACATTAGAGCATTCTTTGATAATTTTTGCCTCCTTTATTGCGAGATAAGTCTCTATTGCTCTTCTAAAAGGAGATATCATTACAATATCAAATTTTTCTAGTTCTTGAGTATCAAGCACAGAAACAAGAGCTTGACATTGTTTAAGCCCTTTATCTGTAATAGCTGGATCGTAATTCTCAACAATATTTTTATAGGGAGCTATGATTACATTGAGAATATTCTTTGAAACATATGCGTTATAACCGGACTCTGCATGCCTGACATAAGAAACTTTTTTATTTTTGAGTTTTTCGAGAATAAGCGTGCTGAAGTCATTGAATTTTTCCTTGCAAGCTTTAATGATACGGAAGATATCTACAGCTGAAGGATCTTTATCTTTTAAAGCTTTTTCAACGAGCTCTAGTATTTCGGTTGCAAACGTGTCAATCTGGTCCTCCATGGTTTTATTTCAGATTAAAATCAAATCTAATCAGAAAATTTTTAATCACAAAATTTGAAAGGTGTAAAGATTATTTCTAAAGGGATCGGAAAGAAATTTTAAAAGGGACTTTCTATCAAAATGCTATCAAATCATGAAAACACTTTTAGCTGAGTTAAAAGTCCGTTCGCTCGAACATAGATTATTTACAACAATATCATTATGCTTCATCTAAAGCGTATTTGAAAATTCAGATTTCAGTAAAAATTTGTTCTTATCAAAATGACTGCTAAACACTGCAATAATTAGCTTGAAGGAAATTTCCTTAAAAAATCTTTATGTTTTTTTGTTCTTGAATTTTTTGCTTTTGGAAAAGTATGTGTTTTTATTTAGAAATTTTTCGAAGAAATTTTTGAAAGCATTTTTATTCAGAATAGTTGAAGAGTCTGAGTTGATGATTATTACTCTTCATTATTTCTACGACCTGATTCGAAAAAAAGATTAAATGAACAACCATAGCAAAGTTATTAGTTCCAAAATCATATCTACACTAATTATTGCTAATGAACTTTTCTAAATTGATTTCGTTTTTTTTTTAATCAATCTTACTACTTTTGCTAAAACTATAAAAATATGGACGACTTTATCCTCGCTGTCAGTCGCTTCAGAAGAAGAAGATTCGACCAAACTATTGATTTATGCAACAAAATGCTCGAATCTCAGCCCAACGATCAAGTACCCTCATGTTTTCTATCCTTTCATTCAACCTCCAAACTAGGCGGCTTGGCTTTTGAAATGTCAATGTCTTATAAAAAAGAACTACCTTGATGACATTGAAATGGACGAAGAAGGAGCCGGAGACATTCTTCTTGATGAAAATGCTACAACAAGCGTCGCAAGGCCTGGAACCTCTCTTCAAAGACCAGGAACAAGCAGTCAAGGGAATAACCCAGTAATATAATTACAAAAAACTCCTATAATAATTTTAGCTCGTAAGACCTATGAGTAAATCAGGCAGGCCTTTAACAGGGTTTGTTCGACCAGGGACAAATAGTGGAAGACCGGGAACCGGAGCAAACGTAAGAGTCGAGACTGCATTACAAAACAGGCCTGGAACAACCCGCCCAATGACTTCTGGGGGAAGGTATTTAAATAAGAGAAAAAGAATTTGTTTACATTGTTTTAGGTATATAAGGCTTGGAACAGCTTCACTTGAAAAAGCAGGAGGACAGTTTATTATTGTGGAAAAATTGAATATGAAGAATATAGCAAAGAAAAATTCGATTTCAAGGGCATTGTGTGATTATTTATTGTATGTGGAGCATAATCCAAAGAAGGCGTTGGAATTAGCCGCCGAGGCGACTATCTTGGCTAATTATGATGATTGGTGGTGGAAGGAGAGATTAGGGAAATGTTATTATCAAGTAGATATTTATAAAGGGAAAAAGTGTTGAATTATCTCAGTTAGGGTTATATAGAGAGGCTGAAAAGCAGTTAAAGAGCTCATTAAAGAATGAAGATATAGTTAGAACACATTTACAGCTCGCTAAAGTTTTTATAAAACTTGATCAACCAAACACAGCTCTGGAAATCTTAGGCCAAGCGTTACAGAAATATCCTTATGAGATTAGTTTTCTTATTGGACTTGCGAGAATATATGATATGTTGAATGATTCTATCAAGGCTGTTGATTTATATAAACGAGCCTTGTCAGTTGAGAGTTCGAATTTAGAAGCAGTTGCTTCAATAGCAAGCTATCACTTCTATACAGATCAACCAGAAATCGCCTTGAGGTTCTATAAACGTCTTGTACAATTAGGTGTTCATTCAGCTGAAATATGGAATAATTTAGCGCTTTGTTGTTTCCATGATGGGCAATATGATTTATTTTACACATGCTTCGAGAAAGCGTTGGAACTTGCTGATGATAGTAATATAGCTGATATATGGTATAATATGAGTCAAGTAAGATGAGATTTTTATATGATAAAAGAGCGTTTAGGTTGCGATTGCTGTTGGTGATTTGAATTCTGCTTATCAAGCATTGAAAGTTGCTGTAGCAAAGGATTCCCATCATGTTGAATCGCTTAATAATCTAGGGGTAAATATTTTCTTGAGGAATATCAGTGTAAGTAATAATAGGTACTTGAAGTAAAGAAAGGCAATCCAGACAATGCGAGGTATAATTTCCAGATTGCTATAAAGGAGGCTGATTACCTGTTTGAGCCAGCTTATAATTTGGCATTGTGGGCATATAAGCAAAATGATTATCAAGAGGCGTTTAGGCTTATAAATAAGGCGCTGGAGATATATCCTGATCATTTTGAGTCGAAGGAACTGAAAAAGACAATTAATGCTAATTTGTCGATCTTCTAGGAGAAAATATAAGAAGGAAGAATTCAATAAGATTTTAATATGATTACTAAATAAGATCGAGATTTTCCTTTAGAAATATTCTCGAGATAAAGAATTAATTTTATAAAATTTTATAAAACGGATTTCAAATACAAAACAAATAACTTCCATAAAAAAGACCCCAATAAAAACATTCTCTTCAAAATTAAATGGTTTCAAAAAAAGAAAAGAAATGAAAGAAAGTAGCGTTGAAATTTATAAAATACCAGGCCTTTAAAAGGGGGAAAGTGTTCAATTTTCTTTCTGCGGATTTCTTCTTATTTTAATGAGTTTTAATAATTACAATTAAAAAAGCTTCTGTAGCAGTTTCGTCCTGAATATAAAATACACAAGAAAAATATAAACCATAAAATGTCTTTTCCAGAATTTCACTTTTTTTTATGAGTTTTAATTTTTATATTTTAATACAGCTGCATAGAAGGCGTCCATTTGATTACTTTGAGGGAAAGTCTGGAACTCTTTTCCTCCTTCAACCTCCATGTTATATTCCTTACAGAATTTCACAATCTGGTGTGTATTTTCCTTTTGAAATTACTCATTTTTTCTTGAAATGAAACTTACTTGTGGTAAAAGACTGCAAGTCATATAAACTAGTTTTCCATCCTTCTTTAAATAGGGCAGACTTTCCTCAACTATAGCTCTTTGTATCTCAACCTATACACAATTATTCTATTATTTCCCCTCTATTTTTACACTGTATTCTAATTTTTCTCTTGTAAACTTCAGCTTTACATCAGGATTTCTTCTCAAAGTTCCTGTTCCAGTGCAAGGTACATCCAATACAAGCCAATCTATTTGTCCTTTTAACGCTTGTAGTTTTTCTTGACTATCATGGAATTGCACATTAAAAGCACCAGCCCTTCTGAATCTCTTCTTTGCTTCGGCTAGGATGGAACTTCTGACATCATGTAAATATATTTGTCCAGTTCCCTATTAAGTTCATTTAAACGTTTCTTTGAGGGATACTTTCATATAAGGAGCAAATGCAAGACTTTTCCCTCCAGCTCCTGCGCAATAATCAAGGACCTTATCTCCGGGCTTTTATTTATTAACAAAAGAGAATTATTCTCATTACTTCAGCTCTGACTTGAAGGGCACATAATTGACTTCCTTCATCTTGGATCTCGAATAAGCCTGCTTCGAAATCAGGGAGCTCATAGAGATTTTGCTTAGAAAATAAGCTGGTTTATAAAAGTAAAAATACTTTATTAGACTCAAGGAAGGCGATTCCTACAGGTGAATAATCAGTTTTCTTGATCTTGAATTGATATTTCTTTCTCCACTTATCGAAAAGCTAGAAGAAAGTTCTTAAAAAGTTGTAATGAGTAACATTACTTCGTCTCTTGTGGTTTTTAAGACATTCACTCGAACCGTTAATGGAGCTTTTTCGTTCATAACCTTCATGAAATCAAATGCTTTTCCTTCTCCGTATTCTTCAGCTAATATCTCGAATAATTCTCTTGGACAAGCACACCTTGTGTTCCTTTTATATACATTAAATACAAATAAGAAGAAAAATTTACAAAAGGAATGATGGATTTTTTTGCTGGTTGAAGAATTTATCTGTAAATAGATTCGAAACCTTAGACTCCCATGTAGCAGGCTTAGGAGTGATCGTATCGAGAAAGACTTTGTATTTAATAGCAGAATAAACAGTTTCTGAGATAACTTGTCGATCATGTGACCCTAATGATTTATTCTCTTTCATATATCTCCTTAGATAGATATCCAATGGAATAGATTGAGCTGGTTTTGCCAACTCGGGTTCAAAACCGTTAAGGATTTTGACTACATGAGAAGCGAGGAATTTTTTAAGATTTGCCATAGTTGGATCACAAATAAAATTTTATTTCACAGATTTAGATACTGTTACCGCGTTTATACTCCATGCTACTTACAATTCCAAACTACACATTACTAATAGAAAAATAATTGGGAATTTTAAAGCATAATTTATGTCTTCTCATTCAGATTTTACAGGCTAAAGAACATATCTAACGTAATATCAGGTGGTATATTGATTATTAACTTAATATGGATATAGAACATTCTTTGTATTAACATATTTTCGCTAAAAATTTAATAACAAATAAAATTAGATACTAAATAAAGAGACTTAGATGGATTCAAACTCTACATATGATATTTTAATCCTTTATGCTTCTCAAACAGGCACAGGACAATATGTCGCTGAAGAAGTTTCTCGTGAGCTCATAAAAAGAGAATTTTCCGTTGATGTCAAAGAAATGGATGACTACGATGTCACAAATCTTCCTAATGAAAAATATGTTTTATTTATTGCTTCTACAACAGGTTTTTCCAATTTGTCAATAAAAGTATAACAAATTTTAGGTCAAGGTGAAGCTCCAGATAATATGAGGAACTTTTGGAAGTTCCTTCTAATTAAAGAATTGCCCTCAGACTCCCTTGCTAATGTTCAATTCAGTATTTTTGGACTCGGTGATTCCGGTTATTCAAAGTTTAATGCAACAGCACGACGTTTATATCAACGATTGCTTCAATTAGGAGCAAAGGAATTCCACGAGCGTGGCTTAGGTGACGATCAACATGAATTTGGATACGATACAGAATTTATCCCATGGCTGGAAAAATTAATTGAAAAACTGAAAGTCCATTTCCCTTATAAAAAATACCAAGTCGTTGAGAGTAAAGATGCCCCCCCTGCAAAATTCTTGGTTGAGACTGTTGATATCAAAGAAAGGATGGAGCATAATGACAGAGGACCTGAAGAAGCTAGTTTAAAAAGTATGAAGAGAAATTATTGCTATAATAGAGACGCGATTGCGTCGACTATTGTAGTCAATCAGAAACTAACGGCTGAAGATGCTGTTAAGGAAGTTCGATACATTGAATTAGAAATCCCCGAGCAGATAAAGTTGAAATATGTTCCAGGAGATGTTGCGATAGTCATGCCAAGAAACGATCCAGAAACTTGTAAGAAATTGGCTGAGAGACTTGGATATAATTATGATCAATATGTGAAAATAACAACAAATCCAAACCAGAAAGGAGGAATAAGTCCATTTCCTACTGAACCGATTTTAGTGAAGGACTTGCTGGAATATTGGTTGAATGTGATGGGACCTCCTACGCGATATTTCTTCAGAATATTGTCTTATTTCACAGAGGATAAGTTACATATGAGTAAATTGAAAGAATTCGGTGATAATTCAAGTGATGGAAAAATCGAGTATAATAATTATTGTTATAAGGAGAAAAGAAATGTATATGAAATACTCTTTGATTTCGGATCAGTAAATTTACCTTTGAATTACCTCCTCGAAGCAGTCTCACTTCAAAAGCCAAGAGAATATTCAATTTCAACATCTTCCTTACAACGCCCACAAAGAGTACCCTTTAAATATTAATTTTTCTTAGTTTTATAGATAGGATTAACTATTGCAATTACTCAATACTTTACTCCTTTTAAAAGGAAAATTACTGGTGTTTGTAGTCAATGGCTTTTTAATGCTCCATTAGGAGAAATTGTCCCATTGTGGATTCGCCGCGGAACTTTACCTTATCCACAGGAGGCTGATATCCCAGTTATTTGTGTAGGCCCTGGTATAAGATAAATAATTTATATAGATTAACATGGATAGGAACTGGAGTGGCTCCTCATATGTCCTTCTTAGAGGAACGAGCGATAAGTCTTGATGAAGCGCAGGACCAAAATGAGGTTAATACGTATTTGATATTCGGGAATAGAAATAAAGATAAGGATTATATCCATCAGGAAGTAATGGAAAAATGGAACAAAGAAGAAAAGTAAACATTTCCAAGGAAAGATTTGTAATGAATTGATAGGATAAAATTGATTACAGCCTTTTCGAGGGATCAGGAACAAAAGATATATGTTTATCATAAGATAAGAGAACATAAGAAAGAACTAGCATCTTTGATGCTAAACAATAAAAATAGCATTAGAATATTTGTATGTGGAAATTCAAAGAATATGCCAAAATGGGTAGAAGAGACTTTCCTGGAAATATTAGCAGAGGAAATTGGTGTTGATGAAGCCAAAGCATTTATTCAAAAAATGCATGCTGAAAGGCGATATGTGGTCGAAGCTTGGTAATGGCTATTGTGGTTAAGATGTATTTTTTCATCTTTTTTATATGTTAAAGTAAATTCTTTTTATGTTATGTAAGTATGAATTTTCTTGTATTTAACGAGAAAATATCAATTCTGATAGCGTTATAATTTGGCATGAAATTTTGCTTATTTGTCCTGAGAAAAAAAATAATGATAATTTTCTAGAATTTTCTCTCTATTGGACTCTTTTTTGAATGACGAAGTTTTGAGAAAATTTTTGAATAATATTATTCACAAAGTCAAGTTATTCTCTAACACTTACAGTATAGAAATACGAGATACAAGGACTTTATAAAAAGTTATGAATATTTAGTAATCTGACACAAATAATATTCTGCAAATAACATCAAAATTCCGTTCTTTCGGACTCCCTTTATTAAAGGTTTTCCTTTTACAAAAGGAAACGGTTTTATGCTTCCTTTCATTCAAAATTTATCAACCGCCACCGCATCCTCCAGTTAAACATCTGCTAAAATCTGATGTTGAGCCCTCGCCACCTCCACCAAGGCCTCTAACGTTATTTCTTCTCTGTACTCCATCGTCAGAGTATCCACCACGGCTTCCGCCTCCTATTATTATTTAAAAAATAAGGCAAATGGGAAAATTATACCTCCTCCGATTCCTAAACCTCCTGAGTTTTGTACATTCCTTCCATAATCGCTGGCTCTAGTGTCTCCCATTCCAAAGAGGGAAGTAAAGAAGAGGATAAAGATATTAAGCACGTCTAAGAAGAACTGCAGAATTTTCTGGAAAATATTTT
>Ga0182742_1004590_pt1 | contig 12384 bp, 11 predicted proteins | sample eDN5th37CBELigMG_FD_128880 | JGI IMG/M metagenome (GOLD analysis project Ga0182742, IMG submission 128880) | Enriched Miracle-Growth compost microbial communities from Emeryville, California, USA - eDNA 5th pass 37_C BE-Lig MG (version 2)... ... | reverse complement strand
GCACGGTGCGCGCCGCGCCGGCCCGCCGGGCCACCGCCTCGACCTCCTGCACCAGGCGGCGGCCGACGCCGGTGCCGCGCTCGGCCGGTGCCACCGCCAGGACGCGCACCACCGTCGCGTCGCCGATCGTCTCCCCGGTGGCCACGCCCACGACGGTGCCGTCGCGCCGGGCCGTGAGCGCGAAGGGCCGCGGGCCCGAGCCGGTCTCGCCCCACCAGGGCGCCACGCGGGCGGCCGTGTCGGGGTCGAGGCGCTCCCCCACCGTCAGCTCGACGGGCAGGCTGCCGCGGCCGGCGCGCGCCGGCGGACCGAGCAGCGCGTCGGCGATCGGCGTCCAGACCCGCCCGACCGGCTCCTGCCGCCCCTCCTCCAGGAGGTGCACGTGGTCGACCACGACCTCGGCACGGAAGTCGGCCGCGGCGGCCACCACCGCGGCGAGCCGGTCGGGCGGCAGCTCGACCGCCACCGTCACGTGCGGCACGAACGGGTAGCGGCGGGGCCGGTCGAAGGGCGGCGCGAGGAAGCCCTCCTGCAGCCGGGCCAGCGCGTCGACGTCGCCGCCGACGGCCAGGTAGGCCACGGGCGTCACGGGGGCGAAGCTGGCCACCGGGCCGAGCGCCAGGCGCAGCGGGCCGGGGACCCGCGCGGCCGCGGCGCGCAGCCGGTCGACGGCCTCGCCGACGCGGGCCTCGGCGACGTTGGTCGGCGGCACCAGCGTCACGTGCGGGGCCACCCGCGCCCGGGCGGGATCGCCGAAGGCGCGCCGCAGCCCGTCGACCTCGAGGGCGACCGGCCGCGGCAGGAGCAGCGCGACCGCCAAGCGGCGGCGAGGCATCAACTCGTCGCCAGCACCAACTCGATCGAGTGGACGTGGGCGCGGATCCGGTCGACGGTCATGTCCTGGAGGCAGCCGAGCAGACGGCGGCGGGCGTGCTCGCCGAGCGCGGGGCGGACCTGCACGCGGAACCGGCCGTCGGCGGCGACCACACCGTCAGGGGTGGCCCGGCTGTGCGTCGTCCCCTGGCACGCGGCCCACACCACCGCCGCCGCCTCGGCCTTGCCGTGGGGGTAGCGGCGGATGTCGACGTCGAAGGTGACGATGCTGCTGCTCCCCGGCGGGACGCGATCGGAGACGGTCTTGGTCATCGAGGCCAGGCCGATCAGGAACCCGACCACCGCGGCCGCCACCGCGACGAGGACCAGCACCCGGCGCACGGGTCAGTGCCCTTGCGGCCGCCGCAGCAGCGAGCTGGCGTCGTCGCCGACGAGGAACCCGTTGGGGGGCGGCGACAGCACCGACAAGCGGTGGACGAGCGAGCGCTCCATCAGCGGCCCCGCGGTGATGCGAGCGACGCGCTCCAGCAGCCAGGCCACCGCCGACGCGAGCACCCCCGCGCCGAGCAGGACGGGCACGAAGACCGCGGTGCGGTCGGTGCGGGTGAGCCACGCGAACGGCGCCTGCGGCCGGGGCGCGGCCTCGTGCACCCGCTGGCGGACCCGTTCCTGGCGGAGCTGCGACAGCTCCTCGCCCATGCGGGACAGGCGCTCGTTCAGGAGCCAGGTCGTGAGGGCCACCTCGGCGGCCAGGAAGATCAAGCCGGACGTGAGCGCCCGGTTCCACTCCCACCGGTACAGGTAGACGAAGACGTACGACCCGGCCGCCACGAGCGTGGCGATGCCGATGGCCGCACCGAGCCTCCGTGTCGTCATCGCACCTCTCCCTCCGTCGCACCGGACGCGGTGCGACCCGCTCGATCAGCGCCGTCGCCTCCCGACCCGAGCACCCCGCCGGCGTCGACCCGCTCGACCCGCCCGGCGTCGCCGTCGACCAGCACCACCTCGCCGTCGACGAAGGTGTCCATGGCGTTGGCGAAGCCGACCACCGTCGCCACGCCGAACTCGCGGGCGAGGATGGCCACGTGGCTGAGCACGCTGCCGGTCTCGGCCACCAGCCCGTGCAACCGGGGCAGCACCGCCGCCAGCGCGGGGTCGAGGGTGCGTACCACCAGCACGTCGCCGGGCTGGGGCTCTCCCTCTCGCCGCACCGGGCCGACGCCGCGGCCGCCGCCCGCGCCCACCGCGTCGCCGACCCGGTCGACGGGCAGCACCGCGCCGTCGTCGGCCAACCGGAAGGCGGCCGGGACGGTCGGCGGGTGCGCCAGGACCCGGGCGGACAGGTCGGCCGGCACCGGCGCGCCGGCCACGATCGCCTCCAGCTCCTCGAGGCGCAGCAGCCGCACGGCGTCGGGCTCGGGAAGCACCCCGCGTCGGGCCAGCCGCACGGCCAGGTCCCACGCCGCCCGGGCGGCGAGCTCCTGCACCCACCGCACGCGCAGGCGCAGCGCCTCGCGCACCACCGCGTCGGCCGGCTCCCGCGCCCCGACGCCGGGGGCGGTGAGGCCCGTCGGGGGCAGCGGGGCGGGCGGACCGACCGCCGGCGGCACGAGGGCCAGCACCACGGGGTCGCGAGCGACGATGGCCTCGTCGTCGAGGCCGAGCGCCCGACCCTCGGCCAGGGCGCGCAGCGCCACCGCGGCGCCGGTGGTGGTGGGGCTCTGCTCGCCGAGCAGGAGGCCGGCCAGCACCTCGTGGCCGTGGAGGGCGACGAGCGCCCGCTGCGTGGTGCGGAGGATCCCGGCCAGCTCGTGCTCGGCCAGGCCGTCGAGCTCGGGCACCTGGGCGAGGTCGCGGTCGATCTCGACCAGCAGGTCGCGCCCGAGGCCGGTCAGCGCCCCCCGCAGCCGCCCGACGCGCCAGGCGGCGTTGAGCCGCCGCAGGTTGGGCCGAGGATCGAGGACGGCCAGGCCCCGTCGGCGGGGCAGCGCCCCGAGCAGCTCCAGGTCGGCCACCACCCAGCCGCCGACGGAGGTGACGAGTGGCGACCGCTCGAGCGCCTTGGGGTTGGCGATCCCCGCGATCGACACGGCGTGGCGGAGGCCGTCGCGCAGCGGGTCGACCCACAGGTCGACCTCGAGGGGGGCGAGGGGGGCGGGGAAGGTCTCGGCCACCGGGCCGGGACCGAGCACGGGCCCCACCGGCCGATGCAGCGGCGTGGTGATCGGCCGGCTCTGGAGCAGCACCAGCCGGTCGCCCTCGGCGAAGGCCCACTCGACGTCCTGGGGCGCGCCGAACAGCTCGCGCGTCCGCCGGGCGAGGCGGGCCAGGCGCCGGCGGCGCCGGCGGGTGAGCCAGCGCAGGTCGGCGGGCGTGGAGCCCGGCGCGGTGGACAGCAGCCGGCCGCGGCGGCTGAGCGTGAAGGTCATGCCCGAGGTGGCGCCGCCGACCAGGTCGTGCGGACCGCCCGCCACCGCGGCGACGACCAGCCGGTCGGCGTCGCCGGTGACGGGATCGGCCCCGAAGAGCACGCCGCCGTACTCGGGGACCAGCTGCGCCTGGACGAGCACGGCCATGGGGGCCTCGCCGAGCTCGGGGTGGGTGGCCGCCCCGAGGACCTTGGCCACCGCGGCCTGGAACCCCTCCCAGGTGCGCACGTCGAGCACCGAGGTGAAGAGGCCGGCCATGGAGGTGGACCCGGCGTCCTCGATGGTGGACGACGAGCGGACGACCACCGGCCGGGCGCCTCCCCCGCTCAGGTCGTCCCACGCCTTGCGCAGGGCCTGGACCAGCTCCTCCGGTGCCTCGGCGGGCCGCCGGGCGGCCAGGCGGGTGGCCGCCGCGGTGGTGACCACGAAGCCCGGCATGGTGGGCAGCCCGGCGTTCCGGGCGCGGGCCACGTTGGCCGCCTTGTTGCCGGTGAGGCGCGCATCGACGGCTCGGGCATCATCCAGCGGGAGCAGCCAGGGTTCCCGGACCTCGATCTCAGCCATCGTGCCTCCGGTCCCCTTCCGGCGCAGCTGTGGACAACGAGCCTTCTCGGCCTGCAACAGACCGTCAAGCGGGTTCTATTCCGCACCTCGCCTCGACGGACCCCTCTTCCCCCTCTCCTCCGCGACCCCGGAGGACGCGCGTGGGCGACCACGGCATCTTCGCCATCGGCCGGGACGAGGCCGATCGCCCGGCGCTCGTTGGGTCACGAGCGCCCACGCGGCGGCCCTCGTCGACGCCGGGCGGCCTGGCGATGTTCTCCACGTCGGGCACCACGGGCCGCCCCAAGGGGGTGCGCAAGCGCGTCTCGGACGACCGGCCGGCGAGGTCGGCCTGAGCACGGGCATCGGCGTGCCGTGCCGGCGCGCGCCGACGGCGTGGGCCTCGTCGGCGGGCCGAGGTACAACGCCGCGCCGCTCGCGCTGGTGGCCACCACGCTCGACACCGGCCGGCGCCTGGTCCTCATGGAGCGCTGGACGGCCCCACCGGCACGCCGGGCCGCGTCTTCCTGTCGCAGACGCTGTGGCAGTTCGAGTACCTCGGCGACGAGGAGAAGACGCGCGCCAACCGGATCGGCGACCTCTTCACGGTCGGCGACATCGGCTACGTGGACGAGGAGGGCTTGGAAGGCGTGCTCCTCGAGCACCCTGCCGTGGCCGACGTGGCCGTCGTGGGCGCGCCCAACGACGAGTGGGGCGAGGAGGTCCGCGCCAGCAGTTCATCCGCGACCGCTACTGGCAGGGCCGCACGCGCCGGATCTGAGCCGCGCCGATTCCTGGCTACGATCGCCCGCCGTGCGGCGTGGCCGAACCCACGCGGTCCGTTGAACGTGGCGGGTCGGGCTGGGCGCGGGCGTCGCGTGATCACCGCACACTCCGAGGGGGACCCCATGGTGCAGGCAAGGTCTCGTCGCCGGCTCGTGCCGGCGCTGCTCGTCGCTGGCGCGCTGCTCGTCGCCGCCTGCGGCGACGACGACGGCGACGACAGCTCGGGCGGTGGGACGGCCACGACGACCGGCGAGGCCACGACCACCACGGCCGCGCCGTCGCTCTCGGAGCAGGAGGGCCTGACGCGCGTCGGCCCCGCGGAGGACCTGGGCGGCAGCGCCACGCGCCCGGACGACTGGGATCCCGACGGGGAGCTGGTGATCGCCTACGCGGGCGGTCCCACCAACCTCGACCCCGCAGGTCCCTCGCTCGGGACCTTCACCTACCCGATCTACGACCGGCTGACCGAGGTCCACGCCGACTACAGCGTGCACCCGCGCCTGGCGAAGAACTGGGAGTTCCCCGACGCCAACACCATGGTGATCGAGCTGCGGGAGGACGTGACGTTCCACGACGGCACGCCGTTCGACGCCGAGGCGGTGAAGGTCAACATCGAGCGCTACCGCGACCTGCCCACCAGCACCCAGGCGCGCGTGTACGCCAACGTCACGGCCGTCGACGTGGTCGACCCGCTGACCGTGCGGCTCACGCTGTCGGGCGGCGGTGCCGAGCTCCCCATCCTCATGAGCCAGGCCGCCGGGATGATGGTGAGCCCGACGGTGATCCAGAACGCCCCCGACACCATCGCCACCCAGGGCGCCGGCGGCTCGGGCCCCTACCGGATCGAGGAGTACCAGTCGGGCGAGCGGGCCGTGTACGTGCCGTTCGAGGGCCACTGGAACCAGGCCGAGGGCCTGCTGCGCCGGCTCACGATCCTGGGCCTCCCGTCGCCGCAGGCCCGCCAGAACGCCCTGCAGGCGGGCCAGGCCAACGTGTCGCTCTACCTGAGCCAGCAGGTGCCCATGGCCAAGCAGCAGCTCGCCTCCGGCCAGCTGCAGGGCCTGTCCGTGGTGCAGAACGCCACCCAGAACGTGCTGTTCCTGCGGACCACCCAGCCGCCGTTCGACGATCCGAAGGTGCGCGAGGCGGTGCACGCCGCCATCGACCAGGACGCCATCGCCAACGGCCCCTACGGCGGCGCCTGCCGGGCCACCAACCAGTTCTTCCCCGAGGGCCACTGGGCCCACTCGCCCGAGGTGGAGGAGAACGACACGCCGTTCGACCCGGACCGCGCCCGGCAGCTCCTCGCCGAGGCCGGCGCCACGAACCTGCGCCTCGACATCGACTTCGGCGAGGCCTACCGCCCGCCGGCCGAGGTCATCCAGGCGATGCTCGAGGACGTCGGCTTCGACGTGAACCTGGTGCTCAACCCGGGCACCGACTTCAAGTTCCGCGACGGCCTGATGCAGGCCCAGGTGTCCAGCATCTTCGGCATCTTCGACCCGAGCGACATCGTCGCCCGCTACGCGCTGGGCGGCCTCAAGCTGCTCGAGGACCCGAACGGCGAGCTGGCCGCGGCGGCCGGCCGCGGCGGCGATCCCACCGGTACGCCCGAGTCGTGGGGCGAGGCCTACGGCCTCTTCTGGGAGCGGCTCTACACCGACCACATCGCCATCCCCACCTGCAGCCCCGAGCAGGTGTGGGGCCAGGACGGCACGGTGGCCAACCTGGAGGACGCCCGGTACCTCTGGTCCGGCATCCCCGACCTGACGCCGCTCTACGTCGCGAAGCGATGAGCACAGCGTCGAAGGCGACCAGCGCGCTCGGCCACCTGCGCATCTGCGACCTGAGCGGCCAGCTGGCGGGCGCCGGCTCCACGCGGTTCCTGGCCGCCCTCGGCGCCGAGGTGATCCGGGTGGAGGACCCGGTGCTCCAGGGCCGCTGGGACATCGTGCGTGGCTCGATGCCGTACCGCGACGAACGGCGCGGCATCGAGCTGGGCGGCGCCTTCAACAACCACAACGTCGAGAAGCTCGGCGTCACGATCAACCTGCGGACCGAGCGGGGGCGTGAGCTCCTCCGCCGCCTCGTGGCCGTGTCCGACGCGGTGACCGAGAACTTCGCGGCCGGCGTGCTGGCCCGGCTCGGCTTCTCCTACGAGGAGCTGAAGGCCATCAAGCCCGACATCATCTACGTCTCGAACTCCGGCTTCGGCCACACCGGGCCCTACGCCGGGTTCAAGACGTTCGGCCCCATCGTGCAGGCCTGCTGCGGGCTGACGGCCACCTCCGGCCTGGCGGGCCAGCCCCCGGCCGGCTGGGGCTACTCGTACATGGACCACCACGGCGGCTACTTCATGGCCATGGCCCTCCTCGCTGCGGTGGTGCACCGCAACCGCACCGGCGAGGGCCAGTGGGTCGACATGTCATGCACCGAGGCGGGGCTGGCGCTGGCCGGCGGCCCCGAGCTGCTCGACGCCACGGTGAACGGCCGGACGCAGCGGCGCGAGGGCTTCCCCGACTCGAACCACAGCCGCTCCCCCGCCATGGCGCCGCACGGGATCTACCCCTCGGCCGGCGACGACGACTGGGTGGCCATCGCCTGCCGCGACGACCGCGACTGGACGGGCGTGGCGGCCGCCATCGGCGAGCCGTGGACCGGAGACGATCGCTGGGCCACCCTCGAGGGGCGCCTCGCCGCCGAGCCCGAGCTCGACGAGCTGGTGGCCCGGTGGACGCGGGCGCGCTCGCGGGAGGACGCCGTCGAACGGCTGAAGGCCCACGGCGTGCCGGCCACGTGGGTGGCCCGTCCCGAGGACCGGATCGAGCACGATCCCGCCACGGCGGCGTGGGGCCTGTGGCCCACCGCCCACCACCCCGAGATCGGCGACGTGCGCGTCGACGGGGTGCCGTTGCACCTGTCGGCCACCGACTGGTCGATCCGGCGGGGCGCGCCGCTGCTCGGCGAGCACAACGAGCAGGTGTTCTGCGGCGTGCTCGGCCTGAGCCGCGAGGAGCTGGACGAGCTGGCCGCCGAGGGAGCCATATGAGCGACGCACGCACGGGCCGTCCGGGTCCGCTGGCCGGGATCCGCGTGGTGGAGCTGGCCAGCGAGCTCGGCGCCTACGCCGGCAAGCTCCTGGCCGACATGGGCGCCGACGTGATCGTCGTCGAGCCGCCCGGCGGCCACCCCACCCGCGCCTACGGCCCCTTCGTCGACGACCGGCCGGGTCCCGAGCGGAGCCTGTGGTGGTGGGCCTACAACACCTCCAAGCGCGGGGTCGTCGCCGACCTCGACACGCCGGAGGGGCGCGACCGCTTCCGCCGCCTGGTGGCGTCGGCCGACATCGTGCTGGAGGGCGAACCGCCCGACCGCCTCGCCGGCCTCGGCGTGGACCACACCGACCTGCGGGCGCAGCGCCCGGAGCTGATCTGGGTGTCGGTCACGCCCTTCGGCCGCACCAACCCGCGCGCCTCGGAGCCGGCCACCGACCTCACGATCCTGGCCGGCGGCGGCGCCGCGTGGAGCTGCGGGTACGACGACCACTCGCTCCCGCCGGTGCGCGGCGGCGGCAACCAGGGCCTGCAGACCGCCTCGGTGTTCGCCGTGCTCGGCGCGCTCACCGCGCTCGTGCACCGCGACGCCGGCGGGCCGGGGCAGCACATCGACGTGAGCGCGCACGCGGCCACCAACGTCTCCACCGAGATCGCCACGGTCTCGTGGCTGCTGTCCGGCGACACCGTGCAGCGCCAGACCGGCCGCCACGCCATGACCCAGCCCACCATGGAGGTGCAGGTGCAGGCGGGCGACGGCCGGTGGGTGACCACCGGCTTCGCCCCCCACTCCGCGGACGACTACCGCAACCTGCTCGAGTGGATGGACAGCCTCGGCATCCGCGACGAGTTCCCCGAGGCCTTCTTCCTGGAGCTCGGCGTGGAGCGCGGCGGCGTCGACCCCCGCTCGCTGGACGGCGACGCGGAGGGCATGGCGATCTTCGGCGCCGGCCGTGACGCCCTCGTCTTCATCGCGTCCCGCATCGGCGCCTACGACTTCTTCGTCGGCAGCCAGCAGCGCGACATGCAGTGCGGCATCGTGTTCACGCCGGAGGAGGCGCTCGCCGACGTCCACTTCCGCGAGCGCGGCTTCCCCGTGGAGGTGCACCACGACGACCTCGGTCGCAGCTTCACCTACCCGGGTGTGCCGGTGGCCTTCCGGGGCACGCCCGGCCAGGTCACCCGCGCGCCCCGGATCGGCGAGCACGACGACGAGGTCTTCCATGCCTGACGCCCCGGCCCGGGCCTCGACGAGCAGGAGGATGTGACGTGCGGACGCCGATCTGCGACCAGCTCGGGTGCGAGTTCCCGATCTTCGCCTTCAGCCACTGCCGTGACGTGGTGGCGGCGGTGAGCCGGGCTGGTGGCGTGGGCGTGCTCGGCGCGCTCGGGCGCACCCCCGACCAGCTCGACATGGAGCTGTCGTGGATCGAGGAGCAGGTGGGCGACAAGCCCTACGCCGTCGACATCGTGCTCCCGGCCACCTCGCTGGACCGCGACCGGCCCGAGCCCGACGCGCACAAGGAGCTGGAGGCCATGATCCCCCAGCGCCACCGGGCGTTCGTCGAGGACTTCCTGGCCGGCCACGGCATCGGGCCCGTGCCGCCGGAGGAGCTGCGCCCTTCGGAGCGGATCGGCAACACGGCCGAGGAGCGGCGGCTGGTCGACGTGGTGGTCGGCCACCGCCCCCGGCTGCTGGTCAACGCGCTGGGCCCCATGCCGAAGGACGTCGTCGACGTCGCCCACCAGGCGGGCATCCTGGCCGGCGGCCTGGTCGGCAGCCCCGCGCACGCCCACCGCCAGGTGGCCAACGGCGTCGACGTGGTGGTGGCGCAGGGCACCGAGGCGGCCGGCCACACCGGGCAGATCTCCACCATGGTGCTGGTGCCGCAGGTGGTCGACGCCGTGGCTCCCGTCCCCGTGCTGGCTGCTGGCGGCATCGCCAGCGGCCGCCAGATCGCCGCCGCGCTGGCCCTCGGCGCCCAGGGCGTGTGGACCGGGACCATCTGGCTGACCGTGGACGAGGCCGACACCGAGCCGTCGCTGAAGGAGGCCATCCTGGCGGCCGACTCCACCTCGACCACGCAGACGAGGTCGATGACCGGCAAGCCCAACCGGTTCCTCCGCACCCCGTGGACCGACGCCTGGTCGGCGCCCGACGCGCCCGAGCCGCTCCCCTGGCCGCTGCAGATGAAGCTCGCCAGCCCGGCCATGGCCCGAGCCACCCGAGCCCGGCGGCAGGAGGTCATGGGCACGTCCGTCGGGCAGAGCGTCGGCATGGTCACCACGGCCCGACCGGCGGCGCGGGTGCTGCTCGACCTGGTCGACGAGTTCATCGAGAGCGCCCACCGCGTCACCCGCTTGGTCGACGACGCCTGACCAGCGGGGCAACCGGGAGGGAACTACCTCAGGTTGTGCCAGAGGCGCCGGGGGGCGTCGAGCACCCGGCTGCTGGCCGTCACCAGCAGGTTCGGGCGGCCCGCGCCGGCGCCGCGGTCGAAGGCGTAGACCATCTGCTCGAGGGTGGGCGGGCCCACCTCGAGGTTGCGCAGCAGCGCCCCCTCGCCGGTGGCCTGGCCCGTGCCCACGAGGTACGCCGCGGCCATGGCGCCCGTGCGCCCGACCCCGGCGCCGCAGTGCAGGAACACCTTGCCGGGGGAGTTGGCGACCACCGCGAAGAAGATGTCGACCTGCTCGGGGGTGGGGAGCTGGCCGTCGCGGATGGGCAGGTGCACCACCCGGAGGCCCAGCGCCTCGATCATGGGGTCGCGGTCACGGGCGTCGTCCTCGGCCCTGAGGTCGACCACGGTGGCCACGCCCGCCGCCCGCAGCGCCTCGTAGCCCGCCTTCGACGGGGCGCCGCCGCGCCACACCTTCGGGTCGACGACGCGCAGGTTCGGGACGCCCTCCACCCCGGGCACGGTGGGGCCGTCGACCATGGTGGCCGCCAACGTGCTGGCGGCCAGGATGGCGGCGTTGCCGACCACCAGGAAGACGATCAGCCCGACCACCCCGCGTCGCAGCAGCGGCAGCGCGAGGCGGGCCAGCCTGGCGGGGATGAGGGTGCGACTCGGCGAAGGGACCAGCGGCAGCTCGGCAGCGTCGTCCACCCGGTCCTGATCGGCCGCCCCACGCCCGGATCGAGCCTGGGCCAACGAGGGCGGGCGGCTCATGCTGGTGTCACTCCCCGCCGGTGAAGCCGCCGAAACGCGGCTGCAGCTCGTTGTCGGCCCAGTCGGCGAACGACCCGACGGCCCACAAGGCGTGTTCCAGCTCCTCCCGCTCGGCAGGACCGGCCGGGATCTCGGTGACGGCCAGGACCGCGCCGTCGGCCCAGAAGACCCGGGCCGACACGATCCCGGCGTTCATGTCGTTCAGCACGCCGAGCAACTCGGGCGTGCGTTCCACGCCGTCGAGCACCGTGGCGATCACAGCCACCAACGGCGGTTCGTGTTCCAGCAGGCGGACCCGCACCCGTGCCGACCCCCACGAGAAGGTGAGATCGCCTCCATCGTCGCGCGCCAGCGGCGCCCCCGCAGGCGCGCCGAGCACCGCCCGGAGGTCCTCCTCCAGGCGGCGGTGCAACGAGGCCTGGTCGCTCACGGCCAGGCGCGCCGGCTCAGTGGGCGGCCGGGACGTGCTCGACGCCGCCGGCCGCGGCGAGGCGGGCCAGCGCCCGGCGCAGCGCGGCTTCGGCCTGGATGTCGTGCGCCTGGCGCAGGCGCTCCTCGGCCCGGGCCCGGGCCCGCTCGGCTCGGGCCACGTCGATCTGGCTGCCCAGCTCGGCGACGTCGGACAGGACGCTCACCTTGTTGCCGGCCACCTGCACGAACCCGCCGTGCACCGCGGCGCGCTCGGCCCGGCCGTCGGGGAGCACGATCTTCACCACGCCCTCACCGAGGGCGGCGAGGAACGGGGCGTGGCCGGGCAGGAAGGCGATGTCACCGCCGCCCAGCGTCCGGGCGGTGACCATGGAGGCCTCGCCGGAGAAGAGGATCCGCTCCGGCGAGACCAGCTCGACCTGCATGGTGGCCACGGGTCAGGCGCTCTCCTGCAGCTGCTTGGCCTTGGCCAGCACCTGCTCCACGCCGCCGACGTTCAGGAAGGCCTGCTCGGGGACCTCGTCGAGCTCACCGTTGACCAGCGCCTCGAACGACTCCACCGTCTCCGACACCGGCACGTACTCGCCCTTCAGGCCGGTGAAGACCTCGGCCACGAAGAACGGCTGCGACAGGAACCGCTGCACCTTGCGGGCCCGGTTCACGGTGACGCGGTCCTCCTCCGAGAGCTCGTCGAGGCCGAGGATGGCGATGATGTCCTGCAGCTCCTTGTAGCGCTGCAGCACCTCCTGCACCCGCCGGGCCACGGCGTAGTGGCGGTCGCCCACGACCTCGGGCCGCAGCAGCGTGGAGGTGGAGGCCAGCGGGTCCACCGCCGGGTAGATGCCCAGGGCGGCGATCTGCCGGCTCAGCTCGGTGGTGGCGTCGAGGTGGGTGAAGGTGGTGAACGGCGCCGGGTCGGTGTAGTCGTCGGCGGGCACGTACACGGCCTGCAGCGAGGTGATCGAGCGGCCCCGGGTGGAGGTGATGCGCTCCTGCAGCTCGCCCATCTCGTCGGCCAGCGTGGGCTGGTAGCCCACCGCCGAGGGCATGCGGCCGAGCAGCGTCGACACCTCGGAGCCGGCCTGCACGAAGCGGAAGATGTTGTCGATGAACAGGAGCACGTCCTGGTTCTTCACG
>Ga0182742_1004584_pt1 | contig 12398 bp, 16 predicted proteins | sample eDN5th37CBELigMG_FD_128880 | JGI IMG/M metagenome (GOLD analysis project Ga0182742, IMG submission 128880) | Enriched Miracle-Growth compost microbial communities from Emeryville, California, USA - eDNA 5th pass 37_C BE-Lig MG (version 2)... ... | reverse complement strand
GAAGCCCGGCTGGAACTGTTCCTCGCAGACCTGCTGGTTGCCGGAGCGGCACTCGCCGCAATGGCCGCAGCCGGAGACGAAGGGAACCGTCACGCGCTCGCCGGGGCGGAAGCGGCGTACGGCGCTGCCGACGGCCACCACCTTGCCGGCCAGTTCATGGCCGGGCACATGGGGCAGGCGGATATCCGGGTCGTGGCCCATCCAGCCGTGCCAGTCGGAGCGGCAGAGCCCCGTCGCCTCCACCTTGACGACCACCCCGCCGGGCGTCGGCGTCGGGTCGGGCAGGGTGCGGATTTCCGGCATCGCCTCGAAGGCTTCGTAATACATGGCGCGCATCGCGATCTCCCTTTGCGTCCTCTATCGCATGCACCCGGAAGTCCCTCAACCACGCCATTCATGATAAGGCCTGATGCATCCATTCAACATCTTGAATGGACAAGCGGCCCATGCTGTCGGAAGGCAATTGCGACTTGACCGGCCCGGCCGGTCGGGACTTGATGGGCGAAAGGAGTTTTCAAAAATGCCAGTCGATACCACACCCCGCTCGGCGACCTGGACCTTCGTGGATGGCGAATGGATACCGGGCAATCCGCCGCTCATCGGCCCCACCTCGCATGCCATGTGGCTCGGCTCGACCGTGTTCGACGGTGCGCGATGGTTCGACGGCATCGCGCCGGACCTCGACCTGCACAGCCAGCGCGTCAACCGCTCCGCCGAGGCGCTTGGGCTGAAGGCGACGGTGAGCGCCGAGGAGATCGAGGCGCTTGCCTGGGAGGGCGTCAAGAAATTCGACGGCAAGACCGCGATCTATATCAAGCCGATGTACTGGGCCGAGCACGGCTCGTTCAGCGTGGTGGCGCCCGATCCGGAATCGACCCGCTTTGCCCTTTGCCTGTTCGAGGCATCGATGGGCGATCCGAAGGCGGGTTCGGCGATCACCGTTTCGCCCTTCCGCCGCCCGACGGTGGAATGCATGCCGACGGACGCGAAGGCGGGATGCCTCTATCCGAACAATGCCCGCATGCTGGTGGAAGCGAGGAAGCGCGGCTTCGACAATGCTCTGGTGCGCGACATGTTGGGCAATGTCGCCGAGACGGCCTCGTCCAACATCTTCATGGTAAAGGACGGCGTCGTCTTCACGCCGGCCGCCAACCGCACCTTCCTTGCCGGCATCACGCGTTTGCGCATCATCGGCCTGCTTAAGCAGGCCGGATTCGAGGTGGTCGAGACGACGCTGACGGTCGCGGATTTCCAGGCGGCCGACGAGATCTTCACCTCGGGCAACTATTCCAAGGTGGTTCCGGTGACGCGCCTCGACGAGCGCGAACTCCAGCCCGGCCCGATTGCCGCCAAGGCGCGCGAGCTCTATTTCGACTGGGCGCATTCGAACGGCGATGCCTGAGCGGCAGCCCGGATCGTCATTGCCGGGCCTGTCCCGAGGATATGTCTCGTTCGACAAGCCATCGATAAACAAAAACGCCGGGGCAGGACCCCGGCGTTTTCCGTTTCACTCGTTCTTGCCTCAGTCGGCGGCGACGATCTTGCCGTCTTCCCACTTGAAGAGCGAGAAGCTCTGCGAGGTGAGGTCGCCGTTTTCGCCGTAGGTCAGCTTGCCGATGGCGGTCGGGATCGGTTCACCCGACTTCAGCGCCGTCGCGACGGCAGCCGAATCGGTCGCGCCGCCTGCCTTCTCGATGCCGGCCTTGAGAACTTCCACGGCGGCATAGGCGTTGAGCGTGAAGGCTTCCGGCGGGACGCCCTTTTCCTGCAGAACGGCGACGGCCGCCTGGGAGTCGGGGCTCTTCAGTGCGTCCGAAGCGTTGGTGAAGAGCGTGCCGGCGGCCGAATCGTTGCCGATCGCCCAGTATTCGCTGTTCGACAGGCCTTCGCCGCCGATCATCGTTGCGGTAACGGCCATGTCCTTCAGCTGGCGGGCGAGCAGGCCGCCTTCCGGATGGTAGCCGCCGAAATAGATGACCTCGACGCCTTCGGACTTCAGGCGCGTGACGAGTGCGCTGAAATCCTTGTCGCCGGGGGTGACGGAATCGTAGAGCACCTCGTTGACGCCGCCCTTGTTGAGCGCGGCCTTGAAGGCGTCCGCCAGGCCCTTGCCGTAGGCGCCCTTGTCGTGGATCACGGCGACCTTCTTGTCCTTCATGTTGGACAGGACATAGGCGGCGGCGACTTCCGCCTGCTGGTCGTCGCGCCCGCAGGTGCGCAGCACGTTGGTCAGGCCGCGGGCGGTCAGGTCCGGCGCGGTGGCGGTCGGGGTGACCATCAGGACGCCGTTTTCGGCAAAGACGTCGGAGGCCGGAATGGCAACGCCCGACGTAACCGGGCCGACAACGAAGTGGATGCCTTCGCCGACGATCTGGTTCGCGGCCGATACGCCCTGCTTGGGCTCGCCGGCGTCGTCGGCCAGCTTCAGCACGACCTGCTCGCCGAGAATGCCGCCGTTCTTGTTGATCTCGGCAACGGCTGCCTCAGCGCCGTTCTTGACCTGGTCGCCATAGGCGGCAACCGGACCGGTCAGCGGGGCGACGAGGCCGATGACGATGTCCGCATGAGCAAGCGGAGCAAAGGCGACGGAAGCTGCAAGCAAAGCTCCCGCGAAAATCTTCTTCTTCATAGTCTTTCTCCTGAGCTGGGGCCTGTCTGGCCCGGTCGCAGACACTCGCGCACCCGGAAGGCGCTGGCCGAGACCCGGGAACGGAGCGGGGTTACTCACGATCCGGAACAATCATGCGTGAAGGGCCGGCGCGCTGCAGATTGATTAGGCCGGCAGGCTAAAAAGAGCAACAAAATAATGCATTTGCACAGGCGATGGGCGGCCTGTCGGCGTGGATGGAGGAATATCGGGTATTTGAATAAAAACGGATTGTTAAGATTTACGATTTATAAACATCCGGAAATTCCGAGGAACTGCGATGCGTTGCGTTTTGATCGTCGTCCTCCTGTTGCTTGCCGGATGCGCGTCTGTTCCAAGACAGACGCAGAATGCCTGCGCCATCTTCGAGCAACGTGACGGCCTGTTCGACAATTGGCGGAGAGCCGCCTACCGCGCCGAGCGGGAATACGGCGTGCCGGTCCCCGTGCTGATGGCCACGATCTATACGGAATCCGGCTTCCGGCACAATGCGCGGCCGCCGCGCACCAAGCTCTTCGGCTTCATTCCATGGAGCCGGCAATCGAGCGCGCTCGGCTTCTCTCAGGCGCTCGACGGCACCTGGGCGCAGTACAAGCGCGTGACGGGCCGTTGGGCCGCCAGCCGAACGGACTTTTCCGACGCCATCCGCTTCATCGCCTGGTATCACGCCGAGAGCAACCGTAAGAACGGCATCGCCCTCAACGACACCTACCGGCTCTACATCGCCTATTATCACGGCCATTCCGGCTATTCGCGCGGCAACTGGAGCGGCACGGCCAAGGCCGGTGCGAAACGCGCGAGCAGCATCGCGGCAAGCTATTCGCGCCAGCTGAGGAACTGCGGCGCCTGGTAGGGTGGGACGGAATCCGCTCCGGCCTGCTATGGTCGACGCCTACCGGGAATTCGCTGTAAGGAGCTCCGGTGCCTACACCCGTTGTCATAGTGGAGTATGATGCGGCGTGGCCGCGCACCTTCATCGATATTGCTGACACATTGAGGAGCCTGCTCGGGAAGAACGCTCTTGAGATCGACCATGTGGGCAGCACCGCGGTGCCGAATCTTGCGGCCAAGCCGCTGATCGATATCGACGTGACGTTTGCGGACCGCAAGGATATCGACAAGGCAGCCGACTGTCTGGTTGAGGCGGGCTATGAGGCGCGCGGCAATCGCCACGGTGACGACATGCTGGCGTTTTTGAAGAAAGCGCCATCCGCCTGCCGTGTCTACCTATGCCTGCCCGGCAATGAAACCCATCGAAAACGCCTGCTTTTCCGTGACCGGCTCTGCCGGGATGGGGAGCTTGCACTGGCCTATGCCGCGCTCAAGCGTGATCTCTCGCGCCAGTTCCGCCTGGATGGCGACGCCTACACCGCTGCAAAGAAGGAATTCATCGACAGAGTCCTCTCCCTCCCGTCCCCTTGAACGGCGGGCCATCGACCGCCCAACAAAAATCCGTTCACCCTTGTCGGATCACCACCGCGCGGAACGTCCTTGCCATGTCCCAATCCAAGGAGGAGATGGAAATGACCTATGTGGATGGATTCGTGCTCGCGGTGCCGAAGGCCAATCTGGAAGCCTACAGGGAGATGGCGCAGCTCGCCGGCACGATCTGGAAGGAATACGGTGCGATCGACTATGTCGAATGCGTCGGCGACGACGTGCCCTATGGCGAACTCACCTCGTTTCCCCGAGCGGTGCAGGCCAAGGACGAGGAGATCGTGATCTTCTCCTGGATCACCTACCAATCGAGGGCATCGCGCGACGAGATCGTCGCCAAGGTGATGGCCGATACCCGCCTGCAGGGCGATGGCTGGAAGGACGTCTTCGACGGCAAGCGCATGATCTATGGCGGATTCGAGGCCATCGTCGAGTTGTGAGCGCCCGCCGGTTGGAGTATTACCCGACCGAAGGATTTGGAAAGGACACGCCCATGAAGGACATCTACTACACGATCGTCGGCACCGATACGGATACGAATGTCGGGCTTGCGCGCTTCATGGGCGTGATCCTCGTCTTCATCCTCGTCGTCGGCACGCTGTTCTGGGCGATCGGCGGCTGAGGCCATGGCGCAAAGGATCCTGACCGTCCCGACCCGGGGGCAGGGGCTTTACGAATTCACCGGCGAGGCCGAGGCCTTCGTGCGCGAGGCGGGGATGGGCGAGGGGCTGCTGACGGTCTTCGTGCGTCATACCTCCTGCTCGCTTCTCATCCAGGAAAATGCCGATCCGGATGTGCGGCGCGATCTCGACCGGTTCTTCCGCCGTCTCGTGCCGCCAGCCGACGATCCTTCCATGGGCTGGATCGTGCACACGCTGGAGGGACCGGATGACATGCCGGCTCATATCAAGGCGGCCCTGACCCAGGTCTCGATCGGCATTCCGGTCCTCGGCGGAGCGCTTGCGCTCGGCACCTGGCAGGGGCTTTATCTCTTCGAGCATCGCGACCGGCCGCACCGGCGCGAAATCGTGCTGCATCTCGGGTCTTGACGGAACCGGCTTGCGCCTGGAACGTTCCTGCGGCGAGACGAAGGAGGAATCCATGGCCGATATCGAAAGCATCAACCATGCGGTCGTCGAGGCGCTGAATGCGCGCGATTTCGCCGCCCTTGCCGCCCGGGTCGACGAGGATGTCTCGATTTCCGGCATCGGGGAGGGCACGGACAATGGCCGCGAGGCGTTGCGCGATCGTCTCGCCCGGCATTTCGAGGCCTTCGACGAAAGCTATGGCGACGCGCTCGTCATGAGCGATGCGCTCGGCAACAATGTCGCGATCCGGCTGACCGCGCGCGGCAAGTCGCCGGGCGGCGCGGCCTATTCGACGGAAAAGATCCTCCTTCTCGAGGTCGAGGACGGCACGATCAGCCGCATCGCCTTCTTCTCCCCTTCATGAAGTTGAATGCAGGCTGAACGGGCGCTTCGGCCTTCATTCAGCCTGCTGCTTCTAAGGTCTTCTCGATCGCCGGACCAACGAGCCGGCCGCAGACAGGAGACCTCTCGATGACCCGTTTTCTGAACAAGTCGCTTCTTGCCGTCGTTCTCGGCCTGGGCGCCCTGACCGCGACCATGCCGGCCGCGTCCGCCGCCAATATCGAGCTGTCGATCGAGCAGGTCGGCTATCGCAATGGCTTCTACCAGGTGGACAACCGGGGCTGGGGCCGCGACCGCTGGGATCGCCGCCCGGGCGAATGGGGCCGACGCGGCGGCGGTCGCTGCGACCTCGGTTTCGCCGTCGCCAAGGCGCGTGATTTCGGTCTGCGCCGCGCCCGCGTGACAGATGTGACGCCGCGCAAGGTCGTCGTCGACGGCTTCCGCCGCGACGGCTACGGCCGCATCGTCTTTGCCAATGATCGCCATTGCCCGGTCCTGTGGCGTTGAAGGCCTGACGGGCGAGCGTCCCGGACAGCATTCCGGCCGAAGCGAGGTCGTTTCGGCGTGAGGCGACAAAGCAGGCATCCAGGGCATTTCCGGTGACCAGCATATCATCCGGAAATGTCCTGGTTGCCGTTCGTCAGGTCACCCCCGGCCTGCGGATGGCGGCCCTCCCGGTCTCGGCCGGGAGGGTTTTCGCGCGTGTGACTGGAGCCACTTCTGCCAGGCAGCCCGAGCATTTCGAATACGAAAAGGCCGGAGCATCATGACGATGCCCCGGCCTTCTTTGTCGATGCCGGTTTTGCGGCCCTGTCGAGGTCCCGTCAGTTGCCGAGGGCGAAGGTGACGTTGACGGTGACGGAATAGCTGTTCTCGCCGGCCGCCATCGGCACCGCGCCGCTTGCGGCAAAGTCCTTGGCCACGGCGCGCATCATCGGCATGGGTTCTGCGCGGTAGCTGGTCTCGGAAATCTCCAGCACGCGGCCGAGGCCGACGCCAGCGGCTTCCGTCAGTTCCTTCGCCTTGGCGATGGCGTTTTCGACGGCCTTCTTGCGGGCGGCGCTGACGGCCGTTTCCGGCTTGTCATTGGTGAAGCGGATGCCGCCGCCCTGGTTGGCGCCGAGTGTCACGGCCTTGTCGAGGATTTCTCCGAGCTTGGTAAGATCGCGCACGCGCAGCGTCACCGTATTGGTGACCTGGAAGCCGATCAGAACCGGGGGCGGGTTTTCGCCCGTCGGGCTTTGCGGATATTGATATTGCGGGGCGATCATGAAGCCGGAGGTCTGGAGATCGCGCTCGGCAATGCCGGCTTCCTTCAGCGCCGCCAGCACATCGGCCATCGCCTTGTTGTTCTCGTCGAGCGCTTCACGGGCCGTCTTGCCGTCCTTGACGACGCCGAGATCGATCAGCGCCATGTCGGGCGCCACGTCCGCGCTGCCTTCGCCGGTGACGACGATGGTCGCCTCGCGCGGCTTTGCGCCGTCCTCGGCCCGTGCGGCCATGGGAACGGCGGCGGCCAGGGCAAGCGAAACTGCGGCAAGGCTGGCGGCCGTGCGGCGGCCAAGGGTTCCGTGGAACATGAAGACAATCTCCTAATGGTTGCGTCCCTTGGCGCGTTCTTCGCGCGGGATTGTGTAGAGAATACGGCGGTGCTTGTGGGAGCGGGCGAATTCGTCTAGACGGTCTCTACCGTCGGCCGCCATTGACCGACGAGCCCCGGCCAGGCGCCGGGTCGGGCCTGTAGCTCAATGGTTAGAGCCGGCGGCTCATAACCGCTTGGTTGGGGGTTCGAGTCCCTCCGGGCCCACCATTCCCCTGCTGTTCGCCACATACATTTGAACTTTCGCCTCGAAATTTGAGCAAAATCGCCCGAATTCTCTTTCGGGTTGTGTCTCTTAGGCGGACCCAGTCACTCTCAATGACCGTTACTCGGCCCATGCCCCCGCTTCTGCACGGAAAAGCTGTGCATTTCAGATTCTGCTCTCGCATCTGTTGCCAAACTGACGCATCTTCGGGCAACTGGAGCAAGTCACCTTGAAACTTCGAATCATCGCCAGTTTGGTCGTGTTTATCGGCTCATACTTTCCTTTGAGTTTGATCCTGCTTGCCCAGGATTTTCGTTACGAACTCCTGTCGGCTGATTTTTGTTGGCCCATCGGGATTGACCCTTGCGTGATGCCATTCCGGAATGGGACGCTGTCTATTCCGGCGTTTGCGATTTGCCTAGTTTGCGTATTTTTCTCCTTCGGAGTTCTGAAATCCGTCAAACCGAAAATTCCCGTGGACGTCAAAGAGGCGAAATACATTCCAGCGGAGTTGATGGCGTACACACTGCCGTATGTCGTCTCGTTCATGAGCCTGGAATACAAGGACACTGGGAAGTTCGTTGGGCTTTTGGTTTTCTTGGGATGGATGTTCGTGATCACATACAGATCAGGGCAACTGATCCTGAATCCGCTCCTAATCGCGTTTGGCTGGCGACTCTATGAGGTCACGGTTTCCTATCCTGGCGACACTGGAGCCCGCACGTCTTGGGCGTTGTCGCAAAGCGATCTCCAACCCAATACCCGCTGCAGTGTGGCGACGATCCAGGACGTAATGATCATCAAATCACAGAGAACGGAGGCCAGTGACTGATGCCAGCTTTACAGGATTTGAAAGCCCTCGATTTGGCAAATGCACAGGTAACCTTATGGTCCGTTAAAGGCCCAAGCGGTCCTGCTGCTGCGGCACCAGGATATTCTGGAAGATGGGTGGACACCACGGACGGCGTCGACGCTGCTCTCAAAGAAACGTTCGCGGACGAACTAGCGAAGATTGAGGAAGTCATCGAGTACGGTTTGCTTGCGCAGAACAATGAGGCCAGTGCACTCCAAATCCCTGCAGATGAAACCCACGCAAATTTGCTGATAGAGGAAGTCGCGGCCGAGATACCTGCGAAGAAGGCCTCTCAGGTAAACCACCTGTTCAACGCGAAATTCTATGTCGCAAAATTCGTCGTCGGTGATCAGATCGTCTTTGCTGTTAAGAGAACCGAAAGCGGCTGGAAAACAAAGAAGGCCGCGTCAGTCAGAAATCTATATTTTGCTGATCAGCAATTGGCGATTGATGACCGGCCGCATTTCGAACTGAGCAAGACCTTCGACTTCTTTATCTTTGACGACAATGTCCTGGTGAGAAACAAGGGGGCCTTCGAGTCCGTTTTGCGATACAAAAGCACCCAAAGAGAGGATTTTGTAGAGCTTCAGGCCGAAGTGGAATTCCTTGCCGCATTTGTGGATGTTGCACCCTTGGTCGCTTATGTAGGTGATAACAAGATTCAGCTGAGGCGTGCGTGTGCCATTCGGCAGAAGGGGCATTACCGAGATGTCGACTTCATGGGTCGGCTTCGAGCCGATCAGGCAGAGTATGGTTTCACCATAGAATTCGACGGGGATGGCAAGATCGTCGCGACACCCGAGACGTGCGCTCAGATCATGAAGGCGTTGCTTGACCATCGATTGAAGTCGGGTTTCTCGCGGCTGGTGTATGACGTCCAAGATACGACGCCAGTTGCTCTTTGACACCCAAGGAACAACGACCCTCATCGCAATCGCCGACCATCGAGACATCTCCCCTTAGACTGACAACCTAGCAAAATCGGTTTTGCGACCGAACTCCTCCTATTACGCCTTTCATTGCGGTCCTTTGTGGCCCAAATACTGCAATGACGTCACGATATAATGCGTTGTCAGGGCAAGGCGTCGGAAACCTTTTGAACGTAGAGGTCAACCAGATCACGGAACGGACACCATTCAGCATGAACCTGGCGTATGCAATCGGGGATATCCACGGCAGAGACGATCTCCTTCGTCCGCTCCTTGCAGCGATAAATGAAGACGCGGCCGATAGCGCTCGACGTTTCATATTCCTCGGCGACATCGTTGATCGTGGCCCTGACAGCAAGGAGTGCATGGAAATCGTCAACCAGATGCTGCTGCTGCATCCAAGCTCCAAGTTCGTGCTGGGCAACCATGATGAGCGCTTCTGGCACGCGATCAGCGGTATTCTGAGACCAGACGAGCAGGCTGCTTGGCTCGAAGATTTTGGTGGCTGGCAAACCGTCGAGGCCTATTGTGGCGGCCACCGGCCATCACTCCCTGAGTTTACCGCCCATTTTCAAGAATTTTACGATCATCACCTCGAAATGCTGCAGTCGGCAGTCGACAAGGTGGAAACCACCAATTTCTGCTTCGTGCATGCCGGTGTTCGGCCAGGCGTCAAGATGGCGGATCAGGACCCTCATGATCTCCGATGGATCAGGGATGGCTTCATCGAATTCACTGGCAAGTTCGAGAAGACGGTTGTCCATGGACACACCATCACCGATAGCGAACTTCCTGAGGTGCACGGGAACCGTATAGCCATAGATACCGGCTCTTACCGCACTGGTCGTATTTCTTCAGCTGTGTTCGTTGACGATGAACTCACAGGCTTTATCTCTGCCGAGAAGATAAACGGCAACCCGGTCATTCGCCGCTTTGACGCCAGAATGGAAGAGCAAAATCAAAACGGTGCCAAGGTGACCACCGTTTAAGACTATGTCGCCGTGCTCGGTGAGGAGGCCTTCGCCGCATCTGCCCAGAACTTCAAACTGAAATTGTTCAAGTGTCCGTCCCGATCAGGCACCGCTGTGAATGTTTCTGGAATTTGGTGTCCATCGCCACCGCTCTCGAAATAGTCCCTCAGCGTGTACAGGGCGTTTCTCATTAGATGCTGCCAGGTCGATGACAGTTCGTTCTGACGAATTTCCTCCTGCTTCGCTTTGCTTGGTTTCCGCTTTGGCTGCGGCTGCAGATAAGATGGCCGAGGAACGACCTTGTGGTGAAATGTGATGCGGCCTGTGTTCCAGTCGTCTTCGACCTCTTTCCGCCAGCGGTAAGAAATCGTCACTGACAGTTTGTTTGTGAAATCATGTGGCCAGTACACTCTGTCGTCGACGTACCAATACGGGCGCTGACGTTCCTCAGTTTCCATTCGATGTTTCATCCTGCCGAAGGCAAAGGATAAATCGGAGCCCAAGCGCCTCGCGTAACCGTAGGTCTCCTCCCGCTTCTTCGCAGACTTCGCGTCCCGATACGCGTTCAAAGCCTTCTCGAAATAATGCAGCTTGCTCCCAACGTATTCACCGCAGTCGCGTAGCCTGAGCCGGTACAGGTCGCCAAGCCTTTCTGCTTCAATAGCCTCATCAATCAGCTTGGATAGTTCGCGTTCATCAATGCCTTTGATCGCCTCGATTTCTCGTTGTTCCAGGTTGATTTCACCCATTGGCCTCATCTCCTGCGTATGCTGCTGATGTTCGGCGATGAACGTCAACATGACAATCGATGATATGAACTATTCACACCACGATGCTTTGTCGCTCGCTCTGTGGAGCTGATCACCAAAATCGGACTTGACGCAATCATTTTTGTTCTCTATTTGTTCGCATTATGAAAAACATCGCTCTGCACACCCTACGACTATCGCTCTGATCCGCCGCCTCTGCGGAGGCTGAGATTATTTGCGTTTAGGGTTTTGCGTATGAGCAGTCATTTGTCGGCTCCACCGGAGCAGCCGGTGTCATCAGTGGCACCTTTATTCCCCCTTCACACAGTTCGTTGTGACGGCCCTGCCGCTTTCCGCAACCAGTTAGCCCGAGACATCGGATGCCTGCTGGATGTGGATGACGATGTCATCTCCTGGTCCTGTGGGACCGTCGAATTGGCTATGGACGGTGTCACTCATGTTCCAGACCTGGTTGCCGAAAGCCAAAGCGGGATCGTTCTAATCGATGCGGTCACGAAGGCCGGACCTTCAGCCATAATCACTGAAATGGCTGCGGCAGCCGGATACCAATATCGCCCGTTATCCAGATCGGAACTGCCCGCCATACGATTGCGGAACGCGAAGGATTTGCTGCGGTACGCGCGATATAGTGTGACCCTTGATGACCGTATTCGTGTCCTGGCTGCCCTGGATGAGTGCGGTACAATGACTTTGGCTGAATGCCTATCCGGCTTTCGCACGACGCAGCCCCTACCGGCTTTCGCGTCAATGGTCCTCCAGCGCTTTGTAGCCATCGATCTTGATGATGCGCTTATCGGACCCGAATCCACCGTTCGCCGCTTTCGTGGCTGACCACTGGAACTTCGTATTGCGACACCGTCGCCGGAAACAATCCAATGTCGTTTATCAAAAAGAACATCAGCGTCACAAAATCAGTTCGGGACTACGCCTTGTTCTGCACATTCAAGCATGCACTGCGTCGTCATCCTGTTTTCGCATCGGGGTGGGCGGGGCTGGTGCTACTGAATGCTCCCGAGGGATACTTGCCGAAAGACTATGGCAACGCGGTACTGGCCGAACTCTATCCGGACGATGATTTTCGCCGGACCGACGCCGGTTTTATGTACATCTGCGTCAAAGACAAGCCCGACAAGGCGAAGGGTGACTATGAGGAGGACTGCCAGAACAAAAAAAGGGCAGTCATCGTCGTGGAACATGGTGCGACTGTTCCGCAAGAAGTCATGCTGGGCGCAGACATCATTGTCGATATATTGCCAATCTCTGCTCGTGACTTTCGGGCAGCGTGCCATGTCGTTCTGGGAATGAAGGTTAGCGACGAAGAAGCCAACCGTGTCCTGCAGTACCCACATAATCACGTTTGGGCAGCACTGCGGCGGGGACGGTCGGTTTCCGATGTCATACGTCGGCTGTCCGAAGTCATTATCCAGCAGGACTGTCAATCGGCGCGGAATGTTGACCCCTTATCGGCGTCCAATATTCACCCCCTGTAGGCGATCAGCGCTTGGCCTGCCCGGCGCTGGCCGGGGTTGCAGAGGGTAGGCCAAGTGCGGGTGATG
>Ga0182742_1004582_pt1 | contig 12402 bp, 11 predicted proteins | sample eDN5th37CBELigMG_FD_128880 | JGI IMG/M metagenome (GOLD analysis project Ga0182742, IMG submission 128880) | Enriched Miracle-Growth compost microbial communities from Emeryville, California, USA - eDNA 5th pass 37_C BE-Lig MG (version 2)... ... | reverse complement strand
TAATTCTAGTAAAATTGGACAATGGTCGCTTCCCATTATTTGTGAATCGATTGCAGCTTCTTTAATTGACGGTGCTAGTCTTTCTGAGACAATAAAATAGTCAATCCGCCAACCTATATTCCTTTCGCGAACTTTGTTCATATAGCTCCACCATGTATATGCTCCGTCTTGGTCTGGGTACAAATGTCTGAATGAATCAACAAACCCTGATTCTAAAAGGGTGGACATCTTGCCCCGCTCTTCATCGGTGAAGCCAGAATTTCCGTAATTTGACTTATGATTCTTTAAATCTATTTCCTGATGGGCAACATTTAGATCCCCACAAAAAACAACAGGCTTTTGCTGATCAAGCTCTTGTAAATATTCTTTAAGCTTGTCCTCCCAAGCAAGGCGGAATGGGAGCCTCGCCAAATCCCGTTGAGAGTTCGGAACATAAACATTTACCAAGTAAAACTTTTCAAATTCAAGCGTAATCGCACGCCCTTCATTATCATATTCTTCGATTCCAATCCCATATCTCACAGCCAAAGGCTTAACCTTGGAAAATACTGCAGTTCCTGAATATCCTTTTTTTACGGCATAATGCCAAAAATCGTGATATCCAGTCAAATCCAACTCAATTTGGCCTTCTTGTAGTTTCGTCTCCTGGACACAAAAGATATCTGCATCCACTTCGTTAAAATAATCTAAAAAGCCTTTCTTACAACAAGCCCGAAGCCCATTTACATTCCAAGATACTAGTTTCATTATGAAATCTCCTTTAATTAGTTCAGTTATTCTAGCATGTATAGGTTACTAATCCTTAAGAAAATAAAGCGGATATATTAATGAATCAAAAAAAAATAAGAGACAACCATTATGGTCGTCCCTAAATTATAGTATAAAATTGATAAACTATTAACCTACATGCTCATCCAATTTTTACTGGTCCAAGCTTCGGCATAGATTAGCCATTTCAATTGCGGCAGAAGCGGCTTCCCATCCCTTGTTTCCAGCCTTTGTCCCTGCACGTTCAATTGCTTGTTCAATGGAGTCTGTGGTAAGGACTCCAAAAATAACTGGGATCCCACCTTGCAATGCTGTAGCAGAAACACCTTTCGCTGCCTCATTACAAACATAATCAAAATGAGGTGTTGCTCCGCGAATAACCGTACCAAGGGTAATTACTGCATCATACTTTCCACTGCTTGCCATCTTTTGAGCAATTAAAGGAATTTCAAATGCACCTGGGACCCAAGCGACATCAACATCTTCATCAGCAACTCCGTGTCTTTTTAAAGCATCCTGTGCCCCGCCCAGCAGCTTACTCGTAATAAATTCATTAAAACGCCCGACCACGATACCAACCTTCAGACCTGTTGCAACTAAATTACCTTCAAAAATTTTTCCCATTTTCTTTTCCCCCTAATTAGATATGAAGTAAATGTCCCAGTTTTGATTTCTTTGTTTTTAAATAGTGTTCGTTTTCCTTTTTCGATTCCATTTCAATACCAACCCGTTCAACCACTTCCAACCCATAGCCACCAAGACCACTGATCTTTCTCGGGTTATTGGTTAAAAGCCTCATTTGGCGAACACCAAGATCCATAAGGATTTGAGCACCAATTCCGTAATCGCGGAGGTCAGCGCCAAATCCAAGCTTTTCATTGGCTTCTACTGTGTCATATCCCTCTTCTTGAAGCTTATAGGCCTTTAGTTTATTAATCAGACCAATCCCTCGACCCTCCTGACGCATATACAGGAGAATCCCGCGTTCCGCTTCCTGAATCTGACTTAAAGCCGCGTGAAGCTGTGGTCCACAATCACAGCGGAAAGAACCAAAAACATCGCCGGTTAAGCATTCAGAATGAACGCGAACAAGAACCGGCTCTTCGGTGGTAACATCGCCTTTTACGAGCGCAATATGTTCCTGGCCATCAATGATATTTGTATAACCCACAACTTTGAAATCACCAAATTCCGTAGGCAGTTCAATTTCAACTACTTTTTGAACCAATTTCTCTTGTTGATTACGATAATGAATCAAATCCTTTATCGTGATCATTTTCAGTCCAAATCGATCGGCAATTTCTTTTAATTGAGGGACTCGAGCCATTGAGCCGTCCTCATTCATGATTTCACAGATTACCCCTGCAGGAGCCACACCTGCTAATTTTGCTAAATCAACCGCTGCTTCAGTATGACCTGCCCTTCGGAGAACCCCACCATTCTTGGCAATTAACGGAAAAATATGACCAGGTCTTTTAAAATCTGCTGGCTTTGAATCAGGGCTAATTAACTCCCGAACAGTCTTACTACGTTCATGGGCAGAAATCCCTGTTGTTGAACTTTTATGATCTACACTAATCGTAAAGGCCGTCCCATGAGGATCCGTATTATCATAAGTCATAGCATGAAGCTCAAGCCTGCTAGCTAATTTATCATCAACGGGAACACAAACCAGTCCCCGACCATGGGTCACCATGAAATTGATCGTTTCTGCAGTCGTATGTTCAGCTAAGGCAATAAAATCTCCTTCATTTTCACGATCTTCGTCATCACAAACAATGACGACTTTTCCAGATTTCAAGTCTTCAATCGCTGCTTCAATTTTGTCAAACATTCATTCTCCCCCTAACAAAATCCATTTTCTTCTAAAAAGCTTTTCGTAATCGATGATGCTTTTGGACCTTGTTTTGTTGTTCTTGATAGAAAATGTCCCACATATTTGCCGATCATATCGTTCTCAATATTGACGATATCCCCAATTTGCTTGCGGCCAATAATCGTTTCTTGCATCGTATGGGGAATTAATGAGATTGTAAAAGAGGTGTCCGTAACACCAAAAACCGTCAAGCTTGTCCCATCAACGGTAACGGATCCTTTCATAATCATTCCGCTGGCTAACTCTTCATTCACTTCAATTTCATAATAAACCGCATTTTCTTGAGGTAATTTGCGAATAATTGTGCCAATTCCATCGACATGTCCAGATACAAAATGGCCACCAAATCGGCCACCAGCTGACATTGCACGTTCTAAATTTACCTTCATTCCAGACTGTAGCTTCTTAATATTTGTAGCTTTCACCGTCTCTGGCATTACGTCCACTGTAAATTCCCCTCTTGTAAAGGAGGTCACTGTCAGACAAACTCCATTAATTGCAATACTATCACCCAGCTTTACATCCTGTAGCACCTTTTCTGCCTGGATAGCAATCTCAAACATCGAACCTGAGTTTCGAATACCCGCGATTGTCCCAATTTCTTCAATGATTCCGGTAAACATTTCATTCAACTCCTGATCTTGGCTTGGCAATCACGCGGATATCTTCTCCGATCATTGTCACATCTTTAATTTGTAACGATACCGCATCTTCGATATGTACAAGACCTTTACCCCCGAATACCGATGGTGCCTGTTTCCCACCAAAAAGCTTCGGAGCAAAATAACTGATTAATTGCTGAAAAGCGCCTGCCTTTAGGAAGCTTCCATGCACCTCTGCTCCCCCTTCCACAAATAGGGATGTAATCCCACGTTCAGCTAACGCCTTTAATAAATCAGGAATTTCCACAGAATCTGACAGTACAATCATGTTAACTCCAAGCGCTCGCATTTTAGCTATTTTGCCTTTGTCGGCTTTATTTGTAGTAATTAACCATGTCGGCGCTTCCCCGTCTGTCACCACACGTGCATTTAATGATGTCCGAACTGTAGAGTCTAAAACAATCCGAATTGGATTTTTACCACCTTCAGGAAGTCTCGTCGTCAGGCTCGGATTGTCCTGAATCACCGTATTCACTCCCACTAAAATCGCATCATGCTGATGACGAAGTCGATGAACATCTTGCCGCGCCGCTTCTCCTGTGATCCATTTACTTTCGCCTTTTACCGTTGCGGTTTTTCCATCAAGGGTCGAAGCCGATTTTAAGGTCACATACGGTAAGCCTGTTTCAATAAAATGAAAGAACACCTCATTTAGTTCAAGCGCTTCGCTTTCAAGTACTCCAGTTTCGACGATGATTCCGGCCTCTCTAAGCTTGATAATCCCACGTCCGGCTACAAGCGGATTGGAATCGGTTGAAGCGACCACTACTCTTTTTATGCCTGATGCAATAATCAAGTCGGCACATGGGGGGGTCTTCCCATGATGACTACAAGGCTCGAGCGTCACATAAATGGTTGCATCCTTTGCTTTTTCACCAGCCATCCTGATTGCATGGACTTCCGCATGAGGTTCGCCTGCTTTTAAATGGGCACCCATTCCAATAATTTGGTTGTTATTAACGACAATCGCTCCTACCATTGGATTCGGTGCGGTCTGTCCTGCCGCACTCCTAGCCAATTCAATCGCCAACTTCATATATTCTTGATCAGTCATTTCATCGACCTCCTTTCCGTGCTAAAAAATAAAAAAGGACCCAAAAGCATCAACGAGATACTTTGGGGTCCTAAAAAAGGCAATAAGAAAAAAGGGGTATACTTAACAGGTCAAATTCACCCGTAAACGAAACCCAATTTCAAAAAATTTTCCTTCTCCCATCCAGACTTTTACTGTCGGCCCTGGAGTTTCACCAGATCCACCGTTTAACAAATGTTAACCGGGTCACGGACTAAGAAGCCATCGCTTCATCACCGCCGGTTGGGAATTACACCCGACCCCGAAGGAATATTATATTTGAAACTATTATATGCTTTTTAAGTAATAATTAAAAGGATAATGATTTAGATAATCAAAAAAGTGAGAATCTACCCACTCTTTCTCAGGCTAATTCTCTTTTATAATTGTGTCTCTACCAGCTATGCCCAGCGCTTATTTCCACGATTTCCACGTCTGTACTTACTATGGTAACAAGATTCGCAAATCGAAAATGACGATTCATCTGGGAGTGCTTTCCCACATTTCTTACATTTTTTGCGGAAATTCTCGACCTCATCCCGAAGCTGATCATGGACTTGGTCACTGATTTCCTCTCGTACTCTTTCCCAATAAACAGCTTCCGTCCTTCTACCTAATCGATATAAAAACAACAGATGGAGCCCAATTGCTTTATACGTTAATTCGAAATCCTCAAGCCCTCTCCGTTTAATCAACGGGTCGGGGATTTCAGTATCATCTGCTATCGCCATCATCGTATCGAGCCACTGACGAACCAATGCGGGCTCTTTTGCTGCAAAAGGTAAATGAAGAAAACCATATAAATCCATCATTGAAAATCTTGCTTCAATCGGTGTCCCCTGAATTAATTCATATAAATCTTGTTCTTCCGCAAGCGATGCTTTCTTAGTCCCCTTTGGCGGCTCAAATTCCTCCCAAAGCTCAAAGAAGGTCCCTAGATCACGATAATATTTTTGAAAGCGTTCAAAGACTGCAGAAGTTGGGGCAATTGCAAAGGACTCTACTGGTTTATCAACCTGCTCCAAAAGCCTGCCCATCTGTCTGATATCCGAAGCAAACGCGACCTTGCCGATATCATAGATTCCTTTTCGACCGGCACGGCCGGCAATCTGCTTGACCTCTTGAGAAGTCAATCTTCTTCGTCTCGTTCCATCGAATTTCTCGGTCTCAAGGAAAACAATCCGCCGAATCGGTAGGTTTAAACCCATGCCTATCGCATCGGTTGCGACTACAACCTTTGTTTCGCCAGAGTTAAACAAATCGATTTGCTTTTTCCTTGTTTCCGGTGGCATACTCCCATAAATCATGCTGACTGAATGACCGCTACGCTTCAGTTTTGCTGCTGTTTCCAATACTCTTTTCCGAGAAAAGCAAATAAGTGCGTCGCCCTTTTTTGTATGCTTTAACTCAAATTCTTTTTGTTCCACTTCTAGCGGGGTGTCGCGAGTGTACTCATGTACCTCAATCTCAACCCCCTCTAAAAGATTAAAGAGCATGTCTTTAATATTCCAACTTCCGATGATATGAACCTCTTTCGCATTCGCATTTGTAATGGCTTTGTACCAGGAAAATCCTCTATCTTTATCAGCGAGCATTTGGGCCTCATCAATGACGACAACATCATAAAAGTCCTTTTCATGAAACATCTCTACAGTGCTTGAAATATGTCTTGCACCTTCAACAGGCTTTTCTTCTTCTCCTGTCTTTAATGAGCAAGGCACACCCTCGGCATTTAATTTATCGTATACTTCAAGAGCTAACAGTCTAAGTGGCGCCAAATATAGCCCACTGGCTGCTGCTTTCATTTCGGTTAATGCGTGATGTGTTTTACCAGTGTTCGTTTCGCCAATATGTAAGACATACCGCAAATTTGCTCCAACAGATGGGATATAAGCTTTACCGAAGATATCTTCCATCATCCGCGCTTCTTCTGCTTTTCTTCGTTCGAGCTCGATTCTCTCTTCTTCAACTCTCCGCTCTCGCTCAAGCATATGCTGTTCCAGTAATTCTTGATGCCTTAAAACGTCAAACGGGATGTCCACAATGGCAAGCAGATCTTCAAGATACTCCGCTTCTAATTCATTAAGATATTCTCCCGATAAATCTAAGCACTCCTGATCAAACCACTCCATGAGTTTAGAGGCAGTAATATCCTGATAATATAATTCCTTATAGGTTTCCTTAAGACCATGTGGTAATTCTTCCACTACCCTATTTGGCACAATTTCAAATACATATTCACTTACCAGCTTTTCATAATAATCAAGATAGGTCTCATATTCAAAGGTACGCGCTCCCCAATCAAAGGAAGACTGAACACCTCCAGTAAGCTCTTCAAAGAATTCACCCATCGTTCGATAATCACTTGGGTGAAATTGACCATCCTCAATTAACCTCTCTTCCAATCTATAAGGCTCAACATACTGATACTTTTGATTTTGCTTCAAATCCCTCATTAATTGAATGGCTGTATAATGGCGTACCTTTAAATAAAAGAAATGAAAATTTTTCTCCAAGAAATTTTCAACCCACTTTTGGAGCTCAAATGTAAAGGCATTTCGCTCTTTTTCCACTTCCGCCTGCACTTGACGCTTAAAATAAGCTTCCCGTGCTTGCTCAAATTCCCGCTCCCATTTTTCTGGGTTATTAGCAAATTGTTCTTCTAGCCAGTGAATGACATCGAAGGGCTGAAAACCCTTGATTTCGTTTCGAAACAGTTTATTGATGATTTTTTTGTCTACCCCTTCTGTTTCATAGCCTTTATTTATTAAATACTGCTTTTTTTCTTTTTTAGGAACATCATTAGATGCTTTATTGATCCAGACATTCACCCAAATTTGTTCGATAAAATTTTTTCGTTCTTCAATATACTCGTCAAAGGAACGAATCTCTTCGTTTTTTTCAAGAAAATGGACAATATCTTCATAAAGCTTTTGCTTTGTTTGTTCAATCGCGGCAGGGTAGATCTCTTCTAATTTAGTCATTTCCTTTTCCCCTTTCTCCGGTTCTCTTCCTATTATATGTAAAAAACCTGTCCAATTATCGGACAGGCAGGATTTTCTTTATCTGATGATGGCAATAATCCCTTCTTCATCATCAAGGACCAATTCGATTCCTGAAAAAGGATCTCTTCCGAGGACCTGATCTAGCCACATTCTGAGAGCCTCAATCATATTTTGTTTAACCAGAATTTGTTTTCGTCCATGAACAAAGGTTTCAGCGGAGAATCCATAATCATCGTCAAACATTAATTCTACTTCTATTTCTTCTAATTTGACTTGTTTTTTATCGGCAACGTATAAACAAATGGCATTGACAACATCCTGCTCAGTAATTTTTAGCGGCGCCATGGGTCATTTGCCTCTTGACGTTTTTTCTTAATAGCTGCAATCACTCTACTAATAAGCATAAATAAGACGATAATTCCAATGATATTGATCAACATGCCAAAGATGGGGCCTAATCCACCCATTCCTGCTAGTAATCCACCGAATAATAAGCCAGCAATTCCTCCATACATGATGCCACGCATTAATCCACCACTATTATTATTTCTAGTGGTTGTGGCATTCGTTCTGTTATTAACAGCATCATTTTGACGATTCACGTTTTGATTAGGAGTTGTGGTGGTATTATTATTGTTATTATACCGTTTCGCACCAGAATTGTATTTTCTTGCACTGACTTCTGTTTGCTGTAAATCTTGGATGACCATATTCCCGACTGGTGAGAACATCACTGTCATTGCAACAATTGCTGCGATAATTTTTTTGTTCATTTTCCATCCTCCTGAATTCTATCTTGCTTTATGTTTTACGAACAAACTCTTAATAAGTTTCACTTTTTTATCAAAACAATCCTATAAATTTATAACTATTCTAGCCAGAACAACCACTCCCAAAATTTACAAGAAATGTTTTCATAAATTGGTCACAATTTGATTCTAACTGCGAATTGCTTCTATGTTAAAATCATTCTAAACAACGGAATCTGTGATTTTAATCACACTTGCCACAACTTACCTTACTATTTTATGTATATCATGTGAAAAAATGAACATTATTATGCTATAATGTCCAAGGTTTGTTGTTTTATTTACGAAAGGAGAACGTCTATGAAAGGAAAATGGATTTTACTGTCCGTCTTTTTCACACTTGCAACTGTACTAACAGGTTGCGAACGATTATTGGTCTTAGACCCTAAAGGGCCACAAGCAGCACGTCAAGCTCAAGACATAATGCTCTCAATTGGAATTATGTCAGGGATTGTCCTTGTGGTTTTTGCATTGCTGATCTTCATTTTACTAAAATATCGAGCATCAAAGCAGCGCCCGGATTATGAACCCCCACATATGGAGGGAAATATTTGGGTAGAAGCGATTTGCGTAGGGATTCCAGTTATCATTGTTGCTTATTTATCCTTTGTTTCTGTACAAAGTAACTACATTGTTGAAGCAACTCCTCAAGGGTACGAGGATAAGGAACCTTTAGTTATTTATGCTTCCTCTTCAGACTGGAAATGGCATTTTAGTTATCCTGAAGAAAATATTGAAACGGTTAACTACCTGTATATTCCAACAGATCGTCCGATTGAATTTAAGCTTTATTCCTATGGTCCGATTACAAGTTTCTGGATTCCTCAGCTAGGGGGCCAAAAATACGCAATGAGTGACATGGTTACAACTCTACACTTAGCGGCTGACGTTCCAGGGGAGTTCATGGGAAGAAATGCAAACTTCAGTGGAAAAGGATTTGCGGAAAATACTTTTGAAGTTACTGCCATGTCACCTACTAAGTTTGTTGAATGGGTAGATGAGGTAAAAGAAACAGCCGATCCATTAACCGAAGAAAAGTTCGATCAATTATTAGAACCAGGACATCTTGGCCGGATGACATTTACAGGTACACATTTAGACTTTATGCCGCCTCCAAATCATAATCATGGTTCATCAGATGATGAATCAGATGGTGAATCACATAATGAGGACGAAAACCAAAGCGAGCATAGTGAACATTAATAATTTTCCAGTTTACTATATTCGTAATTCGATAGAACAAACAGAAATTTCCCGGAAGGAGATACAAACGGATGGAATTCTTTGAACGCTTTGCCGTCCCGCACCCAAGTATTGCGATTTACGCATCAATGGTTGCAATTGGTTTGACGATGGTAGCCATCGTTGCGGGTTTAACCTATTTTAAAAAATGGGGATATCTTTGGCGCGAATGGTTAACAACTGTTGACCATAAACGAATTGGGATTATGTATTTAATCTCCGCTTTAATAATGCTATTCCGCGGAGGAGTCGACGCAATCATGATGCGTGCGCAACTTTCCGCACCTGAAAACACACTACTTGATGCCCAGCATTATAATGAAATTTTCACAACACACGGGGTTGTAATGATTATTTTTATGGCAATGCCTTTCATTTTCGCTATGATGAACATTGTCATTCCGTTGCAAATTGGTGCCCGAGATGTTGCGTTTCCACGCTTAAACGCGCTCAGTTTCTGGTTATTCTTTATGGGAGCGATGCTATTTAACATCTCATTCGTAGTCGGCGGCTCACCTGATGCCGGTTGGACATCATATTTCCCACTTGCAGGGAACGAGCTTAGTACATCAGTAGGAACAAACTACTACATGATTGCGATTCAGATTTCTGGTATAGGTTCATTGATGACCGGTATTAACATGATCACAACCATTCTTAAAATGAGAGCACCTGGCATGACGTTAATGAAAATGCCAATGTTCACATGGTCTTCTTTTATCGCGAATGTGATCATCGTTTTCGCCTTCCCTGTGCTAACTATTGCACTTGCATTGGGAACAATGGATCGATTATTTGGAACTCAATTCTTCACAATAGATAATGGCGGCATGGATATGCTCTGGGCCAATCTATTCTGGGTTTGGGGACATCCAGAGGTTTATATCCTGATTTTACCAGCATTTGGGATTTATAGTGAGGTTATCTCTACTTTCTCAAGGAAAAACCTCTATGGCTATAAATCGATGGTTGCATCTATGGTCATTATCTCGCTCATGTCCTTTTTAGTATGGGCACACCATTTCTTCACAATGGGGCAAGGAGCGCTAACCAATAGTATTTTCTCGATTACAACCATGGCTATTGCCGTACCGACTGGGGTTAAAATTTTCAACTGGTTATTAACCATGTATAAAGGAAAAATTGAAATTACTACCCCTATGCTGTATTCATTACTATTTATTCCACTTTTCACACTTGGTGGAGTAACAGGGGTTATGCTTGCGATGTCAGCAGCTGACTACCAGTATCACAATACAATGTTCTTGGTTGCTCACTTCCATAATGTAATCATTCCAGGTGTCGTTTTTGCGATGCTTGCTGGCCTTACGTATTACTGGCCTAAAATGTTTGGCTTCATGCTAAACGAGCGTATCGGAAAGTGGACTGCATGGTTACTTTCAATCGGTTTCCTATTAGCATTCATGCCAATGTACATTACTGGTTTAGATGGTCAAGCGCGTCGTATGTACACCTACTCTGAGTCTACAGGATTCGGGCCTTTAAATATGGTTTCATTCGTTGGTGCGATTATTATGGCCATCGGCTTTGTCTTGATCGTATACAATGTGTATTATAGTGTCCGTTATGCGTCCAGAGACATCAGTGCTGATCCTTGGGATGCACGTACACTTGAATGGGCTACACACAACCCTGTTCCTGAATACAATTTCGCTGTTTTACCAGAAGTAAAATCAAGCGAAGCCCTTTGGGATGCAAAGAAAAAAGGTCATGTTTTGTTTAAAGGTGAATATGAAGAAATTCATATGCCTAATAACAGCGGTGCACCGTTTATCATGAGTATTATCTTCTTCGTTTTGGGATTCTCTCTGATTTTCAGCTTATGGATTCCTGCGATTATTTCGATAATCGGAGTCTTTGCTTTCATGACACATCGCTCATTTGAACAAGACCACGGTCATCATATTTCGGTAAAAGAAATTGAAGAGACAGAAACAAAAATGCGAGGTGCTAAATAATGAAAATCGATCACTCGCTACCACTTGAATATAGTACAGAGCAAAATAAATTAAATATTTTAGGGTTCTGGATTTTCCTTGGAGCAGAAATCATGCTCTTTGCGACTCTGTTTGCAACCTACTTTACCCTATATAATCGCACTGGTAACGGTCCAACTGGAGCAGAGATTTTTGAAATTACTCCTGTTTTATTTGAAACTTTCTTGTTGTTAACAAGTAGCTTTACAATCGGCCTTGGGATTCATGCCATGCGCCTTGGCAGACAAAAAGCAATGATTTCATTTTTTGTCATTACCCTGTTACTTGGTTTAGGATTCTTGGGTTTTGAAGTTTTCGAGTTCTTTACCTATGTTCACGAAGGAGCAGGAATCCAAACAAGTGCTTTCACATCGATCCTTTTAACTACTTTAGGAACGCATGGGGCACACGTAACACTTGGTTTGTTCTGGGGTTTATTCATCGTTCTTCAAGTAAGAAAGCGTGGATTAACTCCACAAACAGCCAATAAATCATTCATTTTCTCTCTATATTGGCATTTCCTAGATGTAGTCTGGATCTTCATCTTCAGCTTCATCTACTTGAAAGGAATGATGTAAGATGAAAGAATTATTCCCTGCAAAACAAGTATTAGGTTTTGGATTTTCTTTATTACTAACTGTCATTGCTCTCGCTGTCTATTTCCTTGATATGTCTTTTGCAGCAGGCATGACAATCCTACTCGTAACTGCATTCATTCAAGCAGGTGTTCAGTTAACCGTGTTTATGCATGCTGGAGAAACAGAAGACAAAGGCTCAATTTATACCAATGTTTATTATGGATTAATCATTGCTCTAGTAACCATTTTTGGTACCCTACTTGCAATGGTTTGGGATATGTAAAAAGAAAAGCGGAAGTGCCCTGTTCAGCTCACGACAGGCCTGGAGCCCTCCAACTGAGATAAGGTTTTTCTTGGGGCTTCAGCCCTTAGAAAAATCAATCGCGTTGAACG
>Ga0182742_1004578_pt1 | contig 12423 bp, 8 predicted proteins | sample eDN5th37CBELigMG_FD_128880 | JGI IMG/M metagenome (GOLD analysis project Ga0182742, IMG submission 128880) | Enriched Miracle-Growth compost microbial communities from Emeryville, California, USA - eDNA 5th pass 37_C BE-Lig MG (version 2)... ... | reverse complement strand
CTACGGCCAGGGTGCGGCTCGGCGCCGGGTCGGTCAGCTTCTTATAGACAGGCACATATTTGCCCTTCTTCGACTCGGCGATCATGTTTGGTACGAGGGCGATGCCCATGCCGGCGGCTACTAACGATTGAACGGTTTCGATGTTGCTGCTTTCGAACACAATGCGCGGCGTAAACCCGGCTTCTTCACAGATGTTCAAGGTAATTTTGCGGAAGCCGTTTCCTTTTTTCAATACGATAAATGCTTCATCCTTCAATGCCTTGACCGGAATCGGCTCGGGGATTTCCGCGAATCTGTGGGTAGACGGAACGGCTAAGCAAATTTCTTCGGTTGCGTAAGGCCGTACGACGAGGGAAGGTTCGTCCACGGGTAAGGTCAGGAGCGAAAAATCGACGCGCCCGTCTGCCGTGAACTGCTCCAAGTTGGCCGTTGTATCCTCCACCAGGGTCACCTCGATGCCGGGATGGCGCTTGGCGAATTCGGGAAGCACGAGCGGAAGAATGTGCGCGCCGGTGAGCGGCAGCGTCCCGACGACAAGCTTGCCTTTACGCAGGTTGGAGATGTCGTTCATCTCGCTTTGCAGCTGTTCGACCAGATCGAGAATTTGCTGCGCCTTCGCGACGAACACCTCGCCGGCGTATGTCGGTTCGATGGAATTGGTTGTACGGTGGTACAATTCTACACCCAGCTCTTTCTCCAGCTTAGCCAGCTGCTGGCTGAGCGAAGGCTGCGCGATGTGCAGCTTTTCCGCGGCGCGGGAAATGTTTTTTTCGTTATATATATGGACTGCATAATTGAGTTGTCGAAGTTCCATGAGGGGATTCCACTCCTTTTAACATCTCGCTTATAGGAATTACCAATGAAATCTATAGTTATTATATCTTAGAATAATGACAGAAGAAATGCTATGATCAGGTTAAGAAATTTAGTTCATGGGAGAGGTGACAGGAATGGCGAAACGTACAATGTTCGAGAAAATCTGGGACAATCACGTCATTCATCAGGAAGAAGGAAAACCTAGCATCATCTATATCGACCTTCATCTCGTGCACGAGGTGACGAGTCCGCAGGCGTTCGAAGGCTTGCGCTTGGCCGGCCGCAAGGTGCGCCGTCCGGATTTGACATTCGCGACGATGGACCACAACGTTCCGACGAAGGATCGTTTTAATATTAAAGACCCGATTTCGAAGCAGCAAGTCGACACGCTGACCCGCAATGCGCAAGAATTCGGCATCAAGCTGTACGACTTGAATACGATCGACCAGGGCGTTGTTCACGTTATGGGACCGGAGCTTGGATTGACGCATCCGGGCAAGACGATCGTGTGCGGCGACTCGCATACCTCGACGCACGGCGCATTCGGCGCGTTGGCGTTCGGTATCGGGACTTCCGAGGTAGAACACGTGCTTGCGACGCAATGTTTGCAGCAAGCGAAGCCGAAGACGATGGAAGTACGCGTGAACGGCAAGCTCCCGACAGGCGTAACCGCGAAGGACTTGATCCTTGGCATCATCGCGAAGTTTGGCACGGACTTTGCGACAGGCTATGTCGTTGAATACACCGGCGAAGCGATCCGCAGCTTGACGATGGAACAGCGCATGACGGTCTGCAACATGTCGATCGAAGCAGGCGCCCGCGCAGGGATGATCGCACCGGACGAGACGACGTTCAACTACTTGCGCGGCCGTGAATACGTACCGCAAGGCGAAGCGTTCGACGCAGCTGTAGAGAAGTGGAAGCAGCTCGTAACGGACGAAGGCGCAACTTATGACGCCGTTGTAGAATTCGACGCTTCGACGCTGGTGCCGCAAGTGACTTGGGGAACGAGCCCTGGCATGGGCACGAACGTGCTCGCGAAGGTGCCGAACCCGGCGGATATGGCGACGGAGAACGAACGCAAAGCGGCTGAGAAGGCGCTTGAGTACATGGGCCTTACGCCAGGCACGCCGATGACAGAGATCGAGATCAACCGCGTATTTATCGGTTCCTGCACGAACGGCCGGATCGAGGATCTGCGTGCGGCGGCGAAGGTTGCTCGCGGCTACAAGGTTCATCCGAATGTGGAAGCGATCGTCGTTCCGGGCTCCGGACGCGTGAAGCTGCAAGCCGAGAAGGAAGGGCTTGACAAGATCTTTATCGAAGCCGGCTTTGAATGGCGCGACGCGGGCTGCTCGATGTGTCTCGCGATGAACCCGGACGTATTGAACCCGGGCGACCGCTGCGCATCCACCTCGAACCGCAACTTCGAAGGCCGCCAAGGCCGCGGCGGACGTACGCACTTGGTTTCGCCGGAGATGGCTGCAGCGGCAGCGATTATGGGTCGCTTCGTAGACGTGCGTGATTGGAAATTTAAATCGGAAGTATCCGTAGGTTAATAGATTTTATCTTTACTTGAAGGAGAGGATCACGATGGAAGCTTTTACGAAACATACGGGCATCGTGGCGCCGGTCGACCGCGTGAACGTGGACACGGACGCGATTATCCCGAAGCAATTTTTGAAGCGCATTGAGCGGACCGGCTTCGGCCAGTTCCTGTTCTTCGAATGGCGTTTCGACGAGCAAGGCAACGTTATTGAAAGCTTTGAGATGAACAAGCCGCGCTACAAGGGCGCATCGGTCTTGATCTCCCGCGCGAACTTCGGCTGCGGTTCTTCCCGCGAGCACGCGCCGTGGGCGATCCTGGACTATGGCTTCAAGGTCATCATCGCTCCGACGTTCGCGGACATTTTCTACAACAACTGCTTTAAGAACGGCATTCTTCCGGTGAAGCTGAGCGAAGAGCAAGTGGAAGAGCTGTTCCAACGCACGGCGAAGTACGAAGGTTATAAGCTTAACGTGGATCTCGAGAACAAGACGATCACCGACGAGTACGGCTTGTCGTACACGTTCGACCTCGACGAGCACCGCCGTCAATTCTTGCTGCAAGGCTTGGACGACATCGGCCTGACGCTGCAGCACGAAGATAAGATCGCCGCATACGAGGCAAAACACGCGTAAGCAAGGCAATATTTTGCTCCGTAAGAGCAATGCCTTTTGGCAATTTGCTACAACATAATACTTGTTGCAGTCGCAAAGCATGCGCTGTCTGCCCGGCTATCGGGCGGGCGGCGCATTTTTTTATTTTCCCCGAAGGAGCTGATACTGATGAATCTTGTATTCTATCACGTGTATGAGAATTGGATGAAAGGGCATTTGCGGGAAAGTACGGGAGAACGCCGAAGAAGGCTGGAGGAACGCGTGGAGCAAGAACGCAAGTATCAAGGAGGACGGAGTTTGTTCATCCGGAGTATGAGGTAGTGGATGCCTTGGGGCGTACGCGATTCTTGGATCATGCGGTGGTGCATTACCCGGTGCTGGCCGATCTTGAAGTGGATGGATTTCATGCGCACCAGAAGCATGCAAACCGCTGGAGCTTCTCCGACGACAGGAGGCGCGACGCAAGCCTTGAAATCGCGGGGTGGCGGGTGCTTCGGTTTGCGTTCGATGATATCAAGAACAATCCATTGCTTTGCCAAAGCATTCTCAAGCAATGGCTCGAGCAGCTTCGCCCCCGTCGACCGCGACACCGCATGGCGGGATCGCGTGCTGATGTACGGTTTGTATCATGGGCCCATTACCGTGATGGAAGCCGCGCGGATTTTGGGGGTTTCTGATCGAACCGCTAGAACGTTTCTGAGGAAATTGCTAGATGAGAGAATTTTATTGCCGGAGGGGAATAAGCGGGTCCACGCTTACAAGATAAATGATAGTTACTTAAAAGCGAATCAGCCTCCGCCTTTGCGCTTCTGACGGAGGTTTTTCCGTTGTAAAGGGCAGATGTGTTGTGGGCTGGCGCTATAATGGAAATTTTTCCGTTGCAGCAGGGGAGCTCCGACCACGCGCCAGAAGCCCAAAATTTTTGTCGGTTTTCCGCCGAAACTAGCAACTTTTGCTAGATTATTGCGTCTATTATTTGTGATGTTGTCGGAACAATGAAATTCGTGTGCTTTTATGGCGATTATGATAGACTAATATTGGTTTGATAGATTTGGAGGGACTTATGGGGTACAGGTGGAGACGGCAATTGAGATGGGCGGCGGGAATGATTGCGGCGGGCGCGATAGCGGCGGCGGCGGTTCCTGCGTTTGCGGCGGCGGCTGATGATCAGGCGGCAACGGTTAAGAGCATTGATTTGGAGGCTGCAAAGCTATACATAGACGGCAAACAAAGCAGTATTGCTGCGGCTACAGCAGGCGGCACGGCGTATATTTCGTTAGACTCGCTTCCCGCGATCGGCGATGTGAAACTATCCAATCAAGACGATACATACACGGTTTCTTCGAATACCCAAGAAATAAGCTTTACGCTCGGCAAGAAGGAGCTCAAAGTTAACGGCGCAGCGCAAAGCGAACGCGTTGCCGCTTTGAAGAGCGGCAATCAAGTGTACGTTCCTATCGCTTGGGTTGATGAAGCGGCGGGCATAAAGTTTGTGAACGATAGATTCACATCGTCTGTGTACATATTTAGAAAACAGGGAAATTCGGATTCGCCAGCACAATGGGTCCCGGCCGAATCGGAGCAAGCGGATTCGGTAAATTCGTCAACCGTTATCGTTTCGGGAGCTCCGCCAACGTTCTTAGGATTGTTATTGGAAGGTGATCAGTTGACGATCCAAGCGACGGGGGAAGTACAACCGAATGTTTTTCGGCTGAAGGAACCGGATCGCATCGTGATCGATCTCCCGAACACGACATTGGAGCGAGCGGCGGACGGGAGCGCCAGCGGTTCATTCCCGGTGGACGCCAATCACTCGTATATTTCGAATATACGATACTCGTTGTTTGCATTCGAGCCTGCCACCGTCCGGATCGTTGTCGATTTGAAACGGCCGATCTGGCACCATGTCGTGCCGCAGGAGAGCGGAGCAGCCGGCGCTGTCATCCGATTCATGGATGTTGAGCCGATCGAGGTCATCATTGACGCCGGTCACGGGGACACTGACCCCGGAGCAATATCGAAGTCCGGAAAGTTCGAGAAGGACTTGACGCTGGCGATTGCGCTGAAGGTTGCTGATCGGTTGAAAAATGAGCCTCTCATTAAGCCTGTACTGATTCGAGATGACGACACGTATACCTCGCCGGCGGAACGGGCAGCGGAAGCGAATAAGTTAGGGGTAGATTTGTACGTCTCCATCCATGCGAATTCCTCGGATCAGTCATCAGTCAAGGGCACGGAGACATTCTATTGGCGCGATGACAGCCTGAAGTTCGCGGAAACCGTTCATAAAGAATTGCTTGCGGCCATAGGTTCCTCAGACAGGAGCGTAAAGAGAGATCGTTTTTTGGTGATCAGGGAAACCACGATGCCGGCGGTCTTGCTGGAGCTTGGATTTATTAGTAACGCTGAAGATGAAGCGAAGCTATACAACGATCAAATGCAGAATCGGATTGCAGACGCCATTGTCAAAGCCATCAAGAAATATTACCAAATATCATAATTCTTGCAGGAGGAATCGCTTCATATGAAATCCAAGGTACGTAAACCTTTCATTGCATTGACATCTGCTGCGCTCGGCGCAACGTTAGTTTTGTCCCCAGGGACGATATCGGTGTTGGCGGCTGAAACACAAACCACCGTATCCGCAAATCCAACAATTAAACTATCCTTCCCTGATGTGCCTGAAAACCATTGGGCGAAGGGGCATGTTGCTAAGCTCGCCGCGGCGAAAGTCATTACGGGTTATCAAGATGGCAGCTTCCAACCGAATAAAGCGGTTTCACAACAGGAAGCGATTGTCATGGTCGTTCGCATCATGGGATTGGAGGATGAGGTTCAAACCGCCGTTGATGCGGTAACCGGGCTTGGGGAAGACCGTTTCTTCAGCAAATATGTGAAAATCGCGGCAGACTACCGTTTCATCAACTTATTAGATGAAACCATCGCGGCGCAGCAAGGCACGGAGCCTTGGGGCCAACGGCCGGCCACCCGCGAGTGGATTGCCAAGCTGATTGTGAACGCGCTTGGAGAGACGCCGAATACAGCTGCGGCATTACAATTTTCTGACGCCGCACAAATATCTGAAAAAATGGCGGGTTATGTTAGCAAGTCTGCAGAATTGGGATTAGTAAATGGCATTGTGGAAAACGGGAAGACGTTTTTCAAACCTGCGGAGGCCGTCACCCGCGCGCAACTCGTGACGATCCTCTCACGGGCGGACCAGTACATAGAAGACGACGATAGTTTGTATTTCAGCGGATATATTATGAGCAGATCGGCTTCTTCCCTGCAGCTGCGCGCTGCGGACGGCACGGTGAAAGACTTCACGTTGAGCTCGGAGTCACTGGTATACAATGAGAATGGCGAACGGTTATCTCTCAACAGCTTAACGGAAAGAACCGGTGTCCGTGTACTCTTTAATGGCAACCAAGCGTACTACATTGAAGTGTCGGACGATGTACTGCAGCTGGAAACGATCGAAGGGGAGTTAGCCGCTCTAGATATTGAAAATATGACCCTTGTGCTTCGTCTGGCCAACGGTACGGTACAACCTTTCAACCTGGCGTCCAACGCGGCTGTAACGAATGCGCAAGGCTCCGGCTTATCGCTCTCGCAGCTGACGGAAGGCAGCGAAATCAAGCTGCAACGTCTTGAAGGCACTGAGGAAGTAACGAAATTAATGGTAACCGAGCTGGCATACAATGCCGAAGGAATGGCGACTGTCATCTCGGCAAACATCGCGGAACGAACGATTACGTTTACGGATGCGAGCGGTAAAATTGTAACTTACCCGCTTACCGCGAATGCGGTATTATCCATTAAAGATCAACCGATCACGTCCCTAAGCGGTATACAAGAAGGGGATACCTTCGAATACGTTATTCGCGACAGTAAGGTGACGGAGTTGAATGTGACCGTTCCGAAATATGTGACGGTTACGGGCTCTTATCAAGGCACCGCGGGCAAGACCATTACCGTTCTGAAGGATCAAAAGACACCTGCGGCTTATTTGCTGAGCGACAATGTGAAGGTCATCATTGCAGGTATGGAAAATACGAAGCTGACGGATCTGCAAACCGGCGATATCATTCAGCTGAGAATGTCCGGATCCAGCGAGGTCGTAGATCAAATCACGGTTTCGAACCGCAATGTCGAGAATTTGCGCTCGGTACAGATCGATAACTTGGATAAAGACTATTTGACGGTCCGCGATGAAAACGGGAAACCGCGTCTCTTCTTAATCACCGATCGCACGCAGTTCCGCTTCGACGGTGCGGAAATGCCGCGCGAATGGTTTGACTCTTACTTGGCAGAGGGACGGAAAGTGAATCTCAGCGTATCCTCCGATCAGTTGCTCCGTCTTGATGTTGTCACGAAACTGAATGGTACGGTTACGGCATTGAATACAACCGGCCGCACCATCACCATTCGGACAACCGAAAACGAAGAAATGACGATTCCTTACGCGTTGTACATATCTGTAGAGCTGCCGCGCACAACAAGCGCAAGCATTGCGGACGTAGCGGTCGGCGACCGGGTGCAGCTCACATTCTCGATTGATAACGGCTCCGCTACGGGTATTAAGGTGGAACGTTCCTACGTGTACACGTTGAGCTCCATCGGTACCGACAAACGGACGCTATCGGCGAAGGACTACAAAGGCGTTAACGTTAGCGTATCGACAGACACCAACACCAAGGTAACGAACGCGCAAGGCAAGAGCATCACGGTTTCGGAGCTTCCGATCGGTAAGCCGATTATCGTGAATTATCTTGGCCGGAATGTGGAATCGGTGCAGGAAGCGTCGGTCGTCCGGGCCGTCGTGTCGCGACTGGACATCATCGGACAAAAACTGTCCGTGAAAGACTTCAACGGCAATGAGCGCGAGATTGATTTGTCTAAGGGCATCACGGTACAAGCGAACGGAACGGTAACCGAATCGATTGCTGCCTTGAAATTAAACGATCGGCTGGAAGTAGTCACAGACGCGCAAGGGCGCTCGTATGTTACGGCTGCGAGTGTAGAGATCCGCAAATTCAGTTCCTACAGTGCCGCTGATCAGAGCATGAATTTGAAGATCTCGAAGGTTGGCGATCAACGTGCGTTTAAACTGGATGAGAATGTGTACGTCCACACTGCGGGCGGAGAGCTGCTGACGATGTCGCGTTTGAAGGAAGACGATGAAGTCACCTTCTACACCGTTAACGGGAAAGTCATTGAAATTATCCGTTAATGATTGCACTGATGTTCTATAAAGCGAGCGGGGCTGGGAAGCTTCACTCGCTTTTTTTTGTCAAAATGTCGCCTTAATTCCAATTCAAATTCCATTGAAAATATAGAGCTTGTTCGATTACACTAATTAAGATCGTATTGCGATGGGAGGAACGGATATTGAACAAAGCGAAGGTCCGCGAGGTGCTGGATGCAATCGCCGTCATGTTCCCGGACGCGCATTGCGAGCTGAATCATTCGAATCCGTTCGAACTGACGATCGCAGTGCTGCTGTCTGCGCAATGTACGGATGAAACGGTAAATAAAGTGACGGCGGATTTATTCCGCAAGTACCGGACGCCGGAGGATTATTTGGCGGTCGAATTGGAAGAGCTTGAACATGATATCAAAAGAATCGGATTATATCGAAATAAAGCGAAACATATTCGGCAGCTATGCCGTCTTTTAATCGATGAATACAACGGCGAGGTTCCGCGGGCCCACGATGAGCTAGTCAAGCTTCCCGGCGTCGGCCGAAAGACCGCCAATGTCGTTGTTTCTAACGCCTTTGGCGTGCCTGCCATTGCGGTGGATACTCATGTGGAGCGGGTATCCAAGCGGTTGGGCATTGCCAATTGGGACGATACGGTTCTTGAAGTCGAGAAGAAACTGATGAGTAAAGTGCCCCGCGAAGAGTGGACGATCACGCATCACAGGCTCATTTTTTTCGGAAGATATCATTGCAAAGCGCAAAATCCGAAGTGCGAGGTTTGCCCTTTGCTAGAGTTGTGCCGGGAAGGCAAGAAACGTATGAAACCGGCCAAAAATAGGAAGACTAGTGGATAGCAGAGATAGAAATCAAGCGGGCAATATGTTGTCGCTGTGTAAAGAAGGGTGAGAGAGATGAAGTGTATTTCTGTATATACGAAAGATTTTGAACAATTTTCCGATATCTTTGATAAAGTGCTGAGTACGAATTTGTCGGAAAATGAAGAGACGGAAGTGGAAGGAATTACGGTCAGCGAATCCGGCTCTGTTCCTGAAAATTATATTGACCGGATGCGCGCGAAACGGGATGTTGTGGTGATGAAGGAAAGGGAACGCGACATCACCATTCTGCAGCGCGGCGACGTGTTTGAAATATTGATTCCGGATTCCCATGCAGCGGAAGCGCCTGCCGCGCATTAATCAGATGAGCGAAGAACACACCCGAGCCTCGGCTAACTTGCCGAACGCTCGGGTGTTTTTCGGTTAGAGAAGTTCGTGTATAATGGACTATTAGTGCAAACCACAAAGCTTTGGCTCGCAGAGGGAAAAGGGGAAACCATGCAATGCAAAGCAATGAACTCATGAGACAAATTACAAATTTGAAAGCTGCCCTGGAACAATTACATTTGCCGGAGTTAGCCGATAAAGCGGAATCTTTAGTGCAAAAAGGGACAGCGGGAACACTGCATATTGCGTTTTGCGGACATTTTTCGGCGGGAAAATCAACGCTGATCAACCGGATGTGCGGCGTTTCCTTATTGCCGTCAAGCCCGATTCCGACAAGCGCGAATATTGTCTCCATCCGCAGCGCCGACCGCGAGGAGGCGGTACTGAAGCTGCGCGACGGGAGTGAAGAGCATGTTTCGATTCAGGATGTGCTCCAGCACGCGAAGAACGGAGAGCAAGTGCGGGAGGTAGAATTACGGGCGCCGATCGATTGGCTTGGCGAGCGCGGAGTGTTGCTTGATACGCCCGGGGTCGATTCGACTGATGACAATCACCAGCAATCGACGGAGTCGGCTCTCCATCTGGCGGACATTGTCGTCTTCGTCATGGATTATAACCATGTGTTGTCCGAGATGAACATGGATTTTGCGAAGCGGCTTTCAGAGATGGGTAAACCGCTGATTATGGTCATCAATCAGATTGATAAGCACCGTGAAGAGGAGGTTCCTTTCGATCTGTTCAAACAAGGCGTCGCCGATGCGTTCCGGTCTTGGGGAATCGTGCCCGCCGCAAGCCTTTATACGACGATGAAACAACCGGATCATCCGTATAACGAAGCGGGCTTGCTGCGCGCGCTGCTCGGAAAGCTGGTTGAGCTTGGAACCGCATTCGCCCGGCGCGGGATTGCTTCCGCCGCAGTAGAGCTCGTAGAAGAAGCAGGCCGGGCGCTGCACAGCCGCAACGATGCGCGAAGAGAGCAGCTGCTGGCTCTTATCGCGGGTGAGGCGGAGGGCGCCCAAGAGCGATATGAAGAGCTGCAGGAAACCTTAGCCGCCTGCCGTTCTATTCGCAGCCGCCTTACGGAGCTGCTGAAGAATGAGGCGGGGAAAATCGCGGAGAACGCCAATATTACGCCGGCAACAACCCGGGATTTGGCGCAGAGCTTCTTAGAAAGCCGTCAGGCTGGGTTCCGCGTCGGCTTCTTGTTCACACAAGGAAAGACCGAGGAAGAGCGGAAAAGGCGGCTTGACGCGTTCTATGCCGATTTCTTGAATCACGTGACAGCGCAAATTTTATGGCATGTGAAGGACGCCGTGAAGAAAACAGGGCTTTCCCTCGGATTGGATGAGGCGACCGTGGAGGAAGCGGCGGAGCTTGTTCGCGCGGATCTCACGCCGGAATGGCTTGTGTCGAAAGTTCGCTCCGGCGCTGTCGTGACGGGGGAATACGTGCTCAATTATTCCAAAGAAATTGCGAATGATGTGCGCACAGCTGTTAAGCGCTCTGCGGTAACCGCCGCGGAGCGGCTGGCTGATGCCGCTGAAGCGCGTTACGCACAGGAAATGCCAGCCCTCTTAGCGGAAACCGAAGCTCTTGAGAAACAGCTTGCGCACCGCAAAGAGCTGGCTGCGCTGGAAGCGTCGGAGCGGGAAACGCAAGAACGCTTGATTTCGTTAATCAGCGAGGCGGAGACGCTCGCGGCGAAGGAGGTGCCCTTCCCGCAGCCGAGCACCCTGAATGCTGACACGGCGGCGGTACAAGCGGCAGCTGATAACGGGTTGGAAGCCCAAACACAGCCGCTGGACTTGTCGAAAGCGGGGGCCGCATCGGCCGCCGCCACAGCTGCGTCAGTTTCCGCGAGTGAAACCGATCTGCGCGGGCGATTCGAAGCGGCGGCTGCCATCCTGGAAGACGCAAGCGGCATGGCGTCGTCGCTTAAGCCGCTTGCGTCCGCCGCGAGGGCGCTGAAGGACAAGGCTCAGCGCCTAAGGGACCAGCGCTTTACCGTTGCGCTGTTCGGCGCTTTTAGCGCGGGCAAATCTTCATTTGCCAACGCGCTCTTGGGAGAGCCGGCGCTGCCGGTGTCGCCGAATCCGACGACTGCCACGATCAATACCGTTGTGCCGCCGACCTCCGATTGGCCGCACGGCACCGCGCGCGTGACGATGAAGTCCCGTGAGACCGTGCTGCAAGATATCCGTCATTCCCTGCAGGCACTCGGTCTGCGCTACGGCGAAACAGACGAGATTCCCGCGCTGTTAAAGCTGGCTGAACGCTCGCATATGAAAAGCGATGATTTGCCTCCGGGAGCGAAGCCGCATCTCGCCTTTCTTCAAGCGGCGTCCGCCGGCTGGGAAGAGGCGGAGCCGCTGCTGGATTCTTACGTCCGCGCGGACCGCGAGCTGTTCCGTAAGTTTGTCGCGGAAGAGCGCAAATCGGCGTTCGTCGAGCGGATCGAGCTGCATTATGAGTCGGCGCTGTCCCGCCAAGGGGTAACGCTCGTGGACACGCCTGGAGCGGATTCCATTAATGCGCGCCATACCGGGGTCGCGTTCAATTACATGAAGAGCGCTGACGCGATCTTCTTCGTCACCTATTACAATCACGCGTTCTCGCGCGCGGACCGTCAGTTCTTGGAGCAGCTCGGCAGGGTGAAAGACGCGTTCGAGATGGACAAGATGTTCTTTATTGTTAACGCCGCGGACTTGGCTGCGGACGAGGAGGAGCTGCAGGCGGTGCTGGAGCATGTCCGCGGCAATCTGGCCTCGTTCGGCATCCGCAATCCGCGCTTATTCCCGATGTCCTCGCTGATGGCGCTTGACGCGAAGCAGAGAAAGGACATTCGGGCGGCGGGCATGTCCGGGATTATAGCCTTCGAGGACAGCTTCCGAGCCTTTGCGGCGAGCGAGCTTGCCGCACTGACCTTCCGCGCGGCAGAGTCCGAGTTATCGAGGGCAGCCGAGACGCTCCGCGAGCTGCTCCGGCGGACAACGTCCGGCGCGCAGGAAGCGGCGGAAGCAT
>Ga0182742_1004576_pt1 | contig 12425 bp, 10 predicted proteins | sample eDN5th37CBELigMG_FD_128880 | JGI IMG/M metagenome (GOLD analysis project Ga0182742, IMG submission 128880) | Enriched Miracle-Growth compost microbial communities from Emeryville, California, USA - eDNA 5th pass 37_C BE-Lig MG (version 2)... ... | reverse complement strand
CAATATAACCCCCTTGACTTTTTGGCTCAAAGTCGAAAAATACATCTGTAAAAATTATACATAAAATCCATACAAAGTTAATTCGTTGTATCCTTGTGGATATTTTTGCAACGCTAGTGGAATTTCTCCGCCTATGAATTCCTATACCTCCGCGAAAAAGTCAACAATGAATAACAACAGATATTTTTCCAATTGCCAGCCATTACATTTATCAAAAGCCTTTGTCAAAAAGATGGAGTCCAATTCAGTTGCGAATTGGACTGCTAATTGGTTAGCTAATTAAGTTTTTGTACTTGAAAATACTGCAAGTGGATAGGGTTTTTCTGTTATTCAAATAATGGACTTACCGCTTTTTCACTATGAATTCGGTCAATTGCTTCTACTAGCAATGGGGCAACTGATAAGCAAGTGATTTTCTCAAGTTGTTTTTCTTCAGGTTGTTCAATCGTGTTAGTCACAACGAGTTCTTTAATTGGTGACTGTTCAATTTTTTCAATGGAGTTTCCTGTAAAGACTGCGTGTGTACATCCAGCATAGACGGCTTTTGCACCGTGTTCGGCTAATGCTTTTGCTGCAAACGTGATAGTTGTTCCTGTATCAATGAGGTCATCAATAATGATTGCATTTTTGCCTTCTACATTCCCAATCACATCGTATGTTGCTTGTCCGCCTTCTTCGGGCTTTCTTTTATCAATTAGAGCAATTGGGGCATTTAGGGTATTGGCTAATTTTCTAGTTCTTCCTATACTACCGTTATGTGGAGCTACAATGACCATATCTTCTAGCCCTTTTTCCATAAAATATTGTGCAAGAACGGGTACACCGATTAAATGCTCCACTGGGATATCAAAGAAACCTTGTAACTGAGGAGTATGAAGATCCATGGTAAGAACTCGGTTTGCTCCAGCAGATTCTAACAGATTAGCTACTAGCTTAGCCGTGATTGGCTCACGTGAACGCGCCTTACGATCTTGTCTCCCATAAGCATAGTAAGGAATTACCACGTTAATGACACCCGCGGAAGCTCTTTTCAACGCATCAATCATAATTAAAAGCTCTAAAATATTATCGTTCACTGGGTACGAAGTGGATTGAACAACAAATACCTCACAGCCGCGGACACTTTCTTCAATATGAATTTGAATTTCTCCATCGCTAAACTGTGAAACAGAACAATTTCCCATTTTACAACCTAAAATCTCCGCCATCTCTTCAACGAGCTTACGGTTTGAATTCAATGAAAACAACCTAAAATTATTACTTAATTGATAAGGCACCTTATATCCCCCATACTTTTATTCATTCTTTTTCGATTCACAAACGATTCTTCATACATTCTCTTTACCTATTTGATTTTCCTGCTTATCTTGTGAAAAATGTTGATTTTTGTCACAACCTGTCTTAATTATAACCTATTTAGATGATTTTTGAGAATCTTAATTATACTCCCAAATTCCAAGCTTCCCTTTAGCAGGTAGGAACTCTTCTAGTAACTTCATATTTTCGACTTCCCACACATAACCACCCACTCGATAATCCCCTAAAAATAAATCATTTCCTTCAACTATCCGTCCGTCTTCTAAGAGTGCCCATGTGTTATGGTTTTCAGCGACTTTGATACAATTTTTTAGGATACATGTACCGATTATGACTCCAGTAGGTAGGTTACTGGCTGTATAACCATGCTTTGCTAGTAGGTTATGAATGATCGGATGACTGCAAGAATTTTTGTCCACCTTTTTACTAGTATGTATAGCTAGTTGACCTCGATAATTGGTTCTCCAAGTCCTTGTTTCATATTGTGTTTCTCTTAGAACGAATAAACTTGCCCATGGTTGAATCATAGATAATACCTTCATTCGATATATCCCCTTAGTTAACATCAATTATATGGTATAGATTCCCCTTCATTTGATCACCCATTCATCCAATACACAAAACACAGATATAAGACCAATTTTTCCCGGTTCTTAAGCTAAAGCTCCACGAATGCCCCATTCCATGTCCTTCTCTTTGACATATAAATAAGCAAGCTAGTTTTTTGTCTTGAGATTGGAGGAAAAAAATGTGCATGAATATACGATTGAACCGTGGGATCATCTAGTCGATTCAGCCACTAGCGAGGCAGACCTAGAACAATATGTCCCACCAGAGCTTGAGAAAATGGCCTATGAAGTGATATCACATTATGATATGAGCGTCTCCGAAATGACTCTTATCACCTCGAAGCCCGATAAAGGCGGAGCAATATGGAAAATAGAGACCAACCATGGACCACGTAGTATCAAGGTTCTTCACCGCCAGCCTACAAGGAGTTTGTTTAGTATTGGTGCCCAAGTATATGTTGTTGGGCAGGGAGCACGAGTTGCCCCCCTTATACCCACAAAGGAAAATCACCTCTACGTACAGGCAGGAGGCAAGTTATGGATTGTTACCGATTGGATCACTCCTCTTGAACAACTAATGAAAATTGATTTAGAGGGCGCCTCTGCACTTTGCTATGGTCTTGGAGAATTCCATCGTCATACGAGAGGGTATGTTCCACCAACCGGTTCAGCAAAGTCTTCACGACTGTATCGATGGAATCAATATTACGAGAAAATGATTCAAAAAATAGGTTGGTTCCGAGATATTGCCCACGCTTACCCAGAAACGGTCGCTAGCCCACACTTACTTTCAGTTGTAGACAAATTTGAACAGCAAGCCCTTGATATGTATGAAAAATTCAAGCAATCCTCTTATCGAAAAATGATTGCAAAAGGGGAAGCACATTGGGGGTTAGCTCACCAAGACTATGGCTGGTCTAATGGACAGCAAGGACCTGGTGGAATCTGGGTGATCGACTTGGATGGAGTTTCTTATGATTTACCGATTCGTGACTTACGCAAAATTATTACAAGTACGATGGATGATATGGGAACCTGGGATCTCGAATGGATACGCGGTGTTATAGACGCCTACCACCAAGCAAATCCACTCGACCAAGAAACCTTTGAATTACTATGGATTGATATGGCATTTCCAAATGAGTTTTATAAGCATGTAAAAGAAGTCGTTTTCGAACCAGTGAATTTTATGAACACGGAACTCGATGCCATCTTAGACAGAATCACTCTAACCGAATCCAATAAATGGGAGGTTTTATCTGAATTAGCCAAAGACAAGGAGAAGTACCTTCCAGGTGATTATTCAGAGGAAGAAGTCATTTATGATGTAACGCCAAACCCAGTGGTATTAGGTAATACAGAATTCAAAAATAATAGTGAATTTAAAAAGTCCGATACATCTAAAGCGCAACAAAACCTTCTGTCCACTTTCGAAGAGCCTAAGAAGTCTAAGTCTAAGGAATCTAAGAAATCTGAAACAAAGAAATTCCTTCAAGAACCAGAAAGTTTGCGTTCAAGAATTCAAAGAATACAGGCGGTAAATTCAATCAAGTCTAAAAATAGTAGCAACAAGGATCAGTTGGTCGACCTTGATCTCCTTCTAAAATCCATTCTAGAAGATGATCTCCCAAAATTGCTAAAGAAAATGAATGAAGAGAAACCGTCCAAAACACTTAAAAATACCGAACGTCCATCTTCTACGAAATCTGTGAAGAAAAGAAAATTCAACTCCAACTCTGAATTTGAAAGTATTATTGCAAAAGTTCAGAGAAAAAAGCTAGAACACGAGCGTAAGACAAAAAAGAAAAAATAAAGTTTACTTTCTACGAAAAATAGCAAGAAGGGAGAACGCACATGAATGTGTTGCTGATTTGTACAGAAATGCTACCTGTCCCTAATATTCGAGGTGGCGCTATTCAAACGTATATATGCGGAGTTTCCCACTTATTAAGCGAGCAACATCAAATTACCATCATCAGCAGAACAGATCCAGATTTACCAGACGAAGAAGTTGTTAATGGCCTTCGTTACGTCCGAATTGATTCTCAGCGCTTATTAGATATTTACAAAGAAGGAATTGTGAAGTATTTGTCAGAAACAGAAGAGAAATACGATATCATTCACATTTTTAACCGTCCAAAGCTCGTCCTTCCCGTAAGTGAAGTTGCTCCTAACTCTCGAATTATATTGAGCATGCACAATGATATGTTTAAGCCAGAGAAGATTAGTCGAGCTGAAGGAGCTGCAGCCGTAGAAAAAACAGATAAAATCATAACAATTAGTAAATATATTGGTCAAACCATTGTCTCTTATTTTCCAGAAGCAGAGCCCAAAATCGTTCCCATCTATTCCGGTGTAGATTTATCCAGATTTGCTCCTTGGATGAAATCAGAATCTGCTCTACAGGCAAGAAAAGCGATTCGTTCCAAATACGACTTAGGGTCCAAAAAGATCATTTTATTTGTCGGTCGTCTCTCAAGAAACAAAGGGCCGCATGTTCTTGTTAAAGCCATGTCAGAAGTTAAATCGAAAGATGCTGTACTGGTTATCGTAGGTGCAGCCTGGTTTAGCGATGATAGGGTGAGTGATTACATCGCCTACACGCGTGCTTTGGCAGATAGATCCCCTATTCCGGTGATTACGACTGGATTTGTTCAAGCCGATGAGGTCCACAATTGGTTTTGTGCCGCAGATGTTTTTGTTTGCACATCCATCTGGGAGGAACCACTAGCGAGAGTTCATTATGAAGCCATGGCAGCAGGGCTTCCGTTTATCACTACCGCTAGAGGAGGTAATCCAGAAATCGTTCAGAATGATAATGGCTATCTTGTCCAAAATCCTGAAGACCCTAGTGAATACGCAAACTACCTAAATAAAATGCTATCAAATTTAGATTACACCAGAGAAATGGGGCTTCGTGGTCGAAAAATGGTGGAGGAAAATTTCACTTGGAATCATGTAGCCAATAATATCCTTTCCGTCTGGGAGAGTATTCCTTCCGAAAATTAGCAGCCAAAAGGAGTGTGCATCATGAAAATTCTTGTCACAGGGGCTGCAGGTTTTATCGGTTCTCATCTCTGTGAGCGCTTGCTACAAAACCCTCAAAATGAAGTGATAGGTATTGATGTGTTTTTGCCTTACGGTACTTCCAGATGGATTCGTGAACGAAACCTTCAAAACCTACTTCACTCTTCAAGATTTACATTTGTTGAAGACGATTTACTACATGTGAATTGGAACACCTTACTAGAGGGGGTAGATATCATCTACCATCTGGCAGGTGTTCCCGGCGTTAGATCTAGCTGGGGTCAGGACTTCACCTTGTATGTAACCAATAATATTATTGTAACTCAAAGATTATTAGAAGCATGTCTTACATTTCCGATAAAAAAGTTTATTTATACTTCGACCTCATCCGTCTATGGGCAAAAGGATGGCAAAGTAACAGAAACTTCCGAACCTACACCGCTGTCTCCATACGGTGTTACGAAGTTGTCTGGTGAACACTTGTGTCGCGTATTTTATCAAAACGATGGGCTACCCATCACCATCTTACGATTATTTACCGTCTATGGACCAAGGCAACGACCAGATATGGCCTTTCATAAATTTATCAAACGCACGCTTACTAACGAAACAATAGAAATATACGGTGATGGACAACAAACAAGGGATTTCACTTTTATAAGCGACTGTGTAAATGCTATTGCCTCTGCTTCTACCTCGGAAAACATTGTAGGAGAAACGATCAATATCGGTGGAAAAGAAAGAGCCTCCCTTTTAACTTGCTTATCCATCCTAGAAGAAGGCCTCGGACAAAAGTTCAATGTTCGTTATACAGGATCCACTTATGGAGAGCCACATCATACTTGGGCTGATATTACAAAAGCACAAAAACTATTAAATTACGATCCACAGATTACTTTAAAGGAAGGCCTATTGAAGGAAATTGAGGATTTGAAGGATTTATATAAGGAGAAATAATAGTTTGCAATTTTTAGTCCTTCATAAACAAAATGAAGGATTTTTTGCCCTGCTTAAATTACGGTTGTCGAAATTTTTTCCTATTTCGAACAAGTAATGACAAGTTTAAACAAAATGCACCCATTGAGCGTTATGAGAGTGAATTCTATAATTAAGTTGTTGGAAAATTCTTTTAATAGGGGGATTTTAATGAAGAAGAAACTGATTGCTGGTGCGTTAACAGCTACACTGAGTGCCACTGCCTTTTTTGGAAGTTTAGGAGTTACTCAAGCTCAAGCGGTGGACAAGAATTACATAGTTATCTTTAAATCTGATACAAATCTTCCATCAAACTATCAAGATCTAGTAAAAATTTCTGGGGGGAAAGTAACGAAAGCATTACCCAAATTAGGGGCTGTTAAGGTTAACTCAGATAACCCTAACTTCCTAGCAAACATTGAAAAAAGCACAGTTGTACTAGACGCTGGCATGGAGAGCACCATTTATCCTGAAGCCCCTGTAGATGTGCAGGCCCTTGAAGACGATTTCACTGCTACTCCAGCGAATGATCTATACAACACCTATCAATGGGATATTAAGCAAGTTACCAACAATGGGGCCTCTTGGAATCTGGAAGGCGGTACGGGAGAGGCGAAGGATGGAAAGGATATTGTAGTAGCCGTTGTGGATACTGGAATTGATTATACTCATCCAGATATAAAGGAAAACTATGCTTACGGAAAATCTTTTGTACCAGGTATAACTAGTCCAATGGATCAAAATGGGCATGGAACACATGTGGCTGGGTCAATTGCCGGAAATGGTAGAGTATTAGGAATTGGACCAGAACTAAAAGTAGCTGCCTATAGAGTGTTTGGACCAACGGGAGGTGCGTACACTTCTGATATTGCCAATGCATTAATGACAGCAGCAGATGATAATGTAGACGTTGTTAATATGTCACTAGGTGGTTACGATTGGTTCCAAAACCCTGATTATGCAACACAAGAGGTTGTTGCAGACGTTCGACTCTTCAACCGTGCTATCCAATATGCGATTAAGAATGGAGTAACTGTAGTCGGATCCGCAGGCAATAATGGTGTAGACCTCTCAAGTCCTGGAAAACTTTCAGGAGATGATAAAGGGGCAACCCATCGAAGCCCAAGCAGCCAAACAATGATCCGTGTTGCTGCTGGTGGTGAAGAAAAGAACCTCACTTACTATTCTAACTATGGTGTTGGGAAAATTGATGTTATCGCACCAGGCGGCGACTACGGTACAGCTTGGCTAGAAACAGGTGACACCACTTTGAGAGACCGTAATAAATTATGCTTATCGACGGTTCCGGGAGGATATGCCTTCTATGCAGGTACATCTATGGCTGCTCCTAAAACAGCCGGGCTAGCTGGAGTCATTATTGCCAAGTATGGGAAAGATGTTCTATCTCCTTCTCAAGTTAAGCACATGATTCAAAATTCTGCTGACGACTGGTTCAAACTGGGCTATGATGGAGAATCTGGGTTTGGAGCTATCAATGCAGTGAATGCGTTAAAATAATATAAGTAGAATAATCCAGAGGACTCTGTTTCCTCTGGATTGTTTTATTATTTATTAAATTTCTCTAGTCATGAAAAACTACATAAATGAGAAGATATATTTCAATGAGGGTTACTTTTGATACCTTAAAGGGAAACGATGATCTATGTAAAGGATACATTTAGACCCATCGTCTTCACAATCTCAGTTACATGTTTCCCATCCATGATAGACTGTAAGAATGTACGAACCTCCTCTATGGACATTCCCATATCTCTAGCCTGTTTGATTAGTTGAATCCATTCCCCGTCAAGATTCTGAATCTCTTTCATGGCTTTCCTCCTATATCATTCCAGTCTCATAGCTTTAATCATAAATGGTGAAGGTTAAATTAAAGTTAAGAAATTGGAAAATTATAATAAAAGGAGAAAATTATACTTTTACGAAAGAAATTTATACCCAAATCCCCTTACTGTAATAATATACTTTGGTTTTGACGGATTTTGCTCAATCTTTTTTCGTAAGGTACTGATATGAACGGACACCGTTTTTAAATCCCCAAATTGGTCTTCTCCCCAAATTAAGTCATATAACTGCTCCGTACTAAATACTCGCCTTGGGTTTGAAGCGAGTAAAATTAACAGCTGTATTTCCTTCGTTGATAAGTGGATAGGTTTGTCCCCAACGGTTACCACATATTGTTCTATATCAATATGTAGCTCTCCCCAAGTAATCATATTGGTGTTCACTTCTTCGGAAGCTGTTTTCTGAGTACTGCGACGCAAATGTGCTTTTACCCTTGCCATTAATTCTCCTGGATCAAATGGCTTTGTGATATAATCATCCGCACCGATCTCAAGCCCACGGATTTTTTCGCTTTGCTCTCTTTTGGCACTTAGAAAAATCACTGGGATGTGGATTTCTTTCTCTCGTAATCTTTCACAAATTTTAAATCCATTCATTCCAGGAAGGAGAATATCTAATATCACAAGATCTGGCATAACATCTATGATACCAGCAAGTGCCTCCTCTCCATTAGCAAATGAGATCACACGATACTCTTTTTCAAGATAGAGCTTCAATAAATTCTGTATATCGACTTCATCTTCAGCGATAACAACCGTCCTCATTTATTCTCCCCCAGTTCCCCAGTATAGATAGGCAATGTGAAATAAAAAGAACTTCCCCGTGATTCCAAGCTTTCAGCCCAAATCATTCCGTTATGGTGATCAATAATTTCTTTAGTAATAGCCAGCCCAAGTCCAGCATTCCGATACGTATCATATTCTTCTGCATCCGCTCGATAGAAACGGTCGAATATATATGGAAGTGACTCTGCATCAATTCCTATGCCATTGTCATGAACGCCAATGACTAAGCTCTGATTACGGTGAATATTCCCTATATTGTCTAGGGCCACAGCGATTTCCTCTTGATGTCTGTGTCTTCTATAAAACTCCTCATATTCAATAACCTCAATCTTAATGAAACCATTCTCTTTTGTATACTTAACGGCATTCGAAATTAAATTCTCCATCACTTGCCTCATTCGGTTCAAATCCATTAACAGAACCCACTCGTTTTTTTCTAAGGAAAGCTGATGATCAAACTGAAATTTAAGGTTTTTACTAGTAACATCTGATTTATATTGATACAAAAACTGAATAAACTTTTGAACAGATACTTTGTTTAAAGAAAAACTTGCCTGCCTTTCATCTAATCTCGAAAGGTCATGTAGATCCTGTATTAACCGATCAATATAGATGGTTTTTTCATGAACAATTTTTAAATACGTATGATCACAAGGTTCAATCATTCCATCCAACATCGCCTTGACATACCCCTGAATAGACGTCATCGGCGTACCTAAATCATGGGAGATATTCGATAGTAGATGGCGTCGTGACCTCTCCATACTGACTAGCTTTTCTGTACTTTTTTGCAGTTCTTCCGTCCTTTTTTGTACCCTTTCTTCAAGCTCTTCATTTAATAAAAGCGTGGCTCGTTCTGCATTTTCTTTTTCCATTTGAATGATTTTCACCCGATCAGCCAGTGCCAACGAAAAGAGAATCATCTCGATAAATGATCCTATTAAGGAGGCATATCGTGTAAAAGTATTCAATGGCAATGTTCCTGCATCTGACAAATAAGAGACCAAGCTAGTTAGTAACAAGATAAACCATGCAAAAAACAAGTAACGAGCCGCCTTATTCCCTCGCTTCCAGCAAAGAATTGTCGTAGTAAGTACAACAGGAATAAAGAGAATCGTAGAAAGAGTAACAAGATGTAAGGCAAGAGAATATGACAACATTAATACAACGAGTATTGCTATATTGAACGTGGTAAGCATATGAAGAATTCTGCTCCACCTCTTTGCATAATGTTGAACATTAAGAAATTTATTGACAAATAAGGCACCGGCCAAGTTGGAGAGAGCAATGGAAAAAACAATCGAGCGATTATTCCACCATGGGAAGTCCGGCCATAAGAATTGATAAGCAAATCCATTCAGCGTCAATTGAGTCATACTAACGGCGAAAATTAACAGTACATACCATAAATAGCTCCGTAACCGTAAGGAGCTATATAAAAAAATATTGTAAACAACCATTACAAGTGTTGACCCGTAATAAATACCGAAAAGAAGATACTCTTTTATGCTTTTTTCCGAAAAAGCTTCTTCATCCCAAAGTACAACCGAGAGCTGTAAGGATCCTTCACTTTGTATTCTGACATAATAGATACTAGTTTCCTTTTCAGGTATGATTAATTCGAATGTCACATGTCGATGCTTCCGGTCTCTCTCAGAAAACGGTAGTAAATCACCGCCATAAAAGGCTGTATACTTATTCGTCCCATTTTGCTCATATAAAGTAATAGAATCATGAGGAGCATAAGGAAATTCTAGGATATATTCATCTGTGCTCAATTGGTTGTCTATTTCGAAGCGCAGCCAATAGACAGACGACTTGTACCCATAACTTGGAATGCCTTCTTTATTTTCTGTAAACTGGTTGGATAAAGTGGTTGAAGATACATCTTCTATCGTAAGATTCCCCACTTTATCTTCGAGTATTTCCATATTTTCATAGATGTTATATTTCCCCGTTTTTTCTTGGTTGATGATTACAGAAGCTTGGGCGTCATTTATGATTCCACCACATATGACGATAACTAGTAAGGCAAGTATTAACCATATTCTTTTCATTGTGGAACCTCCGAAATGCACGTTTAAACAATAATTCTATATAAATGTACCAATTTCCTCCAACAAAAGAAGCAATACCTATTACCTACCTTCTACTTTTTTTGTTTAACTTTCTATTAAAGGAGAACACCCCGCAACAAAGTTTAAGAAAAGAGCCTTAAAAAAAGCCAACTAGTAAAGTTGACTTTTGAAATCAGGCTTATTTTATTGGTAATTGAGGAGGTATATCTATCGGTTTTCTCGGATGTAATTCGCTACAATCAATCCGCTCTCTACTTGAATACGTACCAGCTTTTGAATCGGAATAAATGTGTAATCAAGCTCATTTTCTAAATCATGGCAATATTCATCTAATAACTTCTCAGCTTTATCATGCGCTTCCTTTAGCTTACAAAAGGCTTCTTCATCCCTGCTTTCAAGTAGTTGCAGGCGTTCGATTTCATATGCGCATGTTCGGACCGTTAAACCTAGATACAAGCCATTATAAAATTTTGCCGCATACAGGTTATCAAAAACCTCCGCTATTTTCGCCGATTTTTCGAACTCTGGATTGCTTTTGGCCCATTTGATTTTGGCTTCACTGCCCTCTCGAACGTACTGAATGACTTCCTCCACCAGCTTTACAAAAGGATTTTCCTTTTGTACATAGGGGCGAATATCCTGCAAAATCAGGTCTAAGCGAGCAAAATGGGCTTGAGATACTTCCACACCTTTTAAGATGGCTTCTTTTCGTGTCATTTCACTTTCGCTCATATCCTCGATCCGAGAATCAAAGAAATAAGGCAGCTCCGTCAGAAGTGTGACACAATCGCCTTTTACGCTCCCAGCATAGTCTGAACTTGATGTACCATTTTTAATATTCGGCTTCTCTCCAGTATATTTCTCGATGAAATCATAGGCCTCACCAATGGTCATATTTTTAAATATCGCAGGTGAAAATTTCGTTATGAAAGGTTCCTCCGGCTCACCTAAATTCAAGGGAATGCCTTGTTTGATTGATGAATTCCGTAACCCCTCATATAGCTCTGGATAATCATGTGTAATATACCAATAAGCACCACCGAAGCCAGCGTTATGTAACGAATACATAAACTCTGGTTTGGTTTCTTCTATTAATTTCATCAATGCTTTCGTTTCCGGAAGCGGGTTGTGAAAATGTAGCTCTTTATAGTCAATTGGAAAAGTCCATTCCACCTGTTCATACCCAATTGGTCGGTAATAATTTTTCGTATAGTTATATACTGTAAACGGCCCTTTAAACCAATTTTCATTTAGACGAACACCATCCGGATCGATACATTTAATCATGTACCATGTAAACCCTAACCCGTCTCGTAATTCATCATTCTCCGCTAGTGCACGAGAAAAATACTCTAATGTCATCGCTCCAATCGGTTCATTCGGGTGTGGACAAGCAAAACACAAAGCATTCTTTGGTCCATCTCCAATTTTCATACATAAAATGGGATGTCCGTTTCGCGATTTTCCAGCTTCAAAGACGGTAACGATGCCAGGAAACTCCCGAGCAAGCCTCCTACAGCTCTCATCCATTTCCTCTACAGTCAGAAAAGCCTGGTAATCAGGCACATGATCAACAACAGATTGAATATTTATGTCATCGTTCCCCTCTCAACATTTCTATTTGGTCCTAATTAATAGATAAACAAAATATGGGGCACTCAGCAATGAAACGATAATACCAACAGGAATTTCTGTTGGTGCTAACAGATTCTTCCCGATCGTATCAGACACCATTAACAGTAAAGCACCTATTAATGCGGAGACGGGAATTATATATTGATGTAGTGGCCCCATAATTTTCCTAGCAATAT
>Ga0182742_1004575_pt1 | contig 12430 bp, 9 predicted proteins | sample eDN5th37CBELigMG_FD_128880 | JGI IMG/M metagenome (GOLD analysis project Ga0182742, IMG submission 128880) | Enriched Miracle-Growth compost microbial communities from Emeryville, California, USA - eDNA 5th pass 37_C BE-Lig MG (version 2)... ... | reverse complement strand
TTGCACCAATTCGGTGCGGGAAGATGCCGGCGCGGCCAGCCTATTGAAAGAACGGGGAAAATCGGCTCTCGAGTAACGCGAAACTTTGCTCGAGTTTCACGCTACTCGAGACGAGTAGCGCGACACACGACGCTTGTGCCGTCACACACTGCGCCGGAGGCGCCAGACGCTGCTCGAGTCTGGCGACGCACTCCTCGAGTTTGGCTGAACCATGCGCCTGCGCCGCCAAACACAGAGCCGAGCCGCGGACACATTGAACGAAGACCGCCGCACACAACGCCGAGGCCGGGGCACCCAGCGACATCCGCCGCGGCATACCGGACCTGTCTGTCCAACCGCTAATCCGACCGACGCAGAAACTCCCGCGCAGCCCGAAGATCCAGCGTCCCAAACCCCTCCGTAAACCGCCGGTAAACCGGAGCAACCAGTTGCCTGGCCCTCTCCGCCTCACCACGCCGCGCATACAGCCCCGCAAGGCTTAGCGTAGAACGCAGTTCCCACGACAACGCCCATTGACCCCGCGCGATGCGAATGGACCTCGCGAGCAGCCGTTCAGCTCGATGCTCATTCGCCTGCGATGCCGACAGCAGCGCAGCAGCCTGAATCCGCAGAAGCTCCGGCAATTGCACGGCATCCCCGCTGCGCAGGGCATCGCGCCTGGCAGCGCGGACGAGGCTCAACGCTTCCTCATGTCTCCCCAAGGCAGTGAGGCCGTCCGCAACCCAGCACGCCACGAACGTCCTCACCACGTCCTGCCGTTCGTCTCGCATCCTCTCGAGGACTGCGGGCAGCATCGCGAGCCCTCGCTCCGCTTCGCCGCGTCCGATCACCAATGCGCCCTCCATCGCTCGCGCGACAGAGTGGAAGGGCTTCAGCAGATGCCAATGCGTATGCCGCATCAGCCGTTGCAGGGTCTCGTGAGCGGCGTTCCAGTCACCACACCACAGGTAAACAGGCGCGGCGTAGAGCATTGAGAAGCAGCTGTCGAGAGGCTTGCCAGATCTCGACGCCGTCGCGATCGCCTTCTGCGCAGTGTCCATCGCGCGGTCGGGAAGGCCACAGAGCCAGAGGACGCGAGACATCGTCACCAATCCGCGCACGCGATGATCGCTACCGCACAACTGCAGGTTCCGTTCGCCTGCGCGGGCAAACCCCGTCTCGAAGTGCTTCTTCGCAGCCGCTTGATCGCCGAGAAAGTGCTGGGCGACGCCTTGCATCAGGTCCGAGATGGCGATGCAGGCCACGTCGTCCACCTGCCTGGCAGCCGTATCCCACTCGTGGGCGGCCGTAAGTGCGCCACGAAAGTCGGCAACGCGTGTGAGATACAGATGACGCGTGGCGAGCAGACGTAGTCGCTGTGAGGGCTCATCGAGCGGCAGCGCGAGCTCCATGCCGCGGGCGATGGCCGAGAGCACATCGTCGCTGCTGCCTCGAGTCCACATCGACGAGATCGCCCAGGTGCTCCGGAGAAGCATCTCGCGCCGGTCGCCGCGTGTGCTGTCGTCAAGGGCAGCGAGCCCCGCCGCGCTCCACTTGTACGATTCGCTCAACAGCGCGAGCTCAAAGAACACCGGAGCCGCGGCTGCCGCGATATCGACGGCGAGCGTCGCGTCCAGATTCCCCTCGCGCTGAGCGAAGCACCACTCAAGCGCCGCCCGCACATTGCCGAGATGTTCGCGAAGCGCGTGCGCCCGCCCCGTGTACTGCAGATCGATCTGCCCGCCGTGCCGCGAGTTGAGAAGCGCAGTGAAGTGCTCGGCATGCAGCCGTGCAGTGCTCGCGGCCTCACCGCTCTCGCGCAGTTTCTCCAACCCGTACATTCGGGTTGTTTCGAGGAGGCGATAGCGCGGCGACCCTTCAGGTCCCGTCTGCACCGACACCAGAGACTTGGCCACCAGAGCATCGAGCGTATCCAGAGTGGCGGCTGCGTTCGGCCTGCCACCGAACACGACAGCGCTGGCCGCCTCAAGCGTGAATTGTCCGACGAGGATCGAAAGCCTGCGCAAAGCGAGTTGCTCTCCCTCGGGCAGAAAGCCGTAGCTCCAGTCGAGCAAAGCCCTCAGGGTCTGATGGCGGGGAAGGGCGGTGCGCCGGCCGTGCCAGTCCAGGCCGAGATTGTGGTTCAGGATGTCGGCCGTCGCTTCGAGGCCATGGCTGCCCACCCGGCCGCCAGCGAGCTCGATCGCGAGCGCGATTCCCTCGAGCCTTCCGCAGATGCCGGCGACGGTAAGCGCGTTCGCGTCGGTCAGCTCGAAGCGGCCGCCGCTGGCGGCAGCTCGATCCATGAAGAGCTTCACGGCCGGGAACCTCAGCACGTCGTCGGCCTTCATGCTCGATTGTGGAGGCGGACTCGCTAATGCGGGCAGCCAGAACGCATGTTCGCCCTCGACCCTGAGCGCTTCACGACTCGTCGCGAGCAGATGAACGCCAGCCGCCTCTTTGAAGATCGTCTCGGCGAGCGCCGCCATCGTATCGACGACGTGCTCGCAGTTGTCGAGCACGAGAAGCAGCCTGAGCGTCCGGAGGTACTCCACCAGAGTGGGCACGGCATCGGCGGTTTGCACGGAGAGGCCAAGCGATGCGGCGATGGTGCCGGCCACGAGCTTGGGATCCGAGACCGCGCCGATGTCCACGAAGCACACGGCGTCTCCAAATTCCTCCCGCATGGCGTGCGCGACGGCGGTCGCGACGGTCGTTTTGCCGATGCCGCCGGGGCCGATGATGGTGATGAATCGCTCGGCGATGAGATCGGTGCCGATGGAGTGCACGATGTCGTCACGCCCGACCATCCGTCCCAGCTTCGGGGGCAGGACGAGCCGCTTCCGCGCGGCATCCGGAAACTCCGGCACGCGGGCGGGCGGGGCGGCCGAAGCCCCGCGCGTGATCTGCGCGACGAAGCAGTAACCCTGCCCAGGAACGTTGGCGATGTATCGGGTGCTTTCGCCCAGCGCCTTGCGAAGCCCCGCGATGTGAACGCGCACGGTTCCGGGTTCGACCACGAGCCCGCGCCACACTCGCGTGACCAGCTCCCTCTGGCTCACGACCTCTCCCGCGCGCTCGACGAGCACCATCAGGATGTCGAGCGCGCGATCGCCCAATGCGAGCCGAACGCCGTCCTTCTCGATGGCTCGTGCCGCGGGGAAGAGTCTGAACGGGCCAAATGACGCGACGTCATTCAAGCGCGGGCCCTCGGTGTGGTGCGCCGCGATCATAGCGCCGCGACCTCTCGAACGGACGACTCGCGGGAACGTCGTTGTACGAGCCGATCATCTTTTCGGTCCGCAATCCGGGGCGCGGACTTGGCGACGGCTCTTCGTGCGGCCGGAGAGCCCCTGCAGGTGACGCACGTCTCACTTGCGCCCCTCACGCGCCCACGGCGTGACATCAAGGACACGCTCTGCCTCAAGATCGCACTGCCGCAACCGACAACCTCCAGTGGAGTCGAGGGGGGTTGGGGCTCATGGGCTCGGGAATTCCATTAGCGGAACAGGACCAGATCGTCGTCGGCAAACCCTTGCCGTTTCCGGTCTTCACTGCCGACGGCAAGCTGCTGCTCGCGGCCGGGCGCGTCGTCGAAAGCGACCGCCAGCGCGGGATGCTCATCGCCTCCGGCCATTTGCGAGGCGGAGCCGCGCAGGCGAGCCAGACCGGCGTGAACATTGCCATCGGCGTGGGCCGGCGAGGAACGGAAGGGCCGGACGCCGGGTTCCCTCCCGGCTCGCTCGAACAGCTGCGTCGGGCGTATGAATCCGCAAGGGATCGCCCCGCCATGAGCATCGCGCGGAACGAGAAGGAGAAGGCCTCGACCGTCGAAATGCTCGGCACGCACGGGCAAACCATCATCCTGACCGCGCCGATGCTTCCGGACCGCTCGCTCGTGCCTGTGGCTGCCGACGAGGTCTGGTTGTGCCGCACGTTCCAGATGACATCGGCATTTCGATTCTCCGCGCAGGTGATGAAGGTTGCGTCGGAGCCGTTTCCGTACCTGCACCTCAAGCTGCGGCAGCCTGTGGAGCGGCGAAAGGTGCGCGGATACCCACGCGCGCGAGTCGCCGTTAGTGCGGAGGTGCGCATACCGCGCGCCACTCCGTGCGTCGTCGTGGATGTGAGCGCGAGCGGCGTGCGCGTCGTTGTCGACTCCGACTGGGCTCTGAAAGTGGGCCAGGACGTGCGCCTCGTGATGAGCCTGCCCATGCTCGGTTCGAGCTTCGACCTGTCTCTCGAATGCTCCGTCGTGAGTGCGCTGGGCGCCATCGACTCGCGCTTTCCGAACGCCTGCTTCTACGGCATGAAGTTCACGTCACCCGGCGAGAAGGACAACCTCGTGCTGCACGGATTCGTGAGCGAACGACTCGTCGCCGAGCTCTATCCGCTCTGGCCGATGCTCTCGACCGCATCGGCGCCGAGCGCCGAATCATTCTGATCGCCGGGCACGCCGCCAGGCGCCGGGACTTTCTCCGACAACGCGCCGGAACAGTCTCGTGAAATGAGCCTGATCGGCAAGACCGCACGTAGCGGCGATGTCGCTCAGGGACGCGTCCGTCGAGAGCATCAGCCCCTGTGCGCGCTCCATTCGCCGCCGGATGATGTACTCGTGCGGAGAGTCGCCGACGCTCTTCCGGAATGCCACATTGAAGTGGAACGTGCTGAGCCGCGCCACCGCCGCGAGATCGCTGTTCCGGATCGGCTTTTCGAGATTCTCCTCGACGTACGTCACCACCCGGCGCAGCTGCCATGGCGCCAGTCCTCCCTGTCGCACGGGCCCGCCGGGCAGGCGCGGGCCCGGAGACTCCACCGCTTGAAGCATCGCGGCGGCTCGCTGAAGTCGCCGCTCGGCGGTGGTTCGTTCTTCGCGCAATGTGGCATCCAGCGCGCGATACAGCTCTGCCACCAACGAGCGCAGCTGCTCGAGAGGGAAGGCCCCGTCCGCGATCACTCGCGTCTGGTGCGAGGAAACCGGATTCTGCTGATACATCTCGTGACCTCAGCTGCGCAGGAACGCGAGCAGATCCTCGTTGAACCGATCCTGATGCGTGGACATGAGGCCGTGGGGAGCGCCGGGATAGTAGATTTCCTTCGCGCCCTTGATGAGCCGCGCCGATTTTCTCGCCGAGTCGTGCACCGGCACGATCTGGTCGTCCTCGCCGTGCAGGACCAGCGTCGGAACGTCGAATTTGCCGAGGTCCTCGGAGAAGTCCGTCTCCGAGAAGGCCTTGACGCACTCGTACGCATTCCGGAGGCCGCATTGCATGCTCCAGAGCCAGAACTGGTCGAGGATTCCCTGCGAAACCTGCGCGCCCGACCGGTTCGCGCCATAGAACTGGATGGCGAGGTCCCGGTAGAACTGCGAGCGATCCTTCGCAAGCCCGGCTCGGATCGCGTCGAAGACTTCCATCGGCAGCCCCTCCGGATTCGCATCCGTCTTCAGCATGAGAGGCGGCACGGCGGCCACGAGCACGGCTTTCGCCACACGGCTGGTTCCATGGCGTCCGATGTAGCGGGCCACTTCGCCGCCGCCGGTGGAGTGCCCGACGACCGTGACGTTGCGGAGATCGAGGGCATTGATGACATCCGCCAGATCGTCGGCGTAGGTGTTCATGTCGTTGCCCGAGGACGCCTGGTCCGACCGGCCGTGGCCGCGACGATCATGCGCGATCGCGCGAAATCCCCGCTGCGCGAGGTACTGCAGCTGGCCATCCCACGCATCGGCATTCAGCGGCCAGCCGTGAGAGAAGGTGACGACCGGGCCTCTGCCCCAGTCTTTGTAGTAGATCTGTGTCCCGTCTTTGCTGGTGATGGCGTTCACGTTAGGACTCCTGGTGGCAATCGAGTGGCAGGAGCTACGGTCTCGCGTCCCGCCGCCGCAGGCGAGTTCATTGGTGTTAAGGCCCGTTAAGTCAGGCGTCAGGCTGTTCAGGACGGTTCCGATACACCGTTCTTGCAGAGGCGACCGCCTTTCATGATCACCGGAATTCGGTGCTGTGGATCGGCGAGAAGGCTGATGTCCGTGAGGGGATCGCCGTCCACCAGCAGCAGGTCGGCAAGCGCTCCCTCGACTATCTCGCCCAGCTTGCCAGGATAGGGATTTCGCTCTCCTGCCAGTGCGAGAAGCTCGGCGTTCTCCAACGTCGCCATTCGCAACACCTCGGCAGGCGTAAACCACCTCGTCATCTTCGCAAGCTGCGCACCTTGCCGGGAGGCGAGCTTCGCGTCGAACAGCGTGTCCGTTCCCCACGCCGTCCTGACTTTGTACTTCCTGGCTAGCCCGTAAGCAGTGTCGGTCCCGCGGAGGACCTGAAGCTGCTTCTCGCGAAGAGACGTGCCGGCTGGAATCGGAATCGCATCCTCGTCATCCAGGAAGGGCTGCAGGCTCCACCAGATGCCTGCTTCGGCCATGAGCTCCGCAGTCGGCTCGTCCGCAAGATGTCCGTGCTCGATGCATCGGACGCCGCCCGCAATGGCCGTGCGAATCGCTTTTGGTGTGTAGGCGTGAACGGTGACGTATGTGCCCCAGTTCTCCGCGGCGTCGACGGCAGCCCGAAACTCGCGCTCCGTGTATTGCGCGACATCGATCGGGTCGTGTGGAGAGGCAACTCCTCCGCCGCCCATGAGCTTGATCTGGCTCGCGCCGAGCATCAGTTGCTCGCGAACCCTGCGCATCACCGCATCCGGGCCATCGGCGATCATCGACGCTCCCACCGACTCGGAGTAGGTGAGCGGCGCGCAGCAGGGCGCGGGGATCTCGTGCCGGTTTCGAAAATCGCCGTGCCCCGAGGTTTGCGAGATGAACGCTCCGGACGGAAAGATGCGAGGGCCGGCGATGATGCCTTCGTCGATCGCCCGCTTCAGGCCGAATGTGGGTCCACCGCAATCCCGCACGGTCGTGAAGCCGCGAAGCAGTGTCGCCTTGGCCTGCTCGCCGGCAACGAGATGGATGTACGCCGGATCCGCACTGAGCACGGTCGCCTGCGGGATGGCCGCGAACGCCGCGTGCCAGTGCGCGTCGATCAGGCCGGGCATCAGCACCTTGCCGGCGCCGTCGATGCGCATCGCTTCGGCCGGCACGTCCGCGTCTCCCACGCGCTCGATCAGCGCGCCACGGATGAGCACTGTCGTGGGCGCGGTGAGCGCTCCATTCCGCACATCGAGCACGCGAACATTGTCGAAGGCGGCGGTTGGCAAAGGAACTTCCTCCGGGCGCATCGAGGGATGCTCCGCTACACCTCGTCCCCGGCCCATTGGGCCTTGGGTTATCGGTTCGCACGGAGGCGGCAGTTGCGCCAGCAAGCTCGGCCATTTGGCGCGCCGGTTCCCAGGAGTTCCGCCAGGGCGCCGCCTGCATTCCGGCAGGCGGGAGGATGGGAGAGCGGGGCCACCGCCCGATTTCGGGGCGGGCGGAACCTCAAGCGGGCTCAGGACTTTTTCCGGAACGCGAAGGATCTTTCGGGGCGCCGTCACGGCGCGGTCGTGAGGGCGCGTTCGCTGCGAACCGGCGGCTCAGGCCTGCTAGATTTGTCCCCCCATTCCGTGCAGATCGAGGGGAAACCGAAACATGCAATCTCGTTTCAAGCTTCACCTGGTCAGATTGGCGGTCCTCACCATCGGCGCATCGGTCTTCGCTTCGGCGGCAGTCGCCCAGAGCGGGTCGGCGGAGCAGAAGGCGGTGGAGGAGAGGCAGGCGCTCTTCAAGGAAATCGAGAAGACCTTCAAACCTGTCGGCGAGATGCTGAAACGAAAGCAGCCATATGACGCGGCGCTGGTGGAGCAGAGCGCCACGCAGCTCCAGCCGCTCGCGAAAAAGATTCCGGACGCCTTCACGGTCGACACGACGAAAGCGAAGGACATCAAGACGAAGGCGCGCGACAACATCTGGACCAACATGCCGGACTTCAAGGCGAAGGCGGACAACCTCGTGAAGGCGCTCGCCGGGCTTTCCGAAGCCGCGAAGGCCGGGGACGAGAAGGCGTTCCGGCCGGCCGCGATCGCCGTCGGTCGCGCATGCTCCGGATGCCACGACAACTACAAGGACAGCGACTAACCGCACGCCCCTCCCGACGCATCGCCGGGCCGCGCGCCACTAGCGCGCCCGGCCGTGTCCCGCCGCAACCCGGGCTTCGGGTTGCGGCTTCGTGCTCTTCGAACGCTTCGCGCCAATCACCGGGTCGAGTAGGCTTCGCTACCGCCCGGTGGTCCGGAGCTTTCATTGATGTCGGAACAGGAAATTGCCCGCAACGATGCGGCCGCCCGCTCGCCCGGCCGCCTCGCCGAGTTTGTCGAATCCCCTAAAGTCCAGCGGCTGATCGTCGCACTGATCCTGATCAACGCGCTTACGCTTGGTCTGGAGACGTTTCCCAGCGTGATGGCGCGTGCAGGGGGCACGCTGCATCTCATCGATCAGATTCTGCTGGGCGTGTTCGTGCTCGAACTTGCGCTGAAGCTCGCGGGGCACGGGCGGCGGTTCTTTACGAGCGCCTGGAATCTCTTCGATGCCGTCGTCATCGGGATTGCGCTGTTGCCGTCCTCGGGGGCGTTTTCTGTTCTGCGTGCGTTGCGCGTGCTGAGAGTTCTGCGGCTCATCTCGGCCATTCCCAAGATGCGGTTTGTCGTCGAGGCGCTTGCGCGGTCTTTGCCTGGGCTCAGCTCCATTGGGTTTCTGTTGCTCGTGTTTTTTTATGTTTTCGCTGTGATGGCGACGAAGCTTTTCGGGCCGCAGTTTCCGCAGTGGTTTGGAAGCTTGTGGGGGTCGATGTTTTCGCTGTTCCAGATCATGACGCTGGAAGGGTGGGCGGAGATCGCGCGGGAGATCATGGAGCAGATGCCGGCGGCGTGGCTGTTCTTCCTTGCGTTCATTCTGCTGGGGACGTTCACGGTGCTGAACCTGTTCATCGCTGTGATTGTGAATGCCATGCAGGAGTCCACTACGCCTGTTGAGCACAAGGCGGTTGCGTCGTCCGATGATTTGAAAGCCTTGCGGGAAGAGGTTGCGGCTTTGCGCCGGGTGCTCGAGGGGGATGGGCGGAAGTAATCCCGTCGCGGGCGCCGGCTCACACGAAGAGTCTCCTGGCGGGCACCGGCCGTAAGACCGATCCCTCGGAGCCTCGTCGCGCCGTAATCCTACGGCGCGACGTGCCCGCCAGGAGACTCTTCGTGCGAGCCGGCGCTGATGCGCCTGCGGTGGTTGGAGGGGGCGCTGGTTGACTAGCAAGCGGGCTTGTCGGGGCCTGTGATGCACACTGCTGTCGAGAGGGAGAAGCGGGGGGAGTCGCGGTCCTGGAAATGCGCTTCGCCGAACACTGCTGTGTAGCGGTCCTTTTCGGGGCGTATGTCGCATGTGTAGCGGCGTGGGCCGGCGCGCTTGCAGGCCTGGGATTTCCATTGCGATTCGCGGAAATCGCGCGTGGCGCTGCTGGCGGTCCATAGGGTGACGCCGCGTGCTTCGCGATCGACCTCGACTTCCAGGCCGATGGAGTTCGAGCCTGGCGTGAATCCCCAGGACACGCGCGGGAGCGGCGCGCCTCGCGAAGAGTAGCGGTGCAGGGCGCTGAGGCTTCCGATGAGTCGCTCGTAGTCGGCGAGGCTATGGCCCTGGTTCGGCACGTACAGCACTCGCTTCGGTTCCGAAAGGTCCGGCCAGTAGAGTTTGAGCGCGTCGAGCGGCCAGTATTTGTCGTTCGTCCCTAGCAGGATCAGCTTCGGCAGATTCAGGCTGAGACGGTACTGATAGGGATCGATGAGCTCCAGGAGCTTCCGGCCGCGCTCCGAGTCGATGCGGCCGGGGAGGTCGATGTCGGCATAGTCCCGCACTTCCTCGGAGAGCTCGCCGAAAGTCTGGCGCTGCAGGTCGATCTGCGCGGGCAGGTTCAGCATGTCGATGACCATCGGCGCGACGCTCGCAACGCGCGCGTCCACCGCGGCCGTGAGCCACGACGTCCAGCCACGCTTCGAGGCTCCTGCGAGCGTGAACTTCTCCACGTTCAGCTGCCACCGGTCGCGCGCGAACTCCTGTATCGCATCCATGCCGCGCGCCGCGCTCTTCACCATCGGCAGGAGCAGCGGCCAATCCGCTTCGCCGGTCTGCAGGTAACGATCGAAGGTGTACGCGATGAGCGCATCCTCGCGTCGATCGAAGAGAGGCTGGAAGGGGACCTGCCTCAGGATGGCTACCGGGGCGCGAAGCGAGTTTGCGAGGCGCTCGAACAGTCGCGCTTCGCGAGGAAGCCGTTCCTGCCCGGCTTCGTACTCGGGCTTCCAGCGTCCTCCGTGGATGAACAGGAACGCCTGTTTCACGGCAGGGTCGACGTTCGCGGGGCGAAGGACGATGAGCTGATGTTTCCAGGGGATGCCGCGCCAGGTATGCGAGGTGAGAATGAGCTCGCTGTAGCTTGCGCGGCCAATGTTTCCGGAGCGCACTTCATGCCAGCCGTAGCTGGCATCCTTGGCTTCAACGTACTCTGCGAGCGCCCCACGGGCCGCCACTGCCGACGGCGCGAAGAATGCGAGCACGAGACAAACCACGAGCAGGCGTGCGATCACGGTCCTCTTCCCGAAGCGACGATCTCGATCCGCGGTTACGATAGCCGCGGCCACTCTCGGAATCTCATAGCGTGAGCGCATTGTCCAGCGAAGCGCGAGCCGAACAGATCACTGCTGCTCTGGCAGGCGCGAGCGTTCGGATGGAGCCCGGCGCTCTGCAGATCGAGGCTCGCGACGATCGTCTCGCTGTGCGCCTCCCGGGCGAGCGCATGGCCTGGTTTCCGCTGAATGACGAAGGCCGCGCCATCCTGGCGAAGGAACGGCGCGTTCTGCGGCTACTGGAGACCTATTGCGCGTTCCAGGCCCCGCGCGTGCTGTACGAGAGTGATGACGGTTGGGACATTCGCTCTCTTGTCGCAGGAGTGGTGGATCCGTCCGCGGTCGCGAAGAGGGTACAGAGCGATCCCGACTTCGCCTTTAGTTCCGGGACAACGCAGGCGTAGTTCCATTTTCAACTCCACCTGGACAAAGCGGGAAAAATTGCCCGCGGATCGTGACCGCGTCGTACGAAAGTTCTCGCAAGCGCTTGCGCCGGAAGCAGTCTTCCTCGCTGGTATGGATCGTGCTTCAGCTGCAGTCAGCGCTTTTGCGTGAAGGTGAGGCGCTTACCGCAGGGATCCCTCGTGCCCGAAAAAGAAGAAGACCGCACTCCCGGAAAGGGCGCGCAAGACGATATGCCGGAGGCTCGTGGCTTGCGCCGGCGCATATTCCTGTTGGGAGGGCTTGCGCTGGGCGGCGCCGCTATGGGCGGCTTCGGCGCGCTTAAAGCCAGGCAACGGCTGCGCCGTCCCCGGCAGACGGGATCGATGCCGGAGTTCCAGGGCCGGCAGGTGCGCATCGCCGATGTCACGGAGGCGCCGCTATTCGACGTCTGCATCATCGGATCCGGTCCGGCGGGTTCGATTCTCGGGATCCGCCTGGCCCAGGCGGGCCTGCGTACCGTCATCCTCGAAGCGGGCGTGAACCCTTCCGAGCTGGCGAAGAACCCGAGATTCGAGCTCGTGAATCAGGCCACGATGAGCGGCGATCAGCCGTACGTGCCTTCCACCACGCGCGCAATGATGCCGGGTGGGACAAGTGCTCTCTGGACGGGCAATACGCCACGACTCGTCCCCATCGATTTCGAGCCGAACGCGTACACGCCGGAAGGCACGCGCTGGCCTGTGACGTACGCGGAGATGGACCCGTACTACGAGAAAGCGGAAGAGAGTCTCTATGTCAGTGGCGAATCCAACGTCCGCTACGTGCCTCCGAGGAACCGGCCGGTGCCGCACCAGCATCGCGGTGGCAACCGTGTGCTGAAATCGATGCTGCGGCAAGTGGGTGTCGTCGCATTCGATACCTTCCGCTCCCGCATGCCCGACGGCGGGCCGCTTCGGGTTGCGCGGGACCTGCTGCCGAAGTTCGTCGCCGAGCCGACTGCTGCGTTCGTGAGCGGAGTGTCGGCGCGTCGGTTGCTCCCCGATGGATCCGGCGGCATCGACGGGTTGCTAGTCCGCGATATCGACGGAGGCACAGCGTACGTTCGCGCGAAGGTGTACGTCGTCGCGGCGGGCGCTATCGAGTCCGCGAGGCTGCTGCTGCTCTCGAAGTCCGAGCAGTTTCCGGATGGGCTGGGCAACGCGAGCGATCAGGTGGGGCGCACGTTCGCGGACCATCAGCTTTTCGACTTCACCTCGCACGTTCGCGATCCGCGTTTCATTCACTGGGAGGACGTGCCCCAGACCGTGCGGTCGTTCCAGTTCTACGAGCGATTCAAGCGACGGGGCCTCGGAAGCCTCGCGCTCACCGCGACCATTTCGCAGCAGGGCGCCGGCCTCGAGCTGCGCTTGACCGGCGACTGCGAGCTGGAGCCCCGGCGCGAAAATCGCGTCACGCTGGATCCTTACGTAATGGA
>Ga0182742_1004573_pt1 | contig 12431 bp, 12 predicted proteins | sample eDN5th37CBELigMG_FD_128880 | JGI IMG/M metagenome (GOLD analysis project Ga0182742, IMG submission 128880) | Enriched Miracle-Growth compost microbial communities from Emeryville, California, USA - eDNA 5th pass 37_C BE-Lig MG (version 2)... ... | reverse complement strand
GCGACGGCGTGGCGGAAACCCGCTCGGCCTTCCTGGAGGGGCTGAATTCCCCCTTCGGCATGGCGCTGGTCGGCCATGATCTCTACATCGCCGATACCGATGCGCTGCTGCGCTTCCCCTACCGGGACGGCGAGACGCGCATCGCCGCGCCGGGCGTGAAGGTGGCGGAGCTGCCGGCCGGGCAGATCAACCGCCATTGGACCAAGACTGTCATCGCCAATGCCGATGGCTCGCGGCTGTATGTGACCATCGGCTCCAACAGCAATGTCGGCGAGAACGGCATGGAGGCGGAGGCCGGGCGCGCCGCGATCTGGGAGGTGGATCCACGCACGGGCCGCCATCGCATCTATGCCTCCGGCCTGCGCAATCCGGTGGGCCTGGCCTGGGAGCCGCGGACCGGCGCGCTCTGGACCACGGTGAACGAGCGCGACGAGATCGGCAGCGATCTGGTGCCCGACTACATGACCGCGGTGCGGGATGGCGGCTTCTATGGCTGGCCCTACAGCTACTGGGGCCAGCACTCCGATGCACGGGTGCAGCCGCAGCGGCCGGATCTGGTGGCGCGGGCGATCGTGCCGGATTATGCGCTCGGGCCGCATACCGCTTCGATGGGCCTGGTCATCTCCGCGCGCAGCGGCCTGCCGGCGCCCTTCGAGGAGGGCGCCTTCATCGGCCAGCACGGTTCCTGGAACCGCCGGCCGCTGAGCGGCTACAAGGTGGTCTTCGTGCCCTTCGCCAATGGGCGCCCTGTCGGCATGCCGCTGGATGTGCTGGGGGGCTTCCTCGACTGGCAGGGCAATGCGCTCGGCCGCCCGGTCGGTGTCGCCCTGGATGGGAGGGGCGGGCTGCTGGTGGCCGATGATGCCGGCAACCGCGTCTGGCGGGTCACGGCAGGGCCGGCCCGGCTCGCCGGCCGGCCCTGATCCGTGGGCTACAGCAGCGCCCTGACATTCTCCGGTCGCGCCGGGATTTCGCCGCGCTCCACCCGCTTCACCGCCTCGGTCAGCGCCGCATTGGCCGGCGCGGCGCGGCCGACCTTGGCGCCTTCGCGGACGATGAAGCCGTTGATGTAGTCGATCTCCGTCCGCCGGCCCTTCAGCATGTCCTGGCCCATGGAGGGGCGCTGCAGGTCGCTCCGCGCGCCGGAATTGGTGGCGGCCAGCAGCACCGCCTCCGCCTCCTCCAGCGCCGCGGCGTCGCCCTCGCCGGCTAGGGCCAGGCGTTCCGGATCGATGTTTTGGATCCGCTCAAGCGAATAGCCGAGCGCCTGACCGATCCGCACCGCCTCGCTGCCGACGCGGATCGAGAAGCGGCGGATCGCCTCGTCCCGGTCGCAGTCATTGCCGGACAGCCCGGTGGCAGCGCTGATGCCGTTGCGCATGGCATTGACGCAGAGCTTCGACCAACGCTCGCCCCAGAGATTGGTCGTCACCTTCACGCTGTCGATGCCGGCGACCATCTCGCCCAGCATCTCCACGCGCGGGGTGATGCGGCCATGGACCTCTCCGACGCGGAACACCGTGCGGGTCTTGCCGCCCATCGGCACGGTGCGGCGGATGCGCCCGGCCTCGTAGAGATCCACCGAGATGGTGGCGGCGATCATGCCGACGGTGCGGCCCCAGCCGACGATGCCGGCGATCCGCTCCTCGTTGATGCAGTTCTGCAGGCTGACGACGAAGCCCGTCTCGCTCAGATAGGGCGCGATGAGATGCGTCGCCCATTCCGTGTCGTAGGACTTCACCGAGATGAAGGCGACATCAATGGGCCGCTGCTTGGAGATGGACTGCACTTCCGTCAGGTGCATGGTCGGCACCTGCACGATGCAGTGCTCCGCCTCCGTCACGCCGGAAAGTTCCAGGCCGCGGCGGCGGATCGTCTCCACATGCTCGGGCCAGGGGTCGATCAGAGTGACGTCATGGCCGAGGCGGGACAGGTGCCCGCCGACATAGCCGCCCACCGCGCCGGCGCCGACGAAGGCCAATCTTGGACGCATCCTTGCGCTTCCTCTCCATGTCCGGCGGCGAGAGTAGCGCGATTCAGGCATCCAGGAAGACCGGCCGCGCTGCGACCCGGCCTGGCCGTGCGAAGGCGCCACTGCCAGCGCGCCGGTGAGGTAGGATGAGCGCCGATGCCGGGACCGGACCGGCAGACGGAAGGGGAGGCGGAACGATGGCCGAAACGATTCGGATAGGCGGCCTGGAACTGCGGTTCCTGCAGAGCAAGGACGCGACCGGAGGCAGCCTCGACCTGTTCGAGATGACGGTGCAACCGAACGCCCGGATGCCGGTGCCCCATTATCACGAGAACTGGGATGAAACCGTCTACGGCCTGGCCGGGATCACGACCTGGCGGGTCGATGGCCAGGATATCGCCGTGGGACCTGGGCAAACCGTCTTCATCAGGCGCGGGGTCGTCCACGGCTTCAGCAACGGCACGCAGGAACCCGCAACCTGCCTCTGCATCCTGAGCCCCGGCATGCTCGGTCCCGCCTATTTCCGGGAGATGGCGACGCTGCTGGCCGAAGGCGCCCCCGACCTGGCGAGGATGAGGGAAACGATGCTGCGGCACGGGCTGGTGCCGGTCCCAACGGCTTAGATCCGAATCCTCCGGGCCATCGGCATCAGGGATCCAGGAAGACCGGCCGCGCCTCCGGATCGAAGGGGATGCCGGCAGCGGTCAGGGAAGCCGCCAATTCCTCGAAGGGCATGCGCGCATGGCGGGAGAGTAGGCGCAGATAGATGCCGACGAAGCCCGGGCCATGCCCGTCATTCCTGCCATCGGCGGTGCTGGTCATGGCATGGGCCAACTCATGCAAAAGGACCCAGCTCGGCAGCTCGGGCGGCGCCTCGATCGCCAGCCTGGTGGCGCGGGCGACGGTGCGGCGGGCCTGGCCTGGCAGGGGCCGCACCCGCGGCGGGAAGCGCAGCCCCTCCGCCGCCCAGACATGATCCACCAGCGCCTGCAATTGCGCGAAGGGCACCCGCGAGCGGTCGCGCGGCGCCACCACCGCATCCTCCCAGGCATAGAGGCGGTCCGCCTCGGCGGAGGCGGAGGGCGTGCGGCGGCGCTGCACTATTCGGCGGCGTGCTTCAGATGCGGCAGCGGGGCGTTGGTGATGGCGCTCATCCGCTCGCGCACATCGAAGATGCGCACATCCACCTCCGAGAGATCGGGATTGCCACGCAGCCGGGCGACGATCGGCCCCGCCACATAGGCTTCCGCCGCGGCGCGGTCGGCGAAGAGGTAGATCCCGCCGGCGCGGCGCTCCTCCTCGCCATCCAGCCAGATCTTCCAGAGCAGGCCGGGGACGGTGAGGAACTGCCTCGCCCGTTCATCGGTGTAGCGTGCTTCCCATTCAGCCTTCGGCATGTCCGGGCGGCGATAGTTGATCTGCACGATCACCATGCGGCACCTCCCTTGGCGAGGTTCGGAGGGTGATCTCCTCCGTCGCTGGGTTCAACGGCTTTTCCTACGCGGCAGGCCCCGCGCGCCGGGGGCGGCGCCGATCGGCCGCTCCAGCCCGACCCTCCCGCCGGCCTCCGCGCCCCGGCTGTAGGCACCACGGTCGCGGATGGTGGCATAGCTGGTCACGGAGCGCAGCCGCACGCCGAGGCCACGGAACTCCTCCTCCAGCTTCCGCTCCTTTGCCAGCACCAGGGCGGTGGAGGCGGAAAGGCCCATTGTTTCCGCGCGCCTGGCCTCGGCTGCCGCTTGGCGGGCAGCCGTCATCTCATCCAGCCGTTTTGCGATCCGGTCGGCGAAGCCGTAGCGGAAGCTGCGCAGTAAGGTCTGCGCCTGTTGGCGGCGGAGGGTGTAGTCGCGCGTGGCGCGGTAGCGGCCCTCCTCATGCAGCAGGGCGCCGACGATGACATGCAGCAGGTATTCCGCCATCTGCACATCCGGCTCCAGCCCGAAGAGGACGAAGCCGTCGCGTCCGTCGGTCCAGCCACGGCACTCGCAGAAGCGCAGCAGCGCCGGGAAGAGCCAGCGCAGCGCAGTGCGCTGCGGGCCGGTGATGTCCACCCGCCTTTGCAGGCAGGCCTCCTCGCGCAGCTCGACCTCCGACATGGAGAGGCCGTAGATGTCGAGCAATTCGCCCACCTTGGCGGCGGCGGCCATGGCCTCGGCCTCGGAGCAGCCGCGGTCCACGGTCTTGGCGGCGAGCGCGCGGATGCGCGCCTTCACCTTGGCGAGTTCGGTCTGCTGATCCATACGGCCCCGGGGTGTGCGGAGGCGGCAAGGTGGTTCGCCCCGGCCTGAGCGGTCAAGGCCCTTGGCCGCTGTTCCGGCCCGGCTCTAGGCTTCGTTCCCGGCAACCAGTCCAGGGAGGATCCCATGCCGCGATTCGGCTTCGACCACATCCATCTGCGCAGCCCGGATCCGGAGGCGACGGCACGCTGGTACGAGCAGATGCTCGGCGCCGAGATCCTCCGCAGCATGCAGGACGGCAAGCCGCGCATCGACCTGGTGCTGGGTGGCCAGAAGATCTTCATCGCCCAGGCGGATGCCTCCGTCGCCGCGCCGCCGGATGCGCCCTATCAGGGGCTCGATCATTTCGGACTGGTCGTCGAGGGACTGGACGAGGTGGTGGCGGAGCTGAAGGCCAAGGGCGTGCGCTTCACCCTGAATCCGATGCAGCCCCGCCCCGGCATTCGCATCGCCTTCCTGCGCGGGCCGGAGAACGTCTCGATCGAGCTGCTGGAGCGGAGCCCGGCCTGACGGGGCCGGTCGCCGACCAAAGGCCGGGCCCCGCCTCCGGAATCACGTATTGTTCCGCCGGCTCGCGGCCACCTCCGTGCCGGCCCAGCCTTCGGTCACCCGCACCAGCTCCGTCACATCGGCCCCCGGCGCGCCTTGCGCCATGGCCAGGCCATAGAGCATCCGCGCCGCGCCGCAGGTCGGCATGACCAGGCCGAGCGCCTCGGCCTCCTGCAAGGCCAGGCGCATGTCCTTCGTCATCAGCTCCATGCGGAAGCCGAAATCGAAGCGGCGGGTCAGCACCGGGCCGGCAGCGAAGCGCTCGGTGGCGAAGCTGCGGCCGGAGGACTTGTTGATGACCTCCACCATCAGTTCCGGATCCAGCCCGGCCTTGGCGCCCATGGCCAGCACCTCGCAGGCGGCGGCCCAGGTGGTGGCGGCGAGCAGGTTGTTCACCAGCTTGAGGGTCTGGCCCTGGCCCACGGCCTCGCCCACGAAGACGGTGTTGGCGCCGATCACCTCCAGCACCGGCCGCATCCGCTCGAAGGCCGTCCGGTCGCCGGAGGCCATGACGGAGAGCGTGCCGGCCTCGGCACCGGCCACGCCGCCGCTCACCGGCGCATCCAGCGCCACCACGCCGCGCGGCGCCAGGCCCTGCGCCACCTCCTGCGCCACGCGGGCGCCGGTGGTGGAGAGATCCACATAGATCCGCAGCGCATCGCCCTCCGCCAGCCCGCCGGGGCCGAGCGCCACCAGCCGCACCACATCCGGCGTCGGCAGGCTGACCAGCACGCATTCCGCCTCCGCCGCCACCGCCGCGGGGCTGGCGCGGCCCTCGGCGCCGCGCGAGACGGCAGCGGCCAGCGCCGCCTCGTTCACGTCATGCGCCAGCACGCGATGACCGGCGGCCAGCAGCCGGCGGACCATCGGCGCACCCATGGCGCCGAGGCCGACAAAACCAAGGGTCTCGCTCATTGCCGCACCAGCGGACAGCCGCCCTCGGAGAGCGGGCGGAAGCCCTGTTCCGCCGGGATGGTGGCGAGGATGCGGTAGAGATCCCAGCCGCCCTGCGACTCCTCCGGCTTCTTCACCTCGACCAGATAGAGGTCGTGCACATGCCGGCCATCCTCCCGCACCCGGCCGTTCCTGGTGAACATGTCGTTCACCGGCAATTCGCGCATCTTCGCCGCCACCGCCATGGCCTCATCCGTGCCGGCGGCCTCGATCGCCTTCAGGTAGTGGCGCACGGCGGAATAGATGCCGGCCTGGTACTGCGTTGGCATGGCGCCGCGATGCTGCTCCGCAAAGCGGCGGGCAAAGGCGCGGGATTCGTCGTCGCGGTCCCAATACCAAGCCTCGGTCGTCACCACGCCCTGCGCGGCGGCAAGGCCGAGCGCCTTGACGTCGGTGATGTTGACGAACATGCCGATCAGCCGCTGCCCACGCCGGGTCAGGCCGAATTCCGCGGCCTGCTTGATGGCGTTGACCGTATCCGTGCCGGCATTGGCCAGCGCCACCACCTGGGCGCGCGAGGCTTGGGCCTGCAGCAGGAAGGAGGAGAAGTCGGGCGTGTTCAGCGGATGCCGCGCCCGGCCCAGCACGCGGCCGCCCTGCGCGTTCACCACGGCCTCCGAGGCGCGCTCCAGCGCGTAGCCACCCTCATAGTCCACGGTCAGGTAGTACCAGCTCGTGCCGCCCTGCTGCATCACCGCGCGCGTGGTGCCGTGCGAGAGGGCGTAGCTGTCGGAGACCCAGTGGAAGCCCACCGGCGAGCACTGCTTCCCCGTCAGCTCGGTCGAGGCGGCCGAGGTGTTGATGATAATCCGGTTCCGCTCCCGCCCGATCTGCTGCACCGTCAGCGCGACGGCGGAATTCGGCATGTCGATGATCATGTCCACGCGCTCGGTGTCGATCCAGCGACGGGCCAGCGCGCCACCGACATCCGGCTTGTTCTGGTGGTCGCCGCCTACCACCTCGATGGGCTTGCCGAGCACGCGGCCGCCATGGTCCTCGGCCGCCAGCCGCGCGGCGACGACCGAGCCGGGGCCGGCGAAATCCGCATAGGGACCGCTGAGATCGGTGAGTACGCCGACGCGCACCACATCGTCGGAAAGCTGTGCCTGCGCCATGGCCGGCGCGGCAAGCAGCGCCAGCGCGAGTGCCGCGCCTCGGATGGACCGCATGTTTCCTCCCGCATATCGGGGCACGCCTTGATGGCGCGCCTTGCCCGTAGCTTAGACCGGGATCCCGCCGGCCTTGCACCCCGGAAATCGCAGGCAGGGCCGGGCGGCGTCAGCCCCGTGGCGCCGCCGCCCGGGTCAGCCGGTCGTTGATGGCGAGGCCGAGCCCGGTTTCCGGCACCGGCATGGCGGCGATGCGGCGGCAGCCGCGCCGCGTTCCTTCCGCATCCAGCCAGCGCAGCCCGGCGAAGAGCCTCGCGGCCGCCTCGCGCAGGTTGCCCTTCTCGGACAGGTTCCAGGTTACCGCCGCGCCCGGCAGGGGCGGGCCGAAGGCGAGCAGCGCCTCATCCGCCGCGACCTGTGTGGCGCCGAGCCGCACCGGCAGGCCCGGCGCATAATGGGAGAGCAGCATCCCCGGCGAGATCGGGCTCTCCGCCCCAGCCCCCGGCGGCAGGGCACGGCCGACCGGGCCGATGGCGGCCTCGATCGCCTCCAGCGGCACGCCACCGGGGCGCAGCAGGACCGCGTCCGTGCCGCTCAGTCCCAGCACCGTGGATTCGACGCCAACCGGGCAGGGGCCGCCATCCAGCACCGCGGCGATGCGGCCGGAGAGTCCCTCCAGCACATGCTGCGCTGTGGTCGGGCTCACCTGGCCGGAGCGGTTGGCGGACGGTGCCGCCACCGGCCCGCCGACCCGCCGCAGCAGCTCATGCGCCAGGGGATGCGCCGGCACCCGCACCGCCAGCGTGTCCAGCCCGGCGCCGGTCAGCAGGTCCACGCGGCAATCCGGCCGGCGTGGCAGCACCAGGGTCAGGGGGCCGGGCCAGAAGCGGGCGGCCAGGGCGCGGGCGCGGTCATCGGCCTGGACATCGGCGAAGGCCGCATCGGCATCCGGGTAGTGGCAGATCAGCGGGTTGAAATGCGGCCGGCCCTTGGCGGCGAAGACTGCGGCCACCGCCCTTCCGTTCCGCGCATCGGCGCCGAGGCCATAGACCGTCTCGGTCGGGAAGGCGACCAGCTCGCCTGCCCGCAGCAATTCCGCGGCACGGGCGAGTTCGGCGGAGGAGAGGATTTCGGTCATCCGCGGCAGGGTCCTAGCGAAGCACCGCTTCGTGGGATGCCTGGCCGTGGCAGACGAAATCGGGGTTGCGCCAGCCGGGCTTGCCGTAGCGGAGCGGCCCGCCGCCCAGCTCCGTCACGCAGCCGCCCGCTGCCTCCACCAGCGCCTGGCCGGCGGCGGTGTCCCATTCCATGGTCGGGCCGAAGCGCGGGTAAAGATCCGCCGCCCCCTCCGCCACCCGGCAGAATTTCAGCGCCGAGGACAGGCCGAGCCGCGCCGCCACCGCCCGTCCGGCGAGATAGGGGGCAAGCCGCGGGTCGTTCGCATATTGCCGGCTGACCAGCACGGTCAGCCCCTCCGGCGGCACCGGCCGCACCCGGATAGGGCGGCGGCTCCCCGCCGCGTCCTCCTTCCAGGCCCCGGCACCGGCCAGCCCGCCGAACAGTTCTCCGCTCGCCGGCAAGGCGACGGCGCCGAGATGCGCCCGGCCCTCCCGCACCAGGCCGATGCAGGTGGCGTATTCCTCCCGCCCCTTGGCGAAGCCGCGCGTGCCGTCCAGCGGATCCACCAGCCAGAAGCAGGGGCCGGGCTCGGTCACGATACCGGCCGCCACTTCCTCCTCCGCCACCACGGGGATCTCCGGGGCGGCCTGGCGCAGCCCTTCCACGATCAGCGCCTCGGCGATGCGGTCGGCCTCGGTCACCGGGCTTTCGTCCGACTTGCGGTCCACGACGAAGCCCGCCTTGCGCACCGCCTCGATGGCGGCGGCGGCGCGGCGGGCCAGGCGGGCGGCAAGCTCGAGCAGCGCTGCGTCATCCATGGACCCGGTGTGGCGGCCCATGGCGCCGCCGGCAAGCCCCGGCCGCGGCCGGAAGGGACGGGCACCCGCGCCCCGGCCGCGCGTTCACCCGCTGCCACCGGGACCCTGCCGCGCCGTGCCCTGGCCCCTCGCGCCGCGACCTGCTGCGGCACGAGGCCCATGCCCGGCCGGCCATGCCGCCCTCTGCCATCCGTCCGGAACCGCCAGGTGCCGACGGCCTAGGCGCGGCCGCCGGCGCTGGTAGATTGGCGCCCAACCTGCAGAACCATCGGGAGCCGCCATGCTGGACATCGCCTTTGTGAAGCCTGCCCTGCCACGCCATGGCGCGCTGGTGCTGCCCGTGGCGGAGGATGGCAGGCTGGAAGGGCTCGCCCAGGCGATTGACACCGCCAGCGGCGGCGCCATCGGCCGGGCCCTGGCCGCCGCCAGCTTCAAGGGGCGCAAGGGGCAGAACTGCACCATCTGGGCCCCCACCCTGGAGGGTGGGGCGCAGGGGCCCTCCCGCATCGTCGCCATCGGCCTCGGCAAGCCGGAGGAGCTGACGCCCGAGGCGGTGGAGGCCGCCGGCGGCGCCATCCTCCCCCTCATCAATGCCGAGCGCGAGGCGGTGATCGCGGCGGAGGCGCTGGCGCCGCCCCTCGCCGCCTCCCTGGCCATGGGGCTGCTGCTGCGCAGCTACCGCTTCGACCGCTACCGCACCACGGAGAAGGAGGAGGACAAGCCGAAGCTGGAGCGCGTGGCCGTGGCGACCGATGCCGCCCCCGCCGCCAAATCCGCCTGGGCGCCGATGCTGGCGGTGGCGGAGGGCGTCTTCCTGGCCCGCGACCTGGTCTCTGAGCCGCCGAACGTCCTGAACCCGGCCGAGATGGCGGAGCGCTGCCGCAGCCTGGAACGGCTTGGCCTGCAGGTGGAGGTGCTGGGGCCGAAGGAGATGAAGAAGCTCGGCTTCGGCGCGCTGCTTGGCGTCTCCCAGGGTTCCGCCAATGAGCCGCGCATGGTGGTGATGCAGTGGCTCGGCGCTTCCGGCAACAACGGGGGCAAGGCGAAGAAGCCGCAGAAGCCGGTCGCCTTCATCGGCAAGGGCGTCACCTTCGACACCGGCGGCATCTCCATCAAGCCGGCGGCCGGCATGGAGGAGATGAAATTCGACATGGCCGGTGCCGGAGCCGTGATCGGCGCGATGGCGGCGCTGGCCGGACGCAAGGCGAAGGTGGATGCGGTGGGGCTGGTCGGGCTGGTGGAGAACATGCCCTCCGGCACCGCGCAGCGGCCGGGCGATGTGGTGAAGACCTATTCCGGCCAGACGGTGGAGGTCATCAACACCGACGCCGAAGGCCGCCTGGTCCTGGCCGATGTCCTCTCCTACTGCCAGGAGCGGTTCCAGCCGCGCTTCATGATCGACCTGGCGACGCTGACCGGCGCCATCATCATCTCGCTCGGCCACGAGCATGCCGGGTTGTTCAGCAATGACGACGAGCTGGCGCAGCGCATCCTGGCGGCCGGCAAGGCGGTGGCGGAGCCCTGCTGGCGCATGCCGATGGGCGAGGCTTACGACAAGCAGATCAAGTCCGACATCGCCGACATGAAGAATGTCGGCGGGCGGCCCGGCGGCTCCATCACCGCGGCGCAGTTCCTGCAGCGCTTCGTGAACACCAAGCAGGGGCCGATGCCCTGGGCGCATCTCGACATCGCCGGGACGGCCTGGGCCAGCAAGGACCTGCCGGTGGTGCCGAAGGGCGCGACCGGCTTCGGTGTGAGGCTGCTCGACCGCCTGGTGGCGGAGCATTACGAAGGGTGAGCACCGACCCTTTCCCATGCTGAAGGTGAAGCTGCGGCGCGCGCCGCGCCTGGATCCGGCGGTGCCGCGCGCGATCCCGGTGACGGAGGGCGCTGCCCTGGCGCCGCCCCTGGCCGCCGCGGCCGAGGCCGCCCGCTTCACCGGCCGCGCCGGGCAGGTGTTGGACCTGCCGATGCCGGAAGGGCGGGTGCTGCTCATCGGCGCCGGCACGCCGCGCCGCCCCCTGGACTGGGAGATGGCCGGGGGAGCGGCGGCCGCGGCGGCGGGCAAGGCTGGGCGCCTGGCCATCGAGGCGCGCGGCCTGGCGCCGGGCGATGCCGCCGCCCAGGCAGCCGGCGCCTGCCTGCGCGCCTGGCGCTTCACCCACTACCAGGAGAAGCCGGAGCCCGGCCCCGCCGCACTGGATCTGATCCTGGATGATCCGGATGCGGTGGCGCCGCATTGGGACAGGGCCGCCGCCGCGGTGCGCGGCTGCCTGCTGGCCCGCGACCTCACCGCGGAGCCAGGCAATCGCCTGACGCCCAAGGAATTCGCCGCACGGCTCAAGGATCTGTCGGAACACGGCATCGCCGTGGATGTGCTGGGCCGCAAGCGCCTGGAGGAGGAGGGGCTGGGCGGGCTGCTGGCGGTCGGCCGCGCCGCCGCGCAGGGGCCGCGCCTCGCCGTACTGCGATGGCCGGGCAGCATCGAGGCCCGGCCCATCGCCTTCATCGGCAAGGGCATCTGCTTCGACACCGGCGGCATCTCCATCAAGCCGGCGGCAGGCATGGAGGAGATGCGCAGCGACATGGCCGGCGCCGCCGCCTGCGCCGGGGCGATGCTGGCGCTCGCCCTGCGGCGCTCGCCGGCCCCGGCCGTAGCGGTGCTGGCCCTGGCGGAGAATGCGGTCGGCGCCGATGCCTACCGGCCGGGCGACATTCTGCGCATGGGCTCCGGCCGCACCGTGGAGGTGGTGGACACGGATGCGGAAGGCCGCCTGGCCCTGGCCGATGCGATGCACTACGCGACGCGCCGCCTGCAGCCGCGGGCGATGCTGGATCTGGCGACGCTGACCGGCGCCATCGTCACCGCGCTTGGGCATCACCATGCCGGGCTGTTCGGCAATGACGCGGCGCTGCTGGCCGAGGCCGGGGTAGCGGGGGAGATGGTGGGCGAACCCCTCTGGCCCATGCCGATCGGCGAGCGCCACCGGGAGGACCTGCGCAGCGACATCGCCGACCTGAAGCAATGCGCCACCGGGCGCTTCCTGCCGGATGCCTGCCATGCCGCCGCCTTCCTGCGCGAATTCGCCGGCGACAGGCCCTGGGCGCATCTCGACATCGCCGGCGTCGCCCGGCGCGCGGAAGCCGCCGCGCTGGGACCGAAGGGGCCGAGCGGCTTCGGCGTCAGGCTGCTCGACAAGCTGGTCTCGCTCTATTTCGAGGAGCCGGAGCATCACTGATGACCGAGATCGGCTTCTACCACCTGACGCGCACGCCGCTGGAGCAGGCCCTGCCGAAGCTGCTCGGCCGCGTGCTGGCCGGCGGCGGGCGCGCCATGGTGCTCTGCGGCGATGCCGAGCGGCTGGGGGCGCTGGACACGGCGCTCTGGCTCTCCGGCGATCCGGATTGGCTGCCGCATGGCACGCCGCGCACCGGCCCCTTCCCGGAGAACCCGGAACTGCACCCGATCTGGCTGACCTCCGAGGATGCCGGGGAGGGGGGCGCGCCCAATGGCGCACGCTTCCTCTTCCTGGTGGACGGTGCCGAGAGCGCGCATCTGGACCGCTTCGATCGCGTCCTGGATCTGTTCGACGGCAATGACCAGGCCGCCCTGGCCGCCGCCCGGCGGCGCTGGAGCATGGCCAAGGCGGCAGGCCATGCACTCACCTACTGG
>Ga0182742_1004572_pt1 | contig 12434 bp, 8 predicted proteins | sample eDN5th37CBELigMG_FD_128880 | JGI IMG/M metagenome (GOLD analysis project Ga0182742, IMG submission 128880) | Enriched Miracle-Growth compost microbial communities from Emeryville, California, USA - eDNA 5th pass 37_C BE-Lig MG (version 2)... ... | reverse complement strand
GTCTGCGATACGATGTAATTATCATGCACCTGCGCACGCGCGGCGCCCAGCGGCCGGTCGAGTGCCTCGGACGGGGGCGCAGCGGTTTCGACGCGGGCACTGGCGGCGGCCTGGCCGACATCGAAGACCGCCTGCTCCGCTTCCGCCAATCCGGCCCCGGCGTTGCCATGCGAGGGTTGCGCCCGGTATGGCGCGGCCGGCGAACGCCGCCAGTCCCAACCGGCCCGCGGCGGCGACGAGACCGGACGCAATGCGCTCACAGTGGCATCGCCGCCGGTGGTCGCTGCGCGCCCGGCCTCACGGGTCAGCGCCTCGCGCAGCGCGCCGAAAACCAGGCTGCGCACCAGACCGGGATCGCGGAACCGCACCTCGGTCTTGGCCGGGTGCACGTTCACATCGACCTCGCGCGAATCGATGGTGACGAACAGCGCAACCGCCGGATAGCGTCCACGCGGCAGGTAATCGGCATAAGCCGCTTGGACTGCACCGACCAGCAGCTTGTCGCGGACCGGCCGGTCGTTCACGAACAGGTATTGCCCAAGCGAATTGGCGCGGCTGTAGGTCGGCAGCGCGGCAAAACCCTCGACGAACAGGCCTTCGCGTCCGCCCCTCACCGCCACCGCATTGACGCGGAAATCCGCGCCAAGAATATCGCCGAGCCGCATCAGGCGGCCGGCCGGACCGGGCAGCGCTGCCGCCCAGGTCACATGCGCCCTCTCCTCGCCTGCCAGCGTGAAGGCGACATCGGGCCGGCTCATTGCCAGCCGCCGCACCACTTCGCGCACCGCCTCGCCTTCCGCGCGCTCGCTCTTCATGAATTTCAGCCGCGCCGGCGTTGCGTAGAACAGATCGCGCACCTCGACCCGGGTGCCGCCGTTGAGAGCGGCCGGCGCGGGCACCGATTTCACGCCGGCCTCGACCGTCAGACTCCATCCATGCGGCTCGCCGGCATGCCGCGTCGTTACCGCAAGTTTCGATACCGCCCCGATCGAGGGCAGCGCCTCGCCGCGGAAACCGAGCGTGGCGATCGCCATCAGGTCATTGTCATCGGTAAGTTTCGAGGTGGCGTGCCGCTCGACCGCCAAATCAAGGTCGGCGCGGGTCATGCCGGCGCCGTCGTCGGTGACGCGGATCAGCCGCCGTCCGCCGCCATCGGTCACGATCTCGATCTTTTTCGCGCCGGCATCGAGTGCGTTCTCGACCAGTTCCTTCACGGCGCTGGCAGGCCGCTCGACCACCTCGCCGGCGGCGATGCGATTGATGAGGGCCTCGGAAAGCTGGCGGACGGACATGGGCGGGAGTTTACCGGATTCGGGGGGTTGGCGAGGCCTGGTGCGTCGTTCTCCCTCCCCCGCTTGCGCGGGAGGGTGGCGAGCAAAGCGAACCGGGTGGGGTCTAGTCCTTCCTAAGACAACCCCACCCGACTCCTCGCTTCGCTCGGAGCCACCCTCCCCTTTCAGGGGAGGGATAGTAACGGCGCAAGCTCCGCCGGCCCTGTTGTTTGGCCGGCGCGGGCGCGCCCGTATTGAAGAGACAAGTGAGGGGAATGATGCGCCGAAAGACGCAGGGCATTCCTGATACGCCGCGCACCATCGCTGGCGCACGGCCGCCTCACGGCGCATCATTGCGGCGTTTCGTCTGCATGGGGCCGCGCTTTGCCTCCATGCGCCTGAAGCTGCGCATGGCGTCAGCCGGCTCCCGGCAGGAGGCCGTATTGCCTCCGGGCGGTGCCCCCATGCAGCCCGAGTGCGCGCGCCGACGAACGCGCGCCCGCAGGCGCCGCACCCCCGCTCCATCAACTGGCGTCACCGGTTGACGCCCCTCGTTGAGCGTGGCGAGGACCTTTATATGCTTTTATTCCTATAATGTCAAGCAGCGATTTCAACATCGCGCCCCGGACGCGGCAAGGATGGGGCCCGGTTCTGCAGCGCACGGCTTTCGCCGTGCGCCGCGCCCGGACACGAGGACGACGGATTGCGCTGCCCTCACTCGCTGTTGCGCACGTCAGTCCATCCGTATTCGGCCGCGCATGACCTTCACGTCGGCGCGGCGCTTCTTGCCTTCCAGCCGCTTCGTTTTCGAGGCCTTGGTCGGTTTGGTGGCGCGCCGCGGCACCGGCTTGACCGACGCTTCACGGATCAGTTCGATCAGACGCTCGCGCGCTTCGGCGCGGTTGCGCTCCTGCGTCCGGTTGTTCTGCGCGATGATGACGAGGACGCCATCCTTGGTCAGCCGATTGCCGGCGAGTTTCATCAGCCGGATCGCCACGTCGTTCGGCAGCGAGCGCGACCGCCGCACATCGAAGCGCAATTGTACGGCTGTGGAGAGCTTGTTCACGTTCTGACCGCCGGGACCGGAGGAGCGCACAAAGCTTTCCTCAATCTCGTCCTCGTCGAGGCTGATGGTGTCGGTGATGCGGATCATGGGGTTCACTGTAATGCTATTCGCGCAACAATGCAGTCGTCGCCGCGAAAGCGGGGGCCCATACATCGTGACGCTTCAGAAAGAAGTTCGGTCCGTGTTCAACGTAGAGAGCCGTGGCTATGGGGTCCCCGCTTTCGCGGGGACGACCGGGATCACACCCGCTGCGCCAGCCAGACCGTATGGCCGTTGCAGGCCGGGTCTTCGGCGACGTGACGCACCACGCGAAAGCCGTGCGCCGCAAGAAGGGTCCGGTATTCGTCGGGATCGAGACTCGCATGATACAGCGGCTCGCCCTCGAATGTGCCGATGGCTTCGCCATGGGCCGGGCCGCTGGTGAACATCAGAGCGGCGCCCGGTGCGGCGTGTTCGTGGAAGACGGCAACCATGCGCCGCTGGGCGTCCGGCGTCAGGTGAAAGACGCTGTCCCAGGCGATCAGTCCGTCGAACGTCCGATCAAGCCGCAGGCTCCGCATGTCCGCGACGCGCCAGTCCTGTTCGGGGAACCGGGCCTGCGCCATCGCGATCAGTTCGGGCGAGCTATCGACGCCGGTGACGGCGAAGCCGCGGGCGATCAGGTCGCGCGCGATCGGCTCGCCCATGCCGCAGCCGATGTCGAGCACGGTGCCGCCGGCCGGAAGCAGATCCGCAAACGCATCGAGCCACGCTTTCTCGAACAGGCTGCGTCCGCGCAGCCGGTCATAGGCCTGCGCGTGACGCCGGTAGAGCGAAGTGATGGCGTCCGCGTCGGCGGGCATGAGGGTGCGTCGCCTCTATCCATGTGTCGCCCCGCGGAAGCGAGGGCCCATATTCCAGACTGGTGGTTATGGGCGCCCGCTTTCGCGGCGACGACCGTTATGCCTTCCCCGCCAGATATTGCTTTGCCAGCACCTTGCCTTCTTCCACGGCGGGTTGATCGAACGCGTCGACGCCGAGCAGATGCGCCGCGATGATCGTCTCCAGCATGAAATGCATCAGCAATTCGCCAAGGCTCTTCTCGTCGATCGTCTCGAGGTGAAGGGTGCGAACCGGGCAACCGTTCTTCGCCAGCGTCTGCGCGGTGGCTCTCCCCTGCGCCGCGACCAGATCGCCGATGGTGCGGCCGGCGAAATCCGCCTCACCGGCGCGGCTGGCGAGTTCAGGGTCGATCGCAGGCCCTTTGCCGGCAACGGCGGTCGTGATCACGGTGAAGAGCTTGTCGCGCGGGCCGGCGATGAAAAGCTGCAGCTGGCTATGCTGATCGACCGGGCCGAGCGCAGCAAGCGGCGTCGTGCCCTTGCCGTCCTTGCCGAGGCTCTCGGCCCAGAGCTGCACATACCATTTGACGAATTTCTCCAGCCGGTCGGCATAGGCCATCACCGCGGAGATGGTCTTGCCCTTCTCTTCCGCGAGGGCGATCGACAGGGCGGCGCCGAGCGCGGCGGGCACCTCGCGCGCAGGCTCGCTTGCCAGCACAGGGGCCAGCGCGGCGGCGGCCCCCTCGCGCAGCGCCACGATATCGAGGCCGAGGATCGCGGCCGGCAGGAGGCCGACATTGGTCAGGGCCGAGAAGCGGCCGCCGACACCGGTATCGTGATCAAGGAAGGCGACGCCTTCCGGCTCCAGCAGGTCGCGCAGGCCGTTGCGCCTGCCCTCCTTCCTAGGCTCGCTAAGCCCGAGGAAGACCTCGTCGATCGGAACATCCTGCGCCTTGCAGGCGGCCAGCGCGGCCGCCGTCTGCATCAGCGTCTCGCCGGTGCCGCCGGACTTCGAGATGGCAACAAAGCGCGATGTCGCCAGCGGCAATCGCGCGAGCAGCAGGGCGAAGCTCAGGGGATCAAGATTGTCCATGAAATGTATGCGCGGGCCGACACGCAGCGCACCGACCCCGGGCACCGCATAGCCGGCCAGCTGCGCCAGCGTCTGGCCGCCAAGGCTCGATCCGCCGGTGCCCAGAAAGACGATGTCGGTCGCCCCAGAGCTCAGCCGCTCCGCCGCGGACTGCACGGCGGCAATGTCGGCGCGCTCGGCCGGCAAATGCAGCAGTCGCAGGCCGCCATCGGCGTGGCGGGCGCGCAGCCATTCGAGGGCGCTTTCGCTGCGGGCGAGCACCCGTTCGAGGGCTTCGTCGGAAAGCCCTTCGCTGCCGACAGCCGGTTCACAGGCGAGGTCGATAGTCTGATTGATTGGCATGAGCCCATCCGCCATCGTGCGACGCCCTGATGGGGCGTCCCCGATCCTGTCTTAGACAGGACTGGGCTGGCCGGACAAGCCGGCCATGCCATGCGAGCGAACGATCGGGCCGGACCGTCAGCCGCCCTGCTTTGCGGCTGCCGCCTGCGGCGTGCGTCCGACCACCGTGAACAGCACGCCGCCATTGAGCAGGCGGTTGGCCACGCGTTTCACATCCGCGAGGGTGACGGCGTCGATCAGGTCATTGCGCCGCTGCCAGTAATCGATGCCGAGATCGTCAACCTGGAGCTGGACCAGCTGCGCGGCAATCTTCGTCGACGTATCGAAACTCAGCGGATAGGAGCCCTTGATATACGACTTCGCCCGCTCGAGCTCGTCGAAGGTCGGACCGTTCTCGGCGAGCCGCTTGATCTCCTGCTCGATCAGCCCGACCGTCTCGTCCGCCTTGTCGGCGCGCGTCTGGGTGCCGCCCATGAACAGCGCCGCCGCATCGAGCGGCAGCAGATAGGAATAGACGGAATAGGCAAGGCCCCGCTTCTCGCGCACCTCGCTATAGAGCCGGGAGGAGAACGAGCCGCCGCCCAGGATATGATTGACGATGAAGGCCGGGATGAAGTCGGGATCCTTGCGCGGAATACCCAAGCCGCCGAACGCCACCACGGTCTGCGGCACGTCGAGCTGCACTTCGAGTCGCTTGCCCACCGATTCCGGGCGCACCGCCGGCACCGGGCGCAGGTCCGCGCGTTCGGGCAGCGAGCCAAAAACCTGATCGAGCACGGCACCGAGCGTCGTGGCGTCGATATCGCCGACCACGCCGACTTTCAGGTTGTCGCGCGCCAGCACCCGCCCGGCATAGCCGGTCAGATCGTCGCGCAGGATGCTCGGCACCGAGTCCAGCGTGCCGTTGGTCGGCTGACTATAGGGGTGGTTGGGAAACGCGGTGCGCCACCACAGATGCGAGCCGATATGATTGGGGCTGGTGGTCTCGCGCTTGAGCGCGGTCAGCATCTGCGCGCGGATCCGCTCGATCGGCTCCTGATCGAAGCGCGGCTGCGTCAGCGCCAGCCGCAGGAGGTCGAAGCCCTCATCCTTGCGATTGCTGAGAACCTTGAGCGAGCCGCGGATTTCGTCACGGGTGGCGCGAAACGACAACTCGACCGCGTTGCGCTCGGCGCGCGTCTGAAATGCCTTTGCGTCAAGGTCGCCAGCCCCTTCGTCGAGCGTCGCGGCGAGCATGTAGGAGACGCCGGGCTTGCCGACCGGATCCTGGTTCGCACCGCCCTTGAACGCGAATTCCATGGCGATCAGCGGCACCGACGGCTCGCGCACCAGCCACGCCTCGATGCCTCCGGGGCTTACCACCCGCTCGATCTTGGCCATGGCCGACGCGGGCGGCGCGAACAGCAAAACGGCGCCGGCAACCGCGGTGGCAAGGCCGGATGATACGCGCTTGAGGATCATGAACGGCGCTCCTGCGGCTTGGCGTGTTCCTTGAGCAGATAGCCGGTGACCGAGCGGCGCTTGTCGAGCCATTTCTTCGCCGCGTCGCGCACCTGATCGGAGGTCACTTGCTGGACGCGGTCCGGCCAGGTCTTGAGATGCTCGACGGTCAGGCCGGTGGTCAGGGCGACGCCATACCAGCGCGCCATCGTCGCCTGGCTGTCCTGCGCATAAACCACGTCGGCCACCAGTTTGATCTTGGCGCGTTCCAGTTCGTCGTTGGTCACGCCATTTTCGGCGATTTCGGCGATGACAGCATCCATCGCCTCTTCGAGATCCTTCAGCGGCACGCCGCTACGCGGGGTGCCGTAGATGCCAAAGCGCGTCTGATCGAGCGCCGAGCCCTGATACCAGGCGCCGATCGAGGTCGCCATCGGCTTTTCGATCACCAGTTTCGAATAGAACCGGCTGTTGTTGCCGGTGCCGAGGATTTGCGACAGGACCTCCAGCGCCTCGGATTCCCCGGGCCCGGCAGTCGCGGCCGAGGGCACCACGTAACTGCGCTGCAGGCTCGGCTGGGTCACGCGCGGATCGGCGAAGCTGACGGTGCGCACCGAGCGCTGCTCCGGTTCCTGCGGGCGCACCCGCGGGCCGATCTCGGCGCGCGGCGCGATCTTGCCGTAGGTCTCCTGCGCGAGCGCCTTCACCTCGTCGGCGGTGACATCGCCTGCGACGATCAGCACGGCGTTGTTGGGCGTGTACCAGCGATTGTAGAAATCGATCGCATCCTTGCGGTCGAGCTTTTCGATCTCGTGGCGCCAGCCGATCACCGGCCGGCCATATGGATGGTTGAGAAACAATGCGGCGATCACTTCCTCGCCAAGCTTTGCGGAGGGCGAGTTCGCCACACGGCTGTTCTGCTCTTCCAGCACGACATTGCGTTCCGGCAGCACCACCGCGTCGGTGAGCTGCAGGCCGGTCATGCGGTCGGCTTCGAACTCCATCACCATCTTGAGCCGGTCGCGGGTCACGCGCTGGAAATAGCCGGTATAGTCGCTGGAGGTGAACGCGTTTTCCTGGCCGCCAATGGTGGCGAGAACCTTGGAGAACCGGCCCGCCGGATTCTTCTCGGTGCCCTTGAACATCAGATGTTCGAGGAAATGCGCGATTCCTGACTTCTGCGGCGGCTCATCCGCGGAGCCGACGCGATACCAGACCATGTGGGTGACAACGGGCGTGCGGCGGTCGGGAATGACCACGACCTCCATGCCGTTGGCGAGCTTGAAATGCGACACGTCCGGACCGGACGCGGCGTGGTTTGGCGAAACAGGGAGGAAAGCCAGAGCGGCGGCGGCCGCACAGGAAGCGAAGAGCGTTCGTCGGGAGATCATGAATGTTCCCACAAGAGCCGCTGCCTAGCGAAGCAGGCGGCAAGCCATCCGGCAATCTGGGTGGCTAAACCCGAATAATAAGGCCTCGGGCGGGCGCACCCGATTAATTTTCGGAAATGTTATTCGCCGGTGCCGCGCTTGTTGATGTAATCGAGCGGTTTGGCCTGTTCCTGACGCGGCGACAGGCCGTAAGGATGGCTCGGCGACGGTGTCTGATAGCCAACCGGCGGCTGGGTCAGGTCGGTGCGGGTCGGTTCGCCCTTGAAGGTGGCGGCCTCAGGCTTGGTATTGTCCTTGAACAGCCGGCCAAGCAGACCACCCTTGTAGCCGAGTTCGCCCGGTCGCTGCGGCCGCTGCCCGTCGGCCTCGGCGTCCTGCGGGCCGGTGGGATTGAGTACGGTGCTGCCGACAGGCTTGCGGCCATAGGCGTCGAGCTCGGCCGGACTGAGCGCCCGGTCGTCCTCCTCGGAGGTCCTGCGCCGCTCATTTTTTCTGGCCGCCGCGCGCCGCTTGCGCTCGACCACCTCGGGATCCTTCGGCCAGGATGGCGTGTTCGCGACCGCATTCGCTTCCGGCTGCGGCAGGCGGCTGAGATTGGGCGGCACGACCAGCGGCGGACGCTCCCGGTAATTGATCGAGCCGCTCTCGTTGATGCCGAACAGCTTCTTGAAGAACTTGCTTTCGAAGCTCTCCTCTTCCTCATCGTCCTGGGCCAAAGCCCCGGAAGGAACCGACACGGTCACGGCCGCAGCCAGCGCAACGGCGGCAAGGCAAGCCATCAGGCCCCGGCGCCAGCCGGCCCGGCGAAAGTCGAAACCATCGATCGCTGTTCGCAAGACGTGTCCCCGCAGGATGGATACCCCCGTCGCACCCCGGACCCGAAAATCATGTGGAATCAGGGCGCTTTTGCGGCGCGGCCGCCCAGGAGGGTTTCATACAACAAGCCCGCGACCCCGGCAACGATCGCCACATCCGCCAGGTTGAACACATACCAGTTGAAGGAAAACGAGGCCGTGGTGATGTGCAGCAGCGCGAAATCGACCACCGCGCCATGGGCCAGACGGTCGATGGCGTTGCCGATCGCCCCGCCGATGATCAGGCCGAGCGACAGGGCCGTGAGGCGGTTTTCAGCCTGTGACAGCCAGGCCCAGAGCACGATCACCACGACCGCCTTGAAGCCGAGCAGCATCCATGTCCCGAGGGCAGTGTCCTGCGCCAGCCAGCCGTAACTGATGCCCCGGTTCCAGACCAGGACGAGGTCGAAAAACGGCAGGATCACCACGCGTCCGAGCTTGCCGAGTTCAAAGCCGTAGAGGAGCCAGAGCTTGAGCGCCTGGTCCGCGAGCGCGGTGACCAGCGCCGCCGCGACGCCGTCGCGAGTGAAGGGACCGGAGAGGTAGGAAGAAATCGATTTTCCGGAAAGCACAGACGGTCGTCCCCGCGAAGGCGGGGACCCATAACCGCTAATATCGCCGTGTTGCAAGTTCGCTTGATTGCGGGTGCAAGTTTTCAAGCGTGCCGCTAACGCGTTCGGGTCGCCGGTTGCAGCGCAGTCCTTCCCGCGCAGGCGGGGAGCCATAGCCACTGACCTCAATGGGTGGCGAGTTTTCCGCTCCAGCGTCGTCCCCGCGAAAGCGGGGACCTATAGCCACCTGTGCTCAGGGTTGGCTTAAGAGACCTCCGCGCAATGCCAGGTCGCCCGTACCGTTCGGTCACGGCGTATGGGTCCCCGCCTGCGCGGGGACGACTAGACCAGGTATCGGATTAGATCACGTCTCACGTCAGCAAATTCGTCCGGTCCGCCCAATCCGGATTGTGTTCCTCGATCAGCCTGATCTTCCAGTCGCGATTCCATTTCTTCAACCGCTTCTCGCGCTGGATAGCAGATTGCGGATCATCGAAGGTTTCGACGTGAACAAGGCGATGCACCTTGTACTCACGCACGAACTCCGACCCGACACCCAAACGGTGCTGCTCAAGGCGGCGCTGAAGATTGTTCGTGATGCCGACGTAAAGCGTGCCGTATCGGCGGCTGGCAAGAATATACACGTGGTAGGGCATCGCAGCACACAGCGCCGTCGTCCCCGCGAAGGCGGGGACCCATAGCCACCGATGCTCAAGGATAACCCAAGTGGCCCCTCACGCAATGCCAGGTCGCCCCTAACCGCTCGGTCACGGCATATGGGTCCCCGCTTTCGCGGGGACGACCAGACCAGAAGCGTCCGCAGCGCACTCGGTTTTTTTCCCTCTCCCCTCGGGGGGAGAGGGTGGCGAGCAGCGAAGCTGCGAGCCGGGTGAGGGGGCAACAGACATATGAGTATCGGTCACCCCTCGCCCGGCCGATCCTCGCCTGCTCGGATCGTCCACCTCTCCCCTCGGGGGAGAGGGAAAGCGACCACCCGCGCGCGTTGCTCACTCCGCCGCTTTGCGCAGCGTATCCCACTCACGCAGCGCCTGCGCGTCGCGCGGCGTCACGTCGGGATATTGCGGATCCTCCCCAACGCTCTCGGTGATCTTCCAGGAGCGCGCGCATTTTTTCCCGTGCGCGCGCATGGGCTCGACCGCGACACCGCGCACGTCGTCGAGCCGGAACGCCTCGGCCGGCCCCTCGCCTTCGGCAAGCGTCGCTGCCGAGGTGATGCAGATTTCGGCCAGGTCGGCATCGACGATCGCGCTGAACAGATCGGGATCGGAGACATGGACGACCGGCGCCGCCTCGAGCGAAGAACCGATGCGTTTTCCTGCGCGTTCGAGTTCGAGCGCGCCTGTCACGACGCGGCGCACTTGCCGGATCTTCCGCCACTTCTCCGCCAGCGCGTCGTCGCGCCATTGCGCCGGCACGTCGGGGAAAAGCTGCAAATGCACCGATTGCGCGTCCTCGCCATAGCGCGACAGCCACGCTTCCTCAGCGGTGAAGCACAACATCGGCGCGAGCCACGTCACAGTACAGCGGAACAGATGATCGATCACGGTCAGCGCGGCCTTGCGCTTCACCGACGAGATCGGATCGCAATAGAGCGTGTCCTTGCGGATATCGAAATAGAAGGCCGACAGGTCGCTGGTCATGAACGAATTGAGCATCGCGAAGATGCGCTTGTAGTCGAAGGCGCGATACGCCTCCTTCACCGCAACGTCGAGCTCGGCGAGCCGGTGCAGCATCAGCCGCTCCAGTTCGGGCATCTTCTCGACGGCGACGCGATCCTCTTCGCTGAAATGCGCGAGCGAACCCAGCATCCAGCGGATGGTGTTGCGCAGCTTGCGATAGGTTTCGACATTGGTCTTCAGGATTTCCGGACCGATGCGCAGGTCGTCGGCATAGTCGGACGCGCAGGCCCACATCCGAAGAATGTCGGCGCCGGAATTCTTGATCACGTCCTGCGGCGCGACGGTGTTGCCGAGGGACTTCGACATCTTGCGGCCGTGCTCGTCGAGCACAAAGCCGTGCGTCAGCACCATGTCGAACGGCGCGACCCCGCGCGTACCGCAACTCTCCAGCAGCGATGACTGGAACCAGCCGCGATGCTGGTCCGAGCCTTCGAGATACATCACGACGTCCTGCCCGCCGTCTTTCTTGCGGACGATACCCTTCAGCTGCGGGAAGTTCTTTTCGTCTTCCAGCACGAAGGCGTGCGTGGAGCCGGAATCGAACCAGACGTCGAGAATGTCGTCGACCTTCTGCCAGCCTTCCTCGGCGCGATCACCGAGGAAACGCGCCGCCGCGCCTTCGGCATACCAGGCGTCCGCGCCTTCCTGCTCGAATGCATCGCCAATGCGTTCATTCACCGCGGGATCGTTGAGGATCTCGACCGAACCGTCGGCCTTCTCCTTCACGAACACCGCGATCGGCACGCCCCAGGCGCGCTGGCGCGAGATCACCCAGTCGGGGCGGCTCTCGATCATGCCGGTGATGCGGTTCTCGCCGGCGGGCGGAATCCATCGGGTTACGGCAATGGCGGCCAGCGCGCGGGCGCGCAGGGTATCGCCCTTGCCGGCGATATCCTTGTCCATCGCGATGAACCATTGCGGCGTGTTGCGGAAGATCACCGGCTTCTTGGACCGCCAGGAATGCGGATATTGATGCTTGAGCCGCCCGCGTGCGATGATGGTGCCGGCCTCGACCAGCGCCTTGATCACGGCGTCGTTGGCATCCCCCTTTTCGCCCCTGTCGTTGATCACCCGCTTTCCGGTGAAGCCGGGGGCGTGCGCGGTGAAGGCGCCGTTCTCGTCGACGGTGTAGGGGATCGCAGTGTTGATGCCATCCGCTTCGAGCGCGCGGGCGCTTGCGGTCCAGACCTCGAAGTCCTCGCGGCCGTGGCCGGGCGCCGTATGCACGAAGCCGGTGCCGGTGTCGTCGGTGACATGATCGCCGGCAAGCAGCGGCACGGTGAAGTCATAGCCGAGCGAGCGCAGCGGATGCGCGCAGCCGAGATCGGCAAGATCGTCAGCCGGCACGTCGGCGAACTTGTCATAGCCGGTGACGCGCGCCTGCTTGAACACATCGCCTGCAAGATTTTCCGACAGGATGAACAGATCGCCGAACTTCGCCCAGTTGTCGGGCGCAGCATCCGTCACCCTGTAGAGCGCGTAACTGATCTTCGGCGAATAGCTGATGGCGCGGTTGCCCGGCAGCGTCCACGGCGTCGTGGTCCAGATCACCACCGAGGCACCGTTAAATTTCCGCTCCAGCGCCGCATGCCGCTTGCCGCGCGCGAAGCGCACCGGGAATTTCACCCATACGGTATCGCTGGTATAGTCCTCGTATTCGACCTCGGCTTCGGCGAGCGCGGTCTTCTCCACCACGCTCCACATGACCGGCTTGCTTCCACGATAGAGCGTGCCGTTCTGCGCGAATTTCATGATCTCGCGCGCGATCTGCGCTTCGGCCGGGAAGCTCATCGTGGTGTAGGGATGGTCCCAGTCGCCCTCGACGCCGAGCCGCATGAATTCGGAGCGCTGCACGTTCAGCCAGTGCTGGGCATAGGCGCGGCATTCCTGACGGAACGCGATCAT
>Ga0182742_1004571_pt1 | contig 12434 bp, 10 predicted proteins | sample eDN5th37CBELigMG_FD_128880 | JGI IMG/M metagenome (GOLD analysis project Ga0182742, IMG submission 128880) | Enriched Miracle-Growth compost microbial communities from Emeryville, California, USA - eDNA 5th pass 37_C BE-Lig MG (version 2)... ... | reverse complement strand
CCTTCCTTTCGCGGCGAAAATTTTTGCCACCGCGTCATCACTTTCTGCATTTCCGCCAAGACCATAGACCGTCTCTGTCGGCAATGCAACGACATGATTCTCCATTAATAATGTCGCAGCTTGTCGAATTTGTGGATATGTTATCATATTATCCACATTTTTATCCACTTTCCACAATTTTGTTAACATACTTGTCCACCTTTTACATTTGGGTCTAGTTTTCCCAAGTTAGTCCGATATATCCACTCTTTTTAAGAGATTTCCTATGAAAGTATAAAAGAAGAATGAGGCGTTGACAAGTTTTATCCACAAAATGTGGATAGAATGGACAAAACCGTGGATAACTTTCTAAAGATATCCACATTATCCAATGGATTTCTCCACAAATTACGAGTTATCCACATTTCCCACTTTCATTTTCATAACAATTGCATTATCCACATGTGTAACGTTTTCAAAATGTTGATTATTGTATAGAGTTGGCGGAATCTCCTCGACTCGTTCAAAACCAATTTTATTGAAAAATGCCACTGCACTCTCTTTATTCGTCACTAGATACAAAGACTCGAGATGATTGCTTTCAGCAATACGAATCACACGATCAAACAAGAGCATGATTTGCACTTGGGTCGTGCCTTCAGAAATCACAAACGAGCGCAACAGCCCTACCCCATTAACAGGCTCAATCCCAATGCACGCCTTTAATCCACCAGTCTTTGTTTCCAAAAGTGAATAATAATTGATTGAATCCGCTATTCCCTCAGCGTTCACATTTGCTTCTAGTAAAAAGGATTCCAGCTTTTTAATATCCTTTTGCTCTGCTTTTCGAATGGTTTCTTCCATATTCCCACCTCATTTTTTGAATTCTAGTATATATGTATGGGAACAGTAGAAAAGTAGAACCACTTTTCTAGCATTTCGTGATATGGTTCACTTTGTTTTCTAACAAAAGGCGTATACTTTTAACTAGAATCTAGTAAACGGAGGGATCTTTCATGGAGAAACAAACATTGAACCAATACCAAGAATTCAATGAAGAAAGATTTACGAAACGAATCGTGTTTAAAAAAGGCGACAACACCGTCTTTTTATTAAACTTCTTACCTGGACAAGAACTCCCACCACATGCACACCCAGGCAGCGATGTGTTCATTCAAATGATGCAAGGAGAAGGAACCTTTACCGTGGACGGCAAAGAAGCATCACTCAAACAAAACGAAGTTCTCCACTGCCAAGACCAAGAAAAATTAGCGTTTAAAAACACCGGCACCGAACCCGTAACCCTTTATGTCGTCCTAACGAAAATTCCCGACGAGCGCTTTGCTCAAGACATTTAATTGCATAACAAACACAGAAGAGGCGCACCTTCATAGATGCGCCTCTCTCTCATTTATCCAAAAATCTTATTCCAAAGCTCGACCACAAAAAACTTCGTTTCAACCTTTTCCTCTTCTCCGTCTTCATATACTGGCGTTTTTTCTTGAGCTACTTTCTTTTCATCCTCAACTTCCTCCGCCTCTACTTTTTCCTCCTCAAACCCTGGGCTTGTCGCCTCACCATTCGAGAAATCTAAGAAACATAATGGTGGGAATAACACGCACCACCAATTTGAACCTGTGCCTTCGCCTAACGTAATCAGCACCGCTTCGTACTCTCCTGCTGGATAAAGAAACTGTCCATATAACTTAGTTGGAAACTTCACCTTTCCAAATTCAGCTGTTACACTTTGATCGCTTCCGTAAGAAGCCACTACTTCCTCAGCAATCTTTTGCAATTCTGGAATTCCCTCTTTGATCACGGTACGAGCTTCTTCAAGCGAAACCAACTCTTCTACCCATTTTGTGATTTCCGCATTAACGGCATCCCGAACCGCACGCTTGATTTCTTGGTCTTTGTCCATATCGCTATCAGCAAGGATTCGCAATCGAATCGCTTCATTTGGAATCACCTGAGGCTCTTGAGAAGTTGCCACTGTTGTTGGCATATATAAATTTAAAATAGTCGCAGCACATAATAATAGAATATAAAGTTCAGCAAGTAATTTCTGTTTCATTTTCTAGCACCATCCCTTCACTAGTCACAGTGTGGACAGATTGCTAGATTCTTAAACTATTAATTTTTAAAATTTTTTCAAACGAGCGAGACTTACATCCGCTCGCTCATGATCTTTCGTTTCTCTGCCAACAAAGCCTGAAATTCATTCTCTAGTTCTTCAGATGGCGTGATACTCAACCGGCTCAACACTTCCGAAATTCTCGTCTCAATTAGCAATAACTGCTCTGCCTGTTCATCACGCTCGTTCTGTGGCTCAAATTCTAAGTACTCTTGAAAACTTCCATCAAAAAGCTGAATTTCCTGCGCGTTTATTTCTAAAATCCGCGTTGCCACTTTTTCAATAAACCGGCGATCATGCGAAACAAACACAATACTTCCTTCGTACTCTTGCAAAAGTGACTCTAGCGCTTCGACTGACTCTAAATCAAGGAAGTTCGTCGGTTCATCGAGCAACAGCATATTGACCTCACTCACAAACAGTTTCGCTAACGCCACTTTCATCCGCTCGCCGCCACTCAATACAGAAACAGGTTTATGCACATCCTCACGGTAAAAATGAAGGCGCGCTAACACCGTTCGAATAAAACTTTCCTCTTGAACTGATGATGAACGCACATTTTCAAAAATCGTTTGGTTCACATCAAGTGTTGCGATATTCTGGCTAAAATAACCGATTTTCGCTGCCGGAGAAATCGTGATTCCAGCCCCCTGTTCAAGCAGTTTTTTCACTAATGTCGTTTTGCCGCTCCCATTTGGACCAATGATGGCCAGCTTCTCGCCACCTTTAATCGTAAAACGAGTCGGTTTCCACAACACACGCTGACCAACCTTGCCGCCAACATCCTCAACCCGGATGACCACTCTGCCTTTAAAACTTTCCTCATTGTGCAGATTCATTTTAATCGGAGCTGCTTCTCTCACTTTTTCGACTTTCTCAAGCTTCTCTAATCGAGTTTTAATCGCACCTGCGGCTTTATCCAACTTCTTTTGCTTTTTCGCAAAATATGGCTTCGAAGCACCTGACTCCACCGATTTATTTTTTGGAACTTTTGTTGCCCGCGCTGCCTTTGTTTCTTTCGTGTGCAGTGCCGCTTCTAACTGTTGCTTCTTTTTCTCATACTTTTCATACGCCAGTTCATGCTGCTGCCGTTCGATTTCTTTTTGTTCAGCATAAGCACTGTAGTTTCCTTTATATACGGTGATCTTTCCATCAGAAAGCTCCCAAATTTTTGTGCAAATTTTATCTAAAAACACACGGTCATGCGAAACAAGCAATAACGCCCCTGGCCATCTTGCTAACTTCTTTTCCAACCATTCAATATGCTCTTTATCCAAATGGGTCGTCGGCTCATCCGCTAAAAGCAATTCTGGCCGCTTCGCAAGAGTTTGGTTGATATACTCTTGCGTGACTTCACCCCCACTTTTCACTGTGTCGGTTCTTTTCAACTGTGGCAACAACTCAAGCGTTCCCCGCGCCGTAACAGTTCCTCCTTCCGAGTCCCGTTTTCCGGCTAACACTTCCAAAAGTGTTGTTTTGCCACTGCCATTCCGGCCAACTAGCCCAATTCGGTCATCTTTTCCAACCTGCAATTTATCCACATCTAATAACAACCGGTCTTTTATCGAAAGTTTTAAATGATTTGCTTCTAAAATAACCACAAAAACGCCCCCAATTCTTTGAATTCCGGAGGCACAAAAAAGCCTCCTATCTCACGTTCAGAATAGGAGGCATAGGTGCACACCTAAAGAGACTACTCCCTTTAAGGCCAACTACGTGAAGTCCTACCCTATTCTGAAAACACGAATGTAGGCACCACAAACAAAGCAGTTATTCTCTGCTTGCTTTTTAAAATGCCTAGATTCAATTGCTTTCGAGTAATAGGATTAAAACTTCATCGTTATTGGGTCACCCTTCCGTTATTTGTTATTTAAATCATACCTTCAGATGGGAGTAAATGTCAATCAGCTGTTAACCAATTTCCGCAAATACCATCCGATCTTTGCCATTAATATCGTTCACCACTTCTACTCTTGCTTCTGGAAAAACTTGCTGCAACAATGTCGAAACAGCCTCGCCTTGTCCTGCTCCAATTTCAAAGCCAACAAGGGCCTTTTCTTTTAACACAAGCGGCAATTCGTCCATAAAACGGCGATATAAATCAAGTCCGTCATCGCCCGCAAATAACGCCAAATGCGGCTCATGCTCGGTCACCACTTCAGACATCCATGACTGGTCGCTCACTGGGATGTAGGGTGGATTGGATAGAATTGCGTCATACTTCTTGCCTGTAACAATCAACGGTTCTAACAAGTCCCCTTGCTTGAACTCAATATCCGCACCTAAATCCGCAGCATTTTGCTTCGCCACTGCTAACGCATCCGCAGAAACATCGGTTGCAGTGACCTGTAGCTTCGGATTTTCTAGCGCCATTGTAATCGCAATCGCCCCGCTCCCGGTCCCAATATCCGCAAGCTCCAACTCCACTTGCTTGCCAAACATCTTTTCTAGACGTTCCAAGGCTCCATAAACCAACTCTTCTGTTTCCGGACGTGGAATCAGCACCGCTGAGTTCACCTTAAAATGGCGCCCATAAAATTCTTCGGTCCCAATAATATATTGAACCGGGATCCCTTGTTCATGCTGGCGGACCGCTTGTTCAAAGGCTATCAAAAGTTCAGGACTTAACTCTTCGCGCATCTCCGCAAACAAAGTTGCCCGGCTCATGCCCGTGACATGGCGCATAAGCAATTCTCCCGCGTTTTCATCCCGCTGCTTTGCTTTTAAAAAAGACGAAGCCCAGTTGAGGGCTTCGTAGATTTTCTTACTCATTTGACGCATTCTCTAGACGGCTAGATTGGTCTTCCATAATCAACGCATCAATGAATTCATCCAATTTCCCTTGAAGGATCTGATCAAGTTTTTGGATTGTTAACCCAATGCGGTGGTCCGTTACTCGGTTTTGCGGAAAATTGTACGTCCGAATTCGCTCTGAACGGTCTCCTGTTCCAACAGCCGATTTACGCACTTCATCATACTCCGCACGCGCTTCTTGTTGGAATTTGTCATACACACGGGCACGTAATACTTTCATCGCTTTGTCTTTGTTTTTATGCTGCGAACGTTCGTCCTGACTCGTTACGACAATCCCAGTTGGAATATGGGTTAAACGCACCGCTGACATCGTCGTGTTAACGCTCTGTCCACCCGCACCACTAGATGCGTACGTATCAAAGCGAATATCTTTATCATGAAGTTCAATGTCGACCTCTTCCGCTTCCGGTAAGCACGCGACTGTTGCCGTTGACGTATGAATTCGGCCACCAGACTCTGTTTCCGGAACACGTTGAACGCGGTGTGCCCCATTTTCATACTTCAATTTGGAATAAGCGCCATTTCCGTTGACCATAAAAATTATTTCTTTATAGCCACCCACACCAGTTGAGTGGGATTCAATGACATCCACTTTCCAGCCCTGTGCATCCGCATAACGGCTGTACATCCGATACAGATCACCCGCGAATAACGCTGCCTCATCCCCACCTGCAGCACCGCGGATTTCAATGATGACGTTTTTATCATCGTTCGGGTCTTTCGGAATTAACAAGATTTTTAATCTTGCTTCCAATTCCTCAATCTGGTCATTCAGTTCGGAAATTTCTTCTTTCACCATTTCCTTCATCTCAGCATCCAATTTTTCCTCAAGCATCGCTTTCGCTTCTGCCAACTGTTCTTTCGCTGACTTATACTCGCGGTACGCTTGCACCGTTTCTTGAATATCTGATTGTTCTTTTGAATACTCACGTAGTTTTTTCGAATCATTAATAATTTCAGGATCACTTAAAAGCTCATTCAGCCTTTCAAAGCGGTCCTCCACGGCTTGAAGACGATCAAACACAGTCATTCACCTCAAATTTTATATGTTAAAAAGACATTTAAATTCATTTCTACATTCTCATTTTTACCCATCTAGCCCGCGCCTAGCCCCCGACCGCTTCAAACCAGCCACCGAAGTCAAAGAACGACTTCCCCACCGTCTGGTTCTCCAGCGCTTGCGGGCTGAACAAGGCGCTTCCGCTTTTAAGTCCACAACTATTTAATTATAGTATAGCGAGAAATCTTCGTCAAAATCAAAATGAAAGTTGCAAGTAAGGAAATAGCATTTCTCGAATGAAACTTCATTACATATGAAATTTCATTTACAAAATGAATGCTGATTTCTGTTAATAGACCCTTACATTTCGAGAGTAGAACCTCTAGTTTTGCAAATAGAACTACTACTTATAAATAGAACTCTTCTTTTTGAAAATAAATACCCATTTTCAGTTAATAATCCTTACAGTTTTGATAATAGACCTTGGATTTTCGTAAATAGAAGTTCTACTTGTAAATAGAACTCCTCTTTTTGAAAATAGTTACCCATTTTCGGTTAATAGATCTTACATTTTTGATAATAGACCTTGGCTTTTCGCAAATAGAAGTTCTACTTGTAAATAGAACTCCTCTTTTTGAAAATAGATCCCCATTTTCCGTTAATAAACCTTACAGTTTTGATAATAGACCTTGGCTTTTCGCAAATAGAAGTTCTCCTTGTAAATAGAAATCCTCTTTTTGAAAATAGATCCCCATTTTCGGTTAATAGATCTTACATTTTTGATAATAGACCTTGGCTTTTCGTAAATAGAAATTCTCCTTGTAAATAGGGCTTCACTTTTTGAAAATAGAAACCCAATTCCCGTTAATAAACCCTGTATTTTTGATAATAGAACTCTTGTTTCCGGTAAATTAAATTTTACCGACCAATACAAAAAACCAGCTCCTTCAAAAAAAGAAGCTGGTTTCTCATTTTTATGCTAAGCTATCTGTTTTTGAAGTGTTTTCTAGATGAACACGGGGTGCTCTTGGCACTTCATGATGGTGTCGGCAACGAGGTTCATATGATTCCGATGCGCCGACGAGGATGACGGGATCATCATAAGAGGCCGGTTTATCATTTATGAGACGCTGAGTTCGGCTTGCAGGCGAACCGCAGACAGCACACACAGCCTGGAGTTTTGTCACTTGTTCGGCAACTGCCATTAGCGCTGGCATTTGCCCAAAAGGTTCACCACGGAAGTCTTGGTCCAACCCAGCAAGAATGACGCGGTGTCCACTATTGGCAAGATGCTGAGCTACTTGAACGATTTCTTCATCAAAAAACTGAACTTCATCGATGGCAATGACCTCGATGTCCGAATCAATATGCTGAAAAATATCAGTCGATTTCGCTACAGGTTTGGCGATTACGCTTGTCCCATTATGAGACACGACGGCCTCTTCACTATAGCGGTTATCAATTAACGGTTTAAAAACAGCAAGTTTTTGCTTGGCAAATTGAGTTCTTCTCACACGGCGAATCAGTTCCTCCGATTTGCCTGAAAACATGCTGCCGCAGATAATTTCAATCCAGCCGCTGTGCTTCATCACATACATAGACACGGCCTCTCCTTCCTTACAATCACAGTTTACTTATAGAGTCCCCAATTCAGGGGTGTCTATTTTTAAGAAAGCGCCACCTGACCCAGGCTATATACCTCCTGACCAGGGCGCCTCCGCTTTTCATTTGTCTAGCTCCAGCGCCCTAGCGGCTAGTGTCCTTCCCTCTCCGCCCTACAATAAGTCAACATCGAATCGCCTCCGGCTCTTCGTGTTTCCTTTATCCCGTTCAACTGGCAGTAATTTCATAACTGCCAGTAAGAACCCGATTGACTTTTCTAAGGGCTAAAGCCCAAAGAAAAGTCTTATCTCAGTTGGAGAGCTCCAGGCCATACGCCGCTGACCAGGGCGCCTCCGCTTTTCAGACCGAAATAAAAAGCAGGCAAGTGATGTTGCTTCTTGCCTGCTCTTTTCAAATTTAAAATAGGAAACATCAATGTTTCCTAGCTGCAGCGCTCTGGAACCAACTGTTGACGTCAAAGAATGAGATCATCAGCTGGCCCTAATTTGCGCCGCTGCCTTATTTGAATTATTGGTTATTCTTAAGGCCGTATTTCTTGTTGAAGCGGTCTACACGTCCACCAGCTTCAGCAAACTTTTGACGTCCTGTATAGAATGGATGGCACTCAGAGCATGTTTCAACTTTAATCTCGTTCTTTACAGAACCAGTTTCGAAAGTGTTACCGCATGCGCAAGTCACCGTAATTGTCTTGTAGTTAGGATGAATTCCTGTCTTCATTCCTTGTCATCTCCTTTTGCCCTGAATCATTTGCTGAAACAGAGTTATATTCTGGGGCACAAAACTCTGTGCCTAGATAATCTAAAAACACACTGTTGTTATTATAGCAAGGCTATTCATATTTATCAAGCGTGTTTTTCCCTCAATAATTTCCAATATTTCTAATAGAATAGCATGAGTTCCTAGACGCTAATCTAGTCACCAGCAAGCCCATTCAAAATGTGCGCCCTATCCTATAGAACAATCAGAAATTAAGAAAGTACGCGTTTATTTCCAGCCTTCATTTCTTCCGTCAACATCGCGAAAAACTCTTCGTTTGACTTGGTTTGTTTTAAACGACGCAAGAACTTTTCTGCAAAGTCTGGGGAATCTGATAAGCTTTTGCGAATCGCCCAAAGCTTATCAAGATGCTCTTTCGGAATAAGCAATTCTTCTTTTCGCGTTCCAGAGCGACGAATATCGAGCGCCGGGAAGATGCGTCGTTCTGCAAGCGCACGATCCAAGTGCAGTTCCATGTTTCCTGTTCCCTTGAATTCTTCGTAAATAACGTCATCCATCCGGGAACCTGTATCAACTAGCGCTGTTGCAAGAATGGTTAAACTACCACCCTCTTCAATATTACGAGCTGCCCCAAAGAAACGCTTTGGACGGTGGAACGCAGCCGGGTCAATCCCCCCGGATAGCGTACGGCCACTTGGCGGAATCACCAAGTTATACGCACGAGCCAGACGCGTAATACTATCCATCAGAATGACTACATCTCGCTTATGTTCTACTAAACGCATTGCGCGTTCAAGCACTAGCTCCGCCACTTTAATATGGTTTTCAGGAACCTCATCAAACGTCGAGCTAACGACATCGCCTTGCACGGAACGTTCAATATCGGTTACTTCCTCTGGTCGCTCATCGATTAACAACACGATCAATTCTGCATCAGGGTGATTCGTCGTAATGCTGTTGGCAATTTCTTTGATCAGCATTGTTTTCCCAGCCTTTGGTGGTGCCACAATCAAACCACGCTGTCCAAAACCAACCGGAGCCAACAAGTCCATAATGCGTGTTGAAATATGCCTTGGCGTAGTTTCAAGCTTCATTTGGCGGTCAGGATAAAGTGGAGTAAGTCCAGGGAAGTGGACGCGCTCCTTCGCAGTCTCAGGGTCATCTCCATTGACTAATTCAACTTGAAGCAATCCAAAATAGCGTTCGTTTTCCTTTGGCGGACGAACTTTACCAGAAACCTTGTCCCCATTGCGAAGGTCAAAACGGCGGATTTGCGATGCAGAAATATAAATATCTTCAGAACTTGGGGAGTAGTTAATCGGACGTAAGAACCCGAAGCCCTCCGACTGAATAATTTCCAAGACGCCTTCCATAAAAAAGTAGCCTTGGCGTTCTGCTCTCGCTTTTAAAATTGCAAAAATCAGTTCCTTTTTTGATAACTTGCTGTAGTAAGAAACTTTGTATTCACGAGCTAATTCGTAGAGCTCTTTTAATTTCATATTTTCTAAACTCGAAATATTGACTTCCATGTCGTCACCACACCTAATAAGTATTTCGTTTTCCTCCAATATGTGAATGTAAAACTATGGATGGAAAAAGAAGAAATGAATTCTACTGAAGATTGTAAGAAGAGTATTCTGAAAAGCAGTCGATCGAAGATCTTTTTAAAATATTGTTCATTGTACCCTATTTCTCTCAATCGAATCAATGCTAATTTTTATTATGAAGCAACTTGGAAGGTCCCTTCCCTACCAAGTTGCTTTTTTAAAACGATTGATATTCAACTAGAAAGCTTCTCTAATTGAAATCTCTTAAATGGTAAAAATTATTTAATTACGAGGTTCGGCTTTTTATTCAAACTATGCTGCCCTTCAACAAAACGAACCGTTCCTGATTTCGCACGCATAACAAGCGAATGAGTTGTGGCGATGCTTCCTTTGTATTGTACACCTTTCAGCATTTCGCCATCTGTTATTCCTGTCGCTGCAAAGATGGCGTCATCGCCTCTCACAAGGTCTTCCATGCGTAAAACTTTGTTTACGTCGATGCCCATTTTAATGCAACGTTCTACTTCTGCATCATTTTGCGGCACCAAGCGACCTTGAAGTTCTCCACCAAGGCATTTCAGCGCAACAGCGGCGATCACTCCTTCAGGTGCCCCGCCAATTCCAAACAAGATATCCACTCCGGTGAAATCAAAGGCTGTGTTAATGGCTCCTGCAACGTCCCCGTTATCAATTAACTTGATACGGGCACCAGCTTCGCGGATTTGTTGAATAATATGTTCATGACGCTCACGATTTAAAACCGTTGCGACCACATCTTCCATATCTTTGTTTTTCGCTTTCGCAACCGCTTTGAGGTTATCTAGCACAGAGGCATTGATATCAATTTTGCCTACCGCTTCCGGCCCTACTGCAATTTTATCCATATACATATCTGGTGCATGCAATAGGTTCCCATGGTCCGCAACAGCTAAAACCGCTAGCGCGTTCCAGCCACCTGATGCAACGATTTCGGTTCCTTCAACAGGGTCAACCGCGACATCTACACGTGGACCATAACCGGTTCCAAGCTTTTCGCCAATATAAAGCATTGGCGCTTCATCCATTTCCCCTTCACCGATGACGACTGTTCCTTTCATCGGCACCGTATCAAAAACATCCCTCATTGCTTCCGTAGCAGCGCCATCTGCTTCGTCTTTTTTCCCGCGGCCCATCCAGCGACCAGATGATAAAGCAGCTGCTTCAGTAACACGGACAAGCTCCATAGATAAACTTCTCTCCATCGGTTTCACCCTCGTTCCTCTTTTACAAAACCCCAGATTGTTTACAATGTTCTATCTCTATCTTACTGCATCTACCTGTCTGCCGCTTTATGCATTTTTCATTTGTTCTTGTTCTTCTTTTGTCAGCTTTTCTCGCCAAGCGGTTGCACCTAGTCCATTCAGCTTTTCCACAAGATGGCTATAACCACGGTCAATATGCTCCAAACCTGTGATTTCAGTAACCCCTTCAGCTAGTAACCCAGCGATAACAAGTGCTGCTCCAGCTCGTAAGTCACTTGCTTTCACCTTCGCACCTTGAAGCTTTGTCGGTCCGTTAATAATCGCCGAACGCCCTTCAACCTTAATCGTCGCGTTCATTCTTCGCAGTTCATCAATATGCTTAAACCGAGCACCATAAATGGTGTCCGTCACAACACTTGACCCTTCTGCTTGTGTTAAAAGCGACGTTAACGGCTGTTGTAAATCTGTTGGAAAACCTGGATAAACGAGTGTTTTGATATCGACGGCTTTAAAGCCTTCAGCTTGGCCAACAAACACTTGGTCATCTTTTGATTCAATTGGTACGCCCATCTCTTTCAGCTTTGCGATCAATGATTCAAGATGAAGTGGAATGACATTGTCAATGAGGATTCCTTGACCTACCGCAGCAGCTAAAATCATATATGTACCTGCTTCTATTCGGTCAGGAATAATGGTGTGTCGACAGCCATGAAGCTCGTCGACTCCGTCAATGCGGATCACATCGGTACCGGCACCTTTGATTTTTGCCCCCATATTGCTAAGTAGTGTGGCAACATCAATAATCTCCGGTTCCTTCGCGGCGTTTTCTATGATTGTTCTGCCTTTTGCACGAACGGCAGCAAGCATAATATTAATTGTCGCCCCAACACTGACGACATCAAGGTAAATTCGAGCCCCTCGTAGCTCATCGGCCCGTAAATAAATCGCACCTTGTTCATTGGTTACTTTTGCTCCTAGCGCCTCGAACCCTTTGATATGTTGATCAATCGGTCTTGGTCCTAAGAAACAGCCTCCCGGCAACCCAATGACAGCCTTTTTAAAACGGCCGAGCATCGCCCCCATTAAATAGTAGGAAGCACGAAGTTTCTTCACTTTTCCGTTCGGCAAAGGCATGGAAATCATCGTAGAAGGATCCACCGTCATTTCATTTTCTGAAAATGTAGCAGAACCACCGATTTCCTGTAATAAGTCTTTTAAAATATGGACGTCGGAAATATCTGGCAAACCTTCAATCGTCACAGGCGATTCGGCTAGTATGGTTGCGGGAATCAACGCAACCGCGCTATTCTTAGCTCCACTAATCCGAACTGTTCCCTTTAACGGGTACCCACCTGCAATTTTAAGTTTTTCCATACTTG
>Ga0182742_1004570_pt1 | contig 12435 bp, 11 predicted proteins | sample eDN5th37CBELigMG_FD_128880 | JGI IMG/M metagenome (GOLD analysis project Ga0182742, IMG submission 128880) | Enriched Miracle-Growth compost microbial communities from Emeryville, California, USA - eDNA 5th pass 37_C BE-Lig MG (version 2)... ... | reverse complement strand
CTACCCGGCCAGTTCGCGGGGCGGGGGGGGCGTTTGCGGGAGTTTTTGGTTTTGGGCGCGCTGGACCCGAAGCGGGGCGTCGCGATTGAGGCGGTGGATCGTCGCGGGAGAGCAGCCCACCAGCGCGGCGGCTTCGGCTTGGGTCTTGCCGTCGAGGTGGATGAGCCGCAGGGCGGTGGAGTGGCGGGCGGGAAGTTTTTTGAGCCAGTGCTCCACGGCGTCGTTGGTTTCAAGGTCGGCCCCAATCGGCGGATCGGCCTGGGCCCCGACGACCCGGCCCCTCAATTCGGAGTCGGGCTCCAGGGGCTCGAATTTCGGCCGGGTCTCGGCCGTGCCGCGCCATCCTTTGATAAAGAGCCCGCGTTGGGCGTCGACCAGGGCGCCTTGCACTCGGGGGCGGGCGAAGGTCGCGAACGAGACGCCTCGGAGCGGATCGAACGCCTGGGCCGCCTCGACCAAGGCCAGGAAGGCGGCCGACTGGAAGTCGTCGCTCCCCGCGGGCCACTTCCGCGCGATCCGGTGGGCCATCGCGCGGGCCAGCGGAAGGTATTGCATCACCAGCGCGCGCTGGGCGTCGTTCAGCGGGGGCTTCGGCGGATTTGGGTTGCATGATCGAGGATACGGGGACGTTGGATTTCGAGCGGCCGACCGCTCCGAGCCGACGGGGCTCGAAGGCTGGTCGGGACGGGCTCGGAGAGGAAACGCGGCCTTGGAGTCGCGCGGCGGAACAAGGGCGCGGCGTTGAACGTGGTTCACGATCCACCTCGACGTGGGAATCAAGTTGTGGGCTCAAAAGGAGGATGGATGCTGGCGAGGTCGATCGTTAGGCGGTGACGGCGTGGGGGCGCTCGCCGGCGGCCCGCCGTCGGGCCTCGATCTCGTCGACGAGGGCCGAAGCCAGACGCTCGTTCACGCGCAGTTGGAGCAGAATCGCCGAACGCTCCGCGAGCAGCCGCTCGCGACGCGCCTCGACAAGTCGACGGCCCGGCTTCGACGAGTCGAGGCGGCGATCCGCCTCGCCGATCATGGCCCCCAGCTCCTTCAGTCGATTGAGGTTTCGCTGGTTGTGGATCCAGACCTGGACAAGCCGCTCCGCCAACTCAAAATGGGAGAGGAGCGCCAAGGCCCTTCTCGCGAGCGTCGGATCGGCGCCCCCACACTCCTCGGAAGAGGTCTCGGGATGGGCCGCCCGCCAATTCGGGTTGAAAACGATCGGTGACGCCATGGCTATCATTCCTTGATGTGGGGGGAAGACAAAAACGCCCGGACCTCCGGCTCGCCGGGGAAACCCCCGCTCGGTTCGCAAGCGCCCAACGTGCGCCAAGGCCATGAACGGCTCCGGTCAACCAGGGGTTTTGCGAATACGGGATAAGACGGCGGGGTGGTTCCCGTTGACGAAAATATGATGCTTGAATCGGGCAAGTCAATCCTCGATGTGGAAATTTTAAGCAAGATAGTCGTCTCTTGAGGTTCGCGTGTTCTATGGTGTGCGGCGCGACCGTGTGGTGGGGCGCGGACGCGCCGAGATTGAGGACTTTGGCCGGTGCGATGGGATGAGGATTCCGATTGGACGTCGTCGGTTGGGCGGCGGTTGCTGGCCTGGTTCGAGCGGGAGAAGCGCGCGCTTCCCTGGAGGGAGGATCGCGACCCGTACCGGATCTTGGTCTCGGAGATGATGTTGGTTCAAACCACGGTGGCCGCCGTGGTCCCCCATTTCGAGCGGTTCCTCCGGCTTTTCCCCGACTTCGCCGCGCTGGCGGCGGTCGACGAGGACGACGTGGTCAAGGCGTGGGAGGGGCTCGGCTACTATCGGCGCGCCCGCCAGCTTCACGCGGCGGCCCGAACGATCGTCGAGGAGCACGGGGGGAGGATGCCCAACGACCCCGACGCGGTGCGGGCCTTGCCCGGAGTCGGGCGCTACCTGGCCGGGGCGATCCTCTCGCAAGCCTTCGACCGTCCCGAGCCGATCCTCGAGGCCAACTCTCAGCGCGTCTTGGCGAGGCTTCTGGCCTGGAATGGCGAGATTGCCGCGGCGGCCACCAAGAGGCGGCTTTGGGAGGCCGCCGGGCGGCTGGTTCCCGAGTCGCGGGCCGGCGACTTCAACCAGTCGCTAATGGAGTTGGGGGCCCTGGTCTGCTCTCCCCGCTCGCCCCGTTGCCTGGTTTGCCCCCTGTCGACGCTCTGCGAGGCCCGAAAGCTCGGCCTTCAAGACGAGCTTCCCCGGATCGCCCCGCGCCCCGCTCCCTTGGCCGTCGAGGAGGCCTGCGCGGTGGTGGTCCGGGAGGGGAAAACGCTCATGGTCCGCCGAAAATCGACGGGGCTTTGGGGAGGCTTTTGGGAGTTTCCAACGATCCACCGCGACGGGGCCGATCCGGCCGGCCGCTCGTTCGGCGAGCCGGTCGACCTGGCCGAAGGCGCGCGCCGACTGACCGGGATCCGAGTTGAGGTCGGCGACCTGGCCAAGACCCTAAACTACGGCGTGACCCGCCACCGCGTCCGACTCCTCGCCCACAAGGCCGTCGCCCTCTCCGGCGAGCCCCGGCCGGGCCCCGGACTCGACGAGGTCCGCTGGGTCGAACCCGAAGCGCTCGCCGATTTGACTCTCGGCTCCGCCGCCCGCCGCCTCGCCACGGCCGTCGCCGCCGACCCCGCCGCCTGGGGGCTGGAGAGTTGAATTGCGAATCCGGGATGGCTTGGGGTGTCGGCCCGCAAGCGGGATTGGGTTGCTCGGGTCGGCGGCGACGGATCGGGGATCACGGCAGCGCTTCGACTTTGAGAGGAGTGAACCGGGCGAGCCTTGCGTCGTGAGTTAAGAAAATGTTACAACCCAGTTCCACGGCGGCGGCCAAGTTGAGCGCGTCGGGAGTTCGTAATCCATATCGGGCCCGGATGCTCGCCGCCCGGTCGCAAATGGAGGCGGTCAGCGCGGCGACCCGAATGCCGGGTAGGGAAAAGAATCCGTCGTACTTGGAAAGCAGCGTCTCATTTCCCGTCTTGAGTGGGCCGACACGGCATTCCAGGCGGATTAGGTCGCTGACAACGATCCGATCTCCCGCCGCGTGGAGGGCCGCCAAACGAGCGGAGGCCCTCGTTCCCAAGTTTGGAGTTGATTCGAGATGGTGGATGAGAATGTTCGCGTCGACGAAGACAAGCAACGCGGCGCCTCTTGGTTCGGCTAGGGGTGGTCCCATTCGTCCCGCATCGCGTCGATGTCGGCGTCGATTTCCTCCTTGGTCCGGAACGCGGCCCCGGCGGCTTCCCGTTCGGCTCTGGCGCGTTGCAGGTACTCGAACCAGTCCTCCCCGCTGGAGGCGGGCTCGTCCAGCGCTTCGATCGTCACTCGGACCCGTCCGGGCGGCAGGTCCAGTCGTTCGGGAATCTCCAGCGATCCATCCGGCTTCAACACTCCGGTTACGATGAAGCGAGTGAGGCTCATGGTCGCGTCTCCTCACCTTGTTTGGGGTTCCCACGGCTCTCGGCTCCATTCTAACCATTCTTCCAGTGGAGCGCCGACCGGCGCGGCATGGAAGGGCCGATCGGTTCAATCGTCGAGGTCGGCACGGCCGGCGCGGACGCTCGTCGAGCGGACTTGCTCGGAAGGCCTGGGCGTTCTAAAATGAACCTGACTTGGGAGTCGTTCGGCGGACCGAGGCGGGAAAGAACGGTCGGGCGCGGGGCGGTCCCGGGTTCCACTCTGATTGGTCCACCCTGGACAATGGATGTTCGAGGGAAGTCGGCGGTTTGGTTGGCTCGTCGAGAGCCGGCTCCGCCGGATCGGTCGATCCGATGCTCCATTCGTCGCGGCCTTCTCAGCCCAATTCATTTTGGCTTATTGGACGACGCGATCGAGGTTGCGGGACCGGAGAATGCTCTCGTTGTCGTGTGGAATGGTCCGAATCAACCGTGAATGCGACTTGATCCCCGGCTAGGGATGAAAGGGCTCGGCATGCCTTCAGGTAAGGACGTCACGGGGGGGAACTCGGGAGGCGGCGGCAAGCGCGGCGGCGGCGGACTCACCTCCGGCGCTTCGGGCGGCGCCAAGAAGAACGCCTACTGCTCCTTCTGCCGCAAGAGCTTCCGCGACGTCGGCCCCTTGGTCGAAGGGCCCGGCGACGTCTACATCTGCGGCGAATGCATTGACCTTTGCCAGTCGATCCTCGACCAGGAGCGGCGGCGTCGCGGGGTGCCGAAGACCCTCTTCACCGACATCCCCACCCCGCGCGAGATCAAAGACCAGCTCGACGCCTACGTCATCGGCCAAGACCGGGCCAAGAAGGTCCTCTCCGTCGCGCTGCACAACCACTACAAGCGGTTGGTCCATGGTGAGGAGCCCGACCAAGAGGTCGAGCTCGACAAGTCGAACATCCTCCTGATCGGCCCGACGGGCTGCGGCAAGACCCTGCTGGCCCGGACGATGGCCCGGATCCTCAACGTCCCCTTCGCCATCGGCGACGCCACCACCTTGACCGAGGCCGGCTACGTTGGCGAGGACGTGGAAAACATCCTCCTGAAGCTGCTCCACGCCGCCGATTTCGACCTCGAGGCCGCCCAGCGCGGGATCATCTACATCGACGAGATCGACAAGATCGGCAAGACGACCCACAACGTCTCGATCACCCGCGACGTCTCGGGCGAGGGCGTCCAGCAGGCCCTCTTGAAGATGCTTGAGGGGACCGTCGCCAACGTGCCTCCCCAGGGGGGACGCAAGCACCCCGAGCAGCAGTACATCCAGATGGACACCAGCAACATCCTGTTCATCTGCGGGGGAACGTTCGTCGGCCTCGAAAACATCATCGCCCGCCGAGTCGGCCGCAAGACCATCGGCTTCGGCAGCCAGACCCAGGCCGAACAGCACACCGACATGGCCGAGCTTCTGGGCAAGGTCACGTCCGACGACCTCTTGGAATTCGGCCTCATCCCCGAGTTCATCGGCCGGATGCCGGTCATCTGCCCCCTGATGCCGCTGGACGAAAGCGCCTTGGTGCGGATCATGACCGAGCCCCGCAACGCCTTGGTCAAGCAGTACAAGCGGTTCTTCGACATGGAGGGCTCGGACGTCGAGTTCACCCCCGACGCCCTCCACGAGATCGCCACGCGGGCCAAGGCCAAGGACACCGGCGCTCGCGGGCTCCGCTCGATCATCGAAGAGATGATGATCGACATCATGTTCGACCTGCCCGAGCGCGCGGCCAAGGAGAAGGGGACCTACGTCGTCACCGCCGAGGTGGTCCGCAGGGAGAAGAGCCTCTTCGACACCCCTCCCATCCCCATGACGCCTCCGAAGCCCGAGCGGAAGAAGGAAAGCGCCTAAGCCGGATTGGACGGGAGCCGAGGCATGAAGCGTCGGGATTTTCTCGCGGCGGGCCTGAGCGTCGCCGCGGCGTCGGGGCTGGGCCGGCTTGTCCGGGGCGACGAGCCGGGCTCGCCATTTGGGATCCGGGGGGTGGTGCTCACCCCCGCCGATTTTTCGCTCGAAGATTGGCCCGAGCGCGCCAAGCGGGCCGGCCTGACGACGATCGGGCTCCATCATCCGACGTCGCCCGGCGAGATCGCCCGGTGGCTGGAGACCGACGCGGGGCTGGGGGTTCTGGAATCGTGCCGAGAGCTCGGCCTGGAGGTCGAGTACGAGCTTCACGCCATGCGCGAGTTGCTCCCTCGCGAACTTTTCGACAAGAACCCCGAGTTCTTTCGAATGGACGAGAAGGGGGAGCGGACCCCCGACTCCAACTGCTGCCCCCACTCGGAGCGGGCCCTCGACCTGATCGCCGAGAACGCCGCGGCGATGGCTCGGACGCTCCGGCCGACCTCGTCCCGGTACTTCTACTGGGGAGACGACGGCCTCCCTTGGTGCGCTTGTCCCTCGTGCCGCGAGCTGATTCCCTCGGAACAGGCCCTCCTGGTCGAGAATCGGACGCTGCGCGCCCTCCGCGAGATCGACCCCAAGGCGAGCCTCGCCCACCTGGCCTACCACAACACCCTGGAGCCGCCCCGGCAAGTGAAGCCGGCGGAGGGGATCTTTTTGGAGTACGCGCCGATCCACCGGCGGTACGATCTGCCCTACGAGAAGCAGACCGACCCGGACCAGCCCGACGCCCTCTCGGCCCTCGACGCCAACCTCGCGGTCTTCCCCGCCGAGACGGCCCAGGCGCTCGAATACTGGCTCGACGTCTCGTTGTTCTCGAAATGGACGCGGCCCGCGGTGAAACTTCCCTGGCGGCCCGACGTGCTCGAGGCCGACCTGAACACCTACGCGAAGCGCGGAATCACCCGCGTCACCAGCTTCGCCGTCTACGTCGACGCCGAATATCGCGATCGATTCGGCGACCTTCGGTTCCTCGACGAATACGGCCGGGCCCTCTCGGCCCGCGTCTCTTCGTAGCGGGTCATCCCGGGAACGCCGATCTCCCGATCGGCGTCCGGGCGTACGCCGCCGAGTTTCGGCGGCTCGCGCGTTATTCCCTCGCGTCGACCAATTCCGGCTTCGGCCGGATCATCAGGACGATGGCGACGGAGATTAGGGCCAGGGCCGCGAAGATGCCGAAGATCACCGCCAGCGACACATGGCGGTCGCGAAGGGCGCCGAAGCCCCAGTCGGCGAAGCCGCCGAAACTGATGCTGACCAGGTTCATGAAGCCGTAGGCGGTCGCCCGGCGCTCGGGGCGGACGATCTGGGAGAGGATCGGCATGTTGTTGCAGTCGAAGAAGCCCCAGCCGATCCCGTAGAGGATCAAAAAGCCGACGGCCAGCGCCAGGGTCTCGGAGAAGCCGACCCCAAAGAGCGCCGGGAGGAAGAGGATCATCCCGATGGCGCTGACGTTGATCCGCCCCCGATCCGTGCGTCTCATCCAGGCGTCGGCCATCCAGCCGCCGAGGCCGACGCCGACGAGCGAGGCGATCTGCACCGGCAAGACGGCGTAAACTCCGGCGCTGCCCTGGGTCAAGTTGAATCGCTCATGGAGGATGTCGGGCATCCAGTCCTTGACCACCCAGCCGGCCATCGCCGGAAGGGTGAAGTAGAGGACCATCAGCAGGAAGTCGCGGTTTCCAGCCAACTCGCGAACCGACTCTCTCGGAGAGGAGGGGTGCCTGACCGGCCCGTCTCCCGGCCCGGTCGGGTCGCGCAAGACCAACCAAAGGGGCACCGAGTAAAGCACGCCGATCACCCCGCAGAACTCGAAGGCGAACCGCCAGCCGAGGTCCGGATGATCGGCGACGTGCCCGGCGTAGCCGCCGAGGATCAAGCCCGCGTAGATGCCCATCTGGTGAATGCCGACGGCCCGAGACCGGGTGGACCCCCGATGGAAGTCGGTGATCAAGGCCAAGGCCGCGGGGATGTAGAAGGCTTCGCTGATCCCCATCAGGGCCCGGGTGGCCACCAGTTCGTGAAAGGTCGTCACGTGGCCGGTCGCCCAGGTCACCGCCGACCAGACGAAGAGGCTGACGACGATCACTTTGCGACGGCTGTAGCGGTCGGCGATGTATCCCCCGACCGGGCTCAAGAACGCGTAGACCCACTTGAACGAGCCGAGAACGAAGCCCCAGTTCTCGCGGCTGGCGATGTCGGGGATGTCGCTCATCATCGACGCCTTCATCGTCGCGAGCATCTGCCGGTCGAGGTAGTTCAGAAGGGCCACCGGAACCAGCATCACGACCGCCAGCCACGCGGCGCGGGCGATCCCCAATTGCCGTTCCGAGGACGAAAAGGACTCGTCGCGCATTTTGAATTTCACCGAGTGGGACGCGGTCGGACTTTGAGTGAGAGGGCGGGTTCCGGCGGAGTCGCCTCGACGGCCCGCATTATCGGGGCTGGGCGCCGCGGTTTCCAGCCCCCGGCGCCGGGGCCGAAAAGCCGGGGCGGGCCTCGATTCTGAGGTTGACCAATTTTTGGCGGAGTTTTAGTCTCTCGGCCGTTTGGCCATGGAACTTGAGGCAATCTCGACAACGAACCACGGATTGGGAGACGCAACCACATGATCGCAACGGATCGCGGTCGGACCGCCTGGGCCTGGGCGGTGGGACTGACTCTTCTGGGCGCCGCGACGACCAGCTCCGCCTTCGCTCAGAACGCCGCGCCCGGGACCAAGGGGGTCGGCGTCGCCGATGAGGAGCCGACTCCAGGCCTGCGGCTGGATCAAATCGACGTGCCGGGCTTGAAGCCCACGGCGGTCCCGGTCAACCCCACCGACGCGATCGCCATCGTCAACGATCAGGTCATCACCCGCGAACAGCTCGCCGATGAGTGCGTCGCCCGCAAGGGGAAGGAGATCCTCGAGACCCTGATCAATCGGCAGTTGATCGACCAGGCCCTCAAGGCGAAGAAGCTGGAGATCACCGCCGCCGAGATCGATCAGGAGATCGACAACGTCGCCCAGCAGTTCGGCATCGGCCGCGAAGCCTGGCTGAGGACGCTCGACAAGGAGCGCGGGATCACCCCCTACCAGTACGCGCGCGACATCATCTATCCGGCCCTCGCCATGCGCAAACTGTGCGCCGGTCGGGTTCAGGTGACGCCCGACGACCTGAAAAACGCGTTCGAGGCGCAGTACGGCGCCAAGCTCCGCTGCCGGATGATCATGGTCGACAAGCTCAACAAGGCCCAGGACATCTGGGAGGCCCTGCGCAAGAACCCCGGCGGCTTCGAGAAGATCGCCCAGGAACAGTCGATGGACTTGGGCACCCGCTCGCTCGGCGGCCTTCTGGCCGAGCCGATCACCCGGCACGCCCACCCGAAGAACGTCTCCGACGCCGCCTTCGCCCAGTTGCTCGACGGCGACCCGAAGGACAACGACCCCAACCACAAGCCCAAGGACGGCGACTTCACCGGCCCGATCCAAGCCGGCGAGTCGGCCTGGGTCATCCTCCGTCGCGAGTCGGTCGAGCCGGGCAATCCCAACGTCTCGCTTGAGAACGAGGAGATTCGCAAGAAGACCTATGAGATCGTCTACGAGGTGAAGCTTAAGGAGACGATGGGCGAGGTCTTCCAGGAACTGGTCAAGAACGCCGCGATCGAAAACCGCCTGGTCGGCACCGTCAAGCTCGCCAACGAGGAGCAACAGCCCGACTATCGGGTCGACAAGGAAGTCAAGCTGATGAGCGACTCCGGGGAAGGCGCCCCGGCGGCCGAGGCGACCCCCTCGTCCGACTCCGCCGCCCCCGCCGGTCGGGCCAAGCTGCCCGCGCCGGTCGCCGCCCCCCCCGAGGTGGTCGAGCAGTTCGAGCAGCTCAAGCAGAACCCGCTGAAGCCCTCCGCGGCCCCGGCGGCCGCGGCCGAAGCCCCGGCGGCCGAGGTCAAGTAAAGTCATCGGATCGGATTCCGGCTTTCGGCCACGCATCCTTCCCCCGCTCGGGAGAAGCTGGCCGAAGGCCGGTTGAGCGTCATGGGGGTTTTCCGTGGCCGGCTTCCGTGAGGCCGGAGTCACCGACCCCGGCCACGCCACGAAGGATCCAAACGACCCCCACCCGACCCGGCCCTTCGGGCCACCCTCCCCGGAGGGACGCGCGGCTTTGATCCTTCCATTTGGAATACGAACACGAAGCGCATGAAAACGTCCGCTCCGCAAGGTCGCTCGCGTCTCCGCTCCTCTCGCCTCGCGGCGTGCTGCGCCGTTCTCGCGGCGTTCGCGACGGGGTGCGGGACCGTCAAGACGTCGCACACGGCGCGCACCGGGACCGAGCAGCTTTTGCTGACCGACGCCTGGGACCAGGCGCTGGCGAAGATTGATTTTCGGCCCTTGACCGGCGTTCCGGTCTTTCTCGACACGGCCAACGCCACGGCCCTCGATCAGGGCTGGATCGTCTCCAGCCTCAGACAGGCCATGCTCGCCCAAGGGGTCTTGCTCCGGACCACGGCCGAGCAGGCCCAGTGGATCGTCGAGGCGCGGGTCGGCGCTTATGGGACCGACTCCAGCGACTGGTTGCTGGGCCTTTCGCAGACGACGATCCCGCCGACCTTCTCCGGCGTTCCCACGGGAACCCTCCCCGAGATCGCGCTGGCGAAGAAGACCGACCAGATCGGCGTCGCCAAGCTCGCCCTCTTCGCCTACGACCGGACCTCCGGTCAACTCGTTTGGACCTCGGGCACCGCGCAGGCCGGCTCCAACGCCAAGGACGTTTTCATTGGCGGCATCGGGCCGATCAAGAGCGGCTCCATCTACCGCCGCCCCGAATTCATGGGCGTGGAGCTGCCCACTCCCTCGGACCTCGCCAGCGGCTTCGCCACCGGCGAGAAGGAGGCGGGGAGCCGCACGGCCGAGGACGTCGCCGCCTCCCCCTTGGCGCCGTCGGCCGCCGCCGCCGACATCGAGTCGTTCGCCCCCTGATCGTCTGAGTGGGTGGTGGTTAGTGGGTAGTGGTTAGTGGGTGGTCTGGTGGAGCGGACGTCGCGCGGCGGAGCGCGGCCGCTGGTTCGAGATCGACGGCCAACGCCCTCCACCCACTCCTCACTACCCGCCACCCGTTGCCCACTCCTTACCGCCCGCGCCTCGCCACCCACCATCCACTACCCACTATCCACCACCCACCACCAACTACTATAGTGAGGCTTGAAGCGGCCCGGCCTGCTCGGCGTTGAGGGGAACCGGGCTGGTTCACCGCCGCCCGCTCTTCCCTGGATGGAGCAACCGCGCCATGGCATCGTCCGCTTCCCTGGACATCCGCGACTGGATCCGAGACATCCCCGACTTCCCCAAGCCCGGCGTCCTGTTCAAAGACATCACGCCGCTGTTGAGCCATCCCGAGGCGTTTCGGGCCACGATCGACCAGTTCGAGGAGCGGTTTCGAGACGCGGGGATCGACGCCATCGCCGCGGCCGAGGCCCGCGGATTCATCTTCGGCGCTCCCCTGGCGCTGAGGCTTGGCGCCGGCTTCGTGCCGATCCGCAAGCCGGGCAAGCTCCCTTACGCCACGATCGCCCAGGAGTACGCCCTGGAGTACGGCAACGACCGGCTGGAGATGCATTCCGACGCCTTCGGGCCCGGCCGGCGCGTCTTGTTGATTGACGACGTGCTGGCCACCGGAGGAACCATGCGGGCCTGCCAAGACCTGGTGACCTCCACCGGCGCCGAGCTGGTCGCCTGCGCCTTCGTCTTGGAGCTGTCGTTCCTCGAAGGCCGGGCCAAGCTCGAACCCAGCGACGTCTTCAGCCTCGTTGTTTATTAATTAAGTTAAGTAAGTCGAGATCGTTCCCTCAAGCGACTCAATCAGGACTACGGACCGTGGACGACCGCTGGATCGCCGACCGGATGGGGCGGATCGACGCCTCGGGAATTCGCAAAGCCTTCGAGATGGCCGGGGCCTTGAAGAACCCGATCAACCTCTCGATCGGCCTGCCCGACTTTGACGTCGACGACGCGGTCAAACAGGCCGCCGACGAGGCCATCCGCGCTGGCCGCAATCAGTACTCGCTCACCCAGGGCGCTCCGGAATTGCGGTCGAAGATCCAGGAGATCGTCGACGCGACCCATCATCACGCCGATCGCCGGGCGATGGTGACCTCGGGGACCTCCGGGGGCCTGTTCCTGGCCATCAGCGCCGTGGTCAACCCCGGCGACGAGGTGATCGTCTTCGACCCCTACTTCGTCATGTACAAGCACATGGTGACGTGGGTGGGAGGGACGACGGTGATGATCGACGCCTACCCCGACTTCCGGGTCGACGCCCAGCGGGTCGCCGCCGCGATCACTCCCAAAACCAAGGCGGTCATCGTCAACAGTCCGGCCAACCCCACCGGGGTGGTCGCCACGGCCGAGGAGATGAAGGCCCTGGCGCTGCTTTGCAAGGAGCGGAACCTCCTGCTCATCAGCGACGAGGTTTACCGATCCTTCTGCTTCGACCGCCCCTTCGCCTCGCCGGCCGAGTGGAACGAGGACGTCTTGGTCGTCGACGGCTTCAGCAAGGCCTACGGCATGACCGGCTGGCGGCTCGGCTACGCCCACGGCCCGAGCCGGCTCATCGAAGAGATGACCAAGCTCCAGCAATTCAGCTTCGTCTGCGCTCCCACGCCCTTCCAGCACGCCGGAATCAAGGCCCTCGACCTCGACCTGGCCGAGCACGCCGAAGCCTACGGCCGCAAGCGCGACCTGGTGGTCGACGCGCTCTCGGATCGCTTCGAGCTGGCCCGACCCGAAGGCGCCTTCTACGCCTTCCCCCGCGCCCCCCGCGGCACCGCCTCCGAATTCGCGGCCGAGGCCCTGAAGCGCGAGGTCATCATCATCCCCGGCAACGTCTTCAGCCGCCAAGACACCCACTTCCGCATCTCCTACGCCACCGACGACGAGACGCTGAAGCGCGGGCTCGACATCCTCCGCGACCTGGCCAAGTAACCCCGGCGCGGCGCCCATCGGCGGGAAATTCAATGGTGGGTAGTGGGTAGTGGGTAGTGGGTAGTGGGTAGTGGGTAGTGGGTAGTGGGTAGTGGGTAGTGGGTAGTGGGTAGTG
>Ga0182742_1004569_pt1 | contig 12437 bp, 11 predicted proteins | sample eDN5th37CBELigMG_FD_128880 | JGI IMG/M metagenome (GOLD analysis project Ga0182742, IMG submission 128880) | Enriched Miracle-Growth compost microbial communities from Emeryville, California, USA - eDNA 5th pass 37_C BE-Lig MG (version 2)... ... | reverse complement strand
GCCTAACGGAAGATTAATATAAAAAATCCATCTCCAGTTGATTTGATCCGTAATATACGCTCCAAGCAACGGACCGACTACGCTTGACAAGCCAAATACAGCCCCAAATAAGCCTGTCATTTTCCCACGTTTTTCAGGAGGAAAAATATCAAAAATAATGGTAAATGCAATGGGCATTAATGAGCCCCCGCCAATTCCTTGAATAGCTCGATAAATGCTTAATTGTGTAATGCTTTGGGCTGTTCCGCAAAGAGCAGAGCCAACTAAAAAAATAAATAAGCCCAAAATAAAAAAGCGTTTCCGCCCATACATATCGGATAACTTTCCAAATATAGGCATACTAGCCATTGTAGCAACCAAATAGGCAGAAGTGACCCAAATAAACTTATCAAGACCGCCAAGTTCTCCCACAATTGTAGGCATAGAGGCCGAAACAATCGTATTATCCATCGCGCCCATTAATATTCCAAGCAAAAGCCCTGCCACGACAAAGCTAACTTTACTTTCAGCTGCCACCATATAAATCCTCCTTTTATCTTTAAACTAACTTATATTGTTGATTAAAAACTTATGTTTGTCTATCTGACTATTTTACCTCCTAAGCATTTCTCGTTACAATATAAACTTTTATTTTCTGTAGTGTCATGCATCCTTCAACATAAAAAAAACTAATCAGCAAAACATAATCTTCCCTGCTTATATCTTTATATTTAATATTTCCTTGCACACTGATTATGAAGCTGGTAATTTCATGCTTTTTATAAGGAAAAACAGCGGCAATTATTACCTTGATTGTAATCAACGCCGCAATTTTTATGGTTTTATTGCCTCTTTGAAGATATATTTTAATTGATTGTCAAAAGCTCCCTCTGTTCCACCATCATAAAACTTCTTTTGAAAATAATATGTTAGTTTAGAATAAAGTTTGAGTAAAAGAATGCTAGAAATTGGACAGGCTTTAAATCTTTGCGTAATGCTTAAAAAGGGGAGATTGCTGCACTGTCATCCATTGGAGAAATAAAGGGATTACTTATCAGTATTCAAAATGCCTGGACGGCTTCTTTTAAAAAAGGAAGGAAATCCGACCACTTTGTAAAATATTTCATTTTATGCATTATGGGTTGCTCTTTTCCTCGCCAACCAAATAAATAAAATGCATTGTCAGTAAAATGATCGGAAAGAAATACTTCCCTTTCTTTTTACGCTTTTTAATGTAGCGATATAATCTCGAAGCATTGAATATTCAATCAAGCCTTATAAGCTACACTACCTGACCCTTGACTCTCTCTAATCTATTTATCAAATGTGGCTGTTCTCGCCCGTTTGGATATAAAAAATACCCCTTTAGATAAAAATATCCAAAGGGGAAAAGCTTCACAACTTTTTTTACAAACGTCGCGACTTTATTTCAAATCTATATTTACAGATGTTCAGCCATAAAAATCCATGGGCAATCCCATTCCCGCTCTTTCTCCGCTCCATCCTTTCTCCCGCTTGCCCTCACGCCCTTTTCCCACCTTTTGTAATTGAATATAGTTTGTCCAGCCTTTTCCCCCACTTTTGCTCAATCTTGTACCGAATTTGCAATGACGCAGGAAGAAAAAAGATTGTCCAGAATGGAGAGATAAGGGTTAAGGATTTAAGGGTAATCAGCCATTCTTTCCCCCTTCTTTTTCAAGCCTTTACAGGCTTTTCTTCGAGATTTTCCTCCCGCTTTTACTCTTTGATCGCCCCATTTTGTGTATAGCTTGTTGATATCCCACATTTTCTCATTCTCTTTTTCCCGCTTCATTTCCGTTATTCACAACTTATCCCCCATTCAACCTAAACCTTCCTCACACTTTTTATCACGCAAAAAAGAACCGAGTGGCGTACCATCGGTACGCCACTCGATCCCTTAATAAACATTCGTCTCTTCTTATCCAATATTTTGAGTTCGCTTGAACCTTTCAACCATTATCTCACGAATATCATCCAACATTCCTTCAAAATTTTCATCATAGTTAATATTGAGGTGAAGCAAGGCTTTATCATATTCTTTGTAAATTTGGAGTATCAATCGGATAATATGCCTTGCTTTTCCATCCACTGCTATTCTTGACCCTAATAAAGCAGTAACGTTAAGCTCTACTTCATCCATGTGAGAGATGGCATACAGATCCTTTACTATGCTTGATTTATCTTGAATTGGTACATGGTGGATAAGTGATTTCCTAATAAAACTAAGAAGGTGAGAGACTCTTTCCACATAAGGATGATAAGCTGGGTGTGTAAACAGTTGTTTAATCTCACTTTCAAGCTGGTTAATATTAGATATTACCTTTTTGAACTTCTTTTGGTTTGATTTTATTGTGGACATTTTCGTGGTCTCCTTTGAGGTTATATTTTGTGGTAAGCGTCAGATGGGAGTGCGTGGAAGAAGGGTAAGCACATCCATGAGGAAGTTCATCTATCGCTTGTAAATAAATAATACAACAGGAATAAGACTACGGCAATAGCTGGGGTGTCGAACCCCTGCTTTACCCCCTTAACCCTTGATATTACTGGAAAAGACCGATGGTCTTTCAAGCATATACAATTGAATAAGAGCCAGGAAAGACCGATTAAAACACGTTAAAATTCCAGAGAAAAAGACTGACAAAACAAATTGGAGAGTAAAAGAAAAGGAGCGGTTTAAAGTGGAGATAATGTTTGAATGGAAGCGGGAGAGAAATGCAAGGTTTGAGTAGAAGAAGCGGAAGATAGATGATCCGAAAAAACAGCACGATAAAATGGAACCAAAATTCATTGTAGCACGAAGAAATGGAACCAAAATTTTAGCTTTATCTGCTCGTATTCAATCGTTTGTTCAAATAAAAAAGAACCGAGACGTACCAACGGTACGTATCCCGATTCTTTCGTAACAGTTGAGAATAAATTTACATACATAATCGACCCTGTACCCCTCGTCTTGACCAGACTTTTTTCTTTAAGCCTATGATTTTTTCATTAAGCCTAAAGAAAATTGGGTGGGTACAACAGACACAACTGTATGATAAGATTATTCTACAGTAACTGACTTAGCCAAGTTACGTGGTTTATCCACATCACAGCCTCTATGAAGCGCTGCATAGTAGGCAATTAATTGCAATGGTACTACAGAGATAAGGGGTGTTAGCATTTCGTGCACTGTCGGAACGATAAAGCGGTCTCCTTCCATTTCTAATCCTTTCATGGAAATGATGCAAGGATTTGCGCCGCGCGCTACCACTTCTTTTACGTTTCCGCGAATGCTTAGGTTAACACTTTCTTGTGTTGCTAATGCGATAATAGGAGTTCCATCTTCAATTAAAGCAATCGTTCCATGCTTTAATTCTCCGCCTGCGAAACCTTCTGCCTGAATATAAGAGATTTCTTTTAATTTTAAAGATCCCTCTAGACCTACATAGAAGTCTATTCCACGGCCAATAAAAAATGCATTGCGTGTTGTAGATAAATATTCTGTTGCAATTTTTTCAATATCCTCTTTTTCTTCAAAGACAATTTCCATTGCATTTGCAATAATTCCAAGTTCATGAATCAAATCAAATTCTGGTTTATAGCCCTTGCTTTTTGCTGTTACATCTGCAAGGATAGCAAGAACAGCCATTTGCGCCGTATATGCTTTAGTAGAAGCAACGGCAATTTCTGGACCAGCATGCAATAACAATGTATGGTCTGCTTCTCTAGATAAAGTGGAGCCAGGCACATTTGTAATGGTCAGCGTTGGATAGTCCATTTCTTTTACTTGAACAAGCACCGCTCTGCTGTCAGCTGTTTCGCCACTTTGTGTAATAAAGATAAACAGCGGCTTTTCAGAAAGCAATGGCATATTATAGCCAAATTCACTTGCAACATGCACTTCTACAGGGATTTTAGCCATTTTTTCAATAAACTGTTTGCCTAAAAGCCCAGCATGATAGCTAGTGCCCGCAGCAATGATATATAAACGATCAGCATTTTTTACCGCTTCTACAATCTTAGGCTCAATTGTCAATTTGCCATTTGTATCTTGATATTCTTGAATAATTTTGCGGATCGCTACAGGCTGCTCATCAATTTCCTTTAACATATAGTGTGGGTATGTTCCCTTTTCGATATCACTAGCATCTAGTTCTGCTGTATATGCTTCCCGGGAAATAATTTCCCCACTTAATGTTTCAATGCTGATGCCATCTTTTTTGACAATAACAATTTCTTTATCTACAAGCTCTACATATTTATTTGTTACTTGCAGCATAGCCATTGCATCACTTGCAACAACATTAAAGCTGTCTCCCAAGCCAACTAATAACGGACTTTTGTTTTTTGCTACATAAATTACATCTTTATTTTGCTCGTCTAACAAAGCAATGGCATAAGAGCCCTTTAATAGTTGTAAGGTTTGCACAAATGCAGCTTTTATATCCATGTGATTTTCCACAAAATGCTCAATTAATTGTACAACTACCTCGGTATCTGTATCACTTTTCAACTCCGTATTTGGCAGATATTGTTTTTTCAATAAATCATAGTTTTCAATGACACCATTATGCACAAGCGTAAAGCGGCCTGATGCACTTTTATGCGGATGCGCATTGACTCTGCTTGGCACACCATGTGTCGCCCAGCGTGTATGACCAATTCCAGTTGGAGCAAACACTTCCTCATCCACTATTTTGCGCAAATCAGCAATGCGGCCTTTTTCTTTAAAAACATGTACGCCTTCTCCATTGCTTACCGCAATGCCAGCTGAGTCATATCCTCTATATTCAAGTTTTTCTAATCCTTTTAATAAAATTTCCTTCGCATCATTATTTCCTATATATCCAACTATTCCGCACATTCTTCTGTTCCTCCGTTCTAGGGGAGCAAGAAGTCACTTTTTTGGGGGACAAACCTGCTCCCCTATCTCTTATAGTTTTTATTGTTTTTTCATTATTAGCATGCCCTTCTCTTTGTGCATTAAGTTGCCTTAATGTTTTAAAGAAGAACTTTCGATTGGCTAATACAACCGGGAGGCATCCGCCGAAAAATCGATAAACCTCCTCCTCGTCAACTAGTGTTCGTTTCGTCCATTAACTAGTCCAGGCGCTTTGTTTATTTTATTTTTTTCTCTATCCTCCTTTTTTAAAAAATAGCGCTTTTTTCAAAAGCAAGTTAATCATACATCACATAGAAAGCATCCGTCAAATACTATCTAAATAACAAATAAAGCACAGCTTTTTATCTATGGATAGATTCTTCTGCTTTTTAATAAAAATAGGATGATGGAAACTCTCTGAAAGAATTTCCTTCACCCTATAATTTATGCACAAGTACTTTTTTGGTGCTTACCATCATATACTAGAAAGAATATTCCGATTAGAAGCAAGCCCTTTATTTTTTTACAACTACTTATCCGTTAAACCCATTTCCTTTTCTACTACTTCAGAAATAATATTGACATAAGCTGAGCACAAGTCTTCTGTCGGAGCCTCTGCCATTACGCGCACAAGTGGTTCTGTTCCAGAAGGGCGAACTAAAATTCTGCCGTTTCCATTCATTTCTTGTTCCACTTTTGCAATTACTTCTTTTACTTTCTCATTGTCTGTTACATGGTATTTATCTGTCACTTTGATATTCACTAACTTTTGAGGGAATTTTTTCATTTCGCCAGCAAGCTCTGAAAGTGGTTTTTTCATTGCTTTCATAATATTCACCAACTGCAGACCCGTTAATAGTCCATCCCCTGTTGTATTGTAATCCAGGAAGATAATATGGCCTGATTGTTCTCCGCCTAAATTAAATCCATTTTTGCGCATTTCTTCTACTACGTATCGATCACCCACTGCTGTAGGGATGCTCGCAATATTATGTGCTTCTAGCGCTTTATAGAATCCCAGATTGCTCATAACGGTTGAAACAACTGTATTATGCTTTAAGCGATTTGTTTCTTTCATATACTTTGCACATATATACATAATTTGGTCGCCATCAACGATTTGACCATTTTCATCCACTGCAATCAACCGATCCCCATCTCCATCAAAGGCCAGACCCACATCAGCTTCTTTTTGTTTCACAAATTCAGCCAGCGCCTCTGGGTGAGTAGACCCCACTCCATCATTAATATTTAATCCATTAGGTGAAGCTCCCATTGTAGAAATATCCGCATCCAAATCTGCAAACAAATGCATCGCTAATGAAGAAGTGGCTCCATGCGCACAGTCTAGAGCAATATGAATTCCAGTGAAGTCTTCCTCTACTGTTTGTTTTAAGAATTGTAAATACTTTTGTCCACCTTCAAAATAATCGTTTACTTGGCCCAGGTTTCCACCAATTGGTCTTGGCAGATTATCCTGCTCTTGATCAATAAGGCTTTCAATTTCTAGTTCTTGCTCATCAGAAAGTTTAAAACCATCTGGTCCAAAAAACTTGATGCCATTATCGCTCACAGGGTTGTGCGAAGCCGAAATCATTACACCAGCTTGTGCACCTAGCACCTTGGTCAAATAGGAAACACCTGGTGTGGAGATAACGCCTAAGCGCATGACTTCTGCACCAATCGATAATAAACCTGCAACAAGCGCTCCTTCAAGCATATGTCCAGAAATGCGGGTATCACGGCCAATTAATACTTTTGGCCGATCATGATCTTTCGTCAATACAAACCCGCCGCATCTTCCAAGCTTAAACGCTATTTCCGGTGTTAGTTCACTATTCGCAATTCCTCGTACTCCATCCGTACCGAAATATTTACCCATTTAAATAATCGCTCCTTCTAACTATGATAAATCTTAATTTAAGCATCTTTTTCTGTAATGGTAATAGTGGCCACTTCATTCGCTAGACTCCATTCCACATCGCTTGGACCGTCGGCTTCTATGGTAACCTCATGCTCCCCCACATCCAAGTTATCAGCATCTATATATAAAGAAAAATTAGATTTTGTAACTTCTTTGAGTATAGACTCTGTTCCTGTTACTTTTATATTTGTGCTCCCATTGGAAGGGGAGGTTATATTGCCTAAAAAATCAGAACCAAGGCCTTTAATGCTAATTGGTACATTTTCCAATGTTTTTGTACTAGTTTGTTCGCTGATAGCTGTTTCTTCCGTCTCATTATCCTCTATTGTATCATTATCTGCTGAGTCGGCATCTGTTGAATTCTCTGTTGTATTACTTGCATCATCAGTTGTCTCACTTGACGCATTATCATCCACAGATTGATCTGTTTCATCAGCATTGGAGTCATCATTATCAGTGGATGTTTCTTGCTCACTTTCTTTTGTTTCTTCTTTATTTTCTTTTACAGTCACCTTTACTTTTGCATTTACTAGTTCTGGATCCACTGTTTTTACCCCATTTGCGATAATTACAGGCAAAGACAATGTTTGATTTTTTGTTATTTTACTTAAATCCACTTCTACTCGTGTGCTGTCCACATCTTTTAGCACGCTTTCTGAACCAGTAATAGTAGCTTCTTCTTTATCCAAGGTAATGGATTCTAATGAGACATTTTTAGGAAGAGAGCCTTTTTTGACAATATTAATTGGAACCTTTTTGCTTACTCTTTTAACAGGTATTTCTACTTTCACTGTTTCCGGTTCTACCTGTACATCTAATTTATTCAGACTGCTATCTAATGCAGAAATTTCAGCTTCTTGTTCAATAGATTCAGTTGCTGGACCGTCTATTTCAACATTTGCCTTTACATAAGCAATTTTATCTATTTCATCTTTTGCTCCAGTTATTTTTACCGTACTTGAATCAAGTACCGGTGTTCCTGCAGCATAACCGTCTGCAATGGAACTATCGCTAAACTCAGCTTCCACATTAAATTCTTGCGTCACCTTTTCTTTTACCGTTACCTTTACCGCACTAGGATCAATCTCAGCTTCTAGCTTATCGGATAAATCCTTAATTTGCAGCTTTACCTTTTTTTCTCCAATCTCTGCATCTGCCAAGTTTACATATACTTCAAAGTCCTTTGACTGTTTTGCCACTTGCACATGACTTTTCGGCCCTTTTAACGTAACATCTACTGTTTTTGGGACTCCCGTTACTACTACATTTTTTGTATCATAATATACTTTTACCGGTATATCTTCGACTACTTCTGTAGCATCGTTTCCAGGTACGTTTATATCACTGCTATCCTCGTTTTTATCATATACGGATATAAACAATAAAAGTGCAAGTGCAAACGCAATTATTTTCATAAACCAATTATTTTCTACAATTCGATCAAAGAATCTATTCATTTTTTCTTCCCCTTCCAGCTCCACATCGTAGAAGAAGCTTGTTTGGCAGAAGGTATAATGATTGTACTAGACAGCAGTTCTCTAAATGCGTCTAATTTTAAATCCCGATGCAGCTCTCCATTTTTCGTTAAAGAGATTGCTCCAGTTTCTTCTGATACTACAATAGTGATACTGTCAGTCACCTCGCTGATTCCTAAAGCCGCACGATGCCTTGTCCCTAACTCCTTTGAAATAAATGGGCTTTCAGATAGAGGAAGATAGCATGCTGCCGCTGCAATACTAGCTCTTTGAATAATAACTGCTCCATCATGCAAAGGAGTATTAGGGATAAAAATATTAATTAATAACTCAGAAGAGATTTTAGAATCTAACGGAATACCCGTTTCAATGTAATCACTCATACCGGTTTCTCTTTCTAAAGATATCAGCGCACCAATTCTTCGTTTTGCCATATAGTCAACAGCTTTGACAATGGATTCAATAACATGTTCTTGTCTCTCTTCTTCTTGCATGCCGCTTCTTGAAAAAAATTTCCCTCGCCCTAATTGCTCTAGAGCACGTCTTAATTCTGGCTGGAATATAATGATGATTGCTAAAGCTCCCCATAAAATGACCTGTTCCATCATCCAGCTTAATGTTTGTAAATGCAAATAATCGCTTAGCAATTTGACAATAAGGATAACAAAGATACCTTTTAATACCTGTACAGCCTTAGTGCCTCTTATTACCATAATTATTTTATAAATGACATACCACACAAGGATAATGTCTACTGTATTCGCTAAATATTTTAAAAAAGAGAAATCCGCAAACGACATTTTCCTTCCTCCAAAGTATATATATTTCAACTTTAATTTTTATTTTTTTCCTACCATTAACATATTATATCATTTTTCACTTTAACACCAATATAGACCTTCTTAATGATGGAATATTCATACCTAAGCTTAATCTTTCCCTCTCTTTTATTGTACTTCTATAAACTAAAGAAAAATCATTCTTGTATCATAACGAAAAGCTCCCTACAATTAAAATGCAGGGAGACTATTTTCTTCCTTCTTATTTTCATTGTGAAATACATTCATTGTATCACTAAATGTTTTCTTGACGTAAAACCATACCCATTCAAATACTTCGTTTACTTCTTTAATTTCCCCAGTTACTTGACCTGCTGATGCCATGTATTTTTCTCCATTAATTACTGTAACATCCCCATCAACTTGTCCCTTTATATCTATATTGCCGTTACGAACAACAACATCTCCTTTTATTACCTTGCCTTCAGGAACAATTGCTGTATCTCCTTCTACAACAATATCCTCCTGCTTGGAAACCGAAAACTGATGATCTTCATTCCAAGCAGATAATAAACTAGAAACCATTAAAACCATAAACAAAGACGCAGCAGCCACTAAAGGATGATGTCTTATCCATCTTTTAAAGGTTACTCTTTTTTGTTCTTTTGGAAGCATCGCCATAACATTTTCAGTAAAATTCATTGGAGCTTGTACATGAGATGTACTTTGTACCAACGCAATTGTTTTCTTTAATTCATGAAAATGGACAGCGCAATCTTCACACTTCTCCAAATGTTTTTTTAATTCCTCTTTATGATTCACATCTATTTCTTCATCTAAATATTCATGCATATACTCAATAATTCTTGTTGGACAAGTCAAATATTTCACCTTCTTTATCAGACATACCGTAATTGTTTTCTTAACGCTTCTCTTCCTCTGTGTATTCTCGTCTTTACTGTTCCTAAAGGAAGCTCTAATATTTCTGCTATTTCATTCAAAGAAAGTTCCTCAATATACTTTAGTACGATAACGGCCCGATACTTTTCTGGCAACTTGGAAATTTCCTGTTGAATTACAGACTGCAATTCGAGACTTTCCACATCTTCCTCAGGCAACCTTGTATTTGCTGGTATTTGTGAATACATGTTTAGCCCCTCTGTACCAGGAACCTCTGCATCCAAATAATAATCCGGCTTCTTTTTCCTTATCCGATCTATACATAAATTAGTTGCTATCCGATAGAGCCATGTCGAAAACTTTAATTCAATATTAAATCGACTTATATTAACATATGCTCGAATAAAGGCTTCTTGTGCCATATCCTCTGCTTCGTGACGATTACCAAGCATTCTATAGCAAATTTGGAATACTCTATCCTTATAAAGCTCAATTATTTCCCCAAATGCATTCTGATCACCTTTTAATACTTGTTTAATCCTTTTTTTTACTAATGCTTCCATTTATTTACCCCCGCTCTAAATGCGGCTAATCGATAGTACGTATCGATAGCGGAAAAGGTTTCATCTTTTTATTTATTTATTTTTATGTATTTATTTTCCAAATGCATTCATCTCTATAAAAAGGCATACATGAATAAATATATCGTTCTTTATCCTTTTTAGACCTACTATTATTTTAACAAATTAGTATTAACTATGTTTAAAATTTTTAATACTGGTTAAAAAAAAAGTAATATTATGCTAAAATCAAGGAAAAATAGGGAAATTACTTTCATTGGTAGGAGGGAGAAAAATATGTTTGAAAAAAAATTATTGAAAGATATTGAGGAGCATAGGAGGGAAATGGTTTATCTAGCCAAACACACATCATTTTCCCATCCAAGAGTAATTGACATTAGTATCAAACTAGATAAACTGCTAAATAAATATGAAAACCTCCTGCGTGCAAAAATATAAATAAGCTAATTAAAGTAATAATTGGCCAAAATATTTTCGGAATTTACACTCATATAGGAATAATCAATTAATTTATTTTATATGAATGTAAATTCCTTTTATATAAATAGTTTCCTTATTCTCTATAAAAGTTTCTCTCCAAATAGCGAACTCATCAATGCAACAGCCAAAACAGCTGTTTTATTTCTTTCATCAAGAATTGGATTCACTTCTACAAACTCCGCAGAGGTAATAATATTGGCTTCTGCTAACATCTCCATTGCCAAATGACTTTCACGATAACTTATCCCCCCATTGACAGGTGTGCCAACTCCTGGTGCATCATGAGGGTCTAAGCCATCTAAATCTAATGATAAATGCACTCCATCTGTTTTTTCCTTAAAATGATTTATCGTCTCCTCCATCACTTTAGTCATTCCCAATCGATCAATTTCATGCATTGTGTATACTTTTATCCCTTTATTTTTAATTAATACTTTTTCTCCATCGTCTAATGCTCTCGCTCCAATTATTACTACATTTTCTGGTTTTACTTTTGGAGAATACCCCCCTACATTCTTCAGCAGCCTATGCCCAAGGCCCAAACTGGCTGCTAATGGCATACCATGTATGTTGCCAGAGGGAGAAGTCTCAGCAGTGTTCAAATCTCCATGGGCATCATACCAAATAACTCCTAAATTTTGATAATGCTTACTAACCCCTGCTAATGTGCCTATAGCAATACTGTGATCTCCTCCTAAAACCAAGGGAAAAGAACCTGACTTAACAATCTTATCCACTACATTAGCAAGTAACTCACTTTTTTCTGCTATTAGATCTAAATTGCGAAGTTTACTCTCTTTGTCTATTGTCACTGCTGGCCTGCCAATCATAATGTCTCCCAAATCTTCAATACAATCAAATAAATGAGCTAATCTTTCATTGATTCCAGCATAACGAATAGCGCTTGGCCCCATATCCACGCCTCTCCGCATTTGCCCCAAATCCATCGGCATTCCGATTATAGACAATTTTTTCATTGAGATCATCCTCACTATACAATTATTTATTTTTAATTGTACCTTCTTTGCTAAAAATGACTCAACTCAACATTTTCATGAATATATATACGAATTTTCTGTAAATAACTTCTTGTTTTTTCATATTCCTATTTCGATTTAAAAAGAACCTTTATATAATAAAGTTGTTACTTTTTCAATTCTATATCTTTACTGTCTCATAAGAAACTGCGGCATTATCAAATAAATTAACTGAAAAAACACTAAAATATGCATAAAAAAACCAAGCATATATCATATATGCTTGGTTTAGTATGAGCCATGGAGGATTCGAACCTCCGACCCTCTGATTAAAAGTCAGATGCTCTACCAACTGAGCTAATGGCTCTTGGCTGGGCTAGCTGGATTCGAACCAACGAGTGACGGAGTCAAAGTCCGTTGCCTTACCGCTTGGCTATAGCCCATCGAAAAAATTAAATTT
>Ga0182742_1004568_pt1 | contig 12438 bp, 11 predicted proteins | sample eDN5th37CBELigMG_FD_128880 | JGI IMG/M metagenome (GOLD analysis project Ga0182742, IMG submission 128880) | Enriched Miracle-Growth compost microbial communities from Emeryville, California, USA - eDNA 5th pass 37_C BE-Lig MG (version 2)... ... | reverse complement strand
CAGGCTGTGCTCGCCATCGAAGAGGCCGGGAATGAGCAGGTGGCCGAGCCAGCGCAGCTCCCGCTCCGGCTCCGCCGCCAGGACCCTCGGACGGAAGGTCATCCGGGATCGGCCGGGCGGCTCGATCCGGATCCGCAGCCGCGCGCCGGCGCGGGCCTCGCCCTCGATGCTGCGAATGAAGGGGTTCCAGGCCGGATAATCGCGGAAATCTGTCAGAATGCGCCAGATGGTAGCGGGCGGCGCCTGGATCTCGATGCTGGTTGCGATGTTGCGCATCGCCCGAGTCTAGCCGAGCGCCGGCGGGACATCCACCGGACCGGCAGGGCTCAGGAAATGCGGATACGATCGTAAACTGGCCGCAGCAGGAAGGGGCTGAGGAAGAGCGGGAATTGGCAGAGCGCGAAGAACAGCAGGATCCGTGTATCCGTCTCCGCCGGCAGCACCGCCAGGTACAGCGCCATGTTGCGGTTGCCGGAGAGCAGCCCGGAGGAAAGCGCCACGCGCCTTCCCACCGGAGCGAAGGCCAGGGCGGTCAGCAGGTTCAGCCCGAAATTCCCAGCGAAGGCCAGGGCGAGGCCGCCCGCCACCCAGTCCGGCTCCGCCAGCAGCTTCGCCTGCATCCCATCCATTACGCCGAAGCCGTAGAGCACCACCAGCAGCACTACGGCGCCATCCACGGCGCGGCCGATCCGCTCCAGCCGCGCCGGTCCCAGCACCCGGCGGATGGCGATGGAAAGCAGCAGCGGCAGCCCCACCACCAGCGCCAGCCGCGTCATCAGCCCGGCGATGGAGATGGAGAGGTCGATCCCCAGCAGTCCCAGCGCCAGCGGCGGCGCGGTGAAGGGCACCAGCAGGGTGGAGAGCACGGCCGCAACCAGCGAGATCTCCCCATCCAGTCCCACCAGCCGGGCAAAGGCGGGGGAGGAGGTGGCGGCGCAGCCCGTGGCCATGATGACCAGCCCCGCCCCCAGCGCCCCGTCCAGCCCGGTGGCGCGGGCGATGGCGAAGGCAATCAGTGGGCAGGCCAGCAGCAACCAGACCAGCAGCGCCAGCACCAGCAGCGGCCGCCGCAGATAGGCCAGCACCTGCGCCGGATCGACCCGCAGCAGCACCAGGGTCATCAGCCCGGCGACCACCGGCGTCACCACATCCCGTGTGGCCGCGGCCAGTGGCGGCAGCAGCACGCCGAGGAAGATGCCGACTGCCAGCAGCGCCCCGCCGCGATAGGCCGACCATTCGAGGAAGCGGAGCAGCACGGGCAGGAGAAGGGGCCGGAAAGGTTGGAGGAGTTCGCCACTCGTTCTATATCGCCCTCCGTGCCTGCGCCAATCCTGGTCCCCTCCCATCCCCTGCTCCTCGTTGCATGGCGACGCCATCGCGGCGCCGGATCGTTCGGGAATTGCCGATGAGCGTCCCCGTGCCCGACTACCTCGCCCGCCTCAACCCCGAGCAGCGGGAGGCGGTGGAGACGCTGGACGGCCCGCTGCTGGTCCTGGCCGGTGCCGGCACCGGCAAGACCCGGGTGCTGACCACCCGATTCGCGCATCTGCTGATGACCGGGAAGGCCTTTCCCGGCCAGGTCCTGGCCGTGACCTTCACCAACAAGGCGGCGCGGGAGATGCGGGAGAGGGTCTCCGCCATCCTCGGTCGGCCGGTGGAGGGGCTGTGGCTCGGCACCTTCCACGCCCTCTGCGCCCGGATGCTGCGACGGCATGCGGAGCTGGTGGGGCTAACCCCCGCCTTCACCATCCTCGACACGGACGACCAGCTCCGCCTGCTGAAGCAGGTGATGGAGGCGGCGGGGGTGGACCTGAAGCGCTGGCCGGCACCGGGGATGATGGCGGTGATCCAGCGCTGGAAGGATCGCGGCCTGGCGCCGGACAAGGTGACGCCGGCCGAGGATACGGATTTCGCCAATGGCCGGGCGAGGGCGCTCTATGCTGCCTACCAGCAGCGGCTGCGCGAGCTGAACTGCGCCGATTTCGGCGACCTGATGCTGCATATGGTGGAGATCCTGCGGAACCACCCGGAGGTGCTGGCCGACTGGCATCGCCGCTTCCGCTACATCCTGGTGGACGAGTATCAGGACACCAATCTGGTGCAGTATCTCTGGCTGCGGCTGCTGGCGCAGGGGCACCACAACATCTGCTGTGTCGGCGATGACGACCAGTCCATCTATTCCTGGCGCGGCGCCGAGATCGAGAACATCCTCCGCTTCGAAAAGGATTTCCCGAATGCCCGCGTGGTGCGGCTGGAGAGCAATTACCGCTCGACCCGGCCGATCCTCGCCGCCGCCTCGCATCTGATCGCCTTCAATACCGGCCGGCTCGGCAAGACGCTGCGGGCCGGGCGCAACGATGCGGATGGGGAGAAGGTACGCGTCGTCTCCCTTTGGGACTCGGAGGAAGAGGCGCGCATGGTGGGCGAGCGGATCGAGGCCGCTCGCCGCTCCGGTCATCCGCTGGCGGAAATCGCCATCCTGGTCCGCGCCGGCTTCCAGACCCGCGCCTTCGAGGAGCGGCTGATCACCCTCGGCGTGCCATACCGCGTCGTCGGCGGTCTGAAATTCTACGAGCGGCAGGAGATCCGCGACGCGCTCGCCTATCTGCGCGTGCTGGCGCAGCCGGCGGACGACCTGGCCTTTGAGCGCATCGTGAATGTCCCGAAGCGCGGCTTGGGCGACACCGCGCTGCGCGCCATGCACCAGATCGCCCGCGAGCAGCGCATGCCGCTTTCCGCCGCGGCCGAGCGCCTGACCCAGACCAATGCGCTGCGCCCCAGGCCGCGCCAAGCCCTCGCCGAATTGCTGCAGGGCTTCGCCCGCTGGCGGGAAATGCTGCCGCGCGAGGGCCATGTCGTCGCAGCCGCGACCCTGCTGGACGAAAGCGGCTACACCGAGATGTGGAAGCAGGACAAGTCGCCGGAGGCACCGGGGCGGCTGGAGAACCTGAAGGAATTCCTCCGGGCGCTGGGAGAATTCGAATCCCTGGCTGGCTTCCTCGACCATGTCGCGCTGGTGATGGAGAATGACGAGAGCGCCGAGGGCGACCGCGTCTCGCTGATGACGCTGCACGCCGCCAAGGGGCTGGAATTCGATATGGTCTTCCTGCCGGGCTGGGAGGAAGGGCTGTTCCCGCACCAGCGCGCCCTGGACGAAGGCGGTGAGAAGGGGCTGGAGGAGGAGCGGCGCCTCGCCTATGTCGGCCTGACCAGGGCGCGCAAGCAGGCCATCGTCAGCAGTGCCGCCAATCGCCGCATCTACGGCAATTGGTCCAGCTCCATCCCCAGCCGCTTCCTGGATGAATTGCCGGAGGAGCAGGTGCAGCGCGAGGGCAGCGCCGCCATGGCCCGCAACCGCATCGCCGAGATGCCGAGCATCTTCACCGGCGTCGGCAGCCTGCAGGCCCGCCGCCGGGTGATCGAGGCCGGTGCCTGGGAAGTGCAGCAGCGCCCGGCCCGCACCGAGGCGATCGCCGTCGGGCAGCGCATCTTCCATCAGAAATTCGGTTATGGCCGCGTCACCGCGGTGGAGGACGACAAGCTGGATATCGATTTCGAAAAGGCCGGCCCTAAACGCGTGCTGGACCGCTTCGTGGAGAAGGCGTGATGCCTGCCGACGGACCGAATTGGCCGACGCCGCTCTCCCGTCGCCGCACCGAGCCGCTGGAAGCCCTCTGGATCGAGGGCCTGCCGGAACACGCGGTTCCGGCCTTCGAGGCCGCGCTCCAGACCGTCTGCGCCACCGTCGGCTATTTCCGCGACGAGGCGACCGACACTTGGCGCCTGGAAGGCGTGCGGGAGGCCGGGGCGGGCGATGACGAACTCACCGGCGCCCTGGCCATTGCCGCCGCCGTCACGGGCATCGAGCCGCCGGCACTGCAATCCGGGCCTATCGAGGCCGAAGGCTGGCTGGCCCGCACCGCGGCGAGCTTCCCGGAACAGCGCATCGGCCGCCGCTTCCTGGTGCGGCCGACGCATCTACCGGACCCCGTCACCTACGGGCGGCTCGTGCTGCGCCTGGATGCCGGCCTCGCCTTCGGTAGCGGCGAGCACAATTCCACTCGCGGCTGCCTGCTGGCGCTGGAGCGCATCGCGCACCGGAAGCCGCGCCGGATCCTGGATCTCGGCACCGGCTCCGGCATCCTGGCCATGGCCGCAGCGAAGCTGCTGCACCGACCGGTGCTGGCGACCGATATCGAACCCTGGTCGGTGCGCGTCGCCAACGACAATGCTCGGCTGAATGGCGAGCAGCGGCTGGTCTCGGCGCGGCTGGCGGATGGCTGGCGGCACCGGGTGGTGCGGGGCAGGCGCTACGACCTGGTCTTCGCTAATATCCTCGCCCGGCCGCTCTGCGCCATGGCGCGGGACCTGGCGGCGCATCTGGCGCCGCGCGGCACGGCGATCCTGGCCGGGCTTCTCGGCACCCAGGCGCGCATGGTGCTGGCGGCGCACCGGCGGCAGGGGCTGGCGCTGGAGGCGCGCTACGACATCGGGCCGTGGACGACGCTGGTGCTGCGGAAGGGCTGAGGCACCGGTCCAGCAGCGCCGCGCCTCAGGCCATCACCCGCACCGGCGGCCGCGTGATCCAGTTCACGGCGGAGGCCGCCACCCCGACCACGATCATCACCGGCCAGAAGGCGTCGTAGCTGCCGGTCGTCTCCAGCAGCACCGCGCCGGCCCCGGCGCCCAGGAAGCCGCCGACCTGGTGCGAGAGGAAGCATACGCCGTAGAGCGCTCCCAGATCCGCCACGCCGAATCGGCGGGCGATGGCAGCGCTGGTCAGCGGAATGGTGCCGAGCCAGGTGAAGCCCATCACCGCGGCGAAGACCAGCGTGCCGGCATAGCTCGGCGGTGCCAGCACGAAGCAGGCGATGGCCACGCTGCGCAGCATATAGACCCAGCCGAGTGCCAGTTCGGGCCGCATGTAATTGCTCACCCGGCCGCAGAGCCAGCTTCCGGGGATGTTGAACAGCCCGATCGTCATCAGCGCCATGGCGCCGAGCCCCGCCGGCAGGCCGCAGAGCACGACATGAGAGGGCAGGTGCATGGTCAGGAAGGCGAGCTGGAAGCCGCAGGCGAAGAAGCCCACGGTCAGCAGCGCATAGTCCCGGTCGCGCAGCGCCATGCCGGCCAGGGCGGGCAGCCCGGCCAGCCCGGTCGGTGCCGGCCCTGCCTGCCGTGGCGGGCGCCACTCGACCGCCCGGGCGACCGGCACGATCACCAGCATGGTCAGCGCCAGGATGCCGAGCGTCACCACCGCGCCGAAGCCGCCGATCAGGCTCTGCGCTACCGGCACCATCGCCGCTTGGCCCAGTGAACCGCCGGCGCTGGCCAGGCCGATCATCTCCCCCCGCCTGGCCGGCGGCACGGCGCGGCCCACCGCGGCCAGCGCCGCGCCGGTACCGGTGCAGGAGACGCCGATCCCGGTCAGGATGCCGATGCCGAAGAGGATGGTCAGCGCGTTGGGGAGCAGCGCCGGCAGGGCCAGCCCGGCCGCGAGGAACAGCGCGCCCCCGGCCATGACGCGCCCCGCGCCATGCCGGTCGGCGATCGCGCCGGAAACCGGCTGGCCCAGGCCCCAGACGAGGTTGTGCACCGCCACGGCGGTGCCGAGGATCGCGGGCGAAAGCCCTTGCTCCTGCGCCAGCGGCAGCAGGAACAGTCCGAAGGTCTGCCTGACCCCGAGGGCGAGGCTGATAGAGGCGGCGGCCGCGGCGACCACGACCCAGATTGCAACCGGCATGGCCGCATCAGAGGCCGGTTGCAGCGCTTTCGCAATTGCGTTGCGCGCCGACCCTGCCATGCGTTGCGCAACGAACTCGCCGTCGCGAGCGAGGCCGGGAGGGCGCCCCCTCCCGGCCCTGGCAGGTCAGGCGGGCTGAGCAGCACCCTTGCGGGCGTCGCGGCGCGCCGGCCGGGCAAGGATGCGGGGCAGGTCACCGCGGGTCAGGCCGATATCGGCCAACTCACGGTCGCTCAGCGCATTCAGCTCCCGCGTGGCGAGTTGCCTTTGATACCAGTCAGCCATCCGGTCCCGGATGCGGTGATAGGCGCGGCCCAGCCAGGAGGCGAGCGCAGCATCCCGGGCCGCGGCGGCGGCGAGGCGGACAGCCTCGATCCGGTCGGCTGTGGGAGTCTTGGGGAAAGGCAGGAGGAGCGCGGCCTCGGCCTTGGTCATACGGGCGTCCATGGTAAGCGTTCCGGCTCTTGCGCTCGGGTCCGTTCGGCCCGGCGCGGGTGCGGGTCCAGCGCACTTCTGCCTTTGAGATAGACCCGGCGATGCACCACGGTATGCGTCAAGGGCGAAGCGGAGCCATGCGTTAGATGCATGGATCTGTGAGAATTGACGCGGTCAATGTAACGAATCTCGCGAGGAGCAACCCGACGTGACCCCAGCCGAACGCCTTGCCGCCCTACGCGCCGAGCTTGCCCGCGCCGGCGTGGACGGCTTCCTGGTGCCCCGCGCCGACGAGCATCTTGGCGAATACGTCCCGCCCTCCAGTGAGCGGCTGGCCTGGCTCACCGGCTTCACCGGCAGCGCCGGTCTCGCCATCGTGCTGCCGGACCGGGCCGCGCTCTTCATCGATGGCCGCTACACCACCCAGGCGGCACAGCAGACCGACCCGGCCCTGTGGGAGCGGCGGCACATCACCGAGGAGCCCCCAGCCGAGTGGCTCAAGCAGCACGCAGCAGGTATGCAAATTGGGTATGACCCATGGTTGCACCCCGAGGCTGGGCTGAAGCGGCTGGAGGCACCGGAGGTGACACTGGTGCCGCTGCCCGCCAACCCGCTCGATGCCATCTGGCGTGACCGCCCCGCCCCGCCATCCGCCCCTGCCGTGCCGCACCCGCTGCAGTACGCCGGCAAGTCCGCGGCGGAGAAGCGGGCGGAGGCCGCCGCGGCGCTGCGCGAGGGAGGCGAGGATGCGACGGTGCTGGCGGATGCGCATTCCCTCGCCTGGCTGCTGAACCTCCGCGGCGGGGATCTGGAGCATACTCCGCTGGCCCTTGGCTTTACCCTGCTGCGGGCGGACGGCTCGGCCGAGGTGTTCATGGAGCCCGGCAAGCTGCCGCCGGAGACGCGGATGCATCTCGGCAATGACGTGGTGGTGCGGCCACGCGGCGAGCTGGAGGCGGCGCTGCGGGCGCTCTCCGGCAGGCGCGTGCGGGTGGATGCGGAGGCGACGCCGGCCTGGATCGCCCAGACGCTGCGCGATGCCGGCGCCACCGTCATCGCTGGCGAGGATCCCTGCCGCCTACCGCGCGCCTGCAAGAACCCGGTGGAGCAGGAGGGCGCCCGTGCCGCACATCGGCGCGACGCCGTGGCGCTGGCTCGTTTCCTCGCCTGGTTCCATCGCGCTGCGCCGCGAGGCGGCGAGACGGAGATGAGCGCCGCCGGGCAATTGCTGGAGTTCCGCCGGCAGGTGGATCTGTTCCGGGCCGAGAGCTTCCCTGCCATCAGTGGCGCCGGCGAGCATGGCGCCATCGTCCATTATCGCGTCACGCCCGAGAGCAACCGGCCGATCCACCCGGACGAATGCTATCTGATCGATTCCGGCGCCCAGTATCTCGACGGCACCACGGATGTGACCCGCACCCTTTGGACCGGGCCGGGCGAGCCGCCGGTGCAGCTCCGGGAACGCTACACCCGCGTGCTGCAGGGCCATATTGCGCTGGCGACGCTGCGCTTCCCGCAGGGCGTGGCGGGGCCGCATCTGGATGCCATCGCCCGCCGGCCGCTCTGGGATGCGGGGCTGGATTACGACCACGGCACCGGCCATGGCGTCGGCAGCTTCCTCTCCGTGCATGAGGGGCCGGTTGCCTTCAGCCGCGCGGCGAAGCCGGTGCCCCTGCGGCCGGGCATGATCCTCTCCGACGAGCCGGGCTACTACCTGCCCGGCCAGTACGGCATCCGCATCGAGAACCTGCTGCTGGTGCGGGAGGCGCCGAAGCAGCCCGACCAGACGAAGCCCTTCCTGGAATTCGAGACGCTGACACTTGCGCCCTATGAGCGCCGGCTGATCGAGCCCGGCATGCTGACCACGGCGGAGCGCGGCTGGATCAACGCCTACCAGGCCCGCGTGCTGGCCGAGGTGGCGCCGCATTGCGATGCGGAGACTGCCGCCTGGCTGCGCGACGCCTGCGCGCCACTGTGACGGAGGCTGGCGAGGCGGCACTCGCCGGATGGCTCGCCGGCCGGCGCGTGCTGGTGGCCTATGGCCTGTTCGGGGAAGCCTCCCCGGCGGTGCGCCTGCTCGGCCTGGACTATATGGGCGCGCAGCAGGACTGGCTGCGCCGCATGGGCGCGCTTCCTGAGGTGGTGCGGGTGCCGACCGCAGATTCGGTCGCCGGCAATGCCGCGACGCTGCGCGAGGCCCTGCTGGCGGAGGAGCGGCCCGCCCTGGTGCTTGCCCACAGCAAGGGCGGGCTGGAGGCGCTGGAGGCCCTGCTTGATCCCAATGCGGCGGCGCGCTGCGCCGGGCTGATCGCCTTGCAGTCGCCCTTCGCCGGCTCGGCCGTGGCGGATGCCGTCATGCGGCGATGGGTGCCGCGCAGGCTCGCCCTGGGCGCAGTGCGGCTGCTCGGCTTCGGCACTGGGGAGGGGGTACGGGATCTGACGACCGCCGCCCGCGCCACCTGGATGCAGGAGCATGGCGGGGCAGTGGCGGCGCTGTTGCAACAGTTGCCGGTGGTCACGGCCGCGGCGGTGCTGAGCCGGGGCGACCGGGTGCAGTGGCGGGAATGGCCCTGGGCCATGGCCAGGCGCTGGCTGGAGCGGCGTGCCGGACCCAATGACGGGCTTGTGCCGCTCGCCTCCGCCCTGCTGCCCGGGGCCCGGCAGATGGTGGAGCGCGGCAGCCATATCGCGCTGGTGGTGACGGGCGATGGGCGCGATCCGGTGGGGGCGCTGCGGCGGGCGCTGGCCCTGCTGCTGCAGCCGCCTGCGCCGGATGTGCCATTTTCGTGAACGGCAGTCCGGCGCCGCGGCGGCGCGACGGTTGACGCCGGCATCGCGGATCAGGGACGGTTGCAATGCGACGCCGGCCTCCGGCGCCGGCAAACACCAGGGAAGGGGTCCAGATGCGCCGCCGGACCTTCATGCTCGCCGCCTCGGCCGTGACCATGCCGGCCCTTGCCCAGCCCGGCCCCGCACCGGACGATCCGGCCCTTCAGGCAGCCTTGCAGCGTTTCATCAACCTGCCTGGGGAGAAGAGCCTGCTGGTCGAGGCCGCCTCTCCCGACACTTCCTGGCGTCTGGCTTTCCAGCCGGATCTGCCGCTCTTCGTCGGCAGCGCCTTCAAGACCTTCGTGCTCGCTGCCTGGCTGCAGGAGGTGGAGGCAGGCCGGCGCCGGCTGGACGAGCAGGTGACGATCGATGACGGCATCCGCTCCCTGGTCAGCCCGGTGCTGGAGCATCTCTCCGGCACGACCCAGGCCCGCGCGGTGCTGGAGGCGATGATCGCGCATAGCGACAATACGGCGACGGATGCGGCGATGCACATCCTCGGCGCCGGGCGCGTGCGCGAATTGGTGCGGGATGCGGGGCTGCGCGCCACGCGCATTCCCACCTCCACGCGGCGAATGTTCTCCGTCCTGGCGGGCGCGCCACCCGGTACCGATCTTGGCTGGGATGGCGTCCAGCGGGCGCTGCGGCAACCGGTCGGGCCGCCGCGGCCGCCGGTGAACGACATCGAGACCTGCGTGAGCACGGCGACGGAGCTGGTCGGTTGGTATCGCCGTGCCCTGTCCGGCGAGTTCTTCCGCATGCCGGAGACGCTGGCCGAATTCCGGCATGTGCAGGCCATGGCGGATGCCATCCCGCTGATCGTGCCGCCCGGTATCGCCGCCTATGCCAAGGGCGGCAGCATCTTCTGGCGGGGCGACAATGCCGTCGCCGTGGCCGGCCAGATGGTAGTGCGCGCCCATCCGGTGACCTTCTGCTTCTCCTTCAATTGGAAGGGGGAGGAGAGCGAAGTGCCCGACCGGCTGGAAGCCTACCGCGCTGCCACCTCGGGGGTGCTGGCGAGGACCGCGGCGATGCTGGCCTGACCAGCCGGGAAGGTCAGCGGAGTCTGGCCAGCAGGCCCGTTTCAGCCGCCAGATAGGCGCCGAGGATGGCCGCCGCGATCAGCGCCAGATAGAGGATGAAGACCGCCTGCCAGCCCGTGCCGGCATGTCGCAGGCCGAGGAAATTCCGCAGGATCTGCACGGCCTTGAAGCCGGAGACGAACAGCAGGCCGGCAACCGCCGCGGCGCCGAGCAGCGCATCCCCGGCGGGCCGCCCGATGGACAGGGCGGTGAGGGTCAGCAGCATGAGGATGAGCCAGGTGCGGGTCAGCGCCATTCCCATCGCTTCCTCAGCGGATCAGATAGACGAGCGGGTAGAGGATCACCCAGATCAGATCGACCATGTGCCAGAAGGCGCATCCCGTCTCGACATTGTTGATGCCACGCAGCCAGGCGACGATGATGAGCAGCACCACGCCCATCACGACATGCAGCGCGTGGAATCCCGTCAGCAGATAATAGAGCGTGAAGAAGGTGTTCGTCTCGGGATAGAATCCCGCGCCGATTTCCGCGCCGTATTCCCGCGCCTTCACCGCCAGGAACAGGACGCCCAGCACCGCCGCGCCGGCCAGCAGGGCGCGGGGATTCCGGCCCGACGCCTCTGCCCGTGCGCCGAGGGCGGCGAGCCAGCCGCTGGTGATGAGCAGAAGCGTGTTCGCCGCGCCGATGGTGCGGTCGAGATGCGCCTGTGACGCATCGAAGGTGACGGGGTCGAGCGCGCGCGCCACGGCGAAGCCGACGAAGAAGACGCCGAACACTGCAAGCTCCCCGAGGATCAGGATCCACATCATCGGGTTGCCCGGCAGGCGCGACAGCGGCCCCCAACCGGCATCCGAGGGAACCGCTTCCGCTCGGGAATGTTCAACCGTGGTTGGCATGCCACTACATAGCGTATAAGATGCATCCCGCAAGCAGCTTTAACCCCGGCACAGGCTGCCGGGATGCCAAGGGGGAGCGATTCTCCGATGCGTGGACCGACAGGGCGTCTGGAGCATGCCAGGCGCGTGGGGACCGAAGAACGACCGGCCGGCGCGCCGTCGCCCGCCTGTCCCATCGCCGCAGCAGCCGACCAGAGGTGGAGCGATGCCTGAGCGCCTGACCAAGGCCGCGACGCGCAACATCTTCTACGGGGGCTCGGCCTTCTTCCTCGTCGCCTTCGTGGCCCTGACGGTACACAGCCATCTCTACATGAACAGGACCAGCGCCCCGCTCTCCGGGATGACCGAGGGCGTGGTGCGCGGCAAGGAGGTCTGGGAGCGCAACTCCTGCATCAACTGCCACACGTTGCTGGGCGAAGGCGCCTATTTCGCGCCGGAGCTCGGCAATGTCTGGAAGCGCTGGGGCGGCGACACGGATCCGGAGGGCGCGCGTGCCACCCTGGCCGCCTGGATGGCCTCGCAGCCCAGCGGCGTCCCTGGCCGGCGACAGATGCCGCAATTCAACCTTACCGACCAGGAGATCAGCGATCTCGCCGACTTCCTGGAATTCGTCAGCAGGATCAACACCCAGGGCTGGCCGCCCAACGAGGCGGGCTGAGGGGGAGGACGGCGCTATGAAATACGCAAGCCAGAGGGTGGCCTACACCTACTTCCTGGGCGCGCTGGGGCTGTTCGCGGTGCAGATCCTGTTCGGCCTGCTTGCCGGGACGGTCTATGTCCTGCCGAATTTCATGGCGGAGATCCTGCCCTTCAGCATCCTGCGGATGATACACACCAACGCGCTGATCGTGTGGCTGCTGATGGGCTTCTTCGGCGCGGCCTACTACCTGATCCCGGAGGAGGCGGAGCGCGACATCGAAAGTCCGCTGCTTGCCTACATCCAGTTCGCGCTGCTGCTGTTCGGCGCGCTGGCCGCGGTGGTCGGCTATCTCTTCGGCATCCATAACGGGCGGGAGTTCCTGGAGCAGCCGCTCTGGGTCAAGTGGGCGATCGTCGCCGTGGCGCTGATCTTCCTCTACAACGTCTCGATGACGGTGCTGAAGGGGCGCCGTACCTCCATCACCAGCGTGCTGCTGCTGGGCCTTTGGGGCATCGCCATCTTCTGGGTCTTCGCCATCTGGAACCCGGCGAACATCGCCGTGGACAAGCTGTACTGGTGGTGGGTCGTCCATATCTGGGTGGAAGGCGTGTGGGAGCTGGTGCTGGCTTCCATCCTTGCTTTCCTGATCATCAAGATGACCGGCGTGGACCGCGAGGTGGTGGAGAAGTGGCTCTATGCCATCGTCGGGCTGGCGCTGTTCTCCGGCCTGCTCGGCACCGGCCATCACTATTTCTGGATCGGTGCGCCGGGCTACTGGCAGTGGGTGGGCAGTATCTTCTCCACCTTCGAGGTCGCGCCCTTCTTCGTCATGGTGCTGTTCTGCTTCACCAT
>Ga0182742_1004567_pt1 | contig 12439 bp, 9 predicted proteins | sample eDN5th37CBELigMG_FD_128880 | JGI IMG/M metagenome (GOLD analysis project Ga0182742, IMG submission 128880) | Enriched Miracle-Growth compost microbial communities from Emeryville, California, USA - eDNA 5th pass 37_C BE-Lig MG (version 2)... ... | reverse complement strand
CGCCTGCGTATCGACGGCATTGCCGCGCGGCACCACCGCGGCCACGACTTTCTGCACCCATCGATCGTCCGGCAGGTCGAACACCGCAACCTCGGCGACCTCCGCGTCCTGCAGCAGAATGTCCTCCACTTCGCGCGGATAGACATTTTCCCCGCCGGTGACGATCATGTCGCTCTTGCGATCCAGAATATAAAGATAGCCCTCGCCGTCGATACTCCCGATATCTCCGGTATGCAGCCATCCGTCCTGTGTCGCGGCTGCGCTCGCCTCGAGATTGCGCCAGTAGCGCGCCATCGTCATCGGGCTTTTCACGAGGATTTCACCAATGCCGGTGTCATCGGTCGACGCAAGCTTCACCAATATGTCGGGGAGCGGGCGGCCGCAGGCGAGGAGCAGGTCTTCGCGTCCGGCCCGCGCACGACGGTGATCTGCGGGACTGAGGCACGTCACCATTCCGGCCTCGGTGGAGCCATAGCCCTGCGCGAACTCGCAGGCGAAGGTTGCCGTCGCACGCTTCAGCGTCTCGGTCGGCATGGACGAAGCGGCGTAAAACATCATGCGCAGCGCGGACAGGTCGAACGAGCCGATATTCGGCTGTTCCAGCAGGGCATGGATCATGGTCGGTACGAGATGGGTGTTGGTCACGCGATGCCGCGCCATCAAAGCCAGGACACCCTGCGGATCGAACTGCGGCATGATCACCGTGGTGCAGCCGGCCGCGAAACTCGGAAACAGGTGGTACCACATGCCGCCAACATGAAAGAACGGCATCGGCGCCAGCGTCACGTCGGCGTCGGTGAACACGAACATCTGGCTGATCGCGGCAGCGCAATTGAGGAGCAGCCCGCGATGCGTCAGCTCCGCGCCTTTCGGAATGCCGGTCGTGCCGCTGGTGTAAAGAAGGCAGGCGGTCGCCTCCGGCGTCCCGACAGTCGGAGGCGCCTCGGCCGCGCCCTCCGACAAAATGTTTTCGTAACGCTCAAACCCCGCCGCTGCGTCGTCGAGCGCAATATACACGCGCACGAAAGGCAGCGCGCCGCGCAGCTGCTCGATCGCCGGCACGAAGGACGGATCGACGATCAGCGCCGCCGGCTCGGCATTCGTCAAAACGGTCTGCAACTCTCTTGGAGACAGTCGCCAGTTCAGCGGCAATGCAATCAGGCCGGCGGCGGACACCCCGTAGGCCTCAATATATTCAATGCGGTTTCGCGACAGGATGCCGACGCGATCGCCGGGCTCAAGTCCACGCGCCAGTAGCGCATTGCCAAGCCGCTTCACCCGCGCGTACAAATCCCCGAAGGCGCGCGAGTGGCCGTCCGGCATGATAAACGCCGGCTTATCGCCATACCGAGCGGCGTTGAGCCGGTAAACATCACCGATCACCTTGAATGCGGGATCCGCCACCCGCCGCCTCCCGTATCGCGGTCTCGCGCCGCGCCATACTATCTAGTATGGACTTCGACCTCACTATTTGTCAATTTGGACGCGCGTTCAAACGACGGAAAACTGGCAAATGCGGATCGTGATCATTGGAGGAGGACCGGCCGGACTCTACCTGTCGTTGCTGCTCAAGCGCAGCGGCCTCGACCTCTCGCTTGAGGTGTTCGAACAGAATGCCCCCGACTCCACCTTCGGCTTCGGTGTCGTGTTTTCGGAAGATGCGTTGGAATTCCTGGCGGAAGACGACCCGGCAATTTTCAGCGCTGTGGCCCCGCACCTCGAACGCTGGCGCGGGATCGCGGTCCACCACCGCGGCGAGCGCGTCATGCTCGACGGCATCGGCTTCACCGCTATCGGCCGGCTGCACCTCCTGAAGCTCCTGCAGAAGCAGGCGCGCGACGAAGGCGTCGAGGTCACATTCAATCGCGCCGTGACCGATCTTTCCGAATTTGCCGACGCCGACATCATCGTGGGCGCCGACGGAGTCACTTCGCTGGTCCGCCGATCCGACGAAGCCGGATTCGGCGCCAGCGTGTCCTATCTCAGCAATCGCTTCGCCTGGTTCGGAACAACGAAAGTGTTCGATACGCTGAGCCAGACGTTCCTGGAGACCCCGCACGGACCGATCAACGCGCATCATTATCGCTATGCACCGGACATGAGCACGTTCCTGGTCGAATGCAGCGCGGACACCTTCTTGGCCGCGGGCTTCGATCGAATGACGGAGGATGAGTCACGCGCTGCGCTGGAGCGCATCTTCGCGCAAACCCTCGATGATCATCCGCTGATTTCGAACCGCTCGATCTGGCGGCAATTCCCGATCGTGCAAAACGAGCGCTGGTCGGTCGGCAACAAGGTGATCCTGGGAGACGCGCTGCACACCGCGCACTTCTCGATCGGATCGGGGACCCGTCTTGCGATCGAGGATGCCATCGCGCTCGCGCGCGCGATCCGCGCCCAACCGCGCGACGTTCCGGCCGCGCTCGCAGCGTATCAGGCGCAACGCAAGCCGATCCTCGACAAGCTCGTCACCGCCGCCAACGCCAGCGCGCAATGGTACGAGGATTTCGGGACGCACATGGCTCTGCCGCCGTATGACTTCGCGATGTCGTATATGTCGCGCACCGGGCGCATGGATATCGAGCGCATTCGCAAGGTGGCGCCGAAATTCGTCGCGGATTGGGAGCGGCGCCACACGCTCCCCACCTCTCCCTGAAAGGGAGGGTCGACTGCCGTCGCGAAGCGAGGCAGTCGCGCGGGAGGTCAGGCCGTGAAATAGGCCCCGCCCCCAACCCTTCCCCTGTCAAGAGGAGTGAGTCGTAACAATGACAATCACTGCGGCTTCAGCCCCATCCCACCGGCAATCATATTGCGCATGATCTGCGAGGTGCCGGCCACGACGGTCGCGATTCGCGAGTCGCGGTAATGGCGCTGCATTGGATATTCCATGCTGTAGCCGTTACCGCCGTAGATCTGCATGCCGAGATTGGCGACCTTAACATAAACTTCGGAGGCAAACAGCTTCGCCATGTTGATTTCGTTCATGGCGTTCTTGCCGGCATCGACCATCCAGGCAGCGCGATACATCAGCGAGCGGGCGGCCTCGACCTCGGTCTGCATGTCGGCGAGCATATGCGCGATCGACTGGAAATTGCCGATCGGACGGCCGAACTGCTTACGCTCCTTGGCGTAGGCCAGTGCGAGATCGACAACACCCTGCGCCGAACCGACGTCGCAGGCCGCGACCGTGATGCGCTCGGTCTGCAGGCCGGACAATAGGCAATCCCAGCCCATGTTCACGCCGCCGATCAGTTGGTCCTGCGGCACCCGCACATTATCCAGCGTCACCTCGTAGGTGCCCATGCAGTAGCGGCCCAGCATGTCAAGCTTCTTCATCGAGACGCCCGGCCGATTGTTGTCGACAAGAAACAGCGACATGCCCTGCCTGTAATGCGCATCCATGTCGGTGCGGGCATAGAGACAGATCACATTGTCCTTGGCACCTGCTCCGGACTGCCAGACCTTATGCCCGTTCAACACCCAGTCGCTGCCATCTTTGCGCGCGTTGGTGCGGATGGCACCCACATCGGAGCCGGCGTCAGGCTCGGAAATGCCAATGGAGAATTTGATGCGGCCGTCGATCAGCGCCGGAATCCATTTCTTTTTCTGTTCTTCGGAACCTTTTCGCGCCACCGTCAGACCGCAGAACAAAGCGCCGGCATAAGCCATCACAAGGTCGGCGCTGGTGCGGCCAATCTCCTCGGATACAAGTGCAAGATCGAGTACGCTGCCGCCCGCTCCGCCGATGTCTTCCGAAAATGGCAGCCCGTAGAGGCCCGCCTCTATCCAGGCATCGAACAGTTCTTGCGGATATGCCTTTTCGCGATCGACCCGCGCCACATACTCTGGTGTTGCGACCCGCTCCATCAGCTTGCGCACGCTGTCGCGAAGGAGGATTTGTTCTTCGCTGAAGGAAAAATCCAATTGTCTCTCCCTGAAGTTCGTTCTCGGCCATTCGGGGCGGCCCGAGGTCCGAGCCCGCAATAACCAGAAAACTACGAAGCGCTCCGCCCGAGATAGGTCGCCATCACCTTCGGATCGCGCATCAGGTCGGCCGCCCTGCCCTGATGCACGAGTTCGCCAGATTCGAGCACATAGCCATAATCCGCGGTTTCAAGCGCCGCCCGCGCATTCTGCTCGACCAGCAGCATGGTCACGCCCTGTTCGCCAAGCTTGGCGATGATGCGGAAAATCTCCCGCACGATCAGCGGCGCGAGCCCCAGACTGGGCTCATCGAGCATCAGCAATTTCGGCCGTCCCATCAGCGCGCGGCCGAGCGCCAGCATCTGCCGCTCGCCGCCGGACAATGTGCCGGCAAGTTGCGCGCGCCGCTCCCGCAGCCGCGGAAACAGCTCGTAGACGCGCTCGAAATCTTCTTTGACCTGCATGGTCTTGCGACGGTGAATGTAGGCGCCGAGCAGAAGATTATCGGCAACCGCCATATCGGTGAATAGCTCGCGGGTCTCGGGCACCAGCACGATGCCGCGCTCGACCCGCGCCTCGACTTCCGCCCGGCCGATATCGCTGCCATCATAGGTGATACCGCCGGTGGCAGGCAGTTGCCCGATCAAGGCTTTCAGCAGCGTCGTCTTGCCAGCGCCATTCGGACCGATGATGGTCGCGATCTTGCCCTCCTCAACCGCGAAGCTCACCCCTTTCACGGCGGTCAGCTTGCCATAGGAGACCGTCAGGTCCCTGGCTTCGAGCATCGCGGTCATTCGACGCTCCCGAGATACGCTTCCTGCACGGCTGAGTTGGCCTGAATTTCGACAGGCAGCCCTTCAGCGAGCTTCTTGCCGAAATCGAGCACCACGACCCGGTCGGCGAGGCTCATCACGAAATCCATATCGTGCTCGACCAGCAGAATGGTCATCCCATCCGCACGCAGTGCGCGCAGAAGCTCGGCAAGCGCCTGCTTCTCAAGACTACGAAGGCCGGCCGCCGGTTCGTCCAGCATGATCAGCAGCGGTCCGGCCGCGAGCGCGCGCGCCACTTCGAGCACGCGCTGCTGACCGAGCGCCAGATTGCCGGCCATTTCATGCGCCTTGTCGGCCAAACCGACGCGCTGCAATTGGCGCATCGCTTCGGCCTGAACCGCGGCTTCTTCGGCCCGATCAAGCTTGAGCGCGCCGGCGAGAAAGCCGGCATCTGTGCGGCCGTAACAGCCAAGCATTACGTTTTCCAGCAAGGTCATGGTCGGCCGCAGCTTCACATGCTGGAAGGTGCGCGCCATGCCGAGCGAAACCACCTCATGCGGCTTGACGCCGGAGAGTTCGCGACCGGCGAACGTCACCTTGCCGCCGCTGGCCGGCAGCGCGCCGGTGATGAGATTGAAGGTCGTGCTCTTGCCGGCACCGTTTGGGCCGATCAATGCGGTGATGGTGCCCGCCTTCACTTCGAAGGAGACATTGTCCACTGCGACCAGGCCGCCGAAACGCTTGGTGAGGCCCTCGATTCGCAGCAATGCCGAGCCCGCCTTGGGCCGCGACTTTATCGGAAGCTCCTTCGCGGAAGCCGCTGAGACAGCGGCGGGCGGCGCCGGCTGCGGCAGATAGTTGCGGATCAGCGCCACGATACCGCTGCGCGATTTGTGCAGCAGCAGAATAAACAGACAGCCGAACACCACGATTTCGAGATTGGCGGCGTTGGTTGAAAGGTGCGGCAGCAGATCCTGCAGCCAGTTTTTCAAGAGCGCGACCGAGGCTGCTCCCACCACCGCGCCTGCGATGGTACCGGCGCCGCCGAGCACCGCCATCAGCAGATATTCGATGCCGGCATTAAGGCCGAACGGCGCCGGGCTGACAAAGCGCGTCATATGCGCATACAGCCATCCAGCGATCCCTGCGAGTGCGGCGGCCAGGATGAATACGCAGAGCCGGACCCAGAACACGTTAATGCCAAGGCTTTCCGACATCCCCTTTCCGCCGCGGAGCGCCCGGATGGCGCGTCCTTGTCGCGATTTCAGGAGATTGGCCGCGCCAACCAGCGCCGCGACGCAGAAAATCCAGATGATGTAGTAGAGTTTCTCCGGCTCATCGAACTGATAGCCGAAGATCGAGACCGGCGGGATGTCGCCGATGCCGCCATGCGAACCCAGGAACTGGAAATTGCCGAAGCTGTAATAGATCGCCATGCCCCAGGCGATGGTGGTCAGCGGCAGATAATGCCCGCCCAGATGCAGCGTGATATAGCCGAGAACAAGCGCGACGAAAGACGTCAGCACGATGCCGGCCAGCAGCCCGAGCCAGGGCGACAGCCCCGCCGCAGTCGACAGATAGGCAGTGGCATAGGCGCCGAGCCCCACGAAAGCCGCCTGCCCGAACGAGGTGATGCCGCCGCATCCGGTGAGCAGAACAAGCCCGAGCGTGATCAGCGTGTAAATGCCGATATAGTTCATCAACGTCACGATGAAGCCGCCAAAGATCAGCGGCAGCACTGCGACCCCGAGAGCAAGCAGCACGAGAAGAGCAATGCGGAGCCCGGATGGCATCGCTATTCTTCCTCGTGCTCTTCGTCGTCATGCGACGAGACGTACAGCCACCGCCACAGCACGATCGGGATGATGGCCGCGAACACGATCGCGTCCTTGAGCGCGCTGTAATAGAATGAGCCGAAAGACTCCACGAGACCGATCAGGATCGCGCCGACGGCCGCAAGCGGATAACTGACGAAGCCTCCGACCACCGAACCGATGAAGCCTTTCAACCCGACGATCAGGCCGGTGTCATAATAGATCGTGGTGGTCGGCGAAATCAGGATGCCGGCCACCGCGGCGATGCCCGCGGCGAGCAGGAACGACATTGCACCGGCGCGCGTCGTCCAGATGCCGACGAGCCGCGCGCCCTCGCGATTGATGGCGACCGCGCGCAGCGCCTTACCAGCGACCGTGTAGCGGAAGAACACGAAAAGGATCGCCGAGAAGATCGCCGCCGCCCCCACGATCAGCATAAGCTGCTGAGGCACCGCAAAACCGCCGATCGTGACATCGCCCGAGACGAAGGCCTGCGTGCGCAACCCTTCCGGCCCGAAATAGAGAAGCGCCAGCCCGGTAATCGCGAAATGCAGCGCAACCGCGACCATCAGGAGGATCAACACAGGCGCGGTCGCAATCGGCTGGAATACCACGCGATAGAGCAAAGGCCCGAGCGGCAACACGAGTGCGATGGTCAGGAGCATCGCAACCGGTAGCGACAGGTTCTGCGCTCCGATCAGGAACGCCGCCGCGACGGGTATCGCGGGTGCGATGATCCAAATCAGAAACGCCTTCGGAATCAACGAAAGCCGGTTCTGGCGGATGAGCGAGACAGCCTCCACGATGAAGGCGAGACCAGCGAGCGTCAGCACCAGCCAGACCGTGCCCGGCATCCGCTGCAGTTCGAACGAGCCGAGTGTCAGCGCCGAATAGGCGACGAGATCGCCGTAGGAAATGAAAATCACGCGCGTGACGTTGAAGATCAGCACGATCCCGAGCGCCATCAGAACGTAAATGGCGCCAGTGCCGATCGCGTCCTGGACCAGAAGGACGAAAATCTCGAAGGTCATGCTCCCGCCCGCGCGCGACTTTCTTGCCCGAAATCGTCAGCGCGTTCCTTGAAGGCGCACGACGGCGCCCCCGCACCCGCTCGCAATTCGAAAAATGATGTCCGGCCGGACCATGGCCCGGCCGGACGATCGCATCCGACCGTCAGTTCGGCAGATATGTCCACTTCCCGTCCTTGACCTGCACAAGGATCACGGACCGGTCGTCGACGCCGTAAGACGAGCCCTCCGGGAAGTGATACACGCCGTTGGTGCCGACGAGTTCCTTAACATTTCGGACTTCGTCGCGCACCGCTTGCCGGAATTCCTGGGTGCCCGGCTTGGCTTTCTTCAGGGCGCGCGCGATCGCGTCTTCCAGCGTCAACATGCCGTCATAAGCGAACGCAGCGAAGCTGTTCCAGCTACCCTTGCCGTTTATGCCTTCGTACTTCTTGATGAAGTCGTGCGACACCTTCTTGATCGGATTTGAGTCCGGCAATTGATCCGCGGCGCCGATTGGACCAGTGACGCCGACGACATTCTCGACCGCCTTGCCGCCGACGCGCAGATAATCCTGATTGAATACGCCCGGCGTCGCATAAACCGGGCCCTTGAAGCCGCGTTCGGCAAGCGCGATATGTGGCAGCGCGCCGGGCGTACCGGAACCGCCGACCATCACCGCATCAGGTCTTGCCGCGATGATTTTCAACACCTGTCCAGTGACGCTGGTATCCGCACGGGCATAGCGCTCGTTTGTCACGACCTTAATGCCGGCCTTTTCAGCCGCTTCTTTGATGCCGTTATAGGCGATGTCGCCCCAGGGATCGCTGAAGCCGATATAGGCGACGGTTTTCACGCCGCGCTTTTGCATATCCCTGACCAGAGCCGCAGCCCAAAGATTGGCCGGCTGCGGCATCGCGATCATCCACTTGTTCTTGTCGGCCGGAAATGCTGCCGGCGCGAGCGACACCTGCTGCACACCAGCCTGGGAGGTGACGTTGCCCATCGCCTGCGAGGCAGGTGTATTGGAGCCGCCAATCAGAATGTCGATCTTGTCGTCGGCGATCAGCTTCTGCGCGTTCTTAACCGCGGTCGACGGATCGGACGCATCATCGAGGAAAATCAGATCGACCTTCTCACCGCCGATTTCCCTCGCTATCAGCTCAACGCCCTTGCGATAGGGAATCCCCAGCGATGCATTCGGTCCCGTAAGCGCCAGCACGACACCGATCTTGATGTCGGCCTGCGCCGGTCCCGCAAGCGCAACGAAAGCAACGGCACAAGCCGAAGCCAGTAGTTTCTTGATTGACATGATGTCCTCCCTGGCTCAATACGTACGAGTATGGATGTCGTGTTATGCGGTGTCAATTCGCAAAGCTCGGCATGCGCCGCAACAGCCTGCGCCCTTTGCTTAGAAGGTGAAGTCCAATGTTGCCGCAGGAGCCCAAGCGCATCGGTCTCGTCGGCACCGGATCGGTCGGATCCGGATGGGCTGCGATTTATCTCGCGCGCGGCTACGAGGTGATTGCCTGCGATCCAGCATCCGATGCCGAAACGCGCGTACGTGCCTTCGTTGCCGACACTTGGGACGCACTGCGACGGATCGGCTTTGCAACCGAAGAACGTATGCCGGCGCAGAAACTTCGCTTCGTGACCGATGCCGCTGCGGTCGCCGCCTCATCCGATTTCGTGCAGGAGAATGCGCCCGAAAATCTTGCGCTCAAACAGCAGGTTTATGCGCAAATCGAGGACAATGCACCGCCGACGCTGGTGATCGGATCGAGCACCGGCGGCATTCCGCCCACCCAGCTTCAGGCGAAGATGCGTCATCCCGAGCGGCTGATCGTATGCCACCCCTTCAACCCGCCGCATCTGGTGCCGCTGATCGAGATCATCGGCGGCGAAAAAACCGCGCCCGAGGTCGTCGACTGGGCGCTGCGCTTCTTTACGGCGCTCGGCAAGAAGCCGATCCGCATCGACAAGGAAGTCACCGCTTTCCTGACCAACCGCCTGCAATTCGCGCTGCTGCGCGAGGCTGTACATTGCGTTTCCGAAGGCATCGCAAGTCCGCAGGCGATCGAAGACGCGATGCGTTACGGGCTCGGACCGCGCTGGGCTGTTATGGGCGCGCTCACGACCTTTACGCTGGCCGGCGGTGAAGGCGGCATGCCGCATGTGCTCACGATCGCGCCAGAGTTGCAGAAATGGATAGACGCGTGCGGCACGCCGCAACTCACGGATCCGGCGGTCCAGGAAAAGCTGATCGCAGCGGCCGAAGACATCACCAGGGGACGCCCCCTGCCCGACTGGATTGCGTGGCGGAACGCGCGATTGGTCGAACTTCTGCGCGCGGTCGGCCCCGGTACGGAAAAAGCTTAAGGCGCGGCTCGACCATGGCAAGACAGACCGTCAAGCCGCAAAAGCCCGCCGCCGAGCCGCCGCTTGGTCGCAAGGACTGGATCGAAGCAGCGGTCGTCATGCTGGCCGAGGATAATGTGGAGGCTCTACGCGTCGATACCCTCGCGGAGAAGCTCGGCGTGACCAAGGGCAGCTTCTACTGGCATTTCGAGGGCCGCGAAGATCTTCTTTCGGCCGTCGTGGAGACTTGGCGGCTGCGGATGACCAGCGAGACGCGCGCGCTGATTGTCGACACCTCGGGCACACCGTGGGAGCGGCTGGAGCGGCTCATCCGGATCGCTGTTTCCCATCGTCAGGACGTGCCGGGCGGACCGTTCGAGATGACGCTGCGCGATTGGGCACGGCGCGATGCCAAGGTTGCCTCCGTGGTGCATGAGGTGGACACCGAGCGGGTCAAATTCCTGCGCCAGCTCTATCGCGAGGCTGGACTGAGCGATGGCGATGCGGATGACTATGCCGAGTTGCATATGGCGTTCGTGATCGGCACCCGGCTGACCCTCTCGCCCAGCGACCGAGAGGAGATTCGGCGCAGGCGGCGCGTCGGCACGGCGCTGCTGCTGCCCCGGGAACGGGCGGTGGGGAATCCCAAACGGCCGTTCAGCGGTGCGCAACCCTGAAGGCTGCTCCGGCAATTTGTGGCTTCGCTGCTCGGCTGGCGGCCCCTCGCATCGCGAGCTAACCTTATTAAAGACACAAGCGCAGGCTCTTGGTTGCGCCGCCCGGCCGCCGTGACCTAGAGTCGGCTCTCTGCAATATGGTTCCATTCTCCTGACGCGTGCGATGCAACGACGCCCGATCGCGACTCTTGCCACGATCATTGTTCTTGCGCTCTGCGCCGGAACGGATGCCTTCGCTCAATTGGCATCGGCGCGCCCAGGCGCCACGGCGCCGCACTGCGACGCTGCAAACTTCCGCATTATTGTCGATGTCGGTCATACGCCGGAAAGTCCCGGCGCAATCAGCGCGCGCGGCGTCGACGAATACAGCTTCAACCTCAGGCTGGCGAAAGTGATCGAGGCCAAGCTGCGCGAGGCCGGATTCGAGCGCGCTCACCTCCTGCTCGCCAATGGGGAGGCGATCCCGAGCCTCGTTCGCCGGGTCGCGCAGGCGAATGCGATGGCGGGCGATCTCCTGGTGTCAATCCACCACGATTCCGTGCCGGAGTCCTTCAAGTCGATGTGGGAATTTGGCGGCGTGCAGCGCGCCTATAGCGACCGTTTCAAGGGCCACTCAATTTTCGTGTCGGCTGGCAATACCGACTATCAGGCGAGCCTCGCTTTCGCCAAGATGCTCGGCACGCGTCTGAAGGCGCGCGGTCTGGAATACACGCCGCACTACAAGGAAGCCTTCATGGGTGCGCGGCGCCGTCAGCTGGTCGACGCTGACACCGGCGTCTACCGTTACGACCAGCTCCTGATCCTGCGGACCGCGCGCATGCCAAGTGTGCTGCTTGAAGCCGGCTCCATCGTCCATCGCGACGAAGAAGTGCTGATGGAAACGGACGAGCACCAGATGCAGATCGCCGGCTCCGTTACCGAAGCGGTCGAGCGCTTTTGCGCGCTGCGGCCGGCCAAGACCCGCAGGGCCATTACGCAGCGGTGATGGCGTCTGTTTTCTGCTTAGCGCGCATTACGGCTCCGAAATGAAGTGCTTAAGCGCGCCGTTAGACCCTGATTGCGGCTCTAATCGAGCCCGTGCATCCGCAGGAATTCAACCACGCGGTCGCGGCAGGCCTGCGGCTCCTCGAACTGAAGGAAATGAGTGGTGCCCGGGATCATCGCCACATCGATCCCGAGTAGCTCACGCGCCGCCTGCGCGACCGATGCGGCTGGGCTTGCATAGGGTGAAGCCGGATCGGCGGCGATGATCCGCAAAGGCGCACCGAGATCGGCGAGGCGCGGGAACAGCGTCGGGTCCTTGCTACTGCCGAACACGAAGGATTCGAACGCCGGCGGGCAACACAGTGTCCAGCGGCCGTCCGGCATCTGCCGCGAGGTGTAACGCGCCAGAAGCTCGGCCTGTCCCGGCCGCCAGCGGCCGAAGGCCGGCCGGCGATACTGTGCCGCGAGTTGCTCAACCGAATCGAACACGGCCTGCCGCCCGGCGGCGCGCAGCGAAAGCTTCCGTGAGTCGCCGGCCTGCGCCGCCATGAGCGGGTGGCCTGCCGGAGGTGACATCGGCGGGTCGAACGCGCAGATCGCGTCCCAGCGTCCGCGATTGCGCCAGGCGTGCTCCAGCGTCGCGATCGAGGACAGCGAATGTACCACTGCGACCGTGCGCGCCGGTCCGTAATGCGCCCGGATGCCCTGGAAAACTTCCTCGATATCCGAAAAGAAGTTCTCCCAGACGTGTCCTTCCCGCGTATGCAGCGGGTTCTCGCCGTGATTGCGCATATCGAAGGCGACGAGATCGTAGCGCTCGGCGAGCGGCAGCCAGAACGGTGCGTAGGCATTGATCGCAAGACCGTTGCCGTGGCTCAGCACCAGGCGCGTCGCACCCGGCT
>Ga0182742_1004566_pt1 | contig 12439 bp, 7 predicted proteins | sample eDN5th37CBELigMG_FD_128880 | JGI IMG/M metagenome (GOLD analysis project Ga0182742, IMG submission 128880) | Enriched Miracle-Growth compost microbial communities from Emeryville, California, USA - eDNA 5th pass 37_C BE-Lig MG (version 2)... ... | reverse complement strand
GCAGAGGGAGGGGATTTGTTTGAATGCATTAAAGCCTTTGGAGACTTTCAAGAAGATATAGCAAGGACATATTTCCATCAATTGATTAATACCGTACAATATCTGCATGATAGAGGAATCATCCATGGTGATCTCAAACTTGAAAACTTGCTCCTTGGAGGAGATTTTTCTCTCAAAATTGCAGACTTTTCATTTGCGAGCTTTGCTTTGGATGAAACAAATATCCCTGTTCAACGCCAAAGGCTTGGAACTACAAGCTATATGACACCTGAATTACTGGAAAATAAGGAAAATGTTGGACAATCTAATGATACCTTTGCTTGTGGAGTTATCCTCTTCTTGATGGTTGTTGGATACCCTCCGTTTGAAAAAGCTTCTCCTCAAGACTTAAGATATAGACTCATCATTAAGCAACAATTTTCGTTGTTTTGGAAACAGATTGAAGGTAGAGGGCGCTCATTTAGTGAAGAATTTAAGAATTTGATTAACGTTATGTTTGCATTTGAGTCTACAGAACGTCTTTCACTTTCTGAGATTACCTCTCATCCTTGGTGGAATGGAAAAACTTGTTTATTTGAGGAATTAAAGGCTCAGTACGAGACAAGAAGGCAAGAATTTTATAATTATCAAGAAGAGAAAGCAAAAGAAATGCAAAAAATGAAAGAAGCAAAAGCTTTGAAGAAGAAAGAAATTGAAAGCAAAATGTCCCAGCCAAAACTCACCAGTTTTTATATGAAAGGAATATCTTTGAACCATAGAAGTATTTCTGTCAGCATAGACCAAGAAATCAAAAACAGACTCACTCAAAAAGAAGAGATTGAGAAAAAAAGAGAAAGCAGGGAGTATATTTTTACAGGGTATCGAAGGTTAACTGAGCTCTTTTATAATGTTAGTCAAGAAACAATGTTTAAACTAATTTTATTGCTTTCAGATCAAATTTTTAATAACTATAAAGTACACCAAGAAGAATATAAAATCAAGGGAAGAATTCTGGCTGACAATGCTGATTTCAGTGGGGATGTATATGTAGATATTACCTATATAGATGAAAATTCTTGTTGTGTAAGCTTCACTAAGATTAAAGGGGCCCTTGCGCCTTTTTACAAGTTTATTGAAGAAAAATTTCAAACTGTTATTGACTCAACTCTTGAAAGGCTTGAAGGAAGTGCTTAAAATAATAGAAATACTTAAAAAATAAGGAAAGTACTCTCAAAAGTCAAGGCATTTATCAGAATTTAATCCGAAAGTATAGTCTTCATATATACCTATTGTTCATTTTTGATATCAAACTTTTAAAAGTGTATACAGAAGTCTAAAAAATAAATTAAAATGAAAATGTAAAAAACATTTAACAACTCTTGTAATAAAACAAAATGAACTTGTTAAAAATCTTAGATTTCAATAAAAACAGATTTCATTATTTTCTTGATCTAAATATTTCAAATTATAATCAGAAATAATTTTTTTTTTCATCTTTCACGGAAACAATCCTGTTTTAATGAGTTAATTTTTGCTTGATTTTAAACTTGTTCAATTTCTTATGAATATCAATCATGTAAATTTTATACTAATAGAAATTTCAGGTAAAAGACGAACTGATATTTTTTCAACAACATTAAAAAAAAAAACTAAAGGGAGAGTTCTAATAAATATATTTCTAGTTATTGCAAACTTCATTTAAATTTTTTTATTAAAAATTTCTCTGATTTGAGCCACATTCGTTGATGAACAAAGAACAACAAAAAGTATTATATTCTGGAAATCTCAACTTTATATAATTGAATAAGATGATAATTTGTGAAATGATTTTTTTTTTTAATGATGGAGAATTAAGTTAGTAATTTTCATTTTTATAAATTCGGAGCTTCGTTTATTAATGAAATTCAAATCCTATTGCTCCAAAAATAGAATAAGTTTAGGAATAAGTTTAATTTAGTCTCAATTAAAATATTGTTCACAAAATGAAATGACTCTATTCATTTGTTCATACTACCTAAAATTTGTTATTTAAACTACATTAAAGTTATTGAGAAGTATAATCTGGCCATGTTTTCAAGGTTCACTGGGACAAGACAAACGAAAAAAGAAGCTCAAACAATCTTGCAACTTGGAGACGTTTATAAAGCTTTAGTTGCAGGAGAGGCAACTTTTTTCTCTAAAATGCAAATGCAACAAATTATCGAATATTGCTTTACTAATGTAAAATTCATGTTAGTACATTTTAAATGGTTGATAGTATAAAAGAAACTTGTTACATTTAGCAGTTTGGCACAACCAAATGGAAGTTTTGGAGATAGTTTGTAAGAATGACTATACAAAGAGAGCTTTAATTGATGCCAAAGATTATGTAAATTTTGCATTCTTCTCAATTAAAATTGTATAGAATGGTGATACTCCTCTACATCTTGCTGTTTATGCCAAAAACTATGAAGCCTATAAAAGACTGCTACATTTTGGAGCCAACACTCATATAACAAATAATGTACAGATAAAAAAATATACATTAAAATAAAAATATTCAGAGGAAAGATCGTGCTTTGGATTTAATAGACGATGGCCCTGAATGCACAAACTTCTTGAAGAAAATCAATGACAATTTATCTCATTCAATTCCAAAAGATAAAGTGTCAGAAATTCAAAAAAGAATTAATAAATATCCCAAAATATCTTTTAAAGTTACAAAAGTTCCAGAAGAATGTGAAGTTAACGAGGATGAGGATGATTGTAGGCAAAGTGATGTTGATGAACCTAGTAATGGACTGGATGACTATATGGTTGTTTTGGCAAGGCAATCATCATCATCTTCAAGGTAAACTTTTTGTGATCTTAAATTTAATTCAATAGAGCTGGATTAATCCCTTCTATGTCTCGTCAGGGCTCCTTAACTGCAAGTAGAAGAAGTTTGAGAAGTAATACCAGTCTTTTACCAAATTCTATATATGAAAAATACACGATGCAAGATAACATTAAGCTTTTGACCTCAACAAGGTCCTTATCAAAGAATCTTTTGGATCCTAATGACCTTAGTTCCACAAGAAAAGTACTAATTATAAAATCCTAACCCTTAAAACTATTAGTTAAACAAACAAAAAAGTTCAGATTTTGAGGATGAGGCAAGTGATATCCTTATCAATCAATTTTCTGGAACTTCAAATATATTTGAAGTTAATACTGCCAAGAGCAAAAGCAGCTCTTCAAGTAATTCAAATGAAAACAATATTTTGGAAGTTTAGCTAAATGAATTAAAAAGCTTCTAAACTGACGGCAAAATCCATTTTTTTTAATTGATTGAATTATTAAATTAGTACTTCATAAGTAAAATTGCATGCTTTATTTTTTTTAGAGAAATTGATTAAAAAGTGCTGAAAATTTGAATTATGTTCAGCCAAGTTTTTATATAACTCATTTATCGTTTAAATAAATTTTATTTAGAGTAAACATTTATTAGTATTTTTTGAGTTTGGAATGAAAAATTTTTTCATAAAAGTACTTTTTCTCTGTTAAGAAAGGAAATTGAATCTGAAAAAAATATTAATACATACAAAAATAAAAACTGAGCTTGGTGGGACTCGAACCCACAACCTCCTGATTCGTAGTCAGATGCGCTACCATTACGCCACAAGCCCTTTCTAACTATCAAAAACTTCAGACCCTAAGATTAAAAAAAAACTAAAACTTCGCGATACTTTAAATTAAAATACACGAACTTAAATGTTTCCATCATAAAATTTGGTTAGGATTCAACCTTAAAGAAAAAATCATTCTAATTTTGATTTGTTTTATTGTTTTCATTTTTTTTATTATTTATGTAAAATTCGGCTTGACCAATTTCTCTTTCCATTTACAACTACAAAAATGACAAATATTTTATGTTGTATTTTAAATAAATCGTTTTTTTTTCTTAAATGCATTTTATGAAATATATTAGAATTTATATATTTAATTCTTCTAAATTGATCTAAACTCAAGTGAATATTTTAAATATAGAGTAAAGACTGAAAAGAAATACGAAACTAATATTTCTAATATGAACTATCAAACTTTTCAATTCAAGGTTTCATGTTTGTTCTTTGGTTTTTATTAAAATTGAACCCTCCATTTGTATGAGAGCTTAAAGCGTTGGCGTTCTTTGCAAGGCTTTCATCATGGTTTTCTCCACTGGCATCGAAGATATGATAAGAATCAATCTCTTTATTTTCAGCTGTACTTCCTGAAGGTTCTCTAAGCAATTTTCTTCTTTTAATAAAAAGCAACATGCTTATAGCAAAGAAAACGCTTCCAAGTATGAAACCTAATAAAGGACCCCATTTTTTTACCATTAAACCTGTTTTAAGGGGTGCATATACACTGTCAATCTAAATATTTAGAAAAGAAAAAGAAAGAATAATTACTTGTGAATCATTAAAGCTGGAACTTCTTTGAGTCAAGAGGATTGGCAACATTGCTTCTTTTGGATTTTTAAATAACTCATCAGCTTTTAAATAATAATTTGCTTGAAATGCTGCATTGACACCAAGAGATACACCAGAATAAGGCTCAATGTCGATATAAAAGTCATCAGACCTATTATGTACAACTCTTTTCTTCATGTCCTCGTCTTCATAAATTTCTACAGCGTCAGATAAGTATTGATCAGCATCAAGAAAACTTGCTTTGGAAACAAATAAAGGGGCATTATGCATAGCTGAAATATTTATAACTCCATTCCATTTATCTGCATACCACTTTTTATTATTTGGATTATTTGTCTTGTTCTTCATTGCATCATTAGAAAAGACGTATCGATAACTGTCGACTCCATTATATGAGCTTGTGTTACCGCTATACATCAATTCTGTTTGGAAGCTTATGTCCATAACATATATAGGAACATTTTGACCTTCTTCTAGTCCTGGAATGTTTATTGAAGCATCTGATCCTTTGATTGGAATATTCTCAGGCCAGGGACTTGTAAAATCTGAAACAGTTTCATTACCATTAAAATAAGCTATAGGGAATGTTATTTCATTTGAGCCATACAGTTGTCTTATATTTCTTGTGATTTGTGTTTCATTGACTCCCGAATACATACTAACCGGGTACGCAGCAGCCTCTTCATAAGAACAATTAGCTCCAGCTAAATTTACTACTGGGTTTAAGCTTGGATTACCTGAATTAAGCGGACTTGCTTGTTGTAAATTTTGTAGAAAAGGGTCAACGTAACCCCATAATAACTCATCAACTGTTCTTGTCTGTGCAAATCCGCCGAGTCCAACGTCCATGATCATATACCTTAAGTATGTAATAAAGGGATAGGGTTTAATGTCATATATGGTTTCTGCGAATTCTGACCACTTTCCATTCTCCCAATAAACAAAAACTAGTTGCATAATAACTGGACTAAATAGCCTGTCAAAAGTAAGAAGTTTTTTTGTTGTGTCATAATCAATTGGTTCAAAATCTTCAGGGCTTAAGGTTTTACTCAACAAATTTAGGACAGCCAAATATTCAAACGGCTTGGAAAACTTTGAGGGATACCAATCTTTGACACTATCGCTTGGAGTGAATGTTCCTTCTAAGACAGGTGGGACATTGAGAGTAATGGCACTATTCCTCCATTGCATAACAGCAATTTCTTGACTTGAACACCTCTTTGCTTTTGGAACAGAAGGAGCGCATTGGTAATGATCCTTAAGGTAAAGTTGACTTGCTTGCATCATACCAGCAAAAGTCTTCTTATCAACTCCCGTACAAAAAGCAGCCATTTCATACAATTCCAAACCTGACTCATCTAGAAATTGGGAATATTCTTCTCCTGTTTTTTGGTTGCAGATCGTTACAAGAAATCCAATTGAACTAAGGTTGAATGGAGTAAGTGGTTTTGTTTGACAAACACGTATAGCTTCATCAGTGCTGATATCTGTAGAAAGCTCAAATAATTCAACACATCCCATTGAATAATTTGTCATGTTATCTAATATGATTCTTGAAGTTAAATCCAACAATAAGAAATCAGCCATTTCAGTGTAGGTTTCGTATAAAGCTTTGTTAGCAATTTGACCCATGATTGAATGGACCTTTCTTCCTCCAGCAGAGCTTCTTACAATAAATTCTGATTCAAAATATACGAGATATTTATACAAAACATGCGCATGTTGAAGAGAAGGCAACTCAAAGCGTTCTTTTATGGGCTCTAAAAGCTGCAAATCCCCCTTTTCATCAAACTGTTTGCCAATATCATAAATAAATTTCTGATTCCCAAAATGTAACAAAGTTTTCGGATCAGTGCAATATTTAGAATCGGTTGAAGGAGTTGTGTTAAATAATGGAGAAAACATGTCAACTGAAAAGGTGAGGTCATATTCCTCTGGATCAACGTCATATGTTGGGATAAAATATTCCTTTAAGAAATAGGAAATTTCTGGGTAACCTTCAACTGTTTCATTATAAAATACAACAGAATCTTTAGCAGGAATAATTCCACCAGCAGGATGCTTAGTGACATGTTGCGATGTCCATTGAATAGATACAAGATAAAAAGGTTGGCATGGAGTCGTGGAACAGTTATATCCATTAGCTATACTGCTATTAAGACCATTTACACAGCTCACTAAGTCACTAACTGAAGGTTCACTATTTGATAAAAGTCCTGTTAATTGTTGGTTTGTTAAGTAGAAGTATTCTCCAAGAATTTTTGCTGCTCCAGAGTTAGGTCCGCCTGCAATAGCGTGTGCCCATAAGGGTAAAGTCTTGCGTTCACCTATTCCATATACAGGGTCACTCCATATAAATTCTTGTAGGTCGGGATCTTTAATGTTGTACTTGGCTAAAATTCTATTTGCATATTCTCTAGTGTTAAGACATTGAAATTGAATTGCAGCACACTGTAACGTTGTAGGAATATCTTTTTCTAAGCTTATAAGAGTAGCTGATAAAGCAAAAGTCCCAAATTCATGACTGGGAGGATTATGAGCAGAATACCAAAATCCAAGTGTTCCTACATTTACAGTGGTGATAAGATCTGATGGAGAAGCATCAAGAGGTAAACTATAAACCTGATAGTTAAAATCAACAACAGTGCTTTTGTTATCTTTATCAGGATGTGAATATTTAGGATCTGTTAAATTTTGATATTCTCTATAGAGATGGCTTGTCATTTGGACAAATTTTGGAGTCTCATTGAAGTGAAAAACCTCAAAAGGATTGGTGAAGTTGAAGAAAGTGTATTTTCTGATTAAATTTACGTCTAGTGACCCAGGAACTCTTCCCCATTGGTCATAAGATTCTGGTAGAAGCCATGCACTTTCAGCAGCTTGATTTTTGATGAATCCTTCTAATTTGGTGATTGTAAAAATGCCAAATCCGAGAAAAAGGAGAGAAATTACAAGGGTTGTAATACCTCCACATAGATACCCGTAATATCTAGAGCTCATTGTGTATTAGTTTTCTGTAATTTTTGGTCTAAAACAATAAAAATTTATTTTGTTGTAAAGTTTTTATCTGGCGGTTAAAAAATTAAAAAAAATTTAAGGCCCTTAGAAAATAAAATAAAAAGCTTGAATAAGGGAAATGGTTTATATTTAAATATTTATTTTCATTTTTTATCAATTTTTCAAGAGTTTAAGCTGATTATTATGAAGTTATTCTCCTTGTGTTTTATTACCGAAGAAAGGAATATTAAAAACTTGGATAACTTTCTTTGAATGAGAAACATGGACTCGTTCAATTTTTTATTAGATAAATTCTTTAAATAGTTATGACTGCTTGAAAATAGAAAGAATTTAAGAAATTTAATTTAAATACAGTGGAAAGTATTGACTTTTATCCTAAGTTGTACAAAAAGCACCTATACAAACAAAGTGTAAGAGTGAAATAATAGTTCTAAAAGCTTCAAGCTTTTAAATAGTCTAACAAATTATTTACAGGTATTTTACTTGCAAAAGGATTTAACTGAAATTTAACAATTTCTCAAATTCTGGTAAAGTCTGTTTTCTCTTAAAAACTATATTCAGAATTTTTCTAGAAGTATACCTCATTTTGAAAAAACTTCAATAATGAAAAAGGAAGGTTCTGAGAATTTTTTTTTTCCTAATTAAATTAATTAGAACAGAATGAAAACTTAAACCACAAGCTGTTGTTATATCTAAAATGCCAAGAAAAAAAAAATTGCTGCTCGGAGAGCATTATTAACATTTGCAGAAGATAATATTCAAGAGTAAAATTATTTGTTCAAAATGGAATTCTAAATCAAAGAATGCAATCGATGAGGAAGAAGATCAAATTAATTAAAGATGTTAAGAGGCCTGTGATGAACTCACACATTATAAAATTCTATACAATATTAGTAGGGAGCAAGAGAAAAAAAACTCAGAGTCTATAATTAATATAGTGTACAAACACATAAATGAAAAAAGTAACATGACTTAAAAAAAATTCTACAAATCATATAAACTGGTGTGCATATAAATGTTTGGGCATTATTGGTAGCAAGGACAAGTCTAAAATCTCGAGGTTAACGTCTTATCCCAAATTATTATTTTTTAACAATTAACTTTTTCTTGATTCCAAAATTTATTTAAATACATAAAGAATTTTTATAATTTCTCATAGAATTATACAAGTTATCACTAAAAGTTTTTCACATAATTTCAAAGAGATATTAACTCATTTGAGTTACCAACAGTCCCTGAGGTAGTTATTACTAAATCTCAAATTTGTCTCTCATAATCACTTTTAATATTTTAAGCTTCAAATAACTATTCAAAAGACGTTATTTAGCTTGAGAGCTAAATGTCAAATTTAAACTTTGAAAAATAGTTTAGGATAGTCCATTTCAAATTTCATTTACATCTTTGGAAACACTCGCAAAAGTTACCTTGCCTTGGAAAGATTCTATCATTAGAAACACAACAAACATAATAATTTTGGTTTTTCTCTGGCGAAGAAACTCAAAATTCTCGAGAGTTTCTATTGTTAAAGTTCATTTTTTATAATTTTATTTTGCCTCTCTTGTATAGGGCTAATTTTTTCAAGGCAAAAATAGAATCTAAAGTTCCAGTTCCTTCGAAATAGGCAATAAACTAGAAAACGAATACTATTTTGTATCGGACATAATTAGCATTCAGAATGTTCCACTGACTTATAAGGATCTTCTCTAAAAAAAATTTAGTTTCTCCACTGAAAAACAAAGTAAGAGATTAAGTTTTTTGTTTGTTAGTTGTTTTAATGTGTTTCTCCCGCTCCTCAAGTTTCTGATAAGGTTAGATTTTGTACCAAAGATTTAAGTAAAAATCCATTTAAAAAATCATACGTTTTGTCTAATCATTCATTCATCGAAAAGACAAATCTGATCAATTAAAAAAAGTATAAGATGACGTACTAATTCATAACACTGTCAACAACTCATTCATAGTGTTTAAAAATAGATGTTTAAATAAAAAGAAGAGAATCATAAAAAGAAAATCTTAAAAGTCATCTAGAAGACATGAAAGGAGGACAAGTTTTTGAGCTCTTTATTTAATTATTAAATTTTAGTTCTGAAAGGTTAAATCATTAATTTTGGCTATGCGCATTATTTATAAATCGCGATTTGGCAAATTATAAAACAATTTCAAAAACTTAGAAATATAAATTGAATTGACAAAGAATGTTAACTAAAATTTTGGCATCAACACTTATTGCTGGTGGAGTAATCTACTTATACACTGGAGGTAATAAGGCTTCAGCAACAAATCAACATTTACATAAACAAAAACATAAAGGACATCCAGGTCTCAAGGATTGGAATTCATTTTTCTTTAAGTGGTAATTGCATAAAATGGATTGAAAAAGTATACATATTTGAAGTACTTTATATTAAATACTTTGATTTAACTACCTAAACCTTACTTTACAATTTCTATTTCTTGAATTAAACTATACATAAACCACCTCGTTACATTAAAGATTAATTATTTCTTATTGGTTTGAATAAATGTAATCTACAGTTGAGTAGATTCTTTTGAACAAGTTAATTATTAGAGTCTATTTTTCATATTATTTCTTACTAGAATATAACCAATCTTCCTAATTTCTCTGAAATTTGAATTCAGGAAATGAATTTCTAAATTTGACTTATTTTGATCTTTGATTAATTAAAACTAGAGCTGAAAAAACTTTAGTACTCCAGTTCAATGCTGAAGAGAAGATTAAATAAAACAACAACAAAAAACACCAAAGGCTAATTTAAAATGATGTTTCAAATAATTCATAACTTTCCTTCATTATAGCTTTATTCTTTTTACTCATTAATTTCCGTTGCTGTGTCCTTGTATTGTTACACTGTATGAATTGTAGGATTAGAAGCTCATTTTAAGTATCTAACCAAAAGGAAATAAATCCTGGGATCTGTAAATCATTCATTATATAAATATTAAAAAAAATAAAGCGCTCTGATTAAAAGTCTTCAAGAGTAATATAATCTAATATAATAAAGTTCCCATTGATAATTAAAGGATTTTCCCAGGATTTTGACCACAGGGGAATTTTTCTCTTAATTTCTTTTATTTTAATGTGTTTTGTGAGGTATAAGACCAAGAAAAGGGTACTAATTTTTCTTTAAAGTATTTTAATGTAAAAACTTAGCTTATTGAGATAAAAAATCTAAAACGAGGTAAAATTAAAGTTTATTTTTTCTCTCTTTATGTGCATGCGTTTTGTTTTTGGAGGGAGAAGAGGTCTAAAATGCTTTTGAGGTTTTCTAAAAATTTGAGAAGGTTTAATTTTTTTTGCTCTGAAGAAAATCATTGCCCTAAGTCTGTAGTTTTTTGAAAGCATCAATTTGGCTTTGTTTAATTGTTTAAAACTAGTCAATTAAAAAAATCCTATATTCGTTCATTTACTTAGCTAAACCAGTTAGTATTTTGAAGGCAGTTTTCTTTCATAAAGCCCATTGCCAAGATAGACTATCCTCTCTTTCTAAATAAACATTCTCTGATACCCACTTTATAGTACAGGTTTTTTTTTAGTAAACCCACCTACTAAATTTGTTGTCTGGCGGTACATATATATACATATTAAAAGAGTTAATTTAAGCAGGCTAAACTCAATTACAGAAAATAAATAGCCAAAACATTCGAAGTAGGCAGAGACAAAAGTCTTCTAATTTTACAGATTTTCTACTCTCCACATTTATTTTGGTTTTCGTTGTTATTTATTTTGTTTTTGGTTTTGGTCATTTTTTCTTTGAAACTATTAAATACTAGAAATTCCTTTATGATTTTTGAGGGTGGTAAGCAAACATCATCCTCTTGAAGATGTTTGTACATTTATGTTGTGGTTTTCCATTTATTGACTCTACATCGGCAATTGATTTATGAATCTCACACACACAAGGTTTAAATGCTTCAAAGTATGCAGCCATAAAAGCATTCTAGAACTTTATTAAAAAAATTTTGGGGCTTACTTTTATTTCTTTGATATTAAAGGTACTTCGACCAACATTGTTGTTTGTAGACAAAGGATCTTGAATAATAATCTTTGGTTCCATAAATGTTGGCTTGGTAATCTTAGACAAATTTATTAAAAAGCTTACAGGATTTTGGTTTAATATATTCATCAAATTGAAATTATCTAATATTTCATTTGTTTTATCTTTTGCTTTGGGAATTTTCCTGGGGTTAACCAGGAACTGATTGTAATAATCATATTCAAAGCCATAGAATTGTAAAAATGATAACAAAAGGCTTCCAAGATTTTGATTTTCCATTGGATCAGTTGATCTTTGCTAAAAGAATCAATTAAATAAATAATACTATTTAAAATTACCATTTCTCTCGTCTGGAAAAGATATACAATCATCAAAATTAGTCCATAAGAACTCAATCCTCCCTAAAGTTTTATAGTAATTATTTTTCATTGCTTTTTACCAGGTAAGTATCATTTAAGTTTAATTTATAAAGGAATTGTTTCAAAATCAACACCATCGATCTAAGGGCAGGATAAAAAACTAGATATTCTTTGACAAGTTCAACACAGAGCAATCCGTTGTGTCTTGGATCATACATACTGATGTCCACCTTTTTATTTAGATATGCCTTTGAACATGTTATCTTCAAAACTGGAACTGATGTATTTCTAATTATTTTCACTTCATCTCCAAATTTATTTTTCTAAGAGGTTATTTTTTTATTTCATTGAAAATTACTTTTAAGATTTGTTCTATTGAATCTAACACAGAGGTTCCGAAAGACACTTGAGGAGGTCGAATTACGATATCAATGTCAGACCAAGGGAGGCATAGACCTGTTGCAAAAGATCCATAAATATCCCACTATATAACATTTAAAGACATAGAATCCAAGAGACTTTACGTCAGCTCCAGGTACAGCCTCAACGACAGCGGATTTTAGGGAATCTAGGAGAGTGTCAAAAGTGTTTTTCTTTTCCATGTTGAAATTGTTGACGGCTTTTTCAAAGATAG